>Ga0065711_1003881_pt1 | contig 25951 bp, 11 predicted proteins | sample Hoacrofraction12_FD_59098 | JGI IMG/M metagenome (GOLD analysis project Ga0065711, IMG submission 59098) | Hoatzin crop microbial communities from Cojedes, Venezuela - Epithelial fraction 12 v2 (version 2) | ecosystem: Host-associated > Birds > Digestive system > Esophagus > Crop | place... | reverse complement strand
AAGGAGACTCCACAGCCTCCCTGGGCAGCCTGGGCCAGGGCTCCGTCACCCTCAGAGGGAAGAAGTTCTTCCTCGGGTTCAGCTGGAACTTCCTCTGCTTCAGTTTGTGCCCGTTGCCCCTTGTCCTGTCTCTGGGCACCACTGAAAAGAGTCTGGCCTTGTCCTCCTGACACCCACCCAGTCCTGAAAATCTGGCTGTGTTCTTTCTGGTAAACAGAACCAGGCGATAATATGCAACACTGTCATTTTTATTTCAATAGTATTAAATACTTTAGATATAAATTTTTTTCTCAAAATGAATATAAATTTCAACAAATACCAAGAAAGCCAACAAACTCAAACGAAAGTAAAAAATACCACCTCACCACAACTCCCAGATCCTCCCAGAACCTTTTGTATGGTTTCTGAATCCTAGCTGCACTGTCAAAAATTTTCCGGTTCAGTTTCTGGAGCTGTAAAATCTGTCCTTTGTAACTTGATTTGTCTCATTAAGTCACAGGTAAGCAATTATTTGCTGAAATTTCTTCTTCGTCTTTTAAAAAATTACATGCTTTTGTTATGATTTAAAAGAGTAATTTGAAAAAAATAAAAATGTTGTAAACTGCCAGAGCCAGCCAAGCTTTGGTAAAATCTGGCTAGATAATATATTCTCTGTATGATAAATTCAGCAGAGTGAATATTCATAGTTGAAGTAGTGTTCCCTGAGCTATAAAATTTATAACAGAAGAGAGATTGTGTTCTTAACAGCCTGTATGAGGTATTTTTTTGAAAAGCAGCTATCTAATTACCTTTTAAGTCAGTTACTCCACTTGTTGCCCTGGTGACTCTGTTCTCCCCAAAATGTATCAGCTGAGGTTTTAATTATTATTTCCCAAAAAACAAAATAAAAACTATGAAAAATCAATAACAAAGTTTACATGAGCAGATGCTAATCTTCTGCATAGTTCACCATGCATTCAAGATAGTGATCTTTTTGGCACGGGGCCTGATATTTCTAGTGGGGCTTTTTTAGTTAGTAAAGTCAGTAGCAGTAGAGCCTTGGAATTGGTAGCAAAAAGTCAACTGCACATCTGAATACTTAATTTTGTGGCTATAAACAGCCACGTCACATTTCCAGCAATAACAATGGGACGGTTTTCAGCACTGCTCTACCAAGCAGGCATGTTTTCTATTTTCTTCTTGTATATACAATTAAAAGCATTCCCACCAGAGAACTCTGCCCTGCATTCACTTCTGAGACAGAGCATGAGAGACATCTCTCAAAGTCAAAATCCTGCCTGTCCCTGGGCCGAATAATGAAGGAACAGCCCAGCAGTGCGCCTTTACTTCTAAGGCTTCTATTAAGAGTTTGAATTCACCGACTAATTGTCAATACTTGCCCCAGCGTGCAGTTAATAAGGAGGTCTCCAGTCATAAGAAAAGTTTTTTTTTTTACTTCTGCTTGGAAAGGTGAGTTTACCTTTTATCAGGCAAGAGATAAGGAATTGCACGCATGGAGTATAGGCATGTTCTCGTCTTGCTCTAGGGGATATCCACCAGTGACTGCGTTTTTGTTGAGTAATAATGAGATACCATAACCAAACAGTAGAAGATGCATGTCAGATGGTTCTCCAATAACATTAGAAAAAACGCAGCTGATGTATGGGATATTGAAGGCAGATTAAGTTGTTAATGTATATTAGTATATTCTTAATTTCCTTTTAATTGAAAAAGACATATTGACTTTAATTAGAACCATTTCACAGGAACTGTCAATTAGCACATGTCAAACTAGTTAATTCAGAACAGAATTCTTTTAATTAGGGTCTGCTTTCCTTTAACTGTGGGACCAATGAAATCAGCCTTTCCTTATCAAGATTTTAAATGTCTCTAAGACATACAATACAAGTGTAGTCTCTTATCTATTATTAGAAGACCATATGGATAACATTAAAATGATGATGCTGGCATTGTTCATGCAGCACAAATCAGAGTTTCCTTTATGACTGTTTGAAAAAAAAAAAAGAAAAAGATGGCTTTGAAGAAAGACTATTTTAAATACACAGATTTATCCTGCTTTAAAGAGACTACAAAATTTATGACATGCATGTTCACATTTAAAGTATTATTTAATACGTCTGCTCAAATAAATGGGCCTATTCAAACGTTTTGTGTGTTCTATCAGCCAAAGACACATAAAACATTTTCAAAGCATGCAGTAACGTTCTTCCCTTAAATGAACTGTAATCAAAAGGAGAAAACAGACTCGATGATTTTTTTGGGACAATATAAAACCAGCACTGTTAACTTTCATTGCATATGAAGATTTAACACTGATTGCTAATTCAGTGGCTGCGAACACCAGTGAGCTAATGTCATCTCAGTTATCAAACAGCATACAATCCTGGTCTTGACTTTCACGTACATTTTCTGAATATGTGTGAGTTTCCTGATGGATCTCGTCTCACGGCTGGCACACCGGTGCAAAGACCTTCCCCTTGGTTTGAGAGAGCGGCCTTGCGCAACATCTGCAGAGCTGGTCACGTCCCTTCAGGAGTAAGAACAACTAAGAAAAACGTAACAAAAAATAGAAGAGGAAAGATTGCAAAATCTAGACTTAGTTTTATCATATGGGGTTTAGCCACTGTTTTACTGACCTATATCAACAGAGGATTACAGAGATTAGTGAAGGGAATACTTAATAACTGAACTGTGGATTCCGAAGAGGATTATCTGGCAAGATATTTCATGTATCCTGATGCTTTGTTGAACTTATTAGGGACCTGATTATGGGCCCGAGTAACTCAACAATAAAAGAAGCATGATTTCCCAAAATGAAGTACAACTAGGACGCACTAAAATTTAACGTGTCCTGGAAGTGCACTTCACTTAGGATCCTAACAGCAACTTTTTTTCCCCCAGGGCAACTCTTTGATATGTGGTAGCTAGTACAGTTGAAAGAGTGTCATGTGCTAAGAGGTGTGTTAAGGTTTCCACACAACTTTGAAAAGTGGATGAGCTTTAACTCGACGATCTGCAAAATTGAAAAAATTTGTCCTTGGAGTATAACTAACAGCTGCAATTTGGTTTTTGAATGTGATTGTAAATAGGTAACATAAGATCCTCCCATTTATTCATTAATCTTATTGTGGCCCATATTAAATCTCTGATTATCAGTTTAAATGCTTGCCACAATTTAGAACTCTTTAAGCAGATCTAAGTCACTTTGGCGCTGAATTGCATAATCCAAGTTCTTTTATAACACAGCAGAAACAATGCTTTGGCTTTTGATTATATTGCTCAACCAGGAAAATATTGTTTGTTTCAAAATGGCAATTAGCAATAACTCTTCTTCTAACATCATCCCGACATTGGCTGCGTGTTGGAAGTATGTGTATGTTCACCACTAGGGTTATAAAACCTTAGGTGACTGCCTTTATGCTCAAGAATTACGTATTATGCTAAACTTCAAACTATAGGAGTATTTGAACAGTTTAAACTATAGGAAATTTTCAGATTATGTTGACATTTTTGTCTTTGGTGACATCCTTGCAGTATCCCTGTCAGGTGTGTAAGAATTTATCTAATCCATACCTTATGGCTGGGACAACAGAGAAACTGTTGTATGGAGAGAAAATGACTGACCCAAGCCCCAGAGCAAGTCAGTTAGAAACGGAATTAAAAGCAGAAGCTCCAGTTACCTGAAGTTTCATGATCCTCCCTGCAAACCCTCTAATGAACCACTCAGTGCAGCCCAACGTGTGCCGGGACCTTAAAGCAGTGCAATGCGTTTTTTTTTTCCTAATTAATACTAAGGCGATTCATTGCTTAGCAGCAGCAATAATATTTACACACTTATGGATCTCATGATTGAGTAGCAAGCTTTGACTTCAATTAAACATGACAGTTTCTGATAGCGAAAAGTCATTACAGAACTTCAAAAGCACTTGAACTGCAGCGAGATCTTTACAATGATCTATATAATATCTTTCAGCCTCTGTTGGCTCCTTGATCTTCTGCGGCAGGCCCAACTTCTCTGTCAATTTTGGTCTATGAGAAGTTGAACCTTAACGCCTGCGATTTAAAAATGTGTATGAAAATGCTGCAATATACAGTGGATTTCACCCAGTCTGACATTCTTTTTTGGATAAGTGCTTAATAAAAATTGCCCATGTGAATCATGTACTGTTCATGTATTGTTCATGAATCAAACCAAGAGCCATTTAAAAATGACTAGCATTAGGGAAATGTAATAGCTTTTTAACAGATTATTTAAATGACTGTAGCTCTGATTTCCAGTCATTTTATCCAAACTGCTATGGCAGAACTATCCCTGAAAAGGGAGTAACTTTCTGATTAAACTCTTTTGTTGTTGGATTTAAGAAATATTTTAGAAGAGAGAATTTCTCAATTACGTATTCATCTTTCAGAGCCTGGGCATGGAGGGTGTAACAATTTGATCAAACCCAGCTGAAAGCACTAATGGTTTGGAGGATTCATTCTGTTCTTACATTCATTGCATTCAGAGCAGAACAGTTTGTTCAGACTGACCAGAGCGTAAATCATTTCCTTGGTAGTCTCTGCTCTCTGCAGCTTGGCTTTTGTAACGCGATGTGACAGTGATTGAGCAGTGCATTTGTGCATTTTTTCGGCCAGATTATAAACCCGTCTGATTCGCTGGTTTTTGCTTAGTTGGCCGTAAGCATCCCCATGTAACCCACCCTCCTCTGCTCGTGTGCTGTTGGCTCCTTGGCCCAATGTCGCCGGTGGCTGAACTCTCCATCCCTTCCTCCTTCTCCAAGGAGGACTTTTAACCTTGGCCGTTGGGCTCACATTAAACCATTACAGCAACTGGTTTGCAGCACCCAAAGATGGGGCCTCTTCTTGCTAAACCTGGAGACTCGGAGTCCTCCAGGCTGCTGCCTTTCACTTGCTGTTGTTTTGAAGCATAGCCCAGAATTTCTCAAAACCCGTGGTCTTTTCGACAACCCACTCTCCGTTCTGCTGGCTATTTTTGACAAAACCTATGCATCTTGATATTAATGATGAAAACTACTTAGCGGAACAATAGTGCTAAAGCATCTAACGCGTGCCTAATTATTTGCAGTGTTGTTTAGCAGCTCAGACAAGGACAGTCAGCTGGCTGCCCTGTCGTCTTGAAGAAGAGACTTGAGGACCATCAACAGTTCAATAATCGTAGATGAAGAGTTGCTGCTCTCGCTGCCGCAGTCACTGAGGGCGTATTCCTCCAGGCCACATCGGCGCGCGCAACACCGGTGTTAACCACTCCTTTATTAAACAATTCTCCAAGCATAACTAAGGCATTTGGGTTGTTAACATACATAATAAGTTACATTTAAGAAGGCTTCAAATCAGCACATTGTATTTTGCAGTGAAGTCATAAAAATATGCTAACATGATAACATCTAATGAGGGAAATGTTGCATGCAGATGTCTGTTTGCCTATTATCCCATAAAATGACTGTATATTTTTATTTATATGAGTAACGTTAGACACAAACATGTTACCAAAAAAGCATTCATTTAGGAAATGTATAAACACAATGAGTCTAATATAAGAAACTGTTTTGAAACACGTCTTTTAGTGTTTATAAAATGAAAAGAAATTTTTAAAAAATTGTTCCAAAGTACATTTTTTTTCTCCCTCGTGATGGGAAAGAAATATAGGTTCTCAGCTGGCGTATTTTTCCTGATGTGGCAGCGAAGTGAAATTTGTGCCTCGCGTCATGTATCCTTTACATGCTGCAAAGGAGTATAATTTTATTTTTGTTTTATTTGAAGGCTCTGTCTGGGCACATTGGCCACCAATTTAATTTTTATTGCAGTGCATGGATGGCAAAGTCACATATCCTTACGTTAATGCAAAGGGCATAGGAAAGGAAGGGGAAAGTATAATTTTTGTTGTTGCTGTTGTCATTTGAAATTTCCATAGTGCCTGTGCACATTGGGTACCATTTCATTTTTATTGCACTGCACTGATAGCAATGTCACATATCATTAAGTTAACACCAAGTTAGAAAAAAAAAAGAAAAACAGATTCCCACCCCTCCCCCCCCGCCTTTTACTATTGTTGGAAATTTTTTGTACTGTGTGAATATAATTTCTGTGGGGTGGGAGAAGTACTGAAAAATCTAATATCCAATGTATAAAACGTATACCAGTTTATGGTTTTTTATTGCTCCATGTGACAGCGGATACAAAATGTAATGCTACACACATTTCTTATTGGTGGGATAAAGGTTTGTTCAATATCTAAGAACAGTTAATGTGGAAACAGCCACTTCTCAGGAAGATTGGAATAATACCAGAGTTTAATTTTCCCAAATCAGTGTATTTTATTAAAGTGCTTGTCTCACCACCCTGAAACAGTTTCTGCGTCCACCTCACTGTCTTTTAACCCCAGAACAGAGAAAGCGACCCTCACTTTGGGACGCGGAGGTTGAATCCCTAGTTGTGTTGGACCCACTCCTCGTTGTTGGCATGTGTAAATAACTGCCACCAGGAAGGACATGGTGCTTGTCTACACGGGGAGCACCAGGCAGCTGTGTGGCTGCTCCATTTCCCATGGCAGGTTGTTGTACAGGTCAGCACTGATGGCAGGCAGGAGCACAGCCCTTGGGCTCCGTTGGGAAATCTGTGCCTTAGTATTATGAGTCTAATGACAACAATTGCCTCAGTTTTGGAGAGCAAAAGAGGACAACTTGTTTCATTTTGTTTAATCTGTTATTAACCATTCCCATATCATGCCTGACAATGCCTCTTCATCCTTGACCTTTGGAGCAACTCTCTAGTGGTCCTAGAAGTCAACACCCATTTTTAAGGAGCCATCCTCGAACAGACAGACACAGGGTTGACGACAAGAGATGGCAAGTTCCCTTGTGGTCCTTCTTGGTCTGCAGTTGTAATAGGTCTACTAGTTTGAGATAGACCCCACGCATTGCAGCTTGGGCCCCACTCTCCAGGTAGAATACCCCAAACTGGGCAACACAGCTGTGAGAGGCTGGATGGCATGTCCTATGAGGAGTGGCTGAGGACACTGGATTTGTCTTGTTTGGAGAAAAGGGGGTTGAGGGGTGATCTTCTTCCTCTCTACAGTTTCCAGAAGAGGAGACGTGGAGAGAGAGGTGTTGATCTCTTCTCCATGGGATTCAGTGACAGGATGTCTCGGAATGGTTCAAAGCTGTGTCAGGGGAGCTTTAGACTGGACATTTGGAAGCATTTCTTTACCGAGAGGGTGGTCAAACACTGGAACAGGCTTCCTAGAAAGGTGGTCGATGTCCCATGCCTGCCAGTGCCTTAAAAAGAGGCATTTGCAGAATGCCCTTAATAACAGGCTTTAACATTTGGTCATCCCTGAAGTGGTCAGGCAGCTGGACTAGATGCTTGTTTTAGGTCCCTTTCAACTGCAATACTCTACTCTACTCCACTCTACTCTATTCTAGTCTATTCTGGCTGTTGTAAATCATATTTTAATTAAAGGCTCGAGAAAAGGAGGCTGCTCCTAAGAGGCACTTCAGACACTTTACATCGGTCTTGCGGTGTTCCCACCTGGTGCTCACAGTGGAGGCCAGGCCATGAAGGATGGTCTCAGACAGCATATTCAGCATCTTTAACATCCCTTTGTTTTCTGTCACACTACATTTTGAACGTGGACCTTTTTGGAGCACATGGTTTTGTGCCTGCATGGACAGACTCAAAACTGCAGCAATTCCAAGATTGGCCATGGGTGTTTGGAGACCCTGTTACTTGAGGTGGGATGAAACAGCTTCCAGGCTTTTCCACTCCTGACAAGGAGTAGGGAAAGGAAAGATGTAGAAGGAGATTTGTGGTCTACACTAACCACACTGAATCTGGAAGGACAGGAGAACCTCGGCCAACACAAACTTAATGAAAGCTGTAGAACATTAAACAACCACAGATGTACGTAATAGATTTTGCTGTGTCACTATAGGCTACATCCCAATAAGCCACCTGAACACACATATATGTGACAGCAAGCAGTTTACATTTTTAATGCAGTTCCTTGCGTGAGGCTTGGAAAAGCCTCCTCCTCACCCGCTGCCACAGGCTACTAGCGTGCAACAACAACATCACTCCATCTTCAAAACATCACGTATCATGCAAGAGAAAACCATGGCCAGAGGAATCCCATGAGTCCATCCATTTACACTGAATCTGACGTGTCAGCACCTGTGCTGCTGCTGCTGTTCCTCAGACGGTGTCCATGAAGCAAACAGCCTTCTGCAGGTAATGCAAGGGCAGTAGGGACATCTTGCTTTGGAAGTGTCCATTGTTGCTGTGCTGGGCACAACCTTTGACGGTGCCAGCATCCTTTCCCCCAGAACCTCCAGTGAGACAGAACAAGCATGAAAGATTTTGTAGCAGGTGTTGGAGAAAGCAGGATAAAGTGGCAGTTTAGGAAGAAGTGCTGGAATAGGAATATGCTGCTGAGCTCTCCATCTGGAGAGGAAACCCAGAACCACTCTTTCCTTGTGAGCTGCAGGAAGAACAGGAGACCGTGTGTTTGGGGGTTTCTTGGTAGAAGACAAGTTCTAGCTTGTTTCTAAAAGTCTCCATGTGTTTTTATTTGTGTTGTATACTTTCCTCTTGGCTGTACTGGAGCTCTTTTGTTTTGTACTGGCACATCCTGGAACATTATTAAGTATAAAAAACTTACTTATCTTGGGGCTTCACAAATGAACTATGATTTTTTCTGCTCCCTGGGTTTTTATTAGGCTCGGTGGGACTAATTCTCTATTGGTCTGCACCTTGTGTAGGCATTTATACTGTTACCAAAGGAGTGTAAAACGCTGGCTAAAACTACACAACATGCCTCTAACTGATTGAGCCTGAGGTCTGGGACCGCACACTAGAAATCTGTGTCCAAGCCTTACAGCTCCAGTGAGTGCTGAGCCTCTCCAGATGGCGAGTGATATTCCAGGTGTTAATAAGCCACTTTCTCTCCCACTTTCTATCTCTGTAGCAAAAAGCTGACAAGCCTTTTGTGTAGTCCTTTAAATTAGGAGAGATTGTACACAGACATAAACGCATATATGTATATAGACGATTTCTTACTTTTTAAGTCATAGAGATTATGTATGTATATGATCTCTTCTACACATATACATATATATGAGGTACTTTAAAATGACAGGCTTTTAGGGGAAAAAAATTAATCCAAAGTACTGTTATAGAACATGAACTTAATTTTTGTGAAAAAAGCGTTATCTGCCAGTGGTTCAGTTTTCTGCCTGTGCCAGCTGTGAGCCACAGGAAGAAGGGGCCGGGGAAAATCCGTGTGCGAGCAATTTGGTGCTCTGCCTCTGCCAGGTCCTCAGGTACCAGGGGATGGATGTTTGCAAACAGTTTAACTGTTTGTCCAGAAGGAATGGCAATACACCACCTCCCAGCAATGGCAATTTGCTTGCTTTAATTGGGCTAGAGTCTTGGCAATTTTTGACAGCCAGAGGATACAATGCAGAGTGTAAGGGCTCCGATCTTGAGGGCCGTCCAACGCTCCCAGAGAGCCAGAACTGAAACATCAGTTTCACATTTTAAGGGTCCAAGAGACATCTGGGTGGGGCTGCAAGCAGTTTGGGGTTGGAGCGTGGGATAAGCTGCCCTTGTTGACATAGCCATTACTCATTATAACCATGTTGACATAGAAATTACCAGAGTTCAGCTTTGGTAATTTCAAACTCACATTGCAGTGGCTGTGTAATGGGAGGAACAATAGGGAACTGGACTCAGTGTACAATGCATTTTAATGAATTCTTCATATGGTTTGATTTCTAAAGCATCTCTCATCAGCCTGTTCCCTGCATTTTTGTGACAGTCACCACACACATTGGCATGAGATGATTGAATTTGAATGGAAAATATTAGCAGGAAAAATGGGTTCTCTCAGTATGTTGAATACACTGCCAAAATCCTTTCTCAGTCCACCTGCAGTCTGAAGATTTACTCATTAGCCTAATCAGAGTTAACCAAGCAAGTATGGACATTATCTACTCCTTGTATGCTAAGGAAAAAAGAAACAAAAAGAAAACAATTTATTAATCATCATCCAACTCATATTCACAATATACATTACTAACGATTTTCTGTGATAAAATTCGTTTATGTACAGCTCTGGGATAACTGTAATGGATAGTGATAGACATTGGTCCTCAAAAAAATTTAGGGTTTCTGTTAGAAAAGTTGTTGTTGGGGCCTTCTTTGCACCTCAAATACTGTGTTCAGTTTTGGGCCCCTCAGTACAAGGATGATATTGAGGTACTGGAGCGTGTCCAAGGAAGAGCAATGAGACTGGTGAAGGGTCTAGAGAACAAGTCTTACGAGGAGCGGCTGGGGGAACTGCGATTGTTTAGTCTGGAGAAGAGGAGGCTGAGGGGGGACCTTCTTGCTCTCTACAACTACCTGACAGGAGGTTGTAGTGAGGCGGCTGTTGATCTCTTCTCCCAACTAACTAGCGATAGGATGAGAGGAAACAGCCTCAAGCTGCTTCAGGAGAGGTTCAGATTGGATATCAGGAAAAATTTCTTCACTGAAAAGTGGTCAGTCATTGGACCAGGCTGCCCAGGGCAGTGGAGGAGTCACCATCCCTGGAGGTCTTCAAATATCTTGTAGATGTGGTCTTTCAGGATGTGGTTTAGTAGGCATGGTGGTGTTTGGTTGACGGTTGAGCTTGATGATCTTAGAGGTCTTTTCCAACCTGAATAATTCTATGATTCTATGATTCTGATAAGCAACTGTTTTGACCTGGTATCAAACCACATCTCTCATCTCCGAGACTCTTCAATGGAACATATCTGCTCTTGAGTGTTTCTTGAATAATAATTTATCACATAAAATTCAGAGTAAAAAAATTCTTGCTTCTCCTAATTAATTCTTTTATGCATTTGTTAGCTGAGATACAAAGGAAACTGAAAAAAAGAAAGAAGCTGACACGGTAACCACGAATTGTTTTTGTCCCGTTCTTTACAAATAGGACAAATTAGGTACTGATAGTTTATAAACATTAGCATGCTCTGGCAAAGCCAATTTAGTATGAAGAACAATGTTGAGTAGTAACAGTCTTGATAGTAACATCAGGGAAAAACATAGTTTTTCTGGGTACTCTGTTTACCACAGTCAAATCCATTAACCCTCACTCAGGCAAGACTAGGTTGAATAGCAATTTTCTCCGAATTGGAGAAACTGGTATTTGGCCATAGGTAGAAAGATAATTTCCCTCTTTCATGAACTCAAGCTCTGATTAAAAAAGAAATAATTATAATTTTTCAGCATATTAACTCTAAGTTTATTAAAACTGTTCAGCCTGATAATCTACATTGTCAAGTTATCTTTAATACTTATTATGAGATTAAACCGCTGAAATATCTCTAGTTTGAGGAAATATCTTCACACCAGTCATAAAAGAATTATATTAAAGCAAACATTCGGATTAGCTGATGATGGGATCATTGTCTAACAGTGAAGAAGAAACCTCAGACTTAATCTATTAGCACTGAGTGAAATCTAGAGGTCATCACCCGCTCTTTGCAATCAATCCCCTGAATGTTTATACATGTAAGTACTGACTAAATATGAATTAATAACATCAAGATTTAATCTGATGTTATTAAAGTTTTTTGCTGGTTGTTTACTGTGCCTGTCCAGCTTATGTAAATACTCTAAGCCGTTGCATCTTCTGCAATTACTCTGTAATAGATGAGGTTACAGGCTAGTTAAAAGCATGTGTCTTGATTACGAAAGAAAAGGAATCATTCTAACTTCATTTAAAAAACCCTGTAAAAATAAATGTATCAAAATACAAAAAAGCATCTGAATTATGACAGCCAAATCTTAAAATCCTGTTAAAATCCTAAATATATAATAATTAACAAACAATTTTGAAACAATTTCTCTCCATATCTTAAAAGATTTAAAACATTTATTAAAAAAGAATTGCAGTAACAAACCAAGAGGCTGCGAGCATGTCCTACAGAAGGCATGTTTAATGAAAAAAGTACAGAGAAAACATGCTGGTACTTCTTTGCAAGCAACTTTTAATGTGAGAACATTTTAGCGCATTTGACCTGTCACGAAGTGTAGCAGAATATGATTTGATGCAAATGCTTAGGAAAAGTTATTGGAATGGGCCAGAATTTAACCTAAGAGTCTTTGTACATACTTTGATAAAGATTATCTTTCCAGACATCAAGTGCAAGGTCAATTATTGGTAACTTTCACATTTCCTTTCATTGATTAATACCAGAGATATTAAAATAGTGTTTGGTAGTCTGCTGAGGGTCTGTCATTTTCCTAGCATACCAAAGGAGTGGAAAGAAAATTATTTGGAAAGAAAATTATTACTTTCTTGCCCTAGATTTATAATTATATTAATTACAGGAACAGATGTTTTGTTGTACCATCAGGTGTGTTATCCAACAGCTCTTCTACCTGACTCAAGGATACGCTCCAGGGATCGGCCCAGAAGGAGAAAATGCTCGCTGAACCGAATATTTCACTCTTGCTCTCAAAACATGGGCTTCACAGCATTTATTGTAGGACACTACATCCAGTCACAGAAAACTCCTCACAGAAGAATGATGGGAAAAACAAAGACGTGCAGATTTCCAGGTGATTGTCTCTGGTAAGTGGAAACACTGCTCAAGCACGATGCTGCAACTTGTGGTCTGCAAGTGGAAGTTACTTCCCATTAATAACTGATGTTGTAACATCTCCTCGTCTGTTTTACTGCCAGATAACCTCGCTTAGTTTAAAGAACCACTGACAGGAGCTTAAGAGCCATTGGTTTTGGTGAGCACCAAACAGGCTAAGACTGATCTCTATTTTTTTTAGAAACACTTGAAAAACAGCTACTGCCAAGATCACAGGGAAATAGTGATCCCTCTCCATAAATTCAATTTGTTCATAACCTTTTGACACAGACCATAAATAACCTTAATATATTTCACAGACACGGACGCAAGTAATAAATTACATGAAGAATGTATATAAATATTTACTTTACAAAAACACAAGCTAAATATAAATTGCCATATGAGCAACCTCTCTAATAGCAAATGGTTAATTCCCCATGCCAATCAATATCTGGATTGCATGCCTACCTGCTCCATTTACTATGACACTCTACTGGTTGCTGGTACAAAAAGGTAGCAAAGAAAATACTAATCAATTGGCAGTGGGGCTGTTTCAGCAAAGGTTACATCAGAGGCAAAGGAAAAGAGAGGTTGAAATATGGCTGCTGGAAAGGCTGGTATGATTTTCTGGAGCAGGCTATGAAGTCTGGAAAAGGAAAAAGAAAAAAAACCCTACCGAGAAAGGAAGATAATTTTATTTCTGAAAACTGTACTTGGTGAGTTTATTTAACGTTTTATTTTCAGACATGATTAGTAAGATCATAATAGTAAAAAAACTAAATGAATGTGCCAGAATCCCAAAGTGATAAATCAGGAAATGTTTATGGGAGAGAACAGTTGCTCTTCCTCAGCGTGATACCGCCAGGTATTCTAAAGGAATTCAAACCAGAATAGTGGCTTGGCTTTCTCAGTGTTTGCCAAATTCCTCTTTGTGCTTTAAAACCTGGAAAAGATATCCTGCATGATGAAACGGATGCATTATTTTTTAAATACTATCACAAAAGATGTCAATGATCTTTAGAGTAGTACAATAACTGAAAGTGGTATACGTAAGGAAGTACTGAAATGTATTATGTGTTCCAGTGTTAGCCCAATTTCTTGCTGAAGAATCAGGGAAAGAAAAAAGATTATATACATAGACTGTTTTGTTTTGATTTTTCTTAAAAATAAAAAAAAAATCACTAAATTTGTACCTTCCTAATATGATGATGCTGATTTTCTTTTTCAAAGAAAAGACAAGAAGAATTGTTAAGCAGTGGGAGTCAACCATAACGCACTGGTGGAAATGTCCATAGTACTTTTTTTTGTCTTTGTTGGGCTTTGTCTATGAGAAACTGCCAGTTTGTCCTATTGCCATGAGATAACACAGGGCTGGACAGAGGCTAGATTGAGGGGTCACACTGAAAAAGATGAGTACCATAGAAATCCTCTGCTCCTTGTATACCTTTAGGTGACCAGGATCGTGACCCTAGGAAGTGCAAGAGCGAGATGGGCAGAGAGCAGGTATCCTCCTCCTTCCCAGCCATGAGGTAAGGAAACCTGATGGGTAAAAGCAAGTTTCAAACTCGAACAAAGCCCTCTGAAACAATGACCAAACCCGTTGATGCATTTTCATTCAAAGGTACCAAACTTTCTGGGGACACTCGCAGCGCCATTGCAGACACCGCTGAAGGTTTGGTGTTACCCACAGTAAGCCCATTGCCACTGCTGGGTCATGGAAACCTGGCAAGGGGTCTGATCTGCAAGTAACATTGCAAGTCACTGTGGACCAGATGAAGTTGAGAAGGAAAACTCTGTAGGACTATTAACCAAAAGGGTGGCCTTTTGCTAATGTCTGTTTAACTGGGGAATATGCTGTCTGTGGTGGTGAGAAATCGTTTCGCAGCAGCAACTAGTTAATATTACGCCATGACAAGCAGAGGAAATGATGCCAGCAGAAGGCATTCCCTTGACTAAATAATAAAATACAGAATCACAGAATCGTGGAAAGATTTGTGTTGGAGCGGACCTATAAAGGTCATCTAGTCAAACCTAATGCCATGAGCAGGAACATCTTTAACAGGATCAGGTTGCTCAGAGCCCCGTCCAACCTGACCTTGAATGTTTCCAGGGAAGAGGCATCAACCACCTCCCTGGGCAACCTATGCCAGTATTTCACCACCCTCAGAGTAAAGAATGTCTTGCTTATATCCAGCCTAACTCTAACTTCTTCTAGTTTAAAGCCACTACCCCTAGTCCTGTCACTCCAAGCCGCTGTAAAAAGCCCATCTCCAGCTTTCCTGTAGGTACTTTCAGGCCCTGGCAGCTGCTCTGAGGTCTCCCCGCAGCCTTCTCTTCCCCAGGCTGCGCAGCCCCAGCTCTCCCAGCCTTTCCTCCCAGCAGAGGGGTTCCAGCCCTCGCATCATTGCTGGGGCCTCCTCCGGCCCCGCTCCCACAGCTCCAGCTCTGTCCTGTTCTGAGGGCTCCAGAGCTGGACACAGGACTCCTGGGGGGTCTCAGCAGAGTGGGACAGAGAAGCAGAATCCCCTCCCTTGCCCTGCTGGCCACTCTGCTGGGGATGCAGCCCAGGGCACGGTTGTTCTCCTGGGCTACCAGCGCACATTGCTGGGTCATGTTGAGCTTCTCATCAACCAGTAGCCCCAAGTCCTTTTCCGCAGGGCTGCTCTCCATCCCTTCATCCCCCAACCTGTACTGATGCCAGGAGGGATTGCCCTGACCCGTGTGCAGGACCTTGCACTTCACCGTGTTGAACCTCATTAGGTTCACTATGTTCCACTTCTTGAGCTTGTCCAGGTCCCTCTGGATGGCATCCCTTCCCTCAGGCATGTCAACAGCACCACTCAGCTTGGTGTCATCAGAATGCAAGGTGTATGTCTGCAAATAATGAAACAGGAAATGAACTGGTAATCAATACACTTGAAAATATTACATGGCTCTACCACAGATTTAGTTGTGATTACTTAATCTCATTTGGGTCCACCTTTCCATGGAACATTCAGTTTTTAAATCAAATGAGGACCATTCATGTGGAGTAAGCTGGTCATAACTCCTATGCTTTCATGTTTCCCCCAAAGCCGTCAGAAATAATCCTGTTTCAGCTTTACTTGTTTTAATTTGACTTTAGAAAAGTATAAAGTTAAGGAGAGACCTCAAGAACTGAAAGAAATTTTGGAGTTGAAGCTCAGCCAGATAACATAAATAGTTTAACGCATACACTGACAAGCCAGGAGCATTTAAGAATAAAACATCAAAGAAGCTATGAGTAATAAAAATAGCCAGAGATCTCTAGAACAGATATCATATTATTAAATTAATTACCAGTACAAGTTGTATATACGCAGACAGTACCGTGTGCTCAAGCAAGGGGACAGCCAGGTCATCTGTTGGATTTCTTCCTTCATTTCTTCCTTTCTCCTCCGCATTAATCCCCATGTCAAAGGAAGGCTGTTTCTGACCACATATTTTGCTGGAGTTTTATCTAGTTGAGGGGGATTCTGCAGATTAATCTGGGACAGTGCAGTATAATTCAGTGGATTATGATTGAAACAAAATTTCCAGACATTAGCCTCTGTTTTCTTTTTCGTCATTTCACCCCATTATCTAAGTTGACTAGCTGACAGTGTTGTGATTAAAGATTTAAAAATAATACCTGTTACCACATCACAGTATCAGAAGTACTGAGCTAGATAGACAACATCAGGATAAATACTTTAATGACAAAGTCAGGTTTTTTTTTCTCCGTTTTTACTGTTAAAAGCCCTCAAATATTTATAGATTTTTATGACATCTCTTCATTGTCAACACTTACCAATACTCAGAACTTAACGTTTTTCTAGTGAATTGGCTCCCTCCTTTTTTTAATGTATTCTTGTTTCTAAATTCTGTTCCAAGGTCACTTTTTACAGGAAACAAAAACGTGGCCTTAACAGGCTGATGTGTGGCACAAATACGATGGAGCAATTTGAGGGATTCAGTAATTGCAAATCACCAGGACTGAATGATCTCCCTCAAGAATTCAGAAGCTACACAATTATTAAGTACAGTATGGATATATGAGAACAAATATTGTCTTTTTAAGATAGTGATCATAATACATAACACCACCCTCCTCAGTGACTGAGAAGCACTATTACTGTTAACTTCAGGGATATGAGTGTCTTTTAAAAAATTGTGTGAAATTTGAGACTCCTTTTGGTGCTGGGAAAACTATTGAGTTCTTCTAAAGAAGACCATAATGCATGACTTGGAGGAGAATAACCCAAACGGATGAAAACAATGCTGCTTCTGCAAACAGGTGCTGAAATAGGGCAAAATAGGTAAAAGTGAGCAAGGAACAAAACCCCTGGACTTTCTAAAATCTTATTATAAGGATAACCTAAAGTGAGTGTTTAAGGAAATATATTGCTGTGGAGGAAGAAATGGACTTCTACCTTGGATTAAAACTTGGTATTATTTTATTATGTGTAGTGCGTCGATCCTCTCTCCCCGGCATGAAGGTGAACTAAAATGGTACTAGCAGGTTGTTAAGATGGATAACCTTCTCCGCTGTGTAACCCTCTAGATCTCTTTACAGTTAATGGGAAGGAGAAGGTAAGTCCTAGTTATTTTCAAGAAGTTGCTTTGAGGGGCTGTAAAACTGATTTGGCCAGTGGAAGGCTATTGGGGCAACCAAGATGGCTGTTGAGATCTGAAAGTCTCTGCAAGCTCCTTGCAGAGTCCCACTCTACACAGCAACCAGTCTGGATGTCCATGTCCAAGCTGGGGCTGTGTCTGCTTGATCCTCCTGATTTGTCCTGTGGAAGCAGACCACAGAGCCTACAAGGATGTCAATAGTTCTAGTGGAGACCCATCACAATCTGCTTGTGAGCTCTAGTGAGCTAGCTAGTGGTCAGGCAATCCTGTATTTAAAAGAATAGTAGTAACTCAACCAGCAATCTAAGAAGTATTTTTTGTGCTCTAAACCTGTAAATAATACAGGCATCAGTGTAACATTGTCATACTAACCACATCTTGTTGGGTATAGGATCATATCCAGGTTCATCCACCTCACGGTGGGAAGGACAACTCGGTCACACGGGTGACACACCTTGGGCACAGAGGGTTTATTTAACATGTTGGATTGCAAAGCAAGCCGTTAGACCTCAGTCAGAGGCTGACTCAGCCCGGATTCACTCAAAGTCTGTGAAAGAGAAGGCTAGTTGAGTGGAGGTAGGCAAATGACAAAGGGCATCTCCTCTTCTCTGAACAGACCCACCGATCAGAAATGGCAGGGCACATGCACGGAGAGAGGTAAAGATTAATTCCCCTGCCTGGCTTGAAGTCAGACTGGAATTCGGCATCATTCAGTCAAATATTTTGACTGGATTTTTCAAAAGGGTTGGATTGGTTCGTTGTTATTATTCACTGTAACTACTCATATAAACAGATAAACATGTGACTATTTAAGCCGAATGCTCTTTTCCGGCTTCAAATTTATACAACTGAGAGCAAACTTTGGCTATCTAAAAGTAATCAAACCTAATGTTTCATGCTGTACAGTAACCTTTTTGCCTGGCGAGGTCAGGAAGGAAATATTTTCCTACACTAATGGGTAACCTCAGTTTTATTTTTCAGCAGCTGATGTGTTGTTGGGGTACTTGCTTGTTAACGTTGGAGACACAACGTACCACTGCCTAATGCTTTGTGACAGAGGTGTTACTACTCCAGTTAAGAGAAAATATTGAACACCCTGGTAAAGAGGGAATAGCCGTTTCCTTTGCTTCTCAAGGTACGGCTCAAGCATCCTTCTGCAGGCCTCCAACTTTTGACCTACTTCCTTATACTTTCAGTCATTTAAATGTAATTTTAAGGTATCCTGTAATTCTCTATGCCTGGGCTTTACCTGTTAAACCACAAGCAAGTGCTAAACTGGTGCAAGGCATTGGGTAACAGCGGCTCTCTCACATGCATAGGCAGAAAACTCGTTGACTACACCTCTGCCTAACGAGAAAGCACGGGTGTTCTGACAAGCAAGAACAACAAATTAAAAAAAAAAGTTGCTATCCTGTCAAATACTGTGTGCATATCAAGGATCCGGAATACAAAGCAGACTTAACAGCAATCACATTCTGAGTAGAATTCACTTGAATGTAACACCTTTTCCCTCTAAGGTTTTGAGTGTGGTATCTTAAAGAAGATCACACAAATTACTCATTCCGGGAACAAAGGCTCTTTTTCGAAAGCTGTCAGCTTGCTGACAGTTATGATGAGCATTTACTTCAGGCTTGTAAAACATATTAATCAAACTTGTTCCTATAGCTTCAGCCCAAGGAGGGTTACTGTTTCTTTTAGAGAAATGTTTTACATAAGTGAAGAGCTCTGATTACGTGTACACCTTGAATGCACACCGCCGCCTATGCCATTCATTTATTCGTAATGAATAAATACCAGTCTACGCCAGGCTTAAAGAAGACTGAAGCAGTACATGGAAATCTGTTTATTACAAGACTATTTGCCAAGGACCTATGCACCGTTCATTGAACCTTGAAAACATTTGAAAATATGGGTTGCATTTGCAAACTTCAATGTATGACATGGAGAGCTGGCAAGCTGCCTGGTTTCTACTTAAAGGATTGTCATTCTGGGAAAAATAAATTTCTCTAACTAGACAAAAGTCAATGTTTTCATGTTTTACTGCAATCAAACTGATATGGCTGACAATTTAATGTCTCAACACTTAAAATATCTGTGGATAATCAGTTACCTCAATCAATCATAACTACAAGATTTCTCTATTTTCGAAGCCTGTATACATATGACTGAGATATTTAACAATTTAGAGAAACCTCCCCAGCCTTAATCTTTCATGATTTCTCTCAAGCTGTGGAGTTCTTTTTTTTTTCCAAATGCACAATTTTATAATTGCTGGGGGAAAAAAAAATCCAACACTGCACTGTAATCAGATTTTGAAACCTTTGTGTTAATGTCCTGTTTTATTTAATTTTATGTATATTTTATAGTCTGCTTGCCTGTCAAAAAGATGTGGAAATGTGCTGGCATTCCAGCTGAAGACATCATTATGAGTGAGAAAATGCTCAAGGCTTTTTCAAAGTGGGTGCTGAAACATACGCTTCTCTTCTTTGACTCCAGGGGATGCTAACAGCTGCCCCACCAGACAGGTATTGCAAGGTCAAAGGCTAGCAGAGCTGTGCACCTTCAGGATTTGACTGCCAGCAAAGTAGATGGATAGTTTCTCAAATCTAATAATAAAAATAGCAACAATGATGAGAAGAAGAAGGAGCTGACAACAAAAATGAAAAGGAACCTGCAAGAAGTGGATTCTGGGTAGCGCAACACTTGGCAGACCTGATTTTAATATCTGACAGGTTGAGTTCACTAATCTTTGCTATTCATATTGACGTGAGAATTCATACAGTTTTAGAGATTTGTATCTATTAAGACATGCAGCAGTGTTCCTACAACATGGGAACAAGTTTGCTAGCACCTGCCGTTCTTCTTCCTCCGTGATAAAAACTGATATGAACTGTTTTAAATGCCTAACAGATAATTACTCTCAACACTCAATAAGGAAATCTACATCTTTAGAAAATAATAAAAAAAACCAAGCCCAAAACCCACCAACAAGACGAAACAACATTCTTCCCCTCATTTCCCCCCCCTCTCTTTTGTTTCTTTGATTACTTGGAGCCTTGTAATCAAACTAAGCTTAGTTTCGGGACCCTTGGGGCAGTATCTCTTAGTTCCCTGTCAGGCTCTGCTGCAAAACAATCAATCTTGCTCTTGCGCTGGCTTGGTGGAAGTGCCACGACACGAGGAGTGCAATGCTTTGCTCTCACTGTGAAGCTTCGATGACAAAAGTTTTTATCAGAAGCTGACTGTATTTAGGGTTATGAATATGCAATGACTCTCATTAGTATTGAAGCACAGGAGCATGGGCTGACATCCCCCGCCACTTTTAGCTGCTGCAGAGTCGTCTAATGAATTGTCTTGCTCTTTCACTCGCACAGGCTTTGCTGTTACGGCTCCCTGTTCCAAGGGGAGTTGCCCGGTTTGAGAATACTATTGACGGCAGAAATTAATTGCCACGAACCGCTCTTGATTCTGTTAAACTGCGTTGAGACAGTGTTTAAATTGTCAAAACAGAAAACCATTAAACTCTACGGGAGACAAAATCATGGCGAGTGAGACGGTCCGTGTGTCCTTGCGCGTGGCCGTGCACAAGCGCGCAGGTGTGGCACAGGTATGTCTACGGTCTCGCAATCGTACCCATGCGTACAAACACGTGCGTGCGTGTCAGTGACGGGTCTCAGAAACCTGACATCCTGCTGATTGATCTACCATTTTCCCAACTAGAACAAACGGGGATGATGGGAAGTTCTCCAAACGAGCAGGACTCCAATACTTTGTTATTTGATCAACCCTTTAATACTCTTTCTTTTCCCTTTGGGACCCTGCCAAACATCTTTCAGCTCACACATCTTCAATCTTTATGAATAGGTTACTGATAAGGATGTTTCCAACAAATGATTAAGATATCTGGCTTGATTTGTCGTATTTGAGGAGATGTGTAAGCTTTCAGAAACAAGTGGAAATGACCCTTTTTTTCCCAACTGTTTAAATTAAGCATTTTTTTCCCCTATTCATCTGATATATCTTCTGACATAAAAGGAGCTTTTGTGGCTCTCTGCAGATTGTGAAGGATAGAGTGAATTGAAAAGGATAATATATTCCAAGAAGTGTAAGTAGCATTCTGAAAGGTGTGCGCTTACTGCAAATAATAAAGGATATGAGGTTCTCCCAAGAAGATGTCAGCCCTGTGAAGCTCTTTATCCATTTAATCAGTAACGCAAAAGGTCCCAGTGCAAAGAAGGAGGATCTGTTTAATTTTTACTGCGATTTTTGGCACCGTTGCTCTAGTGCGAGCTTGGCTTACCTCTTGACCCAACCCCAGGAGTGCCTGTTCTCATCAGCTGGAGAAAAAATAAACATAAAGAACATCTACATGTTGGGAGTATCAAATACAAGAGTGGTTTAAAATAAATGCAGCTCTGACAAAAGTGGCTCAAGTATCATACATCAAACACTTGTTACCTCTCTTGGCCTTAGTGATTACACGTGACTAAGAAAGAGTGAGTGATAAAATCTGAAGAAAGATGAAACCAATCTGGGCCTTTTTAAAGATCATCAATCATTCTGCATGGCCACGATATTATTAGTTCCAGTAAGCCTTGTTCTCCCATTTTATGGACATCATAAACCCCCCACCCCTAGACCAATGCTACCATGGGAAATCATTTTTATGGGCAGAATCTTAGTGTGGGCCAATCAGATCTAATCACATAACAAGCTACTGAATTATTCAACGTTCTCCCTAATTTTGCATTCTTCCTGCACTTTGCTGTCACTGCAGGGTTTTAAAAGTATGTGTTTTTACAATATTTATTAAGAAGACAACCATATGCAGGAATTTTGCTTTCTCTGTGTCTTTCAATAACCGTTTGTTCCCTTAGATTGTTGTAGTATATACATTACTATATGGAGAATATTTTTTCTAAATGGAATAGCTACCCTCTACGTGGCACTCGGCTTTAAACTCTTTCAGCTTTTAAAATACCGAACGCAAGGACAACAATAGTGAAACAATTGTGTTCAAACATGAAATATTCAGATTTACTGAGCAAACTGTAACCAGCATGTCTCTTAGCTGTTGCTATGAATACAGGGCTCACATTGTATATGAAAATATTTCAGTTTTAATTGCAAATCTGTGCAGAGATGATTTGGGGTCTGTAATTAGCAAATAAATTCCAGACTTTGTGACTGCTGTGAAAACACACATTATTTATGGAACGATTATCTAAATATAATTCAGTGTTTTTTTGCTTTCAACAACTACTGTAAAAGTCTGATTTAATAAAATGTGAAAAATTTCCCTTCTCTTGCACTTCTGTTTACATTATGAAGCATTCATTCCTCTTCACTGCCATTTCCCACTCGACCCGCAATGGACTTTGCTTTCAGTGGCTCCTTACTTCACTCACACCTCAGGGAGGTTTCTTCACAACCATAAAGTGCCAGGCACTTAATTTGTTTAAAATGAAAGCTTGGATTATGCAAATAGCTCTGAACTGCAAGAACAGAGTGAGTTTATGTGACCTCCATCCTCGTGCTTTTCATCCAGGCTAGAAGTGGGAATAGATAGAAGCCCTGTCTGAGCTGGTTTTAAGCTACCGTATGCAGAATTCCAGTTATCCAGGCAGGGTTACTGGAAAGATGAAGTGATCTCTTGTTCCCACCCACTTACTGTAAATTGAGGGCTCAGCCACTTCTCTTCATCAATGTAGGGTACAACCAGCACAAAACTTGTCTTCTCCTTACTAGCAATCCCATGCATTTTCAAAGCTGGTCACTTGTGCAACCAGTTTTACAGCAACAGTTTTAAAGATCCTTTTCCATTCTGAAGTTTAAAAGTGTATCTTCAGGTTATATGTACATGAGTGTTTCCTTTGCCAGGGTTGTTCTTGTCTCTAGGTTCAGGGCTGAAGCTGCTGGTGAAGGGTCTGGGCACTGGACATGCACAAATACCACGATGGAAGGTTGATTCATAAAACACCATTGGCAGTAACAACAACAGAGAAAATCCATAATATGAACTTAGTTTACATCAGTATGCAACACACCTGAGACTTTCTCCTTTCTTCCTTTCTTTCCCCATCCTCTTGGGTTGCTCTGTATATAGTTTTGCTGTCTTTGAAGGAAAATCCTTCCCCACCCAGTCTCTGCATCCCAACAGTGAGACACTTATTGCCTTGCTGTCCCCGGCTGCTCAGGCAGATCAGTGCAATGGCAACCTCAACAGCCACTGCCATAAAAATCACAATAATCACTGGCAGAGTTGCCTTGCCTCTCCCAGGACTGCCTCTTCTTGCACCAAAATTCTTACCTGCAGGAGCATCCTCCAGCCCACACAGTGCGAAGAGAGCGGGTGGGCTGGACACCTTCTCAGTGCCAAAAATGTTCAGTTTTTTTTCACGAGGCTACCAGGATTTGCCCAGAGCTGGGAGTGACACCTCCCTGTACGTCCTCCTGGCTGCTGGCGATGCAGTAAGACGGGATCCGTGCACGGCGTACCTCGCAGCCCGGCCCCCGGGTGCGAATCTCGATCTGAACGGCGATATCAATGTCATGGCACACACGCTCTGGGAAGGGAGTTACGGAGAGTAATTGAGAGATTCAGCATGAAGCCACTGAAAGCTGTAATTTAAAGTTCCAGTACTACTATTACCATTAAAATTTAAAGTGACAGAGGCCCAATTATGAACGGTTATTTTCTTAAGTAAAATTGCTTTTTTTATCCTCTGTGAAGCACTCGTTTCTGCCTAGCGTTCGCTGTCACCAGGACCTGTCTTTGTGGCTTCTGGTGTCAGTGAGATGCCGAGCCTCCCGCCCCTGACAAGGAACGGATCAGCAGTGCTGGGAGCCTTGCAGGGGCTCAGGGCAGGCGGCTTCACAAGCAGACATAAGAGGGGTCCAGCCTGCTCTCCTGGCAAAACTAGGCACAGCTTTAGTATCTGAAGGGGGCTCCAGCCCCGTCTTCATAAACTGCAAATGGCATCCAACGACAGTGGAGATACTAGCAAAGAAAAAAAGGATGGGTGAGACTGGGGATCTTCCCTGACAGACAAGTGGGTTAGCAATTATTATCACCGTCTCCTTGATAATTTTAACGTAACAATTTGCTGGTTGTTTACTTGACAAACCTTAGCATGCTGTAGAGCTTATTAGGCTGTCCACTCAAATAATATAAAAAATTCTCCTGGACGTTTGTACGGCTGCTGCTTCACCTTGATTCACTTCAAATGAGTAGGTTATATTGTGTTTAAAACTTCAGTGGGACAGCTGGCAGGAAAGCTACAGGACCCAGGTGCTTGCAGTGGTCTCACAATCTTGGTATGTTGTTCTTAATGCCTGGCATGACACATGAGGATCTGAACCTTCATATGAGAACGCAAGTACTGCTTTCTGGGAACTCATAAAGTTTTCAGACAGAATCTCCTTGAAAAGTGACAGAGTTCTGCTACCTTTCACACAAGGACTTCCAACGGTGAAAGCAGCTTTTGGCTCATGGGTAGCAGAAATCTAGTCTAGGAATTTAGGGAATCAGAGCTGCCTTACACACACAATTCAGATCCATCAGTTTGATTTTTTTCATGTTATCATCAGTATAAATGCATTTTAATTCCAGATGCAGAACAATGAATCCAGTGTTTTCAGGTGAGATCAGTGACACACAAATAACCTGGACAGTCACTAATAGATACACAGGTAGAAAGCAAAGCAGAGGACTTTCTGCGAACCTGACAGAATCCATTATTTCTCCTTAGAAGTGATATCAGTGTATTAGATTATTTCCTAGCCACCTGTCAAGCACCTGCACACAGGACCATAATACACCATTGTCAGCTTTAGCGATGCTGCTAAACAGAATAATATGAGATGTTTTCCATACACTGGTCGTCATCAGCCTGAACAGTTTTCATTTTTAATCCCCATGTTTAACCAAAATGGGATGACCAGAAGAAAATATCTGAGAAATCCCTCAGATCACTCTGGAGAGCATTCGCCAGGAGGGATGTAATGTAGAACCAGAAGGATGTTCTCTCTGAAGGCACCTCTGGGGAAGCAGAAAATGATAGTGAGAGCAAAAGGCAGGAATACACCCACCAACTCACAGAATAAACTCTGTTTGATAGTCAGGAATATTCATGTTAAAGAAGAAAGCTACAGAACAGAGTAGGGACTCAAGCTGGTGACGTCGTGGATCTTTTCCCAGGCTACTCCCCATAGCAGAAATTAACGCCAGCAGTGGAACAGGTTTTTAGTTGCGGGCTGTGGACCACTGTCAGCATTTTTTTCTTGCAACACTGGCAAACTCAGTAGTGGGGGTTCATCTGCTACTTGAAATATTTGAAACAGGACATTGCGCAGCAGCCCAAGGCCAGCATCCCTCTGTGCTAGGTGCCATACAAACACAGGACCAAAACATCTGTTCTCCGAGTCCAAGAGGTTCCAATGCAGGCAGTTAGTTGGAAATACTTTACCATCCTGTTAAGTCCATGCTGGCAGTGACGCTGAAATTCAGAGCTACTGGAGAGAGTGCAGTGGAGGGCTACGAGGATGATGAGGGGACTGGAACATCTCTCCTACAAGGAGAGGCTGAGGGAGCTGGGCTTGTTCAGCCTGGAGAAGAGAAGGCTGCGAGGGGACCTTCGAAATGCCTCTAAATATCTGCAGGGTGGGGGTCA
>Ga0065711_1033185_pt1 | contig 25952 bp, 20 predicted proteins | sample Hoacrofraction12_FD_59098 | JGI IMG/M metagenome (GOLD analysis project Ga0065711, IMG submission 59098) | Hoatzin crop microbial communities from Cojedes, Venezuela - Epithelial fraction 12 v2 (version 2) | ecosystem: Host-associated > Birds > Digestive system > Esophagus > Crop | place... | reverse complement strand
CTTTAAACTGTCTTTAATGTCTCTCCTGCCTTTGTTTTTACTGAGTACACACTTATGTGCCATAAAGCTTTTAATTCTTGGTCTCATTCATGAGCAGAACATCTTCTGTCAATAAGACTAATCTTATTTGGAAATTGGAGAATCTGCTCTATTGTTTAATAACTAATAATTTTATACAACGATCAGAGTAGCTAACAGCATGATTACTAAAAATAAATCACAGCTATTGAAACTACCTTCCAATACTCTCCGTATTTACCATGATACAAAATACAGGCATATTGGCTTTACAAACTACAGCACTCTGAAGTGAACAGGGCTTCAAAGCAAAGATTTTTAGCAAAGCTATTTAGGCAAGTGAAATTATCTATTTTTAGTACCGTTTGCCTGTAGTGTGCCCTGTCTTCCCCCACCCCGTAACAACGATAGTGCCAGCTAGCAAGGACAGGAATAGCTATAAGTCTTAGCAATAGTCTAGAATTTGAAAGCTAGTTCAAATTTTCAACTGTGTGCATTACATGTATGACAAACTCAGCAATACTACATCTCTAGGATCACTTATATTTACACTCCTTGGTTCAGCTAAGGCGCAAAAAGTGCAAAATGGTCTGTGAGCAGAGCTTTCAAACCCTGTCCCCCTGAGTATGAACATAACAAGCAGGGGACAGGGGAGCTAGAGAACACTACCAATCTGTACCTGTCCCAAAGCAGACAATCTGGAGTAGCTACTGGAGGCACCAGCCAATGACAGGTTGCCACAAGCCACTCCGCTCCATCCTCTAACCAGGTATATCATGCACCTCCTCATCAGAGCTGCAGAAAGGTGTGACAGACAAGAATCGATACTCCAGCAGTGGTCCACCACTGCTGTACCTGCTGCTACCTTGCCCCAGGGAGGCAGCTTTGTGTCAGCTGAGAAGATGTATCAGGAGGCCAGCTCAGCTAAGCAAGGAAGCCACAGCACAGCTTGAATGCAAAAAGGGAGCATGCAGAATGGGGCAGGATGGACAGGCTACAAGGCAGGAATTGAGAAACACTCCCTGGGCAAGTAGGGATGGCAATTATTGTCAAGCAAGCCAAAGCTCAGAAAGAGTTAAGACTTGCAAGGCATGTCCAGGGCACAAAGAAGAGTTTCTACTGCTATATTAGTGATAAAAGACTGACCAAGGAAAATGTGGGGCCATTGGTGAATGGGGCAAGTGACACAGTGACAGGAGATACAGATCACAGCAGGTCCCCGCCACCATCTTTGTCATCACCAGCAAGTTCTGCCAGGCCTCTGCACTTCATGAGGCTTAAGGAGGGGAGGGGCTACCAGCCGGGGATGTTTATATTACAGAAACAGGGACACACACACACACATACATGACCAAAAACAAACACTGCTTACAGATTCTGATTGAAATATGAACAATGAAAATATTATCCAAATTCAAGCAACACAGAAAAGAATTTCTTAGTCCTGAAATACTGGCAAGAGGAAAAATTTCCTCTCTTTAATGATTTTTTAATTCCAGTGTCTACACTAACTTTCTCACTTTGGACTAAAAGGAGAAAGAGATGACAATTGTGAAGCCCTAAAAATCTAGGTCAGTTACCACTCACGCTCAACACCCATCCAAGCAGCATACGGGCAGAAAAAAACCAGTGGCAAAACTGATGTCCTTTTCCCAGAATGGAGGTGTCTTTCTATTCTTTCCAAAGGCAACAGTACAAGGCAGGTAGTCATATCCAACCTCATTTGATGAGTAAATTCATCTACATGAAAGATAACAGCATCTGCTCCCTTTGTTTTACAACACAGCGTAAGACTTACTTGAAAAGAAAAAAATTGGCAGTCATTTTTTTATACATATGTAACATTCAGTGTCTATATACATACAGACACAGACTATACTACAGTGTATATATATATGCATTTATGTACACAGATTGATTAAAGATAATTTTCTTCTTTTCTTTTAACAATATTGAGATTTAGCACACCTTTAAGAACTCCAGACTAACTTTACAGTCTTACACAACAAAAAAGGTGATGTTCAGTTCAGCACTCAAACAACATGTAGCAAGAATTTACCCATACTTTCAAAGAACCAGTAAGAGTCCCCCTTATATGTAACAATTAAATGATTGATTCTTGTTTTTACTTTTCAGTCCAGTTCCCTCTTTCAGATTCTGTTTACTATTTTCTCTACAATAGATCCCCCCCCCAGGCTCTGACTGGGTAAGTAACCTTTGACCAGTGGGGAGATGCACAAAAGGGCATCCAGATCCCCAGATGTGACTTACTGATGCATTCTGCATTACCAGTCATGGCAGGAGCTCAGGAAAAGCTCACTGCAAGAGGCTACAGAAAGAACAATGTGTGGTGTCAGATAAACGTCTCACACTGAATATGCAGCTGAACATTAGATCACCAGTTTTACAAACTAAGCACAAAGCATTGCAGACTTCTATGATAATTTTACAAAACGTACTATTCATGTGCAAAAACAGCGCTTTCCATCTTGCACCATAGGTGGCAGTGAACAACAAACTCTGATGTTCAGGATGCCTCTTCTATGTGATCAGTTCAGTCTACCCATTCTGTTGTTTTATTACAAAACTCTTAGGACTCCCCTCGGACAACACCCATCTTTTCTCTCCACAACCCCCAGGAATCTTGTGCAACTCTGAGACACCCAGATAACCCCCCTTTTTCCTACTTTGTATTTTCTCACCTTTGCTATGGAAAAAGTTTCATTTTACAACAATTCTCCCTGTCCACGACAGGCACTGATACCATTCACCGAGGTCCTCTCTAAGGCAGATATCCTTCTCCTGCCTTGCAAATGTTATGTTGACATTAAGCACTGTCAGCCAATGAAGAAACTACTTTACTCCAGAAATAAGACTGCTGTCACCAGACACACCTCCCCCATTCAGTTTCCCACCTCTTGTTAACTTACAAAGAGGCAGACTTACCGAAACAGTACTAAATCTGTAGCTCTACACACACTTTATCATATGTAACGATGGTACCACAGGGCCATTCAATGTGCCTCAGAAAACAAATCATTAAAATCTCCAACTTGATACAAAGCAAGAATAAGAATAATAACAGATATGTGCTGGACTACTTTCCTGTATTAATCTGTATTTCCACAGATGGATCAGTGTAATCCTAGATGTACAGAAAAACAGGTGGACAGCCCTGCAGAAACAGATATGGGGGTTGTGCTGGAGTGTAAGCTCAGTGAGGCACCAATGTGTCCTGGTGGCCAGAATGGCCAATGACATCCTGGGGTGTACAGTCAACTGGTTGAAAGCAGTGACTGTCCCACTACACTCAGCAGTGGTGTGGCCTCATTGCAAGCACTGTGTGCAATTTTGGGCTCCACAATATAACAAGGATACAAAAATACTAGAATGTGTCCAAAGGAGGGCAACAAAGATGGTGAAAGGACTAGAGGGCACAACTCAGTGAGTAGATGAGGATATTAGGTTTACTCAGCTTAGAAGAGTCTGAGGGATCACCTCATTGCTATCTACAGCTTCCTCATGAGTGAGTGAGAAAGGGTGGTGCTGAGCTCTGGTGCCTGGTGATAGGATGCAAAGGAATGGCTTAAAACTGCATTGGGGAACTGGTCATGGCCCCAAGCCTGTTGGTGTCGAAGAATTATTTGCACAACACTCTTAGATACATGGTTTAACTTTTAGATTGCCCTGTGTAGGGTCACTCAGTGACTCTTGTGGATTCCTTCCAACTGAGGATATTAAATTACATGGTTCTACGACCTCAGATTCGAACAACCTAGCTAAAATACAGGCTTCATCAGTGCATTGACATCTATAATTTTTCCTAATTAAATTGCATGGAAAAGGAATGTAAGTTAAACAACATATAGAGCCACGTCCTGTTCCCTGTTTTGCTGAAGTAAATCTAGAACACGTAAGTTTAAATAATCAATAATTTTTACTCACTCGACAATCCCGCTGTAATGTTTTCATCAGTGCGCTGTGTGTCTCAGAGTCAAAATACAACCCTTCATGCATGTCTTGCAAGAAATCCAAGTCTTTGAATGTGGGGTTGGACTTCTCCCTCTCTTTTCTTGATGCTCTCCGTTTGTATGTGGAGCCTTTCAAGTCATATGTGAAATGCATTTTCAAGGCTCGCGGCAGAACATTGTTCATTACAACAATTCTAATATTAATGCCTCCTGACTGAACGCAGTACAGCCCATAAAATTTGGGTAGAAGAGTCCTTGGATTCTGGTTCAGATTCTAAAACAAAAGAGATATTGTTAAATATGTCTATTTTCAATAAATTTCCAAGCTTCAGAAAGTTTTTTTAAATACCAAAGGGCATTAACAAACATCAGGAAGACTGTGCATGTTTTCTTATTCAGCACAGTTTCTTTGACCAGTTGATTTTCTTTGTGGGTCTGTATTTCAGAGAGCTAGCACAAACACTGCCTTTTTTTCCAGGAACTTAAGACAGGCCAAGAGCAGAGTTGTAACTATATTTATGCCAGGTTTCTCTTTCTCACATCCTGTGAAAGAACAGACTAGGCCAAACCTAAAAGCATCCTGAAGAATTCATTTATTAATTCTGACCTGAACAACCTCTGCATTCCACCTGCTGGAACAAGTTTGGGTCAAAAGTAGTTCTCACTGCCTTGACTTGGATTCTGAAAAAACAGAACCCTTGCCTCCATGAGGCTTTTCACATTGAGGGTTAGTGCCAAATGACCAGGTTGTCTCCACACAAGTGTGAGGTCATAACAGAACCATGACTGGCCATCAGAACAGTGCGAAATAATCCAAATTCTACAACAGGCAAAAAATCAACTAGGAGAGGATAAGAGAGGTGAGAGCGAAAAATCTTCCTTCTGAATACGACTACTCTCAGTTTTCAGCACGAAAGAGCAAGAAAGGGATAAACTACTTCAAGTCTTACATGATTACTAAGTCACAAGACACAACGACGGGAAGAAAGTACTTTCACAGGAATTAATCACAGTGATTAAAGTTTTACACTTTGGAAATCCTTGCATATGGTAGCAGTGAGAATAAAGTTCCTAGAAACAAAGCAAAATGGCCTTATATTTATTTGTAGTAACTCAAGCTTATGCTGAGCTGATTATCATTATTAGAAACAGCAAGAAAAAAGTACCTGCCACTACTGCTCTTTTTGATGCTGTCAGTGCACATTTTTTTTTTAAACATTCACTGAATCCATGTTATTTTAGTGTAATAACAGCAATATTACTGATTTTTATTAAAATTGAGAGGGTAACTTTTCAAATGTTTATTTAAGAAAGCAAAGGAAGAAAAGAAAGTCAGCCATAGGTCTGCTATTCTGAAATCCTGCATACTACCCAGAAAAATTTCTGTTCACATGTATGAGTGGCTCTTGTTGGAACAAAAGAGAATAAAGTTTCCCCTTCTGATGACTGATACACATAAAAGAACACAATTGCCTCAGCATTAGCCCTCAAAAAGCTCCATTTAAAAAAAAAAGCTTTGAACAAATTATATGTAGTAAAATATTTTTTATATCATTGTTTCAATACATGAGAAATGAAAATTAGAAGTAGTCCAGAAACAAAGGTGAAACTGACCGGTCTAGTTTCTTTGTCCACTCTGAGTGAAATGCAGAGGGTAGACAAACACAAAATGAAGAAAAAAATTGAATTAGAACTTTTGAAACCTTTTTCTTTTACTAGCTTAATAGAAGCAAAGTTTGGTATCAAATCAGAAGATGACATTCAGCTTCATCTTGAATACTAAAAGAACAGCAATTATCTTAAATATATTCCTGATTTATATCTATTCTTTCTGATCGGTGTGCGGGGTGCAAAGTTGAAAGACAGGTAAAAAAATGTCAAAGATATTATGAAAAATACAGATAAAGCAAACAAAAGATTAAAAGACAAGAAATAAAATTGAATCTTTAGAAGTGTGACAAGAAACAGGAAAAATACAGGTAAAATAGAGTCTTCAATTACTCACCATATAATAACCCGGCAAGAGCTTCTGAAGAAACTCAGCCTCTTTGTGCTGAACTGTTTTGATGATGAACTCGTCATCACTAGTTACAAAAAATAGGGACCCACTGGCACCTGGATTGGATAATTCAATTAAAGGCTCACTGCAGATTGAGTACTGGAAGAGACAAGAATTGTTTTTCACTGCCAATGCATGCATTACTCAAACACAAGTTTAATACAAAGAACTGCAGGTTCAAATAGGCACAGAAGAACCGTTGAGCTTATTCTTTGGGCTTCAACTGCGGCAACTCTACTCCTGTACAGCAAGCTGGGTCACAGTAATCTGGCTGAGACTTGGAAGGGCAGTTGTTATACTCCCCTCTGCCCAGGACATGTGCACAACCGTGGAGGAGCAGTTGGCAGCTGAGCGGACGGTCCCACTTCACGTCCCACTGCACCAGATGGACTTTTCCCTGGAGTGAAGTGAGTGGTTGACATGGAGAGAGTCCATCCCTACACTGTCAGTGTTGCAGATTCTTGAGTCAGAAGCCTTAAGATGACATTTTCACTGCAACTGTTCACTTTTCACAGCCTTTTATGAAACAGGTAGAGAACGATGTTAGAGAAACACACTGGGAGTAGACGTTTCTCACTCTAGACAAACAGGCAAGTCCTCTTCTGTGAAACTGGGATTGAAACCATTAGAACAGTAATCTCGGTATGGCTGCTAATGTAGTTTTCTGACTGAAAACTGTTTGAAATAGAAAAACTAAATACCAGTAAGTAAGAAAAACTGGGTGTTGGAGTACCATTGTTTTGGATGCTTAGAAAAGCTGTCTCTTCCACAGGGAGACAGTAATAATTACCATCACATTAAGGAGGAAAAAGACAGCAAGAAGTATTCCTTAGTAGTAGAACCAGATCTCACATAGAGGCTAATCTACATTTATTAAATCCCCATTGAGTCACACTTCAAGCTTCACTCAAACTAAATGTAGAGGAGACATTAGCTTAAATGGAGAGCAGACATTAAGCTCAAAAATACAGAAAAATCTGTTTATATTGCACTCCAGATCTTATTTAAAATATAATATAATTAAACTTTCATTCATATGCTCTTCTCCTTTGTCACATATCATCAATTTTACTCACTTGGAGAGTCACTGTACAGTCCAATATTTTAAGGCTTCAGTCTTTGAAAGAAACAAAATTACCCAGGACATGAATTGTGAGTAGTGTAAGCACTAGGGAATTACTCTTAGCAGTGCAGTGTGTCTTCTGCTCTTTTCAGAATAAAAAGGAATAACTCTTTCAGTAACAAATATCTTTGGTTTATTGGGTCATTGCCTGAGATGAGTCGAGCAACTCCACAAGAAAAAAAACAGTTTTGTTTGCTGAAAACAGCTTTCATTAAATTCAACTGGAGTCTTGCCATTGATTTCAGCAGGTGGTGACAGCAAAGAAGAGTGATTCAAGAAGATCTAATAAATAAGTTCTTTTGTGAGCACTTAAACCAAAAAAGCATGCTTCCTACGGACTCCAACCACTGTTTCAACGCATTTTCTTATCTTAGCTCCAGCTGAGGCTATTCCCATGCTTGCAATTTTTAAGAGACTTTTGCATTCTATAAAAATATTTCCTGTTTCTCTCCCTGCTTCCCCAGTCCACTCAGTTCCAATTAATACAACAGACCTTTCTTACTAAACCTACTGCAATTTTCTACAGATAGAACAGTAATACTGGTCTGTAATACTACAGACTTTCAGAGCAACTCAGCAGTTGCAATACAACACCTGTGTTTCTCTTACCAAAATACATAAAGCTTCATGAGTAATTATCATTGTTGTAAGCATATGAAACCAATTACCCTAAACATTAAAGCTCAATAAAACACTATAGCATAAGCACAAGTTATTAACCTACACTATGTTTTGGTCATTTTACAGTTGAGTTCATTCCTGTAAAATAAAACTCTACCCAGCAAGCACTGCTATACACAGAGCCCAACGAATTCTGACCAGACATTTACAAAAGCCAAATCAAACTTGGAAAGTAAGCCACTAAAAATTAAGTACTTTATAAGCTTCCCTGTAAAATGCCAGTGCTCCATGAGGTTTCAAGTGACAACTTAATTCTACCAGCTGTTCAAATGTATTTATCCTCATTACCCAGTCTGACTTCTACAGTACATTACCACTCAACCTCCTTGGAAAAGGCGAAACTGTAAATCTTTGGGCTTTGTCACTGCAAATTAACAGTGTAAAGTCACATATGCTTGCTGCAATTTCTCTTTTTACTTTAACTCCCTTCCCCTTCTACCACAGTTGGACAATCAGTGAAGTGCTTTAGATACCGAATTGGAATTACAGTCACTACATGACAGATCCAGATTTCCCATAAACTGCTCAACGTCCCAGCGGAGACCAGTGATGAGTAGCTCTCATCACAGGTTGGCATTCGGACTAGTGGTGTTTAACATCTTTGTCAGCAACATGGCACAGCGGGATTGAGTGCACCCTCATCAAGTTTGCCAACAACACCAAGCTGTGTGGTGCGGTCAACACGCTGGAGAGAAGGGACATCATCTAGAGGAACCCCGACAGGCTTGATAGGTGGGCCTGTGCAAACCTCATGAAGTTCAACAAGGCCAAGTGCAGGGTTCTGCACCTGGGTCAGGGCAATTCCAAACACAAACACAGGCTGGGTGGAGAATGGATTAAAAGCAGCCTTGAGGAGCAGGACTTTAGGGTGTTGGTTGAGAAGAAGCCCAACACGACCTGGCAATGTGTGCTCACAGCCCGGAAGGCCAACTGTATCCTGGGCTGCATCACAACCAGCATGGCCAGAAGGTCGATGAAGGTGATTCTGCCACTCCACTCTACTCTTGTAAGACCCCACCTTGAGTCCTGCATCCAGCTCTGGAGCCCTTAGCACAGGAAGAACATGGAGCCGTTGGAGTGGGTCCAGAGGGGGGCCACAAAAATTATCAGAGGGCTGGAGCACTTCTCCTGTGAGGAAAGGCTGAAAGAGTTGGGGCTGTTCAGCCTAGAGAAGAGAAGGCTCTGGGGAGACCTCATTGCGGCCTTTCATTACCTGAAGGGGCCTACAAAAAAGCTGGAGAGTGACTTTTTACAAGTGCATGTAGTGACAGGACAAGGGGTAACGGATTTAAACTGAAAGGGGGTAGATTTACATTGGATATAAGAAAGAAATTCTTTACTATGAGGGTGGTGAGGCACTGGAACAGGCTGCCCAGAGAAGTTGTGGGTGAGCAACCCAGTGTAGCATGAGGTGACCCTGCCCACAGCAGGAGCGCTTGGAACTAGATGATCTTTAAGGTCCCTTCCAACCCAAATCGTTCTATGATTCTATAATTCTACGACTGTTCAGCCAGAACCCTGACACATGGTGTTGGGAGCAAACAGTTATGCAGATGTTCTGGTCACATCCAATTGGGAAGAGGGTCCCAGACTAAAACCAGTTTTATGATTATAGTACCTCTCTGACCACAGGTGCCTCTGGACCAAAATGGACTGCAATCTGCTTTGATTGCAAAATTATGCCCATTTAGAACCAGGAACAACAGAAATGGATTCTAACATGCTAGCAGAGTAAGTATAATCCTAACAGCAGCATGCATCAGTTACAACACCACACACTGAAATTCCAACTATATTTCACAAAAATTTTCACAAAAATATCTGTTTGCTGAAGGAAGTCTGCTTTTGCATTTTTCAGAAAAGAAGGTGCACTTAATCTTCAAACTAGCTTTTCTACTTGCCCCTGTTTCTGGAAAACATATCACTAGTGTCTTTTGCTATGCCAAGAGGAAAAACAATCTGCAACAAGTTGCCTTTATTGGGAATTTCCCTCAGGGATTAGTAGTTTTGTAGCTAAAATGAGTGTCACAAATCTCTTATCAACAGCAAGCAGTCTTTCTATAATCTTTAATTTATGCCACTGCAAATGCTTCCTTAGAGGGAACAAAGTTGCAGGTGACAATAGCTTCACTCTAGGAAGTACAGCCTCTTTAGAGGCTGGCAACACAGCCCAAATACTTCATCTTGACCCAGGTCTATGAAAGTAGATAGATAAACAACATACTAGATAACGATACCTTTATAAAACTGCAACTCAACTGCACTTCCCTGCTACTAACACCTATAATTCAAAGGAGTGATCCAGCTTTATATATAACTATTGTCAAGAGGGCTAGTAATACAAAATACATACGTAGTACTAAAGAATTAAAATCAGACACCCACATTCAACCTAAATAAAAGAAAAGCCAGCTAAGTTTTGCTTTCAGACTCATTATACAGGAAGGAAAAAACCCCCCTTATAACACACTTGTACACCATAGAAGTCAGTGAAGTAAATATATTTAAGTAATGTTTCAGCATGATTTAATCAATATTTCTTTTTTATTCATTCAAGTTCTTTGAAATTCTTTTGATTTTAAATAAACAGTTATGAATACTGGAATAAAAAGATTTAAAAACTCATTCAAGAGAATTTAACAATAAAACTCTGACATATAAAGTTGCTAATTTGTATTGGGACTCTGATTTGTTGGGTGGACTGGCACAAGACAAATCGAACATGAGGCAAACATCCAGAAAACAATCCAGCTCTTTGCTTTCACACTATCCCTCCAAAAGCAGAACTACAGGAGAAGTAAAACAGTGGATCCTCGTCCCTGGCAGTGCACAAAGTGGTTCTACTAAATAAAGCCTGTTTTTATGACAGCAGCAAATGCATCACTTTTTTCCTCACGTAAACAGCTGAATACTGAGAAAGAATAAGTCTTCAAACTACAAAATACAGAGATCAAAGGAGATACTATAAAATGCTTATTTTTTAGCATGCCATCCACTTTTCTCAAGGCTAGATGGGAACATTTGCAGACAAACACTTCTTTCATGCAGTGAATAAATAACGCAAACAACACAAGAGCACTTTATTAGAACTGAATTGGTAGAAGTGACACAAGTACTGGTTATAACTTCTCTAGAAACAATGAGCAGTAATACTCAAGTTACTCAAGTCAATTAACAAGGCAGATTTTTATAGGAATCAAAGATGAAGAATTAAAATTTTCATAAAACACTAAAAATATTCACCAGTCATAAACCACTCCACATACAAAAGGTGCTACCCATTTGGGCAGCATTAAAGCATCCTCTTCTGTCACTATGAAATTAGTATACATTATAACCATTTGTAACCCAAATGAAAACCGCAAGCTCTTACCAAGTAATCATCAGGCTTGATACCAAAAAGTTCTCTGAAATAGCGGAAGGCAAGAGGTGCATACGTCTTAAATCTGAAGTCAGGGTAATGATGAGCAGGCGTGAGATTGCTCCCTTCACTGAAAATAAAAACAAAAATAAACCAAACCAAATCATTACCGAACAATTCTTAGCATCCTCCTTCTTGCAGCTACTTTTACTGTAAAACTGCCTAACTCACCCATCAGCCTTCGCACACAAGAGTCATAAATGCAGATAAATCTCCCTATCACCATTAATCAGGGTAATAGAAATGTCTGTGAGAGACAGAATTCTGCCAGCAAATTCCTTTCTCTCGCCTTAAAGGAAATTACTTTTTTCACCACCCATATCCATTTGTGTAAAGATCGGGTTTAAACTAATGCTACAACTGCTGACGCTCCTCCAAAGTAAGCCAGTCTAACAGCTTACTGATGCAGGAAGGGTCACCTCACCTCACAGAAGCTCTTGCAAAAAGTTTGGAAGTCAATGCAGCAAAACAGCTTCACACTAGCTTGGTGACCTCAACTGGTTTGCAGTGCAGTCAAGACAGATACTAGGGACAGCACAACACAGAGGGCAGAACCATGTGGCCAGAGCAGCGGGAAGGAAGCAGGATGACGTATATTTTTTGGTGCCAGCAAACATTGATTAGCTCAGCCTTATTTATGAAACAGCATCCGCAGCATTAGTCTCTTTTGCAGGCTAACTGCAGTTATGTTATCTCTTTTTCTTGCAAGTGCTATATGGGAAGCCACTCTGGGTCTGCTGACCTTAAAGTGGTTTTCTCTTTGTCTGCCTGTCACATCACATATTTTACCCCACCTCAATCTAAACCAGCACTAGCTTACAATGCTCCGCTAGTTAAACAGCAAGATGGGGTACAGACCCTTTGGGGAATTCTGGAAAATGGTATGCAACTATATGCAAGATTAGATTCAAACCAGAAGAGGCACAGACAAAGACTACTAGGGTGACCAGGCTGGAAGACAGTTTTCCTTAAAGCAAATAAAAAACAATAATAATAATAAAAAATCACTGTAGCCTCCTTAGCTCTTTTCCTTGTTTTGTATTCACCATCTCACTGTATTTTTAGGCTGCAGTTCTATGAGTCTTGAAACGAACACTACATGATTCAATGTAAAGGAAAAGGTCAGCGGCAAAATGCTGCCAGAAGAAAAAAAAAAATATATATATATATAAAACCTGCTTGTGGATTCATTCATGAAGGAAACTAAAAGAAAGCTTTTAAGTAGAATACACTATGATTTCAACATAAACAAGAACAGCTTTAAGACAAAGTTTTGTCCGTCTGCAAACGGTTTGATAAATAGGCAAGTACAAAATCCAAGACTTGACACAGTGGCCGAAATCAGCTCTTGCAGCACTTCTTTACTCATTTACCCTAACTAAATTATTCAAAAGCAAAATATCTACCTCTATGTTCAGAAATAAGAATATCCAAAGTATATAAAAAAGAAAAAAAAAAAGCTATGAATTCACACAGATATGAAAACGAATAAAATCTAAGCAACATTCCTGCACAGACTAAATTAAGTATCATGAAAATATTTAAGAGCTTTGATCCTGTACAATTGTTTGTCATATGTACTTGTCACCTTCCATTAATGACAGAAGTCTACCCAACACACTTAGCTGTCCCTACATACTTACTGCCACAACCCAACGAACTGAGCTGCTGCTAATTAAACTGTGTGAGCTGGAGACCAAGCTTTCTCAGGCTCCAGAAATGCATATACTTTAGACTCCTGAACAGGAGAAAAAGGATCAAAATAATAACCTGATTTCTGCCTGCAAATCACAAATAAAAAGATGTTTGTGGATGACCAAGGATACATACACAGACATTACAATACTGCTGCTTCTTGAGTGCTAAACAATACAGTGAACAGCTAGTGAAGGCTGCCCAGTCCTAATTAACTCATCTGATGACTTCATAGTCTACTATTATCACAACTCCAAGATATTAAATCCGCATGTATTCTATTATTCCATTATATAATAAAAAATAGAAATCAATAGGATACTAGGCTGAAGATCGGGTTTTTTTATAGTTCAGATTGGCTAATGCTTTTTCTTATAAGGTTTTCCAGCTGCTCAAAACACTGCCAGTCTTGTCTGACATGAAGTTTTATACAGCTGGATGCATCTCATTGAATTTTTGTGCAATATGAGGATGCCCCAGCAGTAATAAACAGCTACACTGGGAACCTGGGGGCATATTTGTAAGTGCATATAATTGTTGTAAGATGCAATTGCAATTCTGTTGTAAGAACAGAACAGAGAATTCTCTGCTGAAGCATCACACCATCGTCAGGGAGGATTAATCATGTGAACTTTATTTAAAAGCCGTATCTTTCAGAACATTTAAACCTTTATAAATCTGCTTCCTGCAGCCATAACTTAAAAGCTTCGTTTATGAAAGCACGACATTAAATAGATTACATGTCCTTACTATACCAGATCACATACTGTTGTTGGAACTTCACCAGGCTGCAACGAAGATAGGAGGTTTGCTACGACAATACCATGGGTCCCAGTCATTTCATAAGTGTATATGGAGTAAAACGACCAATATTTGGTCTTCAGGTGGACAGTAATGCATAGTGAGTAGCGATTTATTCCAGAATAATTGCAAAACAGAGCACTTCTTTTGGAACAGCATCTACACAGAGAGTAATTCCACTTATTTAGAGCACATGAGCTTACTTTATTACAGATACAATAGACAATTTCACTATGCAGACAAGTTTCCTTATTCTTTGTAAAATCATCTTAAAAAAACCCTTTTACTCAAGGTCTGCAGAGCTTTTTATCATACCCTATTATTTCTGTTAAACATATTAATTAGTTCCAGGTTCACTGCATAACAGAACAGTTTACAGGATCTTGATACCCGTAAATGTAAAATTTCCACTTACTAGAGTGATTCTAATTAAACTAAAGTAGATCCTTGCTGTTTTGAGAAGACAGGAAAGCTCTAAGATAAAGAGGCTCCTAAATAACGCTACTTAGACAAACTTGACTTGCTGTTTTGTGGGGGGATAGGAAAGCTCTAAGATAGAGAGGCTCCTCAGCCTTGGGAGGGCAGATGCACCAAGCTACAGAGATAAAGAGGCACCAAGAGGGCGACAAGACCGGAGCAAAACAACCTGGAAGGACACGGTGTACATGATCTTAGAACTGAGTTTGCGCAGAAAAAAAGGTCAACCAGCAGACACTGTGATGAGGAGTATAAACCTTCAAATTCCTCATGCCTAGGTATGTCCTTGCTCTTACCTAAAAAGTACAGCTTCCACTGTATAGATCACTTGATGTAAATACATCTCAACCTTATTTAGAGAGGAAATTATTCACCTTCCACTCTATTAGCTCTTGAGAGAATGTATTTTGTGGCTTCCCCCCACATTTTCTTGGTGCATTTTACAAGTGCATTTCACTCTGGTTGGATTAAAGCACATGTGCCAAGCACTACACATAACAACTTTTAATCAGGCTAGGGAGTTTTTCAGGGACGATGGTATCTTTGAAGCTGAACAAGAAAAATACCCATGATTTGTTGACAAGAAACTTAATCTGCAAAATGGAGCTTTGGACATAACAGAACTGTGCTCTAGAAAAAAAGAAGGTAACTGTATAATTTTCCTCTGAGATATTTTAGGGCACAGGTCTACCAGGAAAAAAAAAAAAAAAAAGGAGAAATAAAAGGCTTTTATACTAGCAGTCTTGAGGAATTCAAGACCCTGTACAGAAGCTATGAGAAATAACATAGGCTTTGGAAAGATTAGGATGCAATTGTAACTTTTGAGGTATTTTAATACCCTTTAGCTGTAAGACCACACAAAATCAAAAGATTGGCAGGTAGAATAAAAAAATAGAGATTAAGCTCACTATGCAAGTTTTCTTTAACATTTACATTTTATATTTTTTTTTTTTAAATCAGGCACACCTACAAATGACAGTAATGTGCACCTTAACCTGTCTCTTCGTAAATGCTGAGGGTTGATCTAAAGTGTAGGTGGTGCAATATCAAACTAAAAAATGAACTAAAACTGATTAGATTTTAATGGCTAACCCCGTGGCTTTCAAAAATTTCACAAACAAGACATGGAGATATATTTCTTCACAGCTTTTCTTTACCATTGTCTCACGCTGGCAGGATGTACTCAGGAAATAGCACACCTATCTGAAGAGGCAGGGAAGGCTATCTGCATCTCTTGGTAGCAAGCCTTCATAGCAGAGCAATGTTAATAGTTGTATTAACTGTTGTAATCTGATGTAGCTGTTACCAAAAATAGTCACGCTGTAGTCGTGGGCCCATGTATAATCTTCTCGTATGTACAGCAAAAAGAATGAAGAGGAGGAACACCTCAGTTCTCTCATGTGAAAGCGCGACTCTTTTTAAAATCTTAAAATCAAAATACAACATCTAAAATGAAATGCTCCCAATATTAAAAACTAAGAGTATCCAATCTCAGTTTCACTGCTCTTGGATAAAGCTGCTCTTCAACAATACATCAAAATATGTTCAAGTCTACAAACTGTATACAGCAAACACATACTGACACATCAGGTAGTGCTTTGGTGTATTCATTTGCTATATATCATCATTTCAGGAAAGCAATTGTTTCCCACATAATGGAAGTAGGTATTATGGCTACCTGTACAAACAGGTGTGGGTTTGTCTTTTTCATACTGTCAGCTAAAGTCCACTGGTAATATCCTTGTTTCTCACTGTATGTTCTCCTATACTTTCGGTTACCATATGCTATCCTAAGCAGTCCTCTGCATGGCAGCTTTAACATACAACTGTGAATAGTAGGCATCTTCAAAACACGTCAAGCCAATCATATCTACGTAACAGCTGAATACACAGACGTTTTATTACAATGATGATAAGACTATTTCTCAACCAACTGGACATGCCGTTAATCCAAAGGAACTCAGAGTACTTTAAGAATAGTGTAAGTATGCCTACATAACCACACAAGTATCCAGGTTATCACAGGTTTACCAAGAATTTGACACTAACAGAAGTAGCTAATACCAGTAGTTTATTATAAACATGTCTTTGCTTTTGCTGCCACAGTATCCCTGTTTAGAATACTATTTGTTTTGCAAACAGAAATGACTTCCTCCTATCACTCTGCCCACAAACCATGAAAGTGTGTCAGAACTTGGGTCATCCTGCACATCTGCAACCGAAGCACCAAGAAGAGCAGCAGCGCTTTACCAAAGGCTTCAGGCCACTTTCTCATGTCTTGTGAAACTGCTCAAGTGGAAACGAATACAGTGGCATAAGTTACACAACAGCGAAGCATTAGTGTAAACATTTGAGTACTCTTCATACGGAGCCTGCAGAGCATTCTGTACTTCTTTAATTACAAAACTCTACTTAGCCCATCAAGTAACCTATGATACAGGTTTCGTACAAAGGCATTTCCAAGGGAAAGTGTCAGTTTTTCCTCATTTTTTGAAATCGCTCTTGAAAAACATACCAGAAAACAGTACACTTCAGTTTTAGCAGTAGGGTACAACCCAGACTGGTTAAAATATGTCCAAGGTTTTACTTTTCTTAGTACTTTCGACTACTTATTTGGGCTATCATCCAAATGCTATCCTAATACAATATTAAGCTTTTGACATTAAATAGCAGAAAGCATTGAATAATCTTTCATTAGTATAACAAGAAAGCAATTTGTAATTGAACCAGTTCACCGTACAGATAACTGTAGCTGCAGGGTGCACACAGGTCAACAGCATCCAACAGACTTACTAGTTAAATTAGAAACCATAGCAAGTGTTCTAAATATGCAGGGTCTAGACCCTGAAAAAAAAGCATATTAACAAGAGAAGCACACAAGACTGATTAATAGCTTGCTGCAAAAAGATCAAACTCGCAGCTCTGCTTGGCAGCAGCCTCCATGTAAGAAAACAGAGAGATGGAGCCTGAAACACACTGCTTTGCTCCAAATGCTCTGCATTTCTGAAGCTGCATGCGACTGACTAGCCAAAGTTAGCTGACAGAATGGAGCGGCTTCTGTTCGGCTTGTCAGCCACCACCACAGAAATATGCCTGCTTAGTACATGCCTGCTGGAGGAGCAACCAGCCTGAGCCACCCTGCCTGACACGGACAGGCTTACTAGCAGCAGCTTCTTAGCTCAGCAACAAGCCTTTCTAACCATGGTCACACTACTTTGAGCCAGCTCCACACTCAAATCCAAACATTGCTGTAGCACAAATGAATGATCTGGAGAATAAATGTGCCACTAAGAAGTGAACTGGTTCCAACCAAGGAAGTCAGGGGCACAAAGCATAATGCAGGAAGGGGAGAATATGCCCCACACAGCTGGGTCACAGGACACAGAGCAGCGAGCACAGGCAGGATCCACAACCTTCCCACTGAATACTCCAGCAGTACCAGCACCAGGGAGGCAACTCTGCTGCTGGATTTCCAAAGTAGTGTGTAAAAGCCAGAAGACAGGTTACTTGGAGTAGTTCCCCCTGTGGTTTCACCCTATTCGGGGAGCTCGGCAGAGACTTCAGACATTGTATCTTCAGAATCAGCTGGGTCACTGCAGACTGAATTTGTTTCTCAGTTCATGGAGCACATTTGCATAGTGCCATTTAAACTCAATCTGGTGGTGGTTCTCAATGAACTCCTTTATAGCAACCCCAAATAATACCTCACTTAGTTCCCAAAAGCAACATGTGACAAACTCTTGGGCAGTCTGAAGAGAAAGAGATGAAGAGGATGCCACAATGTGAAGCAGAAAGCAACAAAAGCACTTTTCGCCCTCCACCAATACAATGTACAAACAAAAGCAAGCACTTCTGCAATTCAAATCCACCCACTGTACAGAGATATCTGTACTTCACTGAAAGTCACTTCCTGAAATAAACACCTAAATGAACCTGGGCTAAATGCTGACCAATTTAACCCAGCTACAAAGTAACTCTGGACCAAGCATAACCTGCAATCCACAGAGTTATTCTTGATTTATATGAGTAGCTCCCACAATAAGCAGGGTGGTTCTGTTCAGGTCTCAACTGATGACTTCTTTTCCCTGGCAATTTTCTCCCTCCTTCACGAATCCTGAACACGGCTGAAAGTGTTTTGCTATGGTTACCGAAGCTGAGGTACAGGCAGTGCTGAGGTTTACTTCAGGGGCTGACAGATACGCAGAGCCTAGTTACCTTCAGAAACTGACAAAATGTACAAGTAACTATTGACTGTTTTCCCCTAACAGTAAAAGGGCACAGATAATACTATTAATACTATTTCGCTTGCTGGCGCGCAGGCTGCCACTTCACTGCATTTCTACTAGCTCAGGTCTATTTTATCACCGCCACCCTAACAGTGCTCCTGTTGCTGTCAAAGCAGCAGGTGTGCCTGTGACTCTGCAAAAGAGCTGTGCTCTCACCTCGCCGCCAGACCCAGGTGAGGCGAAGTGGATGCAGGCAAAACATGGGAGGAAGGTGGAGCAGGACAGCTTGTGAAGAGGCACGTTACCGTGTATTGGCCACAATGAAAGGGAAGTTCAGCTAATAGCCTGCTTGGAGCTGCAGCTGAATTACACGTATCTGAGGCAAGTGGAAAAATGATGCTCCTTGCTTTCAGCAACCACACTTGCTGCACTGTCAGGTTCTCCTCCAGCTGCGGACATCTGGCAAAAAGCTTACTTAAGCTCCGCTTGCTCCCGGTTTGGTTCCAGGTAGAGGTCAGCCCATTGGACCTGCTGGTGTAACTAATTTCAACCAATTGCCTTCAGCCCAGGTCAGTCCGGAGTGGGGGAGTCATTACAGTACTGACTATTAAAAATACTGCCTTCACATCCTAGGAAAAAGTGAGTAGCACCTAAGGTGCACCTTTGGAGCGCAGTCCTACCCAGAAAGAACATGCAGCCTTAGCTTTTTACCTCCAACAAGGGTAACAAAGCTACCTAAGGATATGACTCAGAAGCAATGCACATAATGCCATCATGAAAGACTCAACATCCCAACACCCTCAATCAGCAAGAAAGAAGCCCGTATCATTATATGCAATCCTGAATTATTACGATTTATGCAAACTAATACCATTTTCGATTGAAATCATTTTAGGTAAATGAATGTGCATGTTACACTGAGACATAGGAAGAACCTGAAATTTAATATTTCTGTGTATTAGCATAAGAAATCAAGTGTCATGGTTTTAAGAGATTGCTATGGATAGCCAATTTTTAGTTTCACAGAGTGTTATCAGCAACTGCTCTTTGTTACAGCCAAGATGACTCACTATGTTATATACTCCTGCTAACTAGACAGCTATGCAAAAAAAGCCACAAACAGCTATGCTGCTCTGGCCATTACTTTCATTTGTCTAATTTTCCTCATACAATTTATTTATTTATTTATAGGAAGCTGTCCAGAAAGGTGCTACTAAAGCTTTTATTATAAAGTTAATACTCTGTTAGAGCGAACAGGCTATTCCTTCTGCCTTTGTTTTCTTTTTAAGCCAGAAGCGTTGTCTCCCAGCTCTCCCTTAAAACCAACACAAAACAGGAAAATATAATTTCTGAGTGTTTCACAGGAGAGAAGACATATGCAATGCTATGGACTACAAACCATTTTATTTTACTTGTTCTTTTAACAGTATGTCAAAAAAGAGAGAGATTAGATTTTTTTTTTCCAGGACTGTGCTATGTAATAAAACAGTTCTAGCATGTACGCTGCATCTGATTTCCGTGATTTCCATGACCAAGAAAGCTGGTATCACACCCAAACAAACTACAGAAGCCTGCATAGCTGTCACAGTCACACATTTCACAAATATGATTGCTGACTTCCTCTCACACCATTTTTCAGACCAATAAATACTTTGTTACATGATCTGCAAATTTCTCAGCTGTAATTCAGACTTCAAACAAACAAAATTTTGTGATAACAGTGTATGAAAACACACGCACATAGTTAACTTTTCTATATTTGCCTTATCTACAAGAGAAAGACTACAAAACTGTACACAAAACCTCACAGGTAACACCAGAACAAGGATATGAATACCCTCCGTTACTAGGAACTGAAGAACATAATGTAAAAGCTTCATTTCACGTAAGAAATACCCTTTAAGGAGAAGAAAAAGTATCTCAGTTCAGAGCAAAACAGGAGTTGAATTAAGCACAGTTGAGGAGAGATCAACCTTAACCTGCCTGCAACTATTTTGTACATTGTCAGTTTCACTTTGTTTTACTAACATCAGTGATTTTTAAGGATTGTAAAGTACTAGAAACAGTTCATGAGGTAGCATTCAAACTGCATATGAACAAAACTTTGAAAAACTGACTGAAAGCATTCTGAAATTCAGGGAATACTGCACACACATCCTTATGCAAATCATGGGCACTACCCGTAGTTAGCAATTCTAAGAACCCAGACAACACAACAGAGCAAGTCATTCTGGTTTTGAAATACATTTTTCCTAAACCTTCTTTGTCCATTACTAGCCACGGTAAGTTGGAAAAGTTACATGGCACTGTACTTCAGGTTCTGAACCCCCAAAATCAGTATGACCTTGATTTCGCTCACCAGCATAACCGTATTATTACAAATTCTATACCATCACCTTGGCAGTGATAGAAGCTGAGGTGGCCAAATGCAAAGTAGTGCACAACCTGTAGTCAGCTAGTAAGAGCTAAGCCTCGTCACACGCTTAAGTCCTGGATAAAAGTTTATAGTGTAGTGGAAATTCTTACATTACTCTTAGCACTGCAGGACTTGAATTTTCATAAATTTTGACACCACCTCAACAAAATGGCAATTATTATTCCCAGTTTTTAGAAACTAAACAAACATGTGAACGTTGGACATAATTTTTAATTGCATACAGATCCACAAATCATTTCCAATTGTAATTAACAGCTCCTTTAATTGAAAGTGTCACAATTACTTTCCTTCTCTAGAAGTGACAAGTTGCAAATCTTCAGTTGAAGTGGGATCGTCCCAGTTTTCACCCTACCTTCATTTTCAATGACAACATGAAGACAGGATAATTTTCAAGTTCTCACACATGAAACTTACTCTAACCCCAATTCTTCAGAATTGGAAAGCAATCTTTGAAATATCTACTTACAGTTTCAGCACAAAATTCTATTGAAAATAAATTGAATAGGCTTATCCTTACCTTGGTAGGAAGACACTTTCCACTACATAGAAGTCTTGCATAAGAACATCTCTGTCTGGTTTTGATGTAAGGTTTCCTACTGTGTATCCTATTCCCAGCTGGATAGCACCTTTAATAGCTGAGGATGCAGTCTGCATAGAAAATAGGAATTCAAGCATGAGTTTGCTAAAAATAGATTTCTGTTCTTTACCAGTAACATTATATGCCAAACTCTTCATCTATTTCATAATAACAATGCCATGTCGTCTTTACCTCCTAGACCTCAGAGAGATGATTACTTTTCAATTAAAAGATTTAAAAGAAACACTACATTGTAGTAAAAGCCACAAAACATCAATTCTCTGGTTGTATCGAGACTTTTCAAATTGCCGAAGTAATTTAGATATTGGGTTCTAACTTCTCATAGAATCACAGAATACCAGGTTGGACAGGACCTCAAGGATCATCTGGTCCAACATTTCTTGGCAAAAGCATGGTCTAGACAAGATGGCCCAGGATCCTGTCGAGCTGAATCATAAAAGTGTCTAAAGTTGGTGAATCTACCACTTCCCTGGGGAGATTATTCCTATGGCTGATCGTTCTGATTGTGAAAACTTTTCCTCCTGTGCCCAATTGGAATCTCCCCAGGAGTAACTTGTACCCATTACCCTTGTTTTTTCCATGTGAATCCCTGTAAAAATGGAGTCTCCATCTTCTTCGTAGCCACGTTTTAAATACTGGAACACAGTGCTAAGGTCTCCCCTAAGCCTTCTTTTCTCAAGACTGAATAAACCCAGTTCTCTCAGTCTTTCCTCATATGGCAGGGTTCCAAGTCCTTGGACCATTTTTGCGATGCTTCTCTGCATGCTCTCCAGCCTGTCCACATTTTTTTGCACAGCAGGGACCAAAATTGAAGACAGTACTCCAGGCATAGCCTGACAAGTGCTCAGCAGGGTGGGATAATGACTTCCTTATCTCCTCTGGTGATGCCCTTGTTTGATGCAACCCAGCATCCTGTTGGCTTTCTTTGCCGCCGCAGCATACTGTTCACTCCTCTTGAGCTTGATGTCCACCAGGACCCCCAGGTCCCTTTCCACAGAGATGCTCCACTGCCAGGTAGATCCCAGCCTGTCCTGCACTCCTGTATTATGTTTTCCCAGCTGCAAGACCTTACACTTCTCCATGTTGCACTTCATAAGGTTCTTGTTAGCCCACTCCTCCAGCCTATCTAGGTCTTTCTGCAGGGTGGCTCTCTCTCCCACAGTGTCCACTTCCCCACGTAGTTTGGTATCATTGGCAAACTTCATCAGGGTAAGCTTGATCCCATCATCGACATCACTCATGAAGATACTAAACAATGTTGGGCCCAATATTGATTCCTGCAGGACCCCACTTGTGACAGGTTGCCAGTTTGAAAAGCGAGCACTTACCACCACCCTCTGGGTGTGACCTGTCAGCCAGTTCCCCACCCACCACACAGACTACTTGTCTAGACCTTAACGCATCAGTTTCTCTAGGAGGTGGCTGTGGAAAACTGTATCAAAAGCCTTGGAGAAATCCACGTAGACAATGTCCACCACTTACCCCACACCAACTGAGCAGGTTACTTTGTCATAGAAGGAGATCAGGTTTGTCAAGCATGATTGGCCCTTGATGAATCCTTGCTGGCTCTTCCCAATCACGTGCTTCATTTGACTTGTGATAGCACCCAGGAGAATTCATTCCATAGCTTTCCCAGGGACTTAAGTAAGACTGATGGGCCTGTAATCTCCTGGATCCTCCTTTAAGCCCTTCTTGTAGATAGAGGTGACATTTGCCTTCTTCCAGTCTTCTGGGATGTCCCCCAATCTCTGAAACTTGTCAGAGATTGTGGTAAGTGGCCTCAAACAGCCAGCTCTCTTAACATCCTCAAGTGGATACTGTCAGGGCCCATAAATTAGACAGGGTCAAGCTCCTGGAATAGTTCACATACCAAGTCTTCCTTCACTGATAGTGGGCCTCTGTTTGCATCTACCTGGATTTTTGCTCCCAAGACCTGGGGCCCAACAGCACTGGTAAAGACAGAGGTGAAGGAAGTGTTGATAACCTCTGCCTTTTCAGCTTTGTTGGCGACTAATTCACCTCTCCTCTTTAACACTGGGATAACATTTTCCTTCTGTTTCTGCTTGTTTACATATCTGAATAACTCCTTCTTGCAGTTTTTGACATCTCTGGCCAATTTCAATTCGCACTGAGCTTTTACTTTTCTAACTACATGTGTGTGCATGCCCTGGCAATGCCCTTGTAGCTCTCAATAGGTATTTGTCAACTTTCCCATCTCTGGTATGCTTCTCTTTTGGTTTTGTGCAGAGTCGGAAGCTCGCAGCTAAGCTAAGGGGGTCTCTCGCTCCATCTACTTCCCTTACCCTTAAAGCACATGAACTGTTCTTGTGCTTCCAGAGAGTGTTATTGAAAAATTCCCAGCGCTCACGAGCTCCTTCACCCTCCATGGAAGCCTCCCACAGAGTCCCTCCCAACTAAGCTCTGTGAGAGCTGAAGTTTGCTCTTCTAAAATCCAAAACCTTTGTCTTAGTACTAACCTTCAGTGTGCTCAGCAGGATCCTGAACTCCACAACATTGTGAACACTGCAGCCAAGGCTACCATTAACCAAGATATTGCAAAGTAGGATATCTTGGTTTGTGAGTAGCATATCCAGCAGTGCCTCATTCCTGGCTGGCACATCTGACATTTGTATGAGATAGCAGTCCTTGATGTATTCCAGCAACGTGATGGATGACATGTGAGCTGCTGTACTGTTCTTCCAACAAGTGTCTGGGTAGTTGAAGTCACCCATTAGAACCAGGTTCTGATGACCCAAAGCTTGCTTAAGTAACCCAAACACTGCTTCCATTGGTCTTGTCATCTTGGTTTGGAGGTCGATAGCAGATGCCTATTATAATATCCCCTTTGGACACGACACCTCTGATCTTGACCCAGAGGCATTCAATAGGGCTTCCACAATCACTGTAGCTGAGTTCTATACATTCAAGGTTCTCCTTAACATAGAGTACGACTCCTCTTCTTCCCTGCCTCTCTTTATGAAAACAGCCTATAGCCATCCATCGCAATCCTCTTGAGACATTTCCAATCTAACTAAACATTCAAACTGCTTCAGAAGTTTGAAACAGCGTGCATCTTCTGGAAAAAATGTCACAAATTCTAGGTGATTGTACACGCATGCCAAGGCATCACAATGCAGGCTAATGGTTGATTAAAATGCAGATTCTAAGTACAAATGTATTTCTTAAGTTCTGCTTAACAGTCAATGCAAGAGGTGTGTTCACCAGAGGGAATCCAGAGAGAAATGAAAGTGATGATGAAAGAAAAATTTCTGTCTGAAAATCTACGTGCACAGAGTGAAATTACTTAAATTCAATGAACAGGGCTCGCAGGAGAGAGAAGGGTTCACAAGGACAGCGCCAAATTGTGATAGATACTGTATATACATAAATTTAGAACATCTCTGAAACTTTCTCATGCTGACCAGACTATCTTGCTGGATGGATTAAAAAAATGGCAGAACCGAGTCAAAATAAGAAATTACCAAAAAAACATGGAAGGAGTGAATAAAGAAAATCACTGGGAAGGGAAAGCAGGCTATCAGGAAGCGAGTATCTTCCCTTGACAAGGTGTATTCCACCGGTTTGAAGATAACATTTTGGTGCCTGTTTTCAGGTTTTACCTCCTACCCATGAAAGAAGCAAGAAACTGTATCAGTGGAAGCGAAGAACACCAGAAGTTTCATGTTCAGAACTATTCCAGCACTTGAACAAAAACATTTCAGGAGTGGGAATTACTCAAGAAAGGGTTGAAGTACACAAAACTACCCTCGTTACAGTTCTCAGAACAGCATATGCTAGAATGACTGCTTATTCTTAGAAAAGACAAGACAGAGATGTTCCTAAATAATTCAGGCTGCACACCAAGCAAAACCTACACTTGCATAACAGTTCAGAAGAGGCCATTTGGTGGGAACAAACACCACCACTATTCTTAGACTGCTACTTTGACTATTAAAAAGATTTGCCTTTGTGCCATAACATGATTCACATTTTTCTTTCCTTGAAAGGCCTCTATTCATGAACGATTAATGCCCAACAAAAGCAGTAATTATGTAACTTTGATCAAACCAATACACATAAAAGTTTCTGCTTCATAGAAGGATGCACATCTTGTTCACTGCCACATCAAGGGACTATGTCTGAAAGAGCAGCAGACAGCACAGCATTGTATTTTGTCAATGGGAGAGGCTGTGCTGCCATTCAGCGAGACCTGGATAGGCTGGAAAGTTGGGCAGAGAAGAACCTGATGATGTTCAGTAAGGGCAAGTGCAGGGTCCTGCACCTGGGCAGGAACAACCCCATGCATCAGTACAGACTTGGGGTGGACCTGCTGGAGAGCAGCTCTGCGGAGAGGGACCTGGGTGTCCTGGTGGACAACAGGTTAACCATGAGCCAGCAGTGTGCCCTGGCTGCCAAGAAAGCCAATGGGATCCTGGGGGGCATCA
>Ga0065711_1033184_pt1 | contig 25953 bp, 24 predicted proteins | sample Hoacrofraction12_FD_59098 | JGI IMG/M metagenome (GOLD analysis project Ga0065711, IMG submission 59098) | Hoatzin crop microbial communities from Cojedes, Venezuela - Epithelial fraction 12 v2 (version 2) | ecosystem: Host-associated > Birds > Digestive system > Esophagus > Crop | place... | reverse complement strand
GAGGAGAGGAGAGGAGAGGAGAGGAGAGGAGAGGAGAGGAGAGGAGAGGAGACCTGGGCCAGCTGCTGTCAGTGGGAACAGATGGAGGAGGGAAAAGGCTTTCCTGAAGTGCATTGTCTAGCAGAAAAGAAAGGCGAAGCACAGGGGATGGAGGAGGCAGAAATGGGAGTCAAGAGGGGCTGGGAGCGTAGTGGAGAGAGGCAGCAGACAGTGTAGTGCCAGGGACCGTGCATCAGGGCATGCAAATGATATGTGGGGATCAGGCCCACCACACTTCAGCTCGATGAAGAGTTGCTGAGGTCTGCCACTTACAGCGTAGGTGTCCGCAGCTCGCTTTCGCAGGTATGGTGAGTGGGAGGCTGTCGCTGCTGACTTTGCTCTCTGAGCGTGACGCAGTACTGCGGCAGCAGGAGGTCACTTGGGTTGTCTGCCAGTTGCTGAGGGTGAAGGGCAGGTACAGCCACCTTTCCCAGAGGGCTTGCTGGGTGCTAATGGGGCTGTGGGTCTGACCCAATGGTCCCTACTCTTCTTCTTTTCTTCTTTTTTTTTATTTCCACAGAGAAATAGTAACTCCTGACAGGTAACAGGGAGCAGGGATGAAAGCTCAGCTCAGATATTTTTCTTCCATCATATTAATGCGTTTCTATTTCTTCAACGGTTCATTTGTGTCTTGTTATTGGAAGCTTACAGATGGGTGCTAAACAGAGCTACCTGTGTATTTAACTTTGATATTGTAATGATTCAGCAGATAAATTTCATATGAAAACCAAACTTACTTTCTATACATCACTACTGTATAACTTGAGAGAAAGCAGCGATGGTGATGGCCCAGCGTGACTGCCTTGCCTCCTGCAGGAACTGTGCCTGATCCATACCAGATGTTCTCTGCAGGGGATTCTTGGATGCTTTCTACACTCCAGTCACAAACATCTGAAGTAACAGAGCCTTCCCACTTCCCACGGGACAAGAGATCATCTTTCCCAAGGAAGGCATTTGTTAGGACTTCTTTATAAAAACTGCTTAAAATTTTCATGTCTTGTTTTCCTTATTTCATCCTAGCTAATATTTGTCCTCCTTTGTTATCTATACCCTGCAGCTACCTACAGATGGGAACCACAACTGCACCTGGCTGTTTCAGGAGGCTGTGCATGCCGGAGCAAATTCGCTGCTGCCTGTGGAGTCCTCACTCCTTCTTTCTTCATTTTCCTATCTGTATGTTTCTTCCCTCTCACTCCCCCTTCAACATGAGCTTGAAATAAGTTTAACAACTTATCAGCCTCTGTCCTCAAAATGCCTAGAACTGAATGAAACTTTCTGGACGGGAATGCAACAGTGTTAAGTTCCTCTCAGGTTTTTTGTTATATAGCTCCTTGTGGTACCATTTCTGTATAGGCAGCTTTAGTCCAAAACTGCTGCATTTGTTGACCGTATTTCATTCCAAATTCATTGCTGACTTGCTTTGCCCTTGCTCTTGTCTGGGACTGGTGCCTACCGGATCTTCTCCTAGCTTAAGATTTGTGTGTGAAAGGACTGTTCCCTGATGCCTCCATCTGCGTGTTCCTCGTCCCAGCTGTCTATATGTGACCTGGCCATGTACTGACATTTTCAAGACTGTCTGTGCTGCATCTCCACTGTCCCCAGCTTATTACTGAAGTTCAGTATCCACAGGCTGGAGTAAGACACTGGTTTGGAGGTCAGGATTATTACTAATTCATTAGTTCCCAGTGATGTACTCACAAAGTGCCTAGCATGGAAAGACCTTAATCCCAGTGAGGGTTTCTGGTAACACTGCAGTTGCTGAAGCCAGATCTAACACTACCTGTTGTTTCCCATGTGGTTGGCCTGCTGTTATTTTTCTTCCTTTACTTTCAGACCTGCAGCCAGCTCCCCTGGTGCAGACAGGTGCAAGCTTGCTATGCCCATGCCAGCAGCTGCCTGGATGATAAGGTGGCTGTCTGGTGTACAGGTGTGAGCTGACTTGTATCCAACTAGCTTGTGAGATGAGCAAATGAGCTTGCCTTCTCCTTTTGCCTGGAGAAACCAATGTGGGGTTTTGAAGAAGCAGTGTGAGTTTGTGCCTCAGGTCACTCGTGGGGCAGAAACCTCTGTGTGGCTGAGGAACTGGCCCCGTCTCCCATCTATCTATAACTTGCTGTGCCCCTCTTTGCTCTCTGTAAGCCTGCATAGATCACACTTCCAAGGGCTGTGTTCTAGCAGCCTGCATTGGAGAGGGTGTTAACAGTCCTAGGATTTCAATCTTTTGCTCCCTCTGGTGTCCTAACCAGAGGTGAGGACAGGTTATTGAGTTCTCCTAATAACACAGGGTACAGGTTGTCCCACTGATGTTATTCCTGCTTACCTACTCTTGTCACCTGTGATTACATGGCCATTGTGGTGGTAGGCTGGAGCACCCCTTGCTCCCACCTTTTGATGTGTTTCTCTCCAAGTACTCTTTGTTCCTGGATGGTTGTGTTGCTTCGGTCACTGTCTTCCAGATAGGGCAAGGCCTATGGCAAGGAACCGAGTTCAGCTTGCTCAGTTGATGCCCCGTGTAGATACTTTGTGCCTTGTGCGGATGCTTTTCTTCAGTACCATAACAGGCTTGGAGCTCCTGCAAGTGTTCCAGTCCGCCTGGCGCTGTCTACAGGGCAGAGCCTGGCGTAGTGCTTTGAAAGGCAGCTCACAGAGCAGGGGCTTCACTGCATCGCTGCTCCATGCTCTCTATGCCCTTGAAGGAATCTTTCCTTCCTATGCACTTTTCCTGTGCTCACCACTGTCCTGACCAAGCTCTCATGCATACCAAAAGCCTTCTTGACTCCCAGGGCCCCCTTCATTAAAGTCATACTCTTCATAGGGTAATCGTTTTCATCTATTTGTGTCATATCTCTGGTCTGCTCAGCCATTGGGACAGGCTGGTGTATGTTGCATACGTGCTGGTGATTGCTATGCTCAGCCACTTCATTTACAGCCTAAGGAATGTGAGAGGCCCTCAGAAAAATGCCAGAGACAAGAAAGTGTTTGAAAATGCCTGAAGGCAATGAGTTTTCATAGTGAAGGTATCCATTTCATCCAGCAGGAACAGCATGAGGTGAAAATCTCACCACAGTTATGCTAAGCTTCAAGAAGGGGAACCACATAAAAAATGAGAGCACTTGTTAAAGATAAGCTAAAAGCTGAAACTGATAGAATTAAATCCTTATGTTCTCCCAGAACAGAGGCTTCAGCCAACCCGCTCCCTACAAGTGGATTACAGTAGGTGTGAGGAAGCCTGGGAGCCAGAAGTGCTCCCTGCCTTGGGCAGTCAGGACAACGTCTGGAGGTGCAGGTGCCTAACGTCAGGGTACAAAGCCGAGCCCAGCTTTAACAACCATGGCAGCACTATGGGGACTGGAAGTAAGATTTCAAAGTTAAGCAGTCCGATATGAGGAAATTCCAGAGTTGAACACATTTATAAGCATGTGATACAAGCTTTAATTTAATTGCATGATCTTCTGTTAATTTTTTCAAATCTGTCTAGGTTTGCATCACAGTGGTGTGGTGATACTGAAACGGACTGTTGGTGGGAATAACCTGCCCACCCTGAGTGATGCTCAACAAGTCATTCCTACAAGGCATTAAATAAATGATCTCGAAAGACATACTCCATGTTCCTCGTATCTCCAGGCTGAGGTGCTGGATCTTGCTGTCTGAGTGAGATCAGACTCAGAGAGAGTGAGACTCACTAATGAGCACTCATAGCTGCAACCACAACCAATGACAGCTGTATTTTAAACACCAAGACATATTGTTATGTACTCTGAAAAATCCTGTATTGCAGACCTAAAGGTGATGGATACTCTTGACACTACTTTTTCTAACTCTCAAAATCCCATTTGTAAAATAGAAAAATGCCCCACAAAACACACAGTGATGTTGTCAGCATACATTTGTTAGTCCATACCATATTGATCAATACCATGGGAAGATGTGATAGTGGCTTCATACTGAGTGAGGTGCTGATTTGCAAACTGTCGGAGGATGGGAATATTGCACTGAGCATCTTCAGATTTCCTGAAGAATCAAACTTACACTGAAGATTCATTTTTCTTAAAATTGAGATTTGTGAGTTGATTTAGGTATATTAGGGGAGGAAAAGCAAGACAAGTGCTTCTCACTTTTCCCAAAGTTAATTCTTCCTTGCTTGCAGAGCTTTAGGTTATTTAACTTTCTCACGAGAGCCAGAAACTGAGGTCCATGAGGATGGGACTCCTCTTTGAGGGCATGCTTGGTGTGATACAGAATTTTCCAGACGTCAGCTAAACCTGGCTTTCAAGCGCTGTTGGGAAGGGATTTATAAAAAGCCACCCCAAAATCACTCCTGGCTAATGTGTATTTGTATCTCACTGGATAGAGAGCATTCAAAGACAAAAGACTTTCAATTAGACACTCAGTGATGAGTTGCAAGAAACAAGCTCCAAAGATGGCACAAAAGAAAACACTTTCTAAGGCTGAGACCTGGCCACATACACCAGGAGGCAACTGAACCTGACCAGTAGAAATCCCTATGAATGTTTGGAAAGTTCAGCAACAACAAGAAGCAAAAGGAGATGAGAACTTGCAGCTGTATATTGCAGTCATAGCAAAGAGAAGGAACTAAGTGGCATTCACATCTCAGTAGTTTTTTGCTGTAGGGTAGAAACATGATGACACTCAGTTGCATAAAGAGTCCCAGAAGGCACAACTGGCCCAAAGATTTCAGCTCTAAGGAAATCATGTGTACCACGTCTGGGACACCTGTCATCACTCAGGGAGAAACTGCTTCTCGGATGATATCACAGTTTGTCTTTATTGCCTATTGTTTGGAGACAAATAGCTGTTTTTCTTTCAGGAGGGGTGATGAGTGGCTTTCAGAGCTTTCCTCAGGAAAGGATTTTAGAATGCAAAGCTAAGTCATCTGCCTTTCTCTGGATGTATTTTGTAAGCAAGTTGGACTACACTCTTAGGATTTTTAAAATATTTTTTATTCATTTTTATTGCTTTTAACTTGTTTTTATAGTAAAAGAACAAAGAATAACATATTACAATGTATACAGACTGAAGTCCTTCAACAAGTTACTTTAACACATTTGCTTTCTTGCACCATAGCCATCTCTCACTGTTTGAAAATGGAAGTTTAAGGGGTTGTAGCTCATTAGAAAAAACTCAGAACCTCAGACAAAACAGCTGTGAGGATGTGTTAAGACTACTTGTCTAAGTCTCAAAATTCCTTACAAGTAAAGGAACGAATGTTATCCCTATTAATGAATAGAAATTGTTTTAAAAATATCTAACAGACTGTGTTGACTCAAAACATCTTATGATACAGCTCATCAGCCAGGCATGAGAGCTGGGTTATGTGTGCATTCCTGTTGGACTCCTCTAGAAAGGAGAATGGAGTAGTTCTCTGACGGGAGATGGGGTTATGGCAATCAGATGTAGAACTACACCAGGACCTCCCATTTGCTTAAATGCTTCAGTCCCTGGGCTAAGGAGAACTTTTTGCTTTTACCCCAGTATTTTCTGACAGAGGATCTCACTATCTTTGGACTGCTTTCTCAAGGCCTGGGATGAAAAGGGAGCAAAAGGACTTATTCAAACATTCTCCTCTTGTTGTTCTCCTGCTTGAAAAAGGGAAAAACCTCAATGATAACAGAGGCAGCCAGCTTGCAAGATCCAAAATTGGATCCAGTGGGTCTTTTCCCAGATAGAACAGGACAGACTGAGAAGGTGGAATAAGGTTCACATGGTACAGGATGGTGTAATGTAAGGGAAAGCTCAAGAACATTGACATAGGAACATTCACATTTAAGCACAGAAGGAGAGGGCTAGCATGTGAGCTTGAAAAAAATGAAATCAGTCTCCTACAGTAAAAACTAAATAAAATGTCATTTACTTAAAGAATAATTAGAGAAAGAAGAAAAGCCTTAAAAGGTGAGAAAGGTGGGAGAAACCGGGAGTGAGTGGAAAGGGCAGACTGCCTCTGCCCAAGGAAATAGCTATGTGCTGCAATTAGCTAAATGGTACATGACTCCTGGGCTGTGATTGTGTTGCGGTTCTGAGCTGCTCATTAGTTTACTGCTGTTTCTAATGGCAGGAGTGCTGAATAATAGAAGCTGTACTCTGGGCTGCCAACAGAAATTTCCTTTAGCATTTGGTGCAGAAGCTGTATTTTAAATGAAAACTGCTATCTTTTATTTCTGGAATAACGGTAGCGGATAACTATAGCACAGCCATGGATTTATAGCAATGCTTTATGCGTGGGGATCGATCTTTTATGCAGGATTTGCTCTCCTCTCCACAACCCCTCCTTGCTCCTATGAATATGCTCAGCACAGGAAAGATAAGTTGGGGGGAGGCAGTTCTTGTGCAATGAGGTTTGTCAAGCTGAAGGCAATGATTAAAAATGCTGTCTCCTCTTACGAACATGATGTAGCTACAACAAAGCTTGCTCCTTGCTTTCAAAAAAAGCTTGCTCCTTGCTTTCAAACAAAACAAAAGCCTGTCCTTAATGCCAGGGCGGCAGGGAATCTCGGTGCCTTCCCCAAGCATTGGAGTGGCTATGAGTGCCTCACCACTCACCGGCACTCAGCTGCCAGAGACCAGTAGACACAAATCGATAGGGTTAAGTGGATTTGCTCTGTGCTGGTCTGCATATGGACATCCTAACCTCCCCCTGCCTCCCCACCTGCTCTGCTGTTATCTCTCCCTGGGGAACCACCATTTGCCTGCTTGTCCAGACAAGCTCCAGAGCTTGAAGTTGCAAGGGGGTGAAGAGAAAAGCCTTCCTGCTAATGGAGGGTGGTGTGAAGGGAGACTTGCCCCATGCTAAATACAGGGAAGAGGGAGCAACTAATGCACTACCACCTTCTGCTAGATGAGGCAGGACTGCTGGCACTGTCTGGTGACAGATCGTAATGATTCTCTGTCTTAATCAGCAGCAAACATGTCCTGGGGAGTGAATACCTCATGTAGATATGTATGGGCCTGGTGACAGTGCAAGTGTGATGCAGGGGCCTCCCACTTAAAGGAGAAGAAGCACAAAGTCATTTGGAGAGCTGCTTCTTTGGAACTGCAACCAGTCAGGAGCACAAAAGGAATGAATAGTAGGATTAATTCACTTACCTATTGATCTGAGACATACACATTTTCATTTAATAGTATTAGAACAGCCAGAATCTCATGGCTCATAGCTGGTGGGCAGTACAGCAGAGACAATGTTTGCAAGCCTTTTTCTCCTCTTGCTGATGAGGTACATCTTAGCAGCAGTTTCATTATGGTGAACCTCTGGGGAAGGGTCTCCTTCCACATACAAATAGCCCAATGTCTGGGCTGGTAACTCTGATACTGTTCTCTACAGATACACTCTCAGCAACTAATTGGTGGCCCGGATAACATGGGGACGTACCCACAGAAATCCTATGTAGAAGACTGTCAGGGAGGGAAGGAAGAAAAAAGAATGGGCTTGATATAATTAGTTCTGGACTTACATGCACAGCCACGCACATGGTATCTCAGCTAACCAGGGGAAACGTTAACTAGGGGAAAAGTTCAAATATAGCCTTCCCTTATCTCCATACATGTGAAGATCTACAACAGTGGGAGAAGACAGGACATGATGCAGGGAGGCATTAAGACATTTTTCAGTAGTTTCATCACACGGAGCACAAGGTCTGTTCAGGGTCCTGAATAACTTCTTTGCCAAATTAATCTGCAAAGGACTTTCTCATAACTAGCTCTTACAAATCCACCCTGCCCATGAGAAACTGGGCATAAGGGCCAAAAAAAAAGCTTCAAAGGTGGTGAAAACCATGCTGGAATCTGTGGAGTCACCAGGTGACACCAGTCGTGATGCTGGCACCTTAGATGATCCCAAACTGGGCCAGCTCGTGCAGTTCCAGATGGCTGAAAGCTTCCCATGGGCAAATCACTGTGATATCTGCAAAAGAGAGAGAGTGAGAAATGGGTTCTGGTCACTGCATTCCTTGGCTTTCTTTTGTATTAATAGAAAGGCTGATATCCTCAGGAAACATTAGAGGTGGGAAGAGCAAGAAGAACGAGACTACACTTGAAGGTTAAAAGAACGGATAGACTCATAGAATATCTGAAGTTGGAAGGGACCCATAAGGATCATCGAGCCCAACTCCCTGCTCCTTGCAGGACTATCTAAAACTAAACCACAGGACTGGTATACCTACCAGACCGAACCAGATCACTGTGTTTTTCCCCTGTGCCACCTTTCTCTGCAAGCAAAAGCAAACCAGCACTTCCTATAGTCTCTTCTGCGACTGCGTAGACTGATGTGAAAATTTGTTCTGGTTATGTGGTTTCGCCTGTTCTTGTAAACTGCATGTAGCCAAACTGTGATCTCATTGAAGACATGTGCAATCTTAAATCAGATCCTGAATAATTCGGTCTACAGCACTTAGAATCTGTAACTCATTGATAGGTGCAATTGTTATTGACACCTGAGAAGTTCTGACTGGCTACAGCTCATTCAGTCTGTGCTTCTCAATCCCAGACACATGCATAAAATTCTTAAAATTAGGATTCTGGTGATAACACAAATACTTAAGCAGCTGGGATTTAGTTCCTGTGGTTTTTGGTATTAATAGCCTAGCATTTGGCATTTCTTTGAGAACCTGATTCTGCTGAAATTCTTAGCCAGAGTATTAGAAGAAAACAAAGACAAACAAGCACATTTGAGCCAAATGAAAGTATTCAGAAATTGAAGCATGCCTAAATAGCCTTTCTGCCTTGTAGCATATGTAAGCATAAGCATGACTGTGGCAGCTTGCGGAGGGAGTCCTATCCTTCTCTGGCCACTGCAAGAGCTGCAGAGAGGCCAGGGAGACAGGGAGCCCACTCCAGACAGTTCTCTCCCTTGCTGAAGCATGACTACGCTTGTGTTTAAGCAGGGCATGACAACATCCTGCAGCACTTACCTGTGCCCAGTCCCTCCATGCCTGGGATGTCATCTCCAAACCTAGGGGAGAAAAGAACAGGCAAGTGTTGAGTTTGGGCCAGCAGCACCCAGGAAAGGAGAGCTGCCCTGCACCCCTAGCCAGAAAAAGAGAAGCATGGGTGGGCAGCAGACAAGAAGGAGCAGCTCCAGGTGGGAGAGCAGTCAGCACCAGCGGGCAGGGAGAAGTCTCCTGGCTCCTTGCCATAGTGAAGATGGTACTGCAGGACTGCATCTTAGCAGTGGGGAGCCACCCAGCTAGTATGGTTTCTTTTCTTTCCAAAATGCCCTTACCCTTTTACTCCTTTTTTAGGAGGCTTGCTCTTGAACTGCCTTGTTTGTCTCTGCTTGAACTTGGGAGGCCCCTTGCGTGGTGTAGTGGGACCGGTTGGAGCATCTCCAGTGTTGAGGTTGGTGGCTGGGGTCTCACTCATCGCTGGGCTGCTGTGTGTGGCAGGTACACGCCTCTCTCAGATCCCTCTGTCTGCAAGATAACAGCAAGGACTGATGCAACACTCTGCTTGTCATTTCTAGGTATCAGTTGTCAGGTGACAGAATTACAGAAAGTATAATTGTGACAGGATTAAAGATAAAGATATTAAACATAAAGAAAGATTGTAATGCATGCAAAGTAAGCAGGATATCACTGCCTTTCATCCAGCATGCTCGAATTAAGATGCCACACAAAGGACACTCGAGCTAAGGACTGGTTCAGTATATGATTACTAAACGCCACAAAGACACACTTAGGGCTTAGAGAAATACCCTATGCTCGGGAACCACCATGATATACTTCACCTGTTCTTATACTTGTGCCTAAGCAGTACCTTTTGGACACTGATGGAGATGGGATCTGAGCTAGATGGGCTTTTAGTCTGGGTGTAGCTGCAAATTAGGGCCTCTTGTTTGTCATTACGAACCTTAAGGGAAATAGTGCAGGATCTTTAAAAGATTGTGAATAAGGCTAAGGCAAAGCATTGGAGACTGTCTTTTAGACAGAAGTTAATTTCTCAGGATTTAGGAGAGCAAAGCCCATAACTTTCCCCAGGAAATGTCCATTTTGGTATTTTTGAGCATTATATTACATGCGCTGACCTCTTCTGCACCACACTGCACATGAGCCAAGCTCCACTTCACAGGGACTGAGCAGTTATCAGGGAGAAATTCTTGTGTGGGAGACATCTCTCCTGCCTCGGAGGGCAGAACTGCTGCACTCGGAGCCCTTCGCTTCCTTTCCAGAGAGGACAGCAATAACTCTCACCAGTGCCCAAGGAGGAGCTTCTAGCCATTCATCAAATTTTGTGCTAATTAGTATGCTAGAATGGTCTGACAAGTGCATTTATGGAACGTAAATAATTGCCAACATTTTCTCCCCTCTTTGAAGCCACTTTCTTCCCCGTGACCATTACGTAACTCCTATCTCCAGGTGTTTGTCCCTGTGCAGCCAGGCTGAAGAAATCGCTGATGGAATTAACTTCAGGATTTGGTACTAAAGCCAAATCCCATTATGTCGCCATAGTACTCTGGCCTAATCCCCAACATCATCTGCAGTAACACTCTGGACTTTTAATCTCAGAACTATAAACACCAAAGATGGGTATTTTTTTTCCTAGCCTGAAGACAGTTCATGTGTTTGACAGTCCTGAAATAACTAGAGTGACAGAAAGCAAAGCCTGAGATGCAAGGAGAAACACCATCTAAGCAATCCTCCTGTGTCACTTCCACATCAGTGCAAGAAGAGCCACGTTTCTGTGTCTGTGGCAGTCTGGGAATCCTTCACCCCTGACATCTTTCCATCTGTGCTGGCAGTAGGATGGATCCTAATGATAGCACCTGCAGGCATGCTAGTTCTTCTGTTGCTTGTGGTCGGCTCCTGTCTCAGCTGTATTATCCTGAGCAGGAGACTGGAAGGGTTCCAGCAGCCCCAAATGGAGCAGCAGATGGTTGTGTCTGCAGCTGAAGTATGCACAGATGCTATTCCCCTGCCTGTAACACAACGCTTCCTCAGCACGCACTGTGCCCACAAACACAGGGATCAGCTCAAATCGCAGAAGTTACTTATTTGGCTGCCACCTCTGCAGCACCTAAACAATCGCTGAGTATTTACAGCTTTATCTTCACAGCACGGTGGCAGGACAGGAAACACTGTCACCTTCATCTTTCACAGAACGTGAATGGAGGTTCAGCGATCAGTATGACCTGGACTGCAACAGCTGGGAGGAATGACAAAATCTTTTGACTCACAGTGTTTTAGGGCCAAACTGAGAGGTGAAGGCAGTTTGGCTCCAAACCAAAGGGAGAATTTGGTACCTCACCGTCACTCAGGATCAGTGAGGAATTCAGGTGGTACTGCACTACAACAAAATGCTTTGCATTGGAAAACTGTTCTGTGGCATGTCTGCTAATGCCACAAAGTAAAGCATTATACCTCTGCTCAGGTGCAATTCTCATCAGTAGGGTGTCTGTCTCAGTGCTAGATACCCCTCCTGAACTGCAAGAGACACACATCCACTTCTAAGCACCACGTTCATCTGACATGCCAAGATACTTGGCACCCCTCTCAAGGGCTACTCCCAAAAATACAACAGAAGAAACAAACCAGCTAGCAGATTTATAACCCTTTGGACTGGCATCCAAAACCTGTAAGATGTATTTCAGCTCCATCTCCAAGTGAGTTCCTGTCCTACTTCTTCAACGCCTGCCACCTGCCAGCATGGTACCTTAATCACAGGAACATTTTTGAGGGTCAGCTCCTCTTAGTTCCTTTAGTCTGTGCCTTGTCCCTTGTCTTCACTCAACAGAGAAATAGCTAATGGGAAGACTCAGCCCTCGGAGTTTCCTTTACCACCAACTTGATATAGTTGTATCCACCTACCAGCTACCCAATAACCAAGGATTTGCTAGGAAAAAAGGATCTGCCCAAACCACACTTTGTCCTCTCTCTCACATGCATGAATTCAAAAAAGACCACTCAATGAAACTCAAAGGGACAATTCTAACTTCTTTCTTACCAACCTCCCTCTACCTATTCTCTCCACGCATCACCAGAAGAAATGGCAGAGGATGGAAAGCAACTTGAATGACATATAACAGCCTCTATCTTGCAGAAGAAATCAAGCTGCCCTCCCACCACTGAGCTCGTGGGACTTGCTTGACATAACACACAGGCAAAGATGTCTCAATTTACGCCGCAGAGAGCGTGAATGAATCCCCACAGCACTGGAGCTGCCCCAGTTCCCACAGTTAAAGAACCAGCTGCCCCTGCATGCAGCCAAACACGAGTGGACAGGCACTCCAGGATCACAGATGCGAAAGAGACACCCACAGCAGCTTCCCAGGGGAATTTCCCAGCCTTTCGCTTCCTCATACCTGGTTACTTGGATATTCCTTAGTACCACACCAAACAGATGGCTTGACAAACGTTTGACGAGACTGAGTCTCCTTCTCTAGATCTCTGCAAGCGCTATGCTGCCTCCCCACAGTGCTTCCTGGGCTGCCAGAGCTCTTCTGCTGCCACCAGCACTGGGATGCAGCTCCTGGGTGAGAGCTGAAGGCTGTGGATGCAATGGCTGTTGGGGAACAAGATGTTCTTCCACGCTCTTCCTCTGCCTACTCCTCTGACAAGATGTTGCCTAATTGCCCCTGACAGTGTTTCTGCTCAGTCCAGGATTTAATCCTCTGGGTAAGAGCTTTGCTTGCGTCCGGATGCTAATTATACCTAATCCATCATAATGGGCTTGTCTCATTTGCGTCAGATATCCCACCTCTGGGTTGCTGGCCAGGTTAATCGTCCTTCTTCTAGTTTTCTTTGAACTTAAAGAGGCTTGAATACTACTGACAAATACTGAATCTTTAATCTGCCCACTCCTCAATCTCTGATTCTCTATGGAAAATTTCCCTGACAGATAAAGCAGATGCCTCACTCGACCTTCTTCAGACAGGTTCAATGTAGGATTTCATCTTCCCTTGTCTGAAACCTTCAAAAATACAGACTTCTTCATGTGCGCTTGTCTTCATGGTGCCTCAGGGGTGTCAGACACGAAACCCCCATGGGTTGTGGCTCTCCATGCAGTGATATGCTGGGAGAAGACAGCATACAGGAGGAAACATTCTTGGTTTGACATTCCTTTTGATCAGGTTCTTGCATGTTCAGTTCTTGACCTCATGAGAGCTGCTAGCATCATCATTGCAGCCAGCCTTTCATCAGGGAATATTGTATCCAGGGTAAGATGCCTGTGAGGAGTGAGGAGTCTCATAGCTCCAGCCTCAGTTGCTTGAGCTGGCTAGTCATAGTGACGCAAAAAGTCCGTGCATGTTCAGCCCCTTCTGACCCTGTGTTTTACATGGAATCTCAGACCCTTCGTTCCAGCAGCAGTTTTAAAACCAAGAACATATGAAAGAGGATGCACTCTAAAAGACACAAACTCATTTCAAGTAGAACTATATTCCCACAAGTGCTTCCAGGATGGACATCATTGGAAAGACTATCCCAGTTGAAAGAAGGGATTTGGTAACACTGGAGGTACAGCATCACACAGTATAAAATCCCCACTGATGTGCTCTGCATGTACGGCTGGGCACCAGGGCAGGGAACACCAGCTGCCTGTCCCAACCGCTCATCGGGAGCCCCCCGGTGCTGCCCGCACGCAGGCTCAGCCAGCGAAGGACACAAGTCAAGGGGGTGCCTGGGACCCCTGACCGAGGGGTGCCTGGCATGAGAAACCGCGTGGCCCCGTGGAGGGCAGAGCTGCTCGCACAGCCAGGGAGCTCTGAGACAAACCACTGTCGCAGCACTTGCCCCAGTGTTAGAGGAAACAGAAAATGACCACCCAAAACCCATAACTTCCTCTCTTCGCTACAGGATCTGTTCACGCTCTCCAAGCACAAACATCCAAATTTTTCCCCCATGGGATTTTATCAGGACTTTTCTCTTCTGGGTTTTGCAGCCAGTTCCTCTTTCATCCCTCTGCCACCCTCGTTTGAGCTCCTGTGAAATACTTACAGTGCCGAGGGCTCCTCTTGCAAAACATTCAACTCCCGTCCTCCAGCCTGCGTAGAAAGGGTCTCGAGGTGTCCTTTCTCCTCCAGATATACCCTGCCACCAGGTGACACCAGGGCACCAATTGTGGATGAGCACACACACACGCCCACGAACAAACAGGGAAGGGAGGAGTTCGTCCTAATCACCCCAAGTCCCTCCCCTGTGCTGTTGAACAGACCGAGAGGCTTCCAGCAGACTTCTCCGTGGTGCCGCAGGGGTCAAGATGCACCTGAGAGAGTGGTGCATGCAGTCCGCCTGGTGCTGACACGGCTGAGCTCACTCAAGCGAGTCACATGAAAAGCTGCTGAGGTGTGGCATGGGCCCCCGATGAATGTTTGCCCACATCCAGCAGATGGGATGGTGGGGAAAGAAGGGAAAACCTTTGTGTTGCACGTGGGTGGCCAGCCAGTGGGGTGGTCTGTCACGTCTGAGACCCGAGGTGCTGAGCTGAGGGGAACAGCTAGATCACCTGTGGGTACCGGTAGCATCACTTCTGTGAGGCGACTGTTAGAGACAGGGAAAAGCTGGTGCCTCAGCCTAAACTCCAACCCAATGAAACTCCATGGATGGTAATATACACTGTTTTATCAGGTGCTTTGTATCTCTGATGCGTTTTAATAGCCTGTTGTGACTACCTTGGAGACCAGTGTCAGAGATGTGGGGAAAGTGGGAAGAGTCTCAGGATGAAAAGAGAAGGTCCAGGGCCCTGTTAGAAGGTGCTGGAAGATCACCCTCAGCTGCAGCAGCACAGCACCTCAGTCAAGAACTAAAGCTCTCTAAGCTGAGGCGTAACCACAGGGCAGCATAACCATCTTCTTGGGTCCGCTGGTTCTGATGAAGCACTGCTTACTCACTCTTGTTGAGCATCCACCTCACAACGTGAGATCAGGGCTGGCAGGACCAAAAATGGCCCCAGAGGAAGGAGCTGCACAAGGAACATCTGGAAGAGACAGAAGGAAACCGAGGTGCGGGTTTTTATAGTGATGGATGGTCATCTTGGGGTGAGGTTGGAGAAGGGGATTTTAGAGCAGCCATGCCAGCCGAGGGTGTGACTGCGTGTGGCTGAGAAAGGACAGGACCTCTCTGCGTGACAGACCCTGGCACCAGGGACCAGTCCAGCACTGCTCTGGTGCTGAGCAAGAGCCCCACAGTGGAGGCCTCTGTCTTTTCAGATGGCTCAAGATAGATGAGATAAATCCATCAGCGAGACTCTTAGCCTACATTTAAAAAATCAATAAGGCCCTAGCCCTTGAATAGGCACAGAGAAGCTGGGAAGTAAATCCTGGATGCAGCCAAGGGGCTTTCAATCTATCAGAGAAGCAGCAAACACACTTAGCATTCCCATGTGTTTGAGGACAATCACACAGCTTTCAGCTGGCTTGGCTGCTCCAAAGATAATTTCTGGGCACAGGAAAGAGGACGGGGGCAGCATCGTGTTGGCGTCGTCTCTTCCCTGTGACGACTAGAGCTTGTACACAAACGCGTGCAGATTGATTGCGCTCAGCAGCTCCTGACAGCAGAAGTGATTACTGTGGGCAGGGACCTGCTTATGTGGATATAAAGAGGTGCAGCCTGCTGGCAGCAGACTCCGCTCCCATCGCGCTGCTCATTCCCAAGCCTCCATCTGCTGTAGACAGGTTTCTGGGGGCTTCCCCTCCCCTTCTGCCTTCTCCTATGTAGGTAGAGTTGCTGGGGAAATCAGCTCTACAACTCCCTACTCCCCTTTTCTGAACCTTAAAAATCTGCTTTTTTTTCAGGCTGTTTGTTTTCAAAACACCCCCTCTGTTTTCCTGTTTTCCCAATGACATTTGGCTCATTTCTCTTTAACAAAAGTGGACACGTGGGAAAAAAATTTCCATGGTGTCACACAAAGCTGTTTTTTGGCCACTGACAAAACATGGCAGAAACTCCCTAGAGGGCCCTGCTTATCACGTTCTTTCTGATCTCCCATGATTATAAGGCGGTTCCCCCCTCTCCTCCTCTCTCTCCATCCATCCCCTCTCTCTCTCCGTTCCCCTCACAAAGCAGGTGGCATTTGCTGTGCGGGGATGCAGGTGCGCAGCTCCTCTGCTTAGCAACAGGCGCCAGCTTTGTGTCGGTGGGTGGCTGCCACCCCAGATGGATGACGAGTTCTGACCAGGGACTGAGTACTCGATCCCTGACCGTCCCTGCCCAGTGTCTTCCTGCCCTGGCCCCAGGAAAGCCAGCGCCGGCCTTTCGGGCCACATCGGTTGCCACCCAACACAGACCAGAGCTGCACCAGAAGCTGTGGGGTCCAAGCAGTAGTGTAAGTGCATTCCCTGTGTCCCCAAAGGAAAACCCATGAGTTTTGTTACCTCTGGCCGGATTATTCTCTATTCCAAGGAATCACTTTAAAACATCTCCAAGGTTTCTGACCCTATTTATGAGCTGGTGTAACCATGGTAACTGTAGTTGTACCAGAAATAGCAGCTCACTTGAATGACAAAGAAAACACAAGTTTACAAGGCAGTGACTTTTCCAGGGGCTGGCTGAGCTCATGGGACTGTGGGAGGAAATCCCAGCCGAGGCGAAGGCTCAGGGATGCTGCGGATGAGGGCTGTGGCTGGCATGGGCCAAAATAACTCTTCTGAAACACATCTCTACAAGCTTGTGCCAGGTGCTTGGGAGACTTTGTGCCTTATTGATAGAGCTTTATCACTTGCCACACAGACACACCTGACTGGAAATGAGCAGGGAATTTCCCAGACATCTGCAGTTCAACCTCGGTTTCTCTCCTGCAGACAGGCAGCCTACCAAGTGCTCCTGAATCCCCGGTGAGAGAAGGACAGTGGTAGGACCTGGATTTGAAATGAGATTGTCTGTGGGTCTTGTAGAATGCCAGTGAGGTTGTTATGTCAACATTTTGGTGAGAAACTCAGCATACCAAGGTACCCGCAAAAGATAACTTGCGTGCTGTAACCCTCCTTCCCCAATGCCCATCACGTTCCTAAGCTGCCTGTCATTTGTGCTAGTGAAAAAAAGCAAAACAGGTATAGATGATTGGGCTTTGCCTGGTGCAGATATTTAGCTATTTGTATACATGCAAATCAGTCCATCAAATGCAGAAGAGAAGGCATCCTCGTGGAGACTTTTATTGCTCTTCCTTCAGGAAATAATCTATAACAGCCTGCAATAAACTGGGTGTGCTGACTTCAGGAATCTGTGCCTGCTGCTGGATACAACAGTGATGTTGAGTGTCTCTGAGCTCGGCTTGCAAAAGAGCCTGGTCTCGATTCTCATTTCCACTCATGCCCTGGAGGCTGCTCTGGCAATGGGGCAGAGATTGAAGCAACTAAGGTCTGTTTTTCCACTGCCAGAGCTCTAGAAAGAGAGTTCCATGGTCAATTTGTAGAAAAAGGTCCTCTGAGGAAACATAACTGTAAGGTTTAGCTGAACTATCAGCAATGGTCCTGTCTGTGTTAGAAACTAGGCAGCACTGGGGACATGACTAAGTCCGCAAGCCAAATGGCCATTGCCAAGGCTTCTTACGGAAAAATTAAGTCCCTGCTTTTCTCATTCAGTCAAGGGTGCTTGATCTGTGCATGTCAGAACATCATTGCAGGCCCCAGGCTTTCAGGCACCAATGCTTTAGGACATGCTAGGGCTTTTTATAGCAGATGATATAAAACCCATGTAGCCTGCCATACGCATCATTAATTACCAGAGAGTTACATTTTCATCTGAGTAGTGATTCTGGACTTTCTTGGAACAGATAACCAAGTCTTACCATTTAATACTCACCAGACTGCTACACTGGTATGATTTTACTAACTTACACAAACATTTCCCTGATTAGCATAAATAAAAGGAAAACCAGAATGAATTATCTCTTTTTTTTAGATAGTACTTTTCACCCACAGATCTCAAAACACAGAGCTAAATTTTCATCATCCCTATTTGTAAACTTGGAAGCCGATGGACAGAAAGTTCATAGACTTGCAGATGAGGCCCAGCCATCCAGATATCTGCTGTGGGGACTGATCCGCTTGGCCATGCAGAACAGAAAGCTTAGTACTTTGTAACTGCTTTGTGATTCATGGTTTAAGAGCATCCCCCTGCTCATTGCAGAGTTGTCTCATGAGGAAGCAGTAACATTAATGAGCGTCCTTTTCATGCAGTGACTTTGCTTAATGTCTGCATTCAGGCTGTTGGTAGTGCTGCAATGGGACTGAGTTTGTCAGATTGTTTTAAAAAGCTTCCTTTCTTTCCTATTTTCACTCTGCCCACTCTTAAAATATCTGGTTTTTCTTCTACAAGATTATTTATCTCCTGAATGACATTCACAGAACAAGGTCAACATTAATACGCTGAACCATAACCTAACATTTTGACGAACCCAGGTAGTTAATCTTGTTATCTGTGTGACTGCCAGAAAGCAGAGCATGTGGTTGCTCTTAAAAATGTACCCGAATAACACAGTTTTCACTCTATTGCCTCAGGGGTCTTCCTTAGATGTTTCTTTTTCCATAATTGATTCCTTCTTTATGAATTACATGCCTTATACCTGTGAACAGTGATTATATGATCCACTAGCACTCACTAACATGATCACACATTGAACTGAAGAGAGAAGTAATACTGCACTGTTAAAAAAAAAAGACCGCAAGAATGTGGTTTTATTTAAATGGAAATCAGATAATTCCAGAGCTTTATTCATCTAAAACAGTGAAGCAAATGATTCAGTGTCACTGGGCTAAGAAGAAGAAACTGTACACAAGTCAGCTCCAGATGTCTTCTTTCCTGACAGCTACTTTTCTCATCTTTTTTCTGAACGATCAATTCTTTCTCCCTGGCAACCAGCAGCTCAATAAAGCAAGGCTCTTCTAAAACATTCCGGTAAAATGTTTCTTTCTTCTTCTTAAGGGGACACATCTCTTGCTATGGCTTTCACACCATGCTACAGACATACTCCACTTTCCTCCTCCTATCTGATAAAATCACCACTGTGCAGTCTCATTCAGTTCAGCTCTTTGCCACCATTATTATAATCTTTTGCATGTAACAGCTGAGGCTTTCAAACAGAAATTATTGCTTCTGGGGGAGCATCTTGCACTCTCCTTGGGAACATTCAACTAATGGGCAGAGGAGGCAGCTCCTCCTGCTCCATTATCTTGTCTCTTGGGTGACTGCTCACCTCCCAGACACGTGGATGCTAAATGTTCTAGCTGCCATGCGATAGCAGATCCCTGGTGGAAGCAACTGTGAAAGGGGAAAAGCCAGGGGATTAAAATGTGAATCAATCTTTTTGTAAATTTTCTCCTTTTATTGCTCAGGTGTATTGCCAGGTACTAAGCCTTGTGTTGTCCTCTCAGGACCTTGCAAATGCATAGGGCCTAATGTTTTAATGTTTTTTTTCAATGGCATTTCACTGGCAGATTCCAACCTCTCTTTTAATTTAGAGCCTCTATGCTCTTGCTTTCCAGTGGAGGTACACACCTCAATAAAATTAATTAGAGCCTCTTACTGGGAGGCCCCTAGCGATATTGCTGTGCCAAGAACCTGGAATTACAGCCCACTTCTGGGGTCCAGTCAAGCGTCATAAATGCATCATAGGCTAAGTGAGCTTTTTAGTAGCCATCATTACATGCTGAGCTAACACATGCTGCACAAAGGATTTTCTGACAGTTTCATATACAGAAACATTTATTTGTGGGGTCCATAGCTGATGGCATACTTTGACTGTAATGGTGAAAGTTATTTCTACAGAAAAATGAAGATAAAGGGAGAGGGAGAGAAAAAGGGGAAACCTTCCCCAGTGGCCAGCCAGGAAGAGCAATGATGGGGTTCCATAGGAGCATCCTCCTCTGAGGCCTCTCTCCACTGCATCAGGTGACAACAATGAAAATGAGGAGGATGACTTCTTGCCATGCTTTCCCTTAGCATTACTTACTTTTCATCAGAACCCACTTAAACTCCCCATTGGTTATTCCTGCTTGTGACTCTATTAGCGCTTGGAGGAGAATGCTCATAGAATCATAGAATAGTTTGGATTGGAAGGGACCTTGAAGGGTCGTCTAGTCCAACTCCTCCTGCAATGAGCAGGAACATCTTCAACTAGACCAGGTTGCTCAGAGTCCCGTCCAACCTGACCTTGAATGTTTCCAGGGATGGGGCCTCCACTGCCTCTCTGGGGAACTTATTCCAGTGCTTCACCACCCTCACTGTAAAAAATTTCTTCCTTACATCCAGTCTAAATCTACCCTCTTTTAGTTTAACACCATTACCCCTTGTCCTGTTGCAGCAGGCCCGGCTAAAAAGTTTGTCCCCATCTATCTTACAAGCCCCCTTTGAGTACTGGAAAGCCATGATAAGGTCTCCCCACAGCCTTCTCTTCTCTAGGCTGAATAACCCCAGCTCTCAGCCTTTCTTCTTAAGAGAGGTGTTCCATCACTCTGACTGCTTTTGTGGCCCTCCTCTGAACCTGCTCCAACAGGTCCGTGTCTTTCCTGTGCTGAGGGCTCCAGAGCTGGATGCAGGACTCCAGGTGGGGTCTCACCAGAGCGGAGCAGAGGGGCAGAATCATCTCCCTCGACCTGCTGGCCACGCTTCTTTTGATGCAGCTCAGGACAAGGTTGTATCACGTCACCACATGCAAATGTTGCACATTCATTGCTTGTTAAGCATCTCTGAATCCATGTTATTGGATAATATTTATCAAGAACTTATATAGCTTTTACCTGATTTGTTGAGCACCACATTTGTTTTTCTCTTTTATTTACTAAAGTCTACAAAACAAGAGATAAAGAAGGAGATGGAGGAGGGGCAATTCTCACACTGGTGCTTTCGATGAGAATCTGCCACAGTAATGCTGTGGGGTTTGCAGAGGCAAGGCCGTGAGACCAATAATATGGGAACAGTGAAAGTGCAATAAAGGAAAAATGTTGCCACAGAGATGCTAATAATTACTGCCTCGTGGCTTCAGGCAGAGTTTATGTATTGCAAGCAGCATGCCCTTAGCACTGCTAAGGCTAAAGCACCAAGGCACTGAAGGCATCTAAGAGCTAGCAGGAGCTAACACTGAGCCATGAATTCCAGTATAAAATCAAGGTCTTTGTTGAGAGGAGTGTTGAGCACAGGCAAGGCAGGGTGTAGCTGGCAAGGGGGATTTTCTAAGGCCAGCAAAGGATGAGGATGCCACAGCTCTCCTAATTTAGTCCCGGCTTCAGCTCTGGTTGTGTGGGTGGAAAGTCGCAATGCAAGGAGTGCTTGGATAAATACCTCCTAACACCCTGCCTGGTGATCAGCTTAGGGCTGAGATTTGATTACACTTGCTGAGTTTTGACCTTATATAACCACCTGTTTTCTGAGAGGTCCTAAAATAATCCAGTCCTCTTTGAATCCAGCTCCAGCGGGTAACTGGTCTAGGACAACACTCCCTGCAAGACGCCGCAATGTCCACTGAGGAGGATGGAGCGAAAAAGCTGCTTTCCTTCATGCTGGGCTCTGGAGCGCAAGTGGGTGCAGAGAAGACACCCCTGTTTCCTGGTGGCAGGGACCTTCTTCCTCCCACTCAGCCCCGTCCTTTCACTCCCACTTCCACCCACTTAGCTCCCCCTCTCCTTTACTGGGCTGCTCTGTTCATCCTCAGCCTTTCTCAGGCTAGCCTCTGGAGGAAACTAGCTCCGTTTTGCCTCTGCTCTCTCATGCCCAACCAAATTATTTTCCTTTCTCTGTCTTTCTGTTTCCCTTGCTCCCCCATGGAAGCTGAGTTATCCAGAAGTGACATGTGAAGTATTTGCGCACCTTCAGGCTGGAGAAGGGGGTTATGAGCTTAGCACGTTAACCGGACTGAAAGCTGCTTAGACTAGCATTAAATCTCCAATCTTCTCTCCATCCTTCAAGAAAATCTCTTCTGGAGGAGATGGAGAGATGGAGCACCCAGTCACGTTTTCTGGGGTCAGCTTCCTGCCCAGCTGAGAGTCCTATGGCCATGTGGTTTGAAGGGATTGCTGTGGGATCAGGGGGTGGGAAACCCAGCTAAACCCTTACCTCCTTGCTCTCCTTGCTGAATACTGTCTCCCTTGTCAGGCACTCTGTATAGCCCCCATCCCTTTCCTCCCTTCCCACCCCGTCAGCTGCACACTCCCTTGCAGCATTTCAGGAGAGGTGAGTGGCACCAGGTAGGAAGAATATGGGCACCATGTGTGCTAGGCACAACAGGACCAACCTTAGGATGCTGCCTTTTAAAGCAAATCCTGGCACACCTTGTACCTGCATTTTATTCACGTGCAATCAATTCATGCTTCACAGGCTGTTTATCCCACTTAACTGGGAGGCAGCGGAGGCGGTGCTGGGTTTGCCAAGGAAATGGGTGGCATGTCGTGATGCAGTGAATGTCCCCTCATATGGCAGGGAAAGGTCTCGTGTCTGAGCTCCCTGACCTGTCACCTTGTTCCGTGCTCATCACCTCATGACTGCCTCAGGCCCGGATTACCTCCTCCCATCTCTGGAGGAGAAAGGATCTCTGCACGTAGTGAGGGGCACCACCTGGGGACATCCACCTGGGGGACACCCACAGCCAGAACTGACGTTTACCTTGCAGCAGCTGTTGACATGAATTTGCTGCACCATGAGGTTGTCTTCCGCAGCCTGTCACCTGCAGTCTTCCAGGAGACTGCAAAAAGCTTGAGAGGGAGGCAAAGTTCATGACAGTGACAGGATTCAACAACATTATTCATTAGAGAGAAATCTAAGCTGGTAACACTATGTACTGAGTTCAGTGCAAATGCAAATGAGTAGCTCCAAAACAAACCACTTCACAAGAGCAGTACTAAAAAATATTACACTATTGGGCCTCTCACAATTACAGAAATGGATTCCCTGCCCGGACTGAAATCTCTTTTTATTTTTCCTCTCAGAGCTTCCAGCCTCAGAAATTTCAGCTCCAAATTAGACAGTTTTGGGAATTAAGAGTAGGTGAAAGTAAAGAATTCTAAGAGTTGAGGGTTTCCTGAATTAGTCTCTTCGAAAGACCATAAAATAGTTCCTTTCCTCAACTGCAGCCACCTCTTCTGCAGAAGATGGAAATGACATCTAGCAGCACGCAGCAGCAATGTACCACCAATCTAAAAAATTCAAATCCAGAAATGCTGGACAGCTTATGACAGCAATCCAAACTCAAATAGCAAAAGCCATGCCTAATTTTTTTAATCTTACAATTTTTAAGAAATCTCAAGATTTGTTGGGTCCAATAAGGTGCTACAGAAGGTGTATGACTGTTCAGAGCAAAAGCTGTGTAGTTGAAGGATATGCATTTTAAAATTTGTGTAAGCTTTTGGCTATTTGCTTGAAATAAGCTTAGACACTAGTGGTTCATCACACATATTAATGTGGTCAACTAATTGCACAACCAACTGTGATCAGTGAGGTCAAAGTAAATAAGACCTATTTTAGGTAGAAAATATTAAGTTCCAACTAAGAACACATTTGAAATATTACTGTTTCTTTTGCAACAAAGCAGGTACACTCTAGCTCTTGTCCTTGCCTCCTTCTGTCACAGACATAAGAATTGGCTGGGGCTGGACAATGTCTGCCAAGAGATGATCTTCTTTGCATGGCATCAGTTTATCAGAGATGAAATACTCAGTGGTAGGGATTTGCTTTCAGTGATGTTCTGCTCCAACGCAGTTCAAAACCTGCCCTTTTTTCCAGCACATCAGTGACGTGGTTCCGCAGCGGGATGTGGGATATGCTGGCCCAAAGGATGATGCCTGACTTCTAAGCTCCCATCTGCTCGGCGTGGTGCATATCCAACGTCTGCAGCTCCTTCTCACCCCTCTTACCAACAGGAAGATGAAGCCCAGAGCAATAACATGATTTGCCCACGATTACATACTGGCTATTTTCTAATCTAGGAGTGAAATCTGTTTCTCCTATGTGCTAGGCAGACATGCCAATATAGGCTGGGTGTATGTGGTGTATGTGGTGGCACACAGCTATACATCCCTATACCTTTATGCATATTTGTGGATATACTGGTCTGGATGTACGCCCACACACATTTAGGAATACTGTGCAAATAGCTACACAAAGGCACAGGCAGCCTGCTATTTAGCTCCAACCAAAAAAAAAAAAATCAGACAAAGCTAAACCCAACCACCTCCCAGCAAAAATGATCGTATTAATGCTAGAGTTATGATTGCAATGGTCTCTCTGTATGCAGCTGCTAAAACCAAGGAAATCTCAAGCCAAGCCATGAGGGAACAGTAACCTCAACCCACGTACCCTCCCAGCGAAAGGGTGTTCTGGTACAAATGAGGAAGTGTACTGAAATCAGAGTTAGTCCAGACAGCACAGGAACCAAGACAAGAAGTTGATGTCCAAGACACAGGAGCTGCTTAACAAGACCATTTCCTCGAGGCTCCCCGTAGTTAACACATCCAGCTCTTTACACCTTTCCCAGGCCAGGACTCTTCACATGAATAACCTGAGCTAGCATAACGTAGCACTGTCATTGAAAGAATTTGGTCTGTCCTTTCCCCGTCCCTATCCCACAGAGCCCTTTCCTTTGTGCTGGCACAAGGGTTTAGCCACATTTGACCATTGTGAACATGAATCGGGAAACCTATCTGGGTTTAAATCTCACTTGTATATGTTTATGCATTTGCTTACATATTTTTGCCAGGTACATTTTAAACTCAGCTCAGTGGTGTACTCAGCTCAGTTCTCTTGTGTTGGCCCACAGGGAAGGTTAACATAGGAGTGAAAACGAGCAGCAGAGAATAAAATAATTTCTCTTGGTGGCGCAGCTAATTCACAGAAGCTTAAAATGTTTCTCAGGCTACAGCCTCTGCTAAATAGAAATCCATTGCCAGACGGACATAGGCTTTGTTTGTCCCTTGACACACGTGAGGTCAGAATCGAAGTGCCACCCATAGCCTACAAGAAAGCAATGGTAGGCTGGGAAAATCTGTCCCCTTCTTGTGAGATCTGTCCATCCCTGAAGGAGAGCCCTCGTACTCAGTTGTTTGCAGCCTTGAAAGTGTATGACAAACGTTTTCTAATGGACACGTGGACTTGGGGCAGTGAATTTAAGCCCATTGGCAATAGATTTGCTTTGCTTATTTCGCTTCTGCAAATGCATTAAGAGCAGTCTATCAGTCATTATAGATCCAGATTTGTTGGTTGCAAACCAAAGATCTAATTTATTCTTAAATTCTGCACTGAGAGTTGTATGAGTGAAGGATTTATGTGACTGAAGAACTAAGTGGGCGCTTTGTGACTGGAAAAGAAAGAGCAAATCTGCTGATATTTCAGAGAGGAAGCGGTATAAAACCTTTCTGATCATTTAAGTATCTCTGGGAAATGAGAGCTCATTCTTCCTGAGGTAGCTGATCTTTGAAACCGCTTGTGCGAAAATGGCTGGGAGTTGGGCAGCATGTGTTAGCCGGGAGAAACGAGGTTCATCTGCCACCACCCCCGTTTGCGCACCCCTCTCCCTCCCCCCCACGTGCGCCGGAATGCACCCAGCCTGATTCTCCGCTTACCCCAACCGATGTAAGTCAGGGCCGCCTTTTGAAACCGACCGTAATCACGGCAGGAAAACAAGCAGCATAAAAGCCGGGGACAAAGGGACCCCCCGGCTCGCGGGCACAGCAGCACGCACACAGAGCCCGGACCCGCAGACAAAGCCCTGCGCAAGCAGAGCGCAGCGCAGCGCCGGGCACGCGGAGCGAGCGGGGCAGGCGGCCGGGGGCGCGCCGCAGCATGCGGGGCCGCGCAGGGCTGCCTCGGCGGGCGGGCGGCTGCCTTCTCTCTTTTTTTTTGTGCTTCTGAGTGTCAAATTTTTTTTTCCCCTCTCTTCACCAACTTCCTTCCTGCTGCAACTGCCGAAGCTCGAAGCTGAGCGCTGAGAGCGGAGGAGGACCCCGGCCGCAGGCTCCGCTCAGCCGGTGAGTACGAGCCCCGGCGGGGG
>Ga0065711_1033183_pt1 | contig 25953 bp, 13 predicted proteins | sample Hoacrofraction12_FD_59098 | JGI IMG/M metagenome (GOLD analysis project Ga0065711, IMG submission 59098) | Hoatzin crop microbial communities from Cojedes, Venezuela - Epithelial fraction 12 v2 (version 2) | ecosystem: Host-associated > Birds > Digestive system > Esophagus > Crop | place... | reverse complement strand
GTGAAAAAAAAAAAAATCTGTGAAAATAATGTAATTATTCTTTTGACATATTATTGGAAGCTCCTTGAGGAGCTGCTAATGCTATCTTAGCTGATGACATAGATAACTATTTCAAATCAATACTTAATTTTACGAATTATCAGTGAATATTTTGACTCACAAGCACAGAACAACTTCCACTTTATATTGATTCACTTTTTCCAGATATTGCCTAATCTGTTTTGAAAATTAGATTATTAGAATAAAATTAAATGCTTTTAATTCTGAGAGTGAGGATGTTGCTTTATAAGACTACTATAGGTGTCTGATGCAGAGCTTCTTTTCATTTCAGAATGATCCTTGTAAGAAGCTAATATCAGAACAGCATATAAAGAAAATATACCACTTTCCTCAGGAAGTTAAGTGTTTTCCATTTCAGACTACATTTTCCCAAAACCCCAGATCAAAAGAACTTATCCATCACACAAATCAAATATTGATTCAGCCAAACAGAAAACCAATTGTCTATGCAACAGTTCTAGTTCAATTTGTAGCGAATAAGAAAATCACGCTTTTTACCTGCTCTTCCCCATATCAAGGGCTGCTTGGAGTTGACAGCTCATGCTGGCAAGTCCCTAGATCTGTAAGACATTCTATTAAAGGCAATGGGACAGTGGTGCAGTCACCAACATAGCAGGGACTCTACACATCAGGATTTATATATAATTAATTTATAAAATTTAGATTGTGCATTCTTAAAACATTTGCTTTGTTCCTTTAAGCTGTTTACATCATGTAATATGGTATCTGTTTCCTGAGAAGATGACAGATTTCTGAAACAAAATCAACAAATAGTGAATTATTTTGTTTAAGTAGAACCATTCCCATTGCCTAGGTATACACATAAAAGAATAAACTTTTTCCAGATATTCTAACTTGCACAATTTTTTCATATGTCTATTCATAAATTACTAATAGATCGTGAAAGTGGCCAAATAAAAATAACTGTAAAATTTTCTAATGACCATAAGTTAAACCTTGTTTCTACAGCAGTACAGTCTCTATTTTCACAAATAAAATCTGGCTAAGAAAAGAATATGTTTTTAAAAACTTATATGAACTATCATTTCAAAATTCAACGGAATTTCAGAGCATTGTTTTTCAGACACACCTCCCACCAAACATGCTTTTAGACCTCTGCACCTTAATTGAAATACACAAAAAAATTTCACAATTATATAAAAACATGTACAGCTAAACTAATAAATGGAGTGAGACCAAAGAATATGCATGTGGACTGTCATACATTGCAAGCAAAGACTTGCAGAGACATTCATCATCTAAACAAGTCCTGCCAAACACGATAAAATCTGTCATACTCCAGCCAAACGGGTAAAATAGATGTAGAAAGCAGGAATGTGATGTAGAAAGCAGGAATGTAATATGATGTGACTAATCCTGAGACACAATGCAGCAGAAAGGAAGATTCTCAGTATGGCAAGGAAAAAAAATGGTCATGACACACTGAAGGTTGAAGATGGAAACACTGAAGACTTCTTTCCCCTGTCCTGCCTTACAAAAAGCTTTGAGAATGTCATACACATTTCTAATGTTCATCACAGAATTTCAAGAAGTTTTGCAAATTTTTCCTTTTTTTATTTTTTGATTATGAATGCCTGAGTCCAAATTTTCTGAAGAAATCACTGCCTGGTTTCAGATTGAGATTTTTTCAGACCTCACCTATTTGGCATGAGAGTAGGAAAACAGACTATTCAGCGTGCAAAATGCTAGATACTACACTCCTATGAAAGTCTGACCACTAGTGGCACAAAAAAGCCGTCTTGGAAATGCATCCTCCCTGGGGGGAAGCTTGGAAAGGCTGGAGTGATATTTAAATTGGCCTTTGAAATTATGCAATTTACAGGGTGGAAAGAGTTGGAGGCCCTACAGGGCCTGTTTGAACAAAGACCAGAAAATCCAGCCCACTCTTCTGCCCTGAGGGTCTCCCTGCGGCAAGGCATGGCTGCATTGCTTGGGGATGGGCATGGAGAGGCATTCAGTGCCCCACACCACAGGTCCCCCTCTCGGGCTACCAAGCTATGCCTCCCCAGAAATAGCTTTATTTGGCTGGCCACACTCACTGCTTTTTATAAATATGATAAAATGAATAGGTAAAAAAGAACAAGTATGTTACTTCACAGGCTTTAGCAAAAAAAATTTCTTCTTAAATAAGCAGAAAAAATACATAGTGCATTTTGATATACTCTTTTCCACAAGAACAACAATGTCTGTGGAAACAGGCAATTTATCTTACTGGGTGAATGTATATAACTTGAAAAAGAAACAAGTTTTCAGCCAGATATTTTAGCCTAATTACAGATATTAGGCCTTGTTTCATTTATACAAAGAAGAGTATGCTTCATGAGATACTATAACTGCCATTTTTTCTACTATTGAGTCCAAGTCGCAACATTGGCAAAACATGCTTAGAAACTGGCTTTTTTTTAATGCTATCTGTACCTATTTTATTAAAAAAAAATACTACTCTGTCAAATGAACCTCTCCTCCCCTCCTATGCTTAGACAAATGCATTCACTTATGCTACTGATATTACATCTTTTGCATAGTTATCTCTCTGTTAGTTTAATTTTTATCCCAGATTCAATTTTATTTAATGCCTGAATGCCATTTATAATACTTTAATATTATAAAAATATCATTATTATAGTCGCTCCTCTACAGCACTATGTGTGGGATTGTAAAAAGTTGAGCTATATTGAGAGCATAGCTTACAGCTTGCAATTTCAGATTGAATAGGTTGAAATTCAAAAAAAAAAAAGATCCAAGATTCAGCTGAGAAGGCTAACTCACTGGATAAAAAAATAAAATTTGGTAACTCTTTAACCCAGGGTTTATCTCAGCGTTAGATTTTTTTATCATTACTCTTTTGAAATTGTAATACTACTACATGTATTCCACTTTGAATGAAAGAATCAAATGCATTGTCTCTATGTAGGTCTTGAGTTTTCCTTCAGGATCTACAAAACAGTGAGCAGGATCTGACAGATCCCATTATTTCAAGTGGCTGAACTCCTTTTTTATTGTTGCTGGTCATAAAACTTGGCACAAGCCTATCACTAGTAATGTTCCTTTATCGCTGCACTTACTTTTAAGCTGTAAGTCTGTTCTGCATCTATGGAAAAAATATAGTCTGGGTGCACATGGACTGAGGACATGGCCAATTATCTGGGTAATTTATTTTATGAATTTACACTGAGTTAAACAAGGAGCACTACCAGCATCTAGGAAGTGTTCTTCCTCCTGAGGCTGCAAATCAGCAAGGAAAGGTTTCTTAAACTGGCACACTGAAAGATCTGGGTTTACAATGTGTTGTTTGAGTGTGTTCTGGCTGAAACAGGAACTGACAGTCTGATTGATAGCTCCTATTTCTTCCCTTATTGTCACAAATTACTTTCAGGATGCTAGTAATAACACAGTGTTAGACTCCTATAAAAGGTACAACTCTCCAGATAGGCTTTCACCAAGACAAATTTTGTCGTATTAGTGGAAATCATTTTGCTGAACACTTAAATCCTGCATCCTGGAGGACTGTGTGGCACAGGAGACTGGTAGTGAGAACAGAATAAAGAGCCTTTCACGTCTCTTCCTAGAAAAAACTCAGGCTTAGTAGATACCAACTGCTATTTCTATACAAAGACTTTTCAGTTCCCTACATGAAAAGAGTTTAGGCTAACCATTTGTTAATGATCACCCTGAAGTCTCTTTCATTAATAGTGCTATGAGTGCCCTGAAGAGCACTGTCCAGTGACATGAGGACTACAAAACTCAGGTTCAAAACAAACAAAAAGGAAGTTATTTTTTAAATAAGATGTATTTTTGTTGTTGATCTCCTTCCTCCATGACTGAAAAAGTAAAAAGCAATTAGAAAAAAAAAGGGGGGTGGGGGTGGAGAATCCATCAAGAGCTGTTAAAGACAACACCTCTGTCCACTTCTGTGTGGTTTTCCTTTTGAAGTATTTATTTCATATATAAAAGACATCTATCTGCAAAAGCCTACATTGCTTTAGACAGTGAATATATAGCAGGGTATATTTACTTGATTGCTTGTCATGTTCTTGCCGAGGTGTCTGATGTCTCTCAAGACTAACAGGATGAATCCTTAGTTTGACCCAGTGTGGACGGTCTTGTGTCACTATGTTTTTGTCTTATGTTGTTAAGCTGAAAACAGCTGCCTTCTTCACATCAGACTCACACTTTGGAGATTGCAAACCTATAATTTCCTTTTCCTAGAAATTTCAAAATTTTTACACTTTCTCTGTTTTTCTCTCTTTTAAAGTAGGTCCCCAGTGCCTTCTTCCAGTTTTGAAGACTTTGAGGAAAATACAGTAAGTTTAAATTGCTTTGGCTTAGTTCAAAGATTGCCACAAGCTATGTAAAGGTTGATTTCTTCAACTAATTGTAGCTGTATCTGTGTCACAACATCCAGGCAAGATTTTCTGATGCTAGCCTGAGATGCTTACAGAAATCAAATCCCAGCTTCACAATGGTACAATAGTCAAGTGCACATCAACTCCTCTTTTCCTCATCTCTGCATGACCATGAAAAGAAATAGAAACATGCATTTCATTAGGGAGAGCAATGCAGTATACACAAGCAGGGGACCAGGGCTCATCCAGGGCTCATCCGTGCCCATGTAGATGTGCACTGATGCAGGTTACAAAGCCCTGGTAACAGACCCCTGGATTTTCTTCTCAGGACTCCAAATAAATCCAAAATTGAAGGACTACTGTGATCTTGGTAATTGCTCCTGTCACTGGAGTTGTTTTAAGATATTTCTCTCTCTTCTGCCAGCCAATTAACCAAGTAATGTGCTATCCAAATGTTGTTAAAAGCACAGAACAGAAAGGAGGTGTAAAAACTTGATTCAGCTGCCTAAGCATAGGTAGAAAATGTCTTTTGAGATACCCTAGAATACCATACTGCCTTTCAGGTGCTGCATCAGAAGGGCTTGGGTATCCCCAGGTCCTATGTCATATCTCCCAGGCACATGAGCATGCCCTAGATACCCTAAATCATTTCAAATGTCACTAGATGCCTGGGTTTAGGTCTCTGAACTGAGCCGTACATAGATAAGGTGTAGGTTAAGTAGATGGCTAAGGTTTCACAAATCTTATTCAAAAGAGCTTCTGCTTTTGAATCTTGATTTTGACACACCTCTCTAACTCTGAGGAAATAATTTAATTTTCCTGCCCTACCTTCAATATCTAAGATAGAGGACTAGTTCTGTTCTATATTCATAAGAGGAGAACAGGATGGTTATATTGACAGCCTACATAGCATATAAACTGCTCAATTTTGATTAGGACTTGTGGTTTGTTTGTTTGGTAAGTGTGCATCATAATGCACAAAAATCTTCCATTAAATCTGAATAATTTTTACCAGCTGTACATGGCTATCAGTGGAATAATTTCTTTCTCCATACAACAGGACACAGGTAAGTTTGAAAACCTCCTAAGTGATATGCGTGTGGTCACAAAGGACAGATGTCATAATGCTAAGAAAGACCTGAGAAAGTATCTTCATCTCAGTCCTGTAACACATAATACACAACATGCACACAACACCACAGATTTTTCATGAGAGCCTCAGGAGAGGCGTAAAACTGAGCACCACTGGATGTAACATCAGTAAAATGCAGAAAAGAGCAAGACCTGCCAGCAGCATTATTAAACCACGCTCCAGGAATCTTCAAGCAGATGCCATGCCTATTAGGGAAACACAAATCACAAAACAGTACGGCTTGATTTCCAATAACGCTACAATCTGATTCTGCATCTGAGAAAATTATTAAGGTATCAACAGCAAAACTATTTCCAGACATCTCGTGACGCCTCAGAAGAGACTTCTCTAAAGAAAACAATTTTGTTGGACATGAAGTCCTTCGAGTCTAAAGTACACACTAAATCTGCAGCAAGCATCATAGTCCTGTCTGTTTTCAAGACAGCATAATTATCCTGCAAATGGAAATCAGTATAAAAAGCAAGTCACCATAAAGCAATAGGAACCGATATCTTACAAGTTGTGAAATAAGCAAATACAAGTCCACATCAAGGTAAAAAAAAGTCTAAGGTCTACTGGAAATAATCATGACAAACCTACCCTTCTGAACTGTAGCACACAGAAGATGGGCAATGACTTCTTTTAGACACTTGCAGTGAACAAATGTCAAACAAGAAACATCTAGGCCTGTTTCTTTATTAGCAGTTAGCCTGAAGATGTTCAGTAGTGGCAGTAGTTCAAACTCAGACATAAATTTCTGAGTTTTGGTGAAAATTGAAATAAATCTTATTTTCTTTTTTTTTTCTTTCTTTCTTCTTTTTTTCCATGAGGAAATTAAGCTGTTTAAAACACTTTGGGTAAATAAAGTTTCTATCTGTGTATATTAAAAGAATACTTTTCCTATTCCTGAGGAATAGCTCTTAAGAAAACTTCTTCTTGTCAAGTGCAGGAAAAATTAATATTTCAGTAAATCTATTCATACTACAAAAATATAATTGAAGCTGAAGAGCTTTAAAAATTCATGCTTTGGTTGAATTTCATGATCATCATAATCTTCTGGTGTCAGATAATTGTCTCTCACTTTCTTTTTAAATAAAATAGAAGTAAAATGTTTAGGTACCTTTTTGCAGGATATTTAATTTGCTATATTTGACATAAATGGATCTGTTTTATAATGTTTCTTTTCAGGACAGCTTCTCCTTGAAGTAAATTTCATATCAGCTGCAGATACTGCTTTGATGCACATGACTAGAGCAGGTGTCCCCACTACTTCCAATCAAGTCGCATTGTGTGACACTGCCAAATCAATACCAGAGATCTGTAGATGAACAGATAAGTTGTGGCACCTTCTTTCCAAATACCTTCATATAACATGTGAGACAGAAGAGGTGAAGTGAACCTGCATCAAGGAGCAGGAAAAAAATGGCATGTGATAGTGCTGCATCCTCCATTGCCACCTGGCATTTCCCTTTGGGCTTACACACATCTAAAAATGAGTTATTCTGTGAGATACGCATCTACTGAGGTATTCGTCATTTAGCCATACTTACTTCAGATGAGCTTTCTGGCTGTTTTCATCTCAGGTCAAGAACACTGCAGCAAACAAGCCACAAATGGGAAAAAGTCTAAGTATTAACCTGGAGCAAATCGTAATACAGTATGCATGCATAACACTAGTCTGCACTCTTCAGAAAGAGTGAAGTGAGCAGGCTGTTCATTCAAAACTGCAGAAGTATGAGAAAATCACCCTTTTCACCTACAGATGACCTGCCTCCTTGAGAATAAAGTGGCAGGAATTCTGGGTTTCCCTACCACTGATTTTCAGGTTAACCGTAATTTGTAATTTGTCCATGGCTGGATACAAATAGATCATCATTCCTTTCTGCTAAAGTTGTTTAACCATCAGGATAGATCCTGATGCATCCTGATGAATTTGACTTGTTTCCTCTCAAATTGATTTTTTAAATTCATTTATCCTACCAGATAGGATGGACAAATGAGAAAGATTCAAATTGCAGAATCACCTAGGATCTTTGAAAAAAATACAAAAGCACATTCACTCTTACTTCTGGTGGGTGAATGTAGAAGGGGCACACAGAAGGTCACACGCAGAGGTCTCATCTTCCTAGGGTAACAGAGAGGAGTCTAATAAATACTGAAAGACAAGTATTAGCTCTATGAGCTGTGACAAGAAACATATTTATTGCATTATTATGCATTTGAGTGAGATGGATAACAGCTTCTCACACAGGTAAAGATTTTCTTAAGCAGGCATTCTCTTCAACAGCTCATACAGAAGTGTACCACGTTATTTTTGAATCATAGAATCATAGACTCATAGAATCACTAAGGTTGGAAAAGACCTCTAAGATCATCAAGGCCAACCACCAACCCAACACTACCATGCCTGCTAAACTATATACCGACTTCCCACATCTACACGTGTTTTGAACACCTCCAGGGATGGCGACTCCACCACTTCCCTGGGCAGCCTGTTCCAATGCCTGACCACGCTTTCAATGAAGAATTTTTTCCTAATATGCAATCTAAACTTCCCCTGATGCAACTTGAAGCCATTGCCTCTCATCCTATCACTAGCTACTTGGGAGAAGAGACCAACACCTGCTTTACTACAACTTCCTTTCAGGTAGTTGCAGAGAGCAATAAGGTCTCCCCTCAGCCTCCTCTTCTCCAGATTAAACAGCCCCAGCTCCCTCAGTCACTTCTAGACCATTCACCAGCCTCATCACTCCACTCTGGACATGCTCCAGCACCTCAATGTCCTTCTTGTAGTGAGGGGCCCAAAACTGAACACAGTACTCCAGGTGCGGCCTTATCAGTGCTGAGTACAGGGACACGATCACCTCCCTGCTCCTGCTGGCCACACTATTCCTGATACAAGCCAGGATGCCGTTGGCCTTCTTGGCCACCCAGGCACACTGCTGGCTCATGTTCAGCCACCTGTCAACCAACACCCCAAGGTCCTTTTCCGCTGGGCAGCTTTCCAGCCACTCCTCCCCAAGCCTGTAGCGTTGCATGGGGTTGTTGTGACCTAAGTGCAGGACCTGGCACTTGGTCTTGTTGAACCTCATACAGTTGGCCTTGTCCCATTGATCCAGCATGTCCAGATCCCTCTGCAGAGCCTTCCAACTCTCGAGCAGATCGACACTCCTTCCCAGTTTGGTGTCATCTGCAAGCTTACTGAGGGAGCACTCAGTCCCCTCATCCATATCATTGATAAAGATGTTAAACAAGACCGGACCCAAAACTGAGCCCTGCAGGACACCACTTGTGACCAGCCGCCAGCTGGATTTAACTCCATTCACCACCACTCTCTGCCCTTGGCCATTCAGCCAGTTCTTTATCCAGCAAAGTGTACACTCATCCAAACCATGGGCAGCTAGTGTCTCCAGGAGGTTCCTGTGGGGAACAGTGTCAAAAGCCTTCCTAAAGTCTGGGTAGACAACATCCACCGCCTTTCCCTCATCCACTAGGCTGGTCACCTGGTCATAGAAGGAGATCAGGTTGGTCAAGCAGGTCCTGCCTTTCATGAACCCATGCTGGCTGGGCCCGATCCCCTGGTTGTCCTTCACTTGCCTGGTGAGTGCACTCAAGATGAATCACTCCATTATCTCCCCCAGCACCAAGGTCAGGCTGACACACCTGTAGATCCCGGGATCCTCCTTCTGGCCCTTCTTGTAGATAGGTGTTACACTGGCTATCTTCCAGTCACCTGGGACCTCCCCTGTTAACCAGGACTGCTGATAGATGGAGAGTGGCTTGGCTGGCTCCTCTGCCAGTTCCCTCAGCACTCACAGGTGGATATCATCTGGCCCCATAGACTTGTAAGTGTCCAGGTGGGATAGCAGGTCATTAAGTGCTTCCTCCTGGATTATGGGAGGTTTATTCTGCTCTCCATTCCTGTCTTCCAGCACTGAGGGCTGACTACCCTGGGAATAACCAGTCTGACTATTAAAGACTGAGGCAAAGAAGGCATGAAGTAAGTACCTCAGCCTTTTCCTCACCCTTGGTGGCAAAGGCCAGTTTATATGTTGGGATATAATCAGTGAATCAGACACTGTGGCTAATTTCATACATAAGAAAGAAAAGCTAGGTTTCCACCATAAAAGAATTACAATATAAAAGTCTGATTGTTTTTTAGAATTAAAACAACATCAAAACAGGGTTTTGCCTTCAACAAGACATATGCAAAAACAGTACAGTATCTTCTTATTTTACAACTTACTTAAATACAAAATATATACTATAAATACAATATAACTTCATATATGTACATTGTATAGTTTGAAATTACAAATTCGTATTGGTTTATGTTTTTAAGGGACAAGATTTTCAGGGCAGATACCAAACTGAAGTAGCTTGGTTCAATGTTGGAAGCAAAAGATTTCTTTCCTCATCCATTAAAATGCAAGGAATCAATGTATAAATAACAGTTAAGACACTAAGTAGCAATTATTCCTGTATCTGCTCATTTTAGGCAACCTCAGCCTTGTCTCTCGCTTCCTTCAAGACAGGATAAAATACAGAGTCAGGTTTATAAGCTGAATCTATAGGTTTTCTTCCAGCATTTTACTGCTACACTTAGCACTAAAACAAGTTACAGGCAACCATGGCAAGGGAATTTATGACCTTACAAATGGAGGCAGCATGTGATAAATATCACACTATCAGTTGTTCAGGTAAGTAATATGTGCTCTTGTAAAACCCGCACTGAAAGCTGAGTAATTTATGAAGTTAAAGAAGTCTGGCTTCTTTAACCTCTCATGCTAATTTACTTTAAGATAACATGAGGATAGACTTGTGTACCACCCTCTCCTAGTATTTTTAATTGCTACGTTCTCTCTCTTTCATTAGTGTATCCTATTTCTTCCATTTATCATGTAAAAGGAGCGAATGTTATTTCACCTTTAAAACTGAAATCCTTCTTCCTGATACAGGCTGAAGGTTTCCAACCTCTTTTTTTGAAGGGGAAAAAAAAAAAAAGGAAATTGCTTTTCTGGCCAGTGGCCATGCTGAAGTTGAAAACTTGTCTTTTAGCAAAGGTAAAGCATCCTAATGAATGACTTGCTTTTGAAATAACAAGAGACAATCCTTGCAGTCATTCAGTACAAGCACTAAGAGAAAAAAGATGGAAAAAAAAAAGAAAACTTCCCACATGTACTGCAGCACATATCACACTGAGCATGGAAGGCTTTGGTTTCAGCCGAACAGTCTGCTGAATCTGGTTCAGTAAAAGGAGAAAAGGCTGAGGTCCAAACTACATTCAGTTGGCTTGTGAATACCAGGAGTGGCTCTGGGAGTTGCTCACAACAGAGGTCTTAGGTGGGCAGGTCATCTCTGAGCCCTTGTTTTTCTTGTGATCCTAAAAGTTTAGGGCTTTATAAATGGGAATTTTTATGCTTCTGTAGCAACCTCTAACCTTGGAAAGGTTATTTATCTATTTAACCTGGCAAAGCTAGTCTAATAAAAGACATTACTATTACTTCCAAACTCTGTCTTGTCAAGATCCTTAGATTATCATAGCTACAGCCACACACTGCAGACACTACAGACACTACAGGAATTACAGACACCACATATGCTTTGTCTGTTGGGAAACAGAATGATCCTTTCCAGCTATCAGGATTTTACCACCAAACAAATAATGATTATTCTTGCGTGTACCTGTAGTGCATAATTATTTAGCATTAAGCCCTGGTTTATGTGTTAGAAAGATATTAATGCCAGAACCTTTGGAAAAAACAAGACCCTGCTCCTAAGGAGGTCCCATAATCGCAGCCCCTTCCCAGAAGGAACTGCACTGAGCATCCAAGGCTCAATTCTGAAGGTGGTTGTGACATGCAGAGCTCTCTGCGGCCGTTATCCCTGGCCTTTTTGATGGCTCTGCTGCCCACCTCTCAGCCAGTATTCTCCCTCAGCCGGCTACCTTGAAAAGATGCATTAATAGAAATGTCAGTCTGTAATGCTAACCACGACATCGACTTTCTACATCAAAAATCAATTTTCATGGAGTTCAGCAATGCTCATGCATGAGATCTCTCACCTATTATTCTCACAAGAACACATCTGATATCCTATGACATCCCAAACATCACTTTACCTGTGTTAGACAACCAACTTATGCTTGTGGTTGGTACTTGCAAAGAAGTCTGCAGAGGATTCAGTTCAAGCGCAAATAAACATATATACTGCTCAGCTGTATAGCACCTGACACTCCACTGATAAATTTTCTAGATCTCCACTGACTGTAACTGAATTTGGATATCTCTTTCACGAAGATCTAGACACAATTAGCGGACTGCTACCTGCAGCTGGATCCCAGCCCTAGCATATTTCTTTGCTATCTACTTTGTTGCCTCAGAGCTAAAAGGTTGCTCCCAGATGTGAAAGCCAGTGGAGCACTGGCTAGACACTTGCCCTGTCTCTAAGTATTCCCTGTGTGAAAGTCAGCTATGTGCTCTTAAATATTAAAGAAATAATTCTTCAAGGATTCTTATTGCTCTTAGGAGCACATACCGGTAAAGCAGTTCTGCAGCCACTGCTGCAGGATTTGTGCTGTAGGGTGTCTGATCTGTTCACCAGAAAATTATTATATCCTCAGGAGTAAAGAGTAGAAGCATATACTGCAAGATGATGCCTGGCATATTTTCCCTCCACCTGCTGCCTAAAGAAGTGCCATGACAGGGTCTTGACACTTTACTGTCTGTCAGGGCCCTCCACTCTGGTAGCAAAAATGTTAATATTTGCCTGATACAGAACAGACTTAAGCAGAAAGTGATAGCAGAGGCGGTTATCCTGGCAGTGAACAGTGTACTGAATCTCTCGATGTTTCTCTACCAAGACCTAGAAAGTATCACTTGTTCCTCCTTACTCATCTTGTGTAGAGTTAGAAAAAGCTGACTTGGCACTTTATTAGTTTGGGATTTATCGACGGTCATTTAGAAGATAAAAGGCGCCAAAATAATGTATAGGTAGTTACACCTACTCTAAACCCATCCTGTAATTTTAAACTCTGCAGATATGGTCAGGAAGAAATTCAGCCATGTTCTCTAGGAGCAGATTAGACAGCTTTGAAGGGTACGCCCTTAAGCGTGTGTAAATACAAAAGTCTTTGACTATACAGATAACAACAGTGAAAGTACCTAAGGCAAGTGCCATCCGATTCTTCCGATTCTTATGTTACCTAGTAAAAGGCGGAATAAACTAACAGAAACTCAAGAACAAGGAAGTAAGAACAGTAACTCTGGCTCAGCTGCTACTTAAATTGGTCTTGCAAGGATTATTCTGATCTTTAGAGCACTTACTGCACACTGTGAGAGAGGAAGACCTCTTTTTCTCTTCTTTTTCCTTTTCCTTTGTATTTTTTCTTTTCCTTTTCATTTTTCTTGACATCAGTGACATCAAGATTGGAGGCAGCCAGGGCTGCAGTGATCATTCATTGGTGAAGTTCATACTCCTGAGGGATATTGGAAAGTCAAGGAATATAGTCAGGACCATAAATTTTAGGAAAGCAAACTTCCAGCTCTTCAAGGAGTTAGTCAGTAGGACCCCCTGGGGAATGGTCCTCAGAGACAGGGGAGCAGAATGGAGCTGGTAGATCTTTAAGGATGCTTTCCAGAGAGCGCAGGATCTCTCAGTCCCCAGCTCTAAGAAATCAGGCAAGGAAGGCAAGAGACTGGCATGGCTGAGTTGAGACCTGCTGGTTAAACCAGCAGACCAAGTGGGAACTGCACAGGCAGTGGAAGCAGGGACAGGTATCCTGGAAAGAGCATAGGGATACTGCACAGTTGTGTTAAGTTTATTACTCTTAGGCTACAAACACTGAGATAAGGATATGTCACAAGAACTGCTGTTTTGGCTAGTGACATTTGTCTTCTGAAGGTGGAGATAGGAAGGAGAAAGGTCAGAAATGGGGACCTAAAGGATATTGGATTTGGAAGGAGACAATATTGAAGCAAAAGACAGAATGAGTTTCAGATGGTCACATCACTCAAGAATGAGCTAGGCACAACATTCTACAAAAATGACAATAGAAATCTTTCTCCACCAAGTATTTTGTTTATACAATGTGTGTAAGGCATTTCAAAATGTCTTCAGGGCATTTTAAAATTATTTCAGAAACATATGGTCACTGTTCTCAAGTCCTTCCTATAAAAACAAGCTATCTTTGTACCAAGACTGCTACTTTCAAGGGTTTAGACCAGCAGAAATTCAAAGATTGCTATTTCCTTATAAACTATTTAAGGAATTCTATGATCACTTTTTTTTTCAATCTATCTGTTAGAATGTTATCATCCATTACCATACTATCAGTCCTGTGGGGAAAAAAGTCTCCCTTGAATAGAAAAAATTTCTACAAAAAAACTTATGTTCTTTGTTCAGGACTCAGACCTTTAAATTTATAATGTTATTATTTAAAGAACTATGTCTTTAATAATGGCCCAGATCAGAAGCTATCCCCTTAGCAAACCACTGAAGTTCATGTTTAGATCCTGTCTACTTTAATAATACTTCATAATGGTTTCAGCATTTTGCTGAACTAAGACCTCTTCCATCAAATTTTAAAAAGTATTCACTAAAAATTTCTTTTCTCTAAGTCCTCTACAATTCTGCTCATGTCAGTTGGGAACCTAATATTAAAGCTTGGAAGCTGCATTAAAGAGAAGTCATAATTTACTCGGATTTCTCTGAGATTTCTGAAATTGCTTTTCTGTCAAAAATGTAGTATGCTGAAAACTCCATGACAGCATGTCACGAAGACTTTATTTCACCTACTTTGAGTGACTAGGAAAACTTGCTGCTCAAAAGCTAGTGAGTTTATATGATTTTCATTGACGACAGAGGCCTTGAACTAAAGAACACTGTTTTGTTTCATTAAAAAGATAGATACATGGCATTCAGAAAAGCTATTTAAAACATGTAGATAAATTTTCTCCTTTTTTGCGTGTTTATTGCCTTCTTAGATATATCTCATATTTGGATGCATCTAGAGATGTATTTTATGACAAAGCTATGCATCATTTTGACCAATACTTCGTAAAGAAAGTATACGTACCATTTATACAGTAAACCATGAGAGACAAATCTGTAGGAGCTACAGGTTCACAAGTTCATAAGAAATGTATTACACTAACACACTTGCTTTAAGTCTGCCTAAAGTTTCAGCAAGTCAGGCTTCTGCCCTAAGCTAAAGCTCCTTCATGATCTACAAATAATGGCAAATCCATGTCTGATATGTTTGCTGTAATGGAGACAAAGAGGAAGAAGGAATATCCTGGTACTTGAAGAGCTGGAGTAAAATCCACTTACCAGCCAGAAACACATTTCTCAACAGGGCTAGACTATGTTGTCGAAATTCAGCTGAAAGGAGGTAAATCGGTTTAGTGGGATTTGTGCTGTTTGTAACTTAAAACCAAGCTAGTACATTAACAGGATTTTCTTCTTCCAGGCTATTTCTGCATGTCATAAACTATAAATGTGTACTGTAAAACTCAGCTATCCATTAAGACCAGACTACAATACCATGGCAGATTCTGATATTAGCACACAGAGTCGCAGATAAAACACACCAACATTCTTCCAGTTAGAATAGCTTAAAAACATAATTTTCAGAAGTCATTATTTCCTCTTAGTCTGCAGAAGATGTTGGCTGATGCCCTTTTAGAAGCTCTCATCCTCTCCCCCTTCTCTTTTCCTGCCCTCCTCTCTCTTTGTCATATGCATTGGCATACACATGAATAGAGAAACACACTTGCACATGCTTCTACTGATTTACCTACGAGACTTCTTTACTGCTGCTTTTGAAGATGTCACTCACATTCCCTTGACAGTCAAAATGATTGTTACTGAACAGCACTTGTTGTTTTTCCCTACAGGATTAGAGAAGACATTCTTGACCAAGCTGGGGTAAGGAAAAGACTCCTAAACAAGCAGAAGATGTATTAGACAATTTCACAATACACCACAAAATGACAGAAGGCTGTTAAAAATGTCTGTAGAGACATTTCGGCTCAGGCATGCCCAATTTATTTGAGGGTCTTACTGTTTGAAAGCCCTATGATCCCCTTTTGTTTTCAGATGTTAGGGTGAAAGCAATTTCCCCTTGCAAAAAAATCCACTCTGAATTAGCAAGGATTTTTAGAAAAAATATGCAGATAAAATTTTATTTCAGGCATTGATGACTTCCTCTGATTAAAGTTTACTAGCATATCATTATTTTACTGAAGAAGTCTTTTCCATGCCTGTTGTGGTTTTGCCTCAATTTGCAAAAAAGAACCACGCAGTTACTCTCTCACTCCTTTCCCCTCCCCAGTGGGATGGGGAGGAGAATCAGAAGGAAAAAAGGCAAAACTCATGGGTTGGGATGAGAACAGTTTAACAGAATGGCAAAGGGAGAAGAAAACAACAATCAATAATACTGATAAAAAGCATATAAAACATGCGGTGTTCTCACCACCCGATGCTCAGCTTGCTCTTGAGTAGCAAAAGCCCCTCCTTCAGCCAGCTCCCCACTTAAATACTGAGCATGACATCACATGGTATAGAATATCGCAATTGATTGGCTGTCTGGGTCAGCCCAGCCAGCTTCTTGTGAAAATTAACTCTGTCCCAGCTGAAGGCAGGACAATGCCTATGTGTTAGTGTATTGATTGAGAAATAGTCATTTTAAACAAAGAAAGTGTACAAAGCCTACATGTACTTTACTATATCCTTCCCAGCATGAATATACGCACTGTAAGGGATATATAAACTTTAAGAAAGAGTTTATATCATGTAATACTTATAATAGTAAGGGACTGGACTCCCTGACCCAGAAAGTTTCTCTTGCTCATACGTTGCTGTAATTTTCAGGAGACTGATCAAAGAAATTTTACTCATTTTGATATCCGGGTTATGTACCAAATTACATGACAACTAACTTAACGGCAACACTGCTAGAGTTGCGTGTTCCTCTCCATCGTCTTGCTTTTCTAGATTGGTCTAGACCCTGTCAGTCATCCTATGGAGCCAGCAAGTGTAGAAAAAGAAGAAAGAAAAAACAAACTTGACACGAAAATGTGTTCTGTCACATTCCATTCAGGTTTAATGCATTTTCCAAGATTTTACCTTAATGTTTTAGCTATTTGAAAATGCAGCTGAAGTCAACACAAACAGTGAAGGCCCTCCACAAAAAAACAGGGAAACATTGTTCTTCTCCAAAAGCCATGAAAAAATATGCAACAATGAACTTCAGAAAGTGAATGTTGAAGTTCATATCTTGAAAAAAGGAGTGCCAGTTTGGAGTACCTAGCAGAGAACTGTAGGCAAGGAACAGTGTTTAGATTGGTGACAAACAGTTTTTGGTAGGTCTTTTGCAATTCTGCCAAAGCCAAAAGCACAAAATTACATCCAAAGACAAATTTTTCAAATTGGAAAATGACACGAAAAAATAAGCTATACACTGAACTATGTGGGATGGGAGAAGGATTGTTCTTTTGGTTTCTCTGTTGCAGAATTGATTTTTAAATACTTCCACAGTTTCTCTCCTCACCTACATAGTCATTCTTCGCAAATCATAAAAAATACTTGTTTCTACCAACAACCACGATAACAAGCCAGGTTTCTTAAGATATTCAATAACAATAGATATCACAGTGTCAACCATTTTGTCATAATATGGAAGATGAAATGCAAGGTGAACTCTTGGATGATTCCATTTTTCTTTAGTTTACAAGATATTTCTGATATGAAGTGTGAAGGAGACACTAGGAGAAAAAAAAAAGAATAATTTCCCTTAAAAAAAGTCCATCATACAAATTAGATTCTTAATATCCAAATTTACACTGACAAAAGGGATTTCTGATCTTAAATAATCCTTTTGCACTTCTTTAAGACATAGGTAACTGTTGCTCTCTTTCTTCTCTTAAAGGTTAACATTCTGAATAAACTGAGTAAACACTGAAGGAAAAGTCTGGGGACATGCAAGAAAGTCTGAGGTAGACGTAATAACTTGACTGAATCTTTGCCCGATCTCCTTTTCTGCTAAATGTTCTTAGTCAAGCTGCTTCATCGCCTGCATATGTTTTAAGTGATAGTTTCTTTCCCAGTTACCAAAATTGTGTCCACCTCTCACCTTTTAAGCAATGAATTTTCAGTATGAAACTAAGTGCCACCTCCCTCCTGTGAGTTATGTCAGCATGCCAGATAGTGCACACGCATTGTATTAGTAGGAGACACTGTTCAACGTGGTTTTACTTGAATTGCATGCATGTAGTTTCCCTTTAGACTCTGAAGCTCAGTGGCATTGTGTATTCTACTAAGGAGGCTAACATGGCTGGTTGCCATCTTTGGGATGAGGTGCACATCATTTACTGTAAGTGAAGGATTGACATGTGGCATAAATCCATATTTAGTTAGGGATTTAGAATGTCACTGGCTTTCAGATTCTTCTACCACAAACTCTCTGCCAAAATCTTACTTAATGCCCTGTATGAAATTAGTCTCTTTAAAGTTTCATCAATGTGATTGTGAGCAATTTCTTCTTGGAGTAGCAAATGTACCAATGCAGATATTTTGCTTTCTGCTCTTCCATGCCCATATTCAAATCCCTTATATAAATATGCCCACACCTAAATCTGTCCCATCTTGTTGATCTGCATGTAAAATTCACATGCTGGCTTGTGTACATGTAACCCAACCAAGAAAGTAATTTGTTCATGAGTCACAGCCTTTCAAATCTTGAGGTAACTGCAAAAACATCCCTTGTTAGATTGTAGTTAGGGTATTAAATCTTGATATCATCCTGAATTAAGCTTGAGAACAAAATTCTTAAGGGTTTTGTTCTTTTCTGGAGGTTTTTAAGCATTGGCTTAATGGCTTAAACCGTTTGGTGTGAAAAGACAAGTAAATATAGTCCTTATTTCATCAACTATTAAAAATAATTATTTTCCTTGCAGTACAATGTCAAATGTGATCACTGAGATTAGAAATATAAGCCATATGATCAGCTGGGAATGAAATGCATCTTCTGAGGTAAATCCATCAGAACCATATCTGTACCTCGTTTTCTCTTTATGAGATCTCCTTCTTTCTGATATTAATGTTTGTTAACTGTCACTTGTCATTACACTTGGTCTACTATGTCAAGGAAGGCAGCAAAAAGTACGGACCTCAATCTTCAGTATGCAAATTAACCCACTAGGCTTTAGGTTGACTGAAAAAAAAGTAGTATTTGTTTTGTATTTCCATAACAAAGCCCCCCGCTTAGCACTCAGGCAGCCTCAATTTTCCAGAAGACTATTTCTTTCTTTTATCTCATTTTTTTAAAAAGTCAGAATAAGAAAGTTTTAACAAGGATTTGAAGCAAGGTGATGAAGCTTTGCAGGAGATTGAGAAGAGTTCTTTCCAACTGTGAGGGGCAGTAAGGGAAATAATTATAGAAATGCATGCTTGCAAATGTAACTAATACAGGGACAACTGTAGTGTTGCAGCCAATGGGAGAAAAAAATCTATTTCCAGATACTAAGAGACAGAAGGAAATTAGGGAGACAAGTACTCTTATTGAAGAGTAAGATTTTGTATTTAACACGATAGAGGACGTAGAGACAGTGACAGTACGGCAAAACCAGCACCAATCTAGTAACAACATCTTTGATGGACCCTCAAAATAAAATATCTGAAATATTGCTGCATATAATTTACAACAATTTTATCAATGGTATAGTGATACACTGGTACATGAGAGAACCATACACAAGGAAGAGGAGAAAACATTTGACTAAAGTACAGAGAAAAAATATGGTAATTTTAGTGGAACTGCATAGGACTAACAATGTTACATGTGGTTGTATATCTGTTTCTGAGTATTTATGGGACAGAGGGCAGTATGGTTCTGTTCAGAGTATGTCTTCGAGTAGTCTGGCTACGGGACGAGCTATTCTTGTGCAAGTTTAGGCAATGCATGAAGCAATGTTCATAGGCCCTTTCAGTCAGTGTCAGGTTTTTTTGCCGAACATATTACACTGACATCATTGTATGATAAAAATGTTTCCTAATAGCAGTGCAGACTTTCTTTAATGAATCTCCTCCTTTCTAAACTGAACCCATGTAAAATAACTGCATACGATGTAGAAAGATCATCCTTGGCATACACATGTGGTATTGCAAGAATCTGGCACATTATGTTTCATTGCATTTAAGCCAGACAGCCAGAAGTAGCCAGAATATTCATTTGGATAGTATCCAACCATTGTTAATCATGAAAGACATGGTACAACAAGTTGGCATTCATATACGTGAATAATGGAATACTTCTTTAAAAACCCTAAATGAACTAGTTTTCCCTCCTTACAAAGTGCCCCTTCTGTATCTGTTTCAACTCCCATTGAAGTCAAAGGAAAGCCTCCCATTGATTTCAGTGGAAATCAGTTGAGTCTTAAGAAATCCTGTTGCACGATGGCTCCTGACTTCCTTGAAGTCTGTTGCAAATTTGTTCTTGACATGCAGAATGCTTGCCTCACAGCCTTCAATTTCATAAAGCTGTTCTGAGGACTGTTACTTATCCAGCAGCAAAAAAAATATATATATATATTCAGATAGGACAGACTGGCTTTAGGAAATGCTTTGTAGCTGGCCCAAATTAGAATCAAGAGCCCAGGAAAATTCATAAAAACCCTGTTGTCTTACATGAGACTGGAGAAAAAAACATTTAGTGTTGTTGCAGGGGTGTGTGAAGAATGTTTCTTTGAAAAGCCCTTCCCTTCCAATATACCAATATTACACCATTGTTAAGACCTAAGCTGAGAATTTTGAGAAATGTCAGTGAAATAAGCTACAGAATAATTCTATTCTGCTGTTAAAACATATTCTTGCAAGCCTTAATATCAGTGACATATCAGAATTTTTTCAGAGTTCATTGTAGAATAAATGCATTTCCCAACTTCAAAACATGAGGAACATAATAGAATATTTAATTAATTATGTTCAAAGGTCCTAAATGAATCATTTTTGCTCCTTTAAAAGTGTCCCCTTTTGTATCTGATCCAATGCTTACCGAATCCAAAGTTGAAGTGGTATCAAAGATGGGTGCAAACTGTATGCTATTTGAGATAGGCAGCCTTAAAGTAGACATAAGCCAAAAGACTTTATAAAAGGCTTTATATGGTTTTGGCAAACTGTCACTTCATAGTGTATTCAAGAACTATGGCTATTAATTTCTTCCTTAAGGGACTAACTATTTCTAGCACTTAATGTTTAGATTATTTTGTCTTATGGGCTGACTAACCAGTTTTCTTTACACTCTGCTCCCCTTTCCGTTTCAATGGAAAGTGCACAGCGTTTCTTGAAGGTTTTCTATTATTTGTCTAATCTGAGAAGTGTTTTTTGCAATGTCTCCAAATAGTTCCATCACTAAACATTTGAGAGAAGAACATGCAAGTGACTATAAGATAAGTTAAATTTTCTTCTGAGTTATTGGAAAAGCAAGGTGCATGATATGTAGGAAAAACGAACAGATGATGCCCACAACATAAAATAGTACTTCTTTTTTCTTTTTTGAAGAGGAAAGGAATAGCATATACAGCCAAGGACTGCATTTTTCAGTATAGAAACAGATTTCTCCTGTCCCTCATCTCTCATACAACACTATCTCATCTGGTTACAATGTTGGAACCACAGCCTGCTCCAGTGTGGGCTTCCCACAGGGTCACAGCCTCCGTCGGGCATCCACCTGCTCCACCATGGGGTCCTCTATGGGCTGCAGGTGGCTATCTGCTCCACTATGGACCACCATGGGCTGCAGAGGGACAGCCTACCTCACCATGGTCTTCATCATGGGCTGCAGGGGAATCTCTGCTCTGGCTTCTGGAGCACCTCCTCCCCCTTCTTCTTCACCGATCTTGGTGTCTGCAGAGTTGTTTCTCACACATTCACACTCCTCTATCCCACTGCAGTTTTCTTCCCCTTCTTAAATATATTATCACAGAGGTGCTACCACCGTTGCTGATGGGCTCGGCCTTGGCCAGCCGTGGGTACATCTTGGAGCTAGCTGGCATTGGCTCTGTTAGACATAGTGGAAGTTTCTGGCAGCTCCTCACAGACACCACCCCTGTATATCCCCTACTACCAACACCTTGCAAACCCAGTACACAAGCCTAGGACCATTTTCCTGCATTGAGGTCAACTGGAACAGCATGTTCTACATCCTTATGATCAAACTCTCTTACCCTCCAAAACAGAGTGGTTGCTTTCAAACTGTTCTTTGTGAACAACCACTGATGATGCTGGTATCAAAATCGTACCCAGAAGGCTTATGGGAGAATAAAAGCAGACCAGGGCCAAAGCCATTGCACTGACCATTCTGATAGTGTAACAACACAGGTGATCCAGTTCCAGCACTAAGTTGCCTTTCATTTCTCAATTAACTTATATGGCTGTAGTCCTTATGTATCGGGCCTATTCCGAAACCCACTGAAGCCGGTGGAAAGATTGCCATTCACTCTGCTTTTCTTTTGTAAACCTTCTGTTTCTACTATTACGTTTCCCTCTTCACACAATAGCATGACAAGAGGGAATTAAAAAATGTTATATGACAAATTATCACACTTAATACATTGCTTTTACATTGCACACCCATAAACCAAACAATCACTTAGTGCCTCTTCACACCTCATCACAATAATGGCAAGGAAGTCAAATGACTGTGCGGCTTTAACTAAGTTTTTTTTACCTACATCAGTACAAACCCTGTCACTGATAAGAGCTTCTAGACACTATTATAATAAAAATTACAATAATTACTAGTTTGACCAGTATGTCTTCAGTGTGCCTTACTATCTTGTGAGCACTTAAGTTTGTTAGGAATGTCACAGATGTTATTAACACAAGAATGATACAACAAACACCTAGACAGATAAAATTACTTCTTCACCCCACACTGATAATTTTCTCATGTTCCATGTTTCTCATTTTCACGATACGATCTGTAGAAATTAATTAAATGGAAAAGAGCTAACTATAGATTTGGAGAAGTTTACTCCCTGAAGAATGTCTGTAAGAATCTGTTTTGGGCTTCCCAGTTATTTTGAAGACTTCCCATTTTGTTATTCAAATTCAATTATTTACCAGAAAACTTTCCTGCTGTCCTAGCTTTCAAGGTTTTTTTATTTAATTCCTGTTATCTTTCACTTTCAAACATTTCTTCTATTTCCTGACTGAGGAGGAGAGAAGGAGGAGATAAAATAGGAATCTGTCAAAAATATATTATGTGCTGCTGTCTTCATGGCACTTCTGAGAAAATGCACTTAAAGGAGGGGACAGTGCCTTGCCGTGCATGGTATTGGACACTCAGCAGCTTGGGATTTTAGAATCTTCCCAATTTCACCACATGTGAGCAATGGAGAACTCATATCAGAAATAACTAATAATGTGAAACTATTTACAAATATCTTTTTTATATTGTAATTATTGCTTGAATCAGTCAAGAACTTTGTGACATGACTATATTCTGGAGAGAAAGTTCATAGTAGTATTTCTTCCTATTCTTTTCTTTCAAGACTGCACTTTCTTAGTTACCTTCTTTATGATGTCTGTTAAAATTTTCCAGCTGCATCATCGTCCTAAATGTACTGATTGCAGTTTTGTAAATCACAGAAGCCCACAACCAAGCTTCCCCAAAATTGTTTTAATGTAATTCTATTAGAGTATACAAAAGATGAGGAAAATAGAGCTCCTGTTTATTTTACTTTCTATTTCTTAAAGGCTTTTTTTATAATGCAATGAAGAAAGTACCTTTAAACAAAATAAATAGAATGGTTGTTGATGTTCATCTCCTGAGCTGCATAATTATTTTTGGTCTGAGAGTAAGATATTCTATCTAATCTTAATTTAAACCAACTGCATAATTCTTAGAATTTTGCTACATGATCTTAAAATTCCATAGTTTGAAAATACTGGGTTTTTATAAAGGTCTAATAACAACATATCACAGTATGATATATCTCATGGCACAGGCAATCTGAAATGAGAACACTGCTCTTAAAGACCACAGAGGTAGCAGAAACATGATGTTGTATTTATTCCATGGATAAAACTCTACCTAACATTCTGAACTCTCCAGAAAAAGATGAACTTCTTTTTGAAAACAGTATTAGCTAGAATAGTAACCACACACATGGAAAGAAAGTTGCTGCCTTGTAATCCTTGTTGCCCCACTAATTTGCCTTGGAAACTGAAGATGCTGTCTAGACTTTTTAATTCCCTGTACTCCCAGCCAGTAAAGGTATACTAACAATTCAGAATCAGCTATTCAGTGGAATTCTTCCCCCAAAATGGGTCTATTTAAAGAAATAAAAATAAGTGGGGGAGGGGAGGTTTCTACCCCAGGAAAGGTAACCACAGTGAAGAACTGAACATTGACTCCAGAACCTCTGGCTCCAAGGGTGACAACAGAGAATCCACATAGTCATACTTCTACTTCACAATTCTGAAAAGGGTTAGAATGTTATTCCCTACTTCCCACAGATTGTCTGTATATTTTTAATGCAGACCATATGTTTAGAGCAAAGGGCATAGGGGTCTTCCCACCTAACGGAACACTGACATCTTCTCAAAGGACTGCAACGGTAATTGTACTGATGACAAAGATGGGATTTGGTGAATATATGGAAAACAATTCCTGTTTGACTTTCAGCTCGACCTCCGACCTGTCTCATCACCATGATGCTGCCTCATGATACGGACTCTTTGCTGGACCTGGCCACTGTAAGTCTGTCCTGCTTGCCTTGCTGTAACATGGGTCTGGATGACTGTACTGTCCCCCTCAGCTCCTGTCCCTTAGGGAGCAGCTGGCCCTCAGTGACAGTTTGTTTGCCAAGTTCCAGAATAATCTCAGCCTTTACCTTCAACCTAACAAATCAAGAAGAACAATTTTTAAGTTGGATTTATAAATTTATGGAAGAAAAAAAATAAAATTAGTGGGTTGCACAGTTTGCTTATTAAGCATTTACTCATTTTGAATTAGCAGGAGATACAGGAGCTTCACTTCAGATTTTCAATACAGACAGAAAAAACTTTGTTTAGTGAACCTAACAGAATAAAAATGGTTGTGCTCTCTGTTGATGTAGTGTTACCATCTTAGTGCCTTCTTATTCCCTATGTATGATACTCATTTATTAAAAGCTCTACCTAGACATATAAAGAGCTGTTATTTTTTAATTCAGATTTTGTATGTTCTTGTGTTTCATGGGCACATTTCTTTTGTTCTTTTAAAATTTGTTATTTAACTGTTGGCTATATATGTGCATAAACATTTGAACACAGAAAGGGATAACACTTGTGACTTGCAGATAAATTCTCCAACATCTTGATCTCTCTCAAAGAGCCAGTGATATCAAGAGCACGTTAAACTCTCTAGAAAGCTTCCAGTGACAATGAAAATTAATTAAGTACTCTTCCTACAAACAGAAGATATAAATAGTGTGGAAGCATCTGAAGATATTTTCCAGTTGCTGAGATATACAAGTATTTCACAATCTTGGAAGAAGTTCTTGTTATCTAAGCAGCAGTGTCATTATGGCTGATTAATCTTATCCTTAACATTCAACTAAACTCTAGAGTGATTCTTTCCTCCTACTTCCAGGCAATACTGTCACACAGTGTAGAATGCACATGAACACAAACTGCCTACAAATGACTTCTTGGTATATAGGTCGTTATTACTGTATCAGACAACCTTATACGTGGGGTAAATAATGGTGTCAGTTGCATGTTGTTCCATTCCTATCAAAAGCTGTGCCTTGAGTCTCTGTTATTCTTTTATTTCCTTATTATTGGAAGCTAAACCCAACTGGATGAAGGCAGAGTTCTGGGGAATGCTTATGGTACAACAATTTATTGGCTTAATCTTATGGTTTGCTAAATGCTGACAAGGGAATTAGTCAGAATGTACTGAACTTAGTCAAGCTCTTCATTGAGTGGAATCTAATGACTTCCTCCAAGACGTGTTTCCTCCAGAATCAGAGACACTGAGACGGCTAAAGCTAGGTAAGGCTAGTCCTACCTGTGGTGTCACCCAACAGGCATATGCACTGATGCTGCATTGCACTAACATTTGCAATTAAATATATGTCTTTCTTTCCTGAACTTCTAGAATAGTTGACATTACGGTGGGTGTATACTACAGGCCACCTGACCAGGAGGAGGAGGTTGATGAAGAATCTAGAAATAAGAGAAAACTTCAGGTTGATGAGGCCTTCTACAGGCAGCTCCAAGCAGCCTCACAGTCACAGGCCCTGGTTCTCATGGGGGACTTCAACCACCCTGACATCAGCTGGGAAGACCATACAGCTAGGCAGGTGCAATCCAGGAGGTTCCTACAGAGCATCGATGATAACTTTC
>Ga0065711_1033182_pt1 | contig 25954 bp, 17 predicted proteins | sample Hoacrofraction12_FD_59098 | JGI IMG/M metagenome (GOLD analysis project Ga0065711, IMG submission 59098) | Hoatzin crop microbial communities from Cojedes, Venezuela - Epithelial fraction 12 v2 (version 2) | ecosystem: Host-associated > Birds > Digestive system > Esophagus > Crop | place... | reverse complement strand
TTGTTTAACTTCTTCATCAATGACCTGGATGAAGAGTTAGAATGTACCCTCAGCAAGTTTGCTGATGACACCAAACTGGGAGGTGTGGTAGATACACCAGAAGGCTGTGTTGCCATTCAGCGTGACCTGGGCAGACTGGAGAGCTGGGCAGAGAGGAACCTGATGGAATTCAACAAGGGCAAGTGCAGGGTCCTGCATCTGGGGAGGAATCATGCATCAGTACAGACTTGGGGCAGACTTGCTGGAGAGCAGCTCTGTGGAGAGGGACCTGGGTGTCCTGGTGGATGACAGGTTAACCATGAGCCAGCAGTGTGCCCTGGTTGCCAAGAAGGCCAATGGCATCCTGGGGTGCCTTAAGAGGAGTGTGGCCAGCAGGTCGAGGGAGGTTCTCCTTCCCCTCTGCTTCGTCCTAGTGAGGCCCCATCTGGAGTACTGTGTCCAGTTCTGGGCTCCCCAGTTCAAGAAAGATGAGGAGCTACTGGAGAGAATGCAGCGGAGGGCTACGAGGATGATGCATCTCTCCTATGAGGAAAGGCTGAGGGAGCTGGGCTTGTTTAGCCTGAAGAAGAGAAGGCTGAAAGGGGACCTTATAAATGCCTACAAATATCTCAAGGGCAGTTGTCAGGAGGATGGGGCCAAATGCTTTTCAGTGGTGCGACAGGTCAAGGGGCAGCGGGCACAGACTGAAACATAGATAGTTCTGTCTGAACATGAGGAAGAACTTCTTCCCTCTGAGGGTGATGGAGCACTGGAATGGGTTGCCCAGAGAGGTTGTGGATTCTCCTTCTCTGGAGATATTCAAAACCCTGCCTGGACAAGGTCCTGTGCAGCCTGCTGTAGATGATCCTACTTTGGCAGGGGGATTGGACTAGATGATCCACAGAGGTCCCTTCCAAGCCCTACGATTCTGTACTATACCATTTATGAAACAAAACTGTGTAGACAATCATCAACATTAAGCTGATATTTTTATATTTGATACATACATGAAGAGCGTGAACAATGACAGTGGGAGGTGGATCTTTAACAAGTAAGTTGCAAGTTCTCTCTTTCATCACATTTTACCTGTGACTAAAAGTTGAATTTCCCAGTCAGACAGGAACCTTAAACTGGTGAGAACAAGCTAGCCCTTAATAGCCAGATTTATTTTCACTAATGTCCTGCTGCATAGATGAATAAACCAAGTTACGCAATGCATTGCAGCCACCCGCTAGCCTTTTACTTCAAAACCAACACAAGCTGAAGCAGTTTGATGGAGCTGCCTTAGCTGGTTAATTAATTGCTATTCGTGCTTGACAGGCTAAAAAAATTGTTTTGGTATGTATTAAACGTATCATGATCCAATACGAGAGGATGTGAAGTTTTACAGATTCAGCGTACCCTCCCCCCAATAAGAAAGCTATAAACCCTTTAAAAAATATTGCTATTGTTATTCCTATTGTTCTTACAAACATTCAGGCAGGCAGGACTTGTTTTTTCCTCTACACACCTCTGATGAAAGATAAACATTACTTCAAGGTCTTTACATTCTAAATAAAAAAAACAAATTAAAAACAAAACAAAACAGGCAACCAAAAATAGTAGCCTATGATTTCTTTTTACACTGTGAGTATTGTTGCATCTTCAAAAAATTATACAATGTGGTGTCAACAGAATAAATACAGTCATTGCTTACACTCTTACAGTAGAAAAGGTCTTCATACCTTGGGATTTCACATCAAAATCATAGAAACACAGAAATATTGGTTAGAAGACACCTCAGTAATTTATCTAGTTCAAGCTCTCACCTGAAGTGTGACTATTTCCAGCTCTAGATCTACTAATGCAAGCAAGAATAACAATCACTTTAATGAACTTAAGCTCAAGCCGCTTGTAAACCAGAAAAAGTGCATGTTGTCCATTTCAAAGACATCACTAACTAGAAGCCCAACCAGACTGGCCCCGTTGCTGGGGCTTTCTTCTCCTCCAGACCCCTCACTTATGAGCCACTGTATTTCTGATTCTTGCCACCCATCTTAACACTGAGATGTTCCTTTCTCCAGACAGCTGCTGGCGGACTCCAAGTCAACAGATCTGTAGAGCTTGTTAGTGAGGCCACCCTTGATGCTGTCTCACCAAGAGTTGGGGCACTGCTGAGAGGTGTCTCATGGGCTGGGAACAGGAGAGTTAGATGAAAGTCTACAGAAATTTGCTTGGAATGATAGTAATCTCACGAACTCAATGTGTATAATTTTGAAAGGCAACTTACAGGCTTTGGAGTTTTCCATGGAGAAAAGAAACCTGAAATAAACAAAAAATAACATTAGCAGATTTTTCTGGTGCAGAAAGAGTGGAGGCTAAGTGGTGTCTCTGTTCCCATTCTCATTCAGGTCTGCAGATAATACTGACATATATGAAAATTCTCTACACAGAAGGGGTGAAAACACAAACCATGAGGGATAATTTCTAAGAAAAAATATATGCAAATATATATATATATATGCATATATATATGCAAGTGGAACTATTGAGATCATTGCCATACTTTACAAACAGCATGGAATTAGGTTGAAATTAAAAGAACAAAAGGACTTCCAAATGTCTTGGTGGACATTGGATAAGACACCAAATGACCTGGTATCGATGTGTCAAATGCAGTCGCACCTTTAAGAAGAAGCATTTCAGAACATCCCATCAACAAAACCTAATAATACAAAAGATTTTTTTAGAACAAAAGACTGGAGAAAAATTACTGTTTCATCAATCTAGATAAGGTAGCCAAGTTTTGGGAGGGTTGCTTGTTTTGATACTGTCCTTTTTTTTTGTCATAGTTATCAAGTGGTCAGACACAACTACCTCTTCTACACAACTAGTTATCTCCTTTTCCTTCGTTACTGACTAACTGATAACTTGCTTTAGCGACTTTAAAGAGTTTCAGCTGTGGTAGGTTATAAATGTTTAAAACTCCAGGTATGTACTTTTCATAAAAGGAGATTATTTGAAACACTCATTGTAAGCACTGTTCTTTACTTATGCAGCACGAAGTGAAAAAACTTACAAAATATTAAATGAAAAGAAGCTTTTCAAAGGATGTTGTGTCACATTTTTAAAATACCAGCTTTCGTTAAAAAACTCATTCTCAGTTTAATAGCAGGCAAAAAAATAGTCTGTGGACCTTCTTGAGTAAGATTAAAAGCTAATAAGAAAGAGTTAATTTGTTTTATAAAAAACATAAATGGTCTTAAATTAAGACATCTAATAGGGAGGCTGCTCTTTCATTAAAAAACTGAATTAAGCTTTACGAGTAGTAATGACTTAATTATGTCTTTCTCTAAGGTGAGTCTAGAAAAAATAATAAAAACACTAGCGAAAGTATCTTTCTATAGACAAATCACTACAGGAATTATATTTGTACACAGTATTTAAGGTTCCTGGAATTCTATGATAATGAGGTAGTTTTTTCCGCCATGATACCTAATTCATTGAGACTGAAAAAATCTTGGAGTGGAAAAGCACTTGAGCTGTTTGCAGAGAAGCACTGGCAGTATTATAATGCTGATGTATAAGCTGATAGTGCTTTTACACAAAAAAATTTACTGGGAAAAGTAATCCTGGAAAGGTTTATGTTTGCTGACTACAGTGTCTGGATGAAAACTGCTATACTAACAAGCAGAGAGATTTCTTTCCGTCTGCAAATTCAAGCTGAGATGACAGGTATCCTGCATACATCTGGCTTGTACCTCACCCTCAGTATTAAAGACTCTGTAGTAGAAAATAATTTAATAACTTCTTGGTTGGCAGATGGCTACCTTTTTATTACCTGCTGTTGTTCTGTACAGCTAATAAGAGTGAAAGTTAAGCATTTTCCCCCTCAGAGCTAAAAATAAGACTTGAGACTTGCAAGGAGGTTTGCTGAAAGATATCTCAAACCAACTTACTACCCTGATTTGGTGTTTGGAAAATACTGGTAGAGGTTACACTCCCCCCTCATTGGTGCTGGTGCACCTCCCATGACTTATTGTCAGCAAAAATTACTCTAGGGCAAACTGAAAGGTCATTTTTTCCTATTTATTTACTGTTTCCACCTAAAATTATGCTTTGCTGGATTTATCAGAAAATTTTATTATCAATTAAAAATATAATAAGTATCTATAAATCAAATAAGTAATGACATAATTATCAAGTGAAGATATTAAAAGAACAAAAAACCTCAATTGAAAAAATTCACTTATTTGCCCAAACAAGGAGAACGTGGACTTGTATATAGCTTAGAGACTATGAGCACAGACTGCAACACACAAATGACATCTACACTCAAAACAAATAAAATTCAATATTTATTCACACAGCATGAAATTATGTTAAGAAAACTAATGGATGTAGGATGCCAAGGAAGTAAAAGACCCAAAACAAGATTCTGAAAAAGTATTGGATATCCATATGTGTACAAAAGCATGTTAGAAGCAAAAATCTCTAAAGGTAACAAACCTTGCAACTAATATGAAAATCCATTCTTCAGATTTAAATTCAGCTATTAGACTAAGACCTCACGTAAGACGAGATGGTCTCTCACCTATGCCAAAGACTAGGTGCTAGACTAAACAGATGAAGGGCTAGTTCCATAAAGCAAACCCTATGTTACATCTTTCATGTATTTCATGACAATTTGAATGTTGCCTCACATAGCATTTGTACTCTCAGCCAAACTAAACATTCTGTTTCCCAGTCTAAATAAAACCGACCTTTGGACAATGTATGGCATTATCAGTTACTCAACATGAGACTGATTCTGGATGATCGTTGTGGACCAAACATGTCCAGAATCATTACTGGTGTTTAAATGCACACAACCATTGCTGCAAAATCAAGAATTCAAGAGTATAATGCATATGTACATATGTGCATATGCACCTACACATTGTAAGCATAACGGAAACTTCATATGAAAAAGCATAAAAGCAAAATGCACTTTCCTGTGTAGTCTGCATGCTCTCTTCTAACATTCATCTTTAAATATTGTCCTCCATAAGTACAGGGCCAAACCCTCTACATGTAAAAAATTCAGGCTCGGAAGCTCATCTGAAGAACTTGTGTTAACAACATGTATTTAGTGCACAGTCAACATTGTTGGCCTTCTGCAGCCACATCTACAGCTGGCAAGGAGAAGTAGTGAACGTTCACTTAGTTTGACCTCACTTCACGACACCACATTTTCCACTGACTTTCTGGCACTGGTTCATTACATGTTGTGAGTAATCCTCACCAGAGACAGTGAGACCCACCTGCATGACAACCGCCAGCAGACTGGCATCAATCTGCTATTGATTTACAGGCAAGACTGAAATTTGTTCTCCAAAGAGTGCAACATTCAGCTTCCATTGAGTATTAATCATCATAGAATCATAAAATCATGGAATAGTTTGGGTTGGAAGTGACCTTCAAAGGTAATCCTAGTCTAACCCCCCTGCAATGAGCAGGGACATCTACCACCAGATGAGGTTGCTCAGAGCCCCGTCCAACCTGATCTTGAATGTTTCCAGGGATGGGGCATCTATCACCTTTCTGGGCAACCCATTCCAGTGTTTTACCACCCTCATTGCAGAAAACTTCTTCCCTATATCCAGTCTAAATCTATTCCCTTTTAGTTTAAAACCATTACTCCTTGTCCTATCACAACAGGATCTGCTAAAAAGTTCATCACTATCTTTCTTGAAAGCCCCCTTTAAGTACTGAAAGGCAACTCAACATTCTAATCAACTCACATCTAGCTAGGCACAAATTCTGCATAAGCTCTTATAACCTCCTTATCCCACTTCCAGATTTCCACTTCTCCCTCCCAAACTCCTAACCCTCTACTGTCCAACTTGTCATGTCTTCTATAAAAATCTGAGTAGCAGAGAATATTATATACATATACGTATACATATACATATACATATACATAACCCTCACCTGCATATCGACATACACTTTTAAAATTTGTAATAATAAAAGCCAACTTAGCTCCCCCGAAAAATACTTCATGCGTCCTGTTCTTCCCATGAGTGGCTTTCTGCTCACCCATGTGCCTGACAGCCATCCCTTCTTGTAAAAGCTTCACCAGATAACTTGTGGCTCACTTTCTGAAGATGCCCTTATCTTTCTATTAATTTAAAATAAGTCTTTTGTAACACTCCTTGTAAAGGCAGCAGTACAGGTCTGAATTAGTTTGGGAAAGGAGAGTGGGGTTACTGGCTTGTGTCACAGAGCAACCACCACCACTCAGTCAGATCACAGCAGGAAAACACTATGCTCATCACCTAATGTAATGTTACGTAGGGTGTAAGCATTCGAGGATAAAACACATAACCCCATATACTTCTCCAAAGTTAGTTTTGAGAATATAATGATTCGTTTTTCAATGTCATCCACTTAAATTGTAATAAGGTACAGCAGCTGGTGGCCAACAGCTTTATTGAAATATTAATTGGTTCATTTTAAATAAATAAGTTACAGTAACAACCATATGCTTTTTAAAAATCAGAATTCTATTTTCTCATACACCAGTGTTAGAAAAATTGTTTTTGACATTGCTTTTTAGATTATATATATCACCTTCCAAAATGAGCTTCCCTGGAAATTAGAGCTGTGATTGTTTCTATGTTGTAATCTTACCAAAAGCCACCAGTAACAGAAAACAGATTTTGGATTCAAATGTATTTTGGGGGGCAAATTTTTTTTTCTTTTTTTCACTTTAAGGCAAATTCAAGCTTCAGTTTGCTGTACTTCTCCTTTTTGATGAAGATATCTGATAATAAAAGACAAATCATATCACACCCATTGTATCTGTTTCTTATCTCATATACAAATTTAAGCGTGCTTTTTGTCATAAAATATGCTTACAGATTTCACATGCCTTACACTTCAGCCAGTATTTATGGTTTGAAAGTTTAGTTTTCTAAAAACAGCTTATCAGACAGGACTTAGACTATTTGCAAGATAGCGATTTTTTTTTCCATAACTATCCAGAATTTGGCATATTCTGTAATGTCAGTAATACAAAACCAGCCTTTGGTTATTAGTCTACTACCATGTCCATGCTTTTTGCTACATTTCCTTGTCCATTATTGTTTTTCCACAAGCCAAACCAATTTCCTCCCAATTTTGTAATGATTCCTGGAAAAGTTCTTAAGACATTGTAAAATCACAAGTCACAAGTAACTAATATAGGTATTGCTAAATCACAAGACCTTTAACAATGTTCACCCCTGTGGCAGACGTGTATGTATAATTAAACGGAAGCCTGGGAACAGTTTGATTTCTGCAGTGATGGTGTGTGGTAGTGCCACAGGGAGGAGCTCAATGGCGTTGCAGATAAAATCCCTTTAATCCAAAGCAATCTTCAGGGCATGTCAGCTTCCCTCCACACCACTTGTCGCACTGATGGTAGAGCAAGTGTTTTGCCCATTAGTTTTCGCTGGGATTCTTGGGGTTTTTTGAGCTATAAAAACCTTGCTGCATATGCCTTCCTGAGCAAAGCTGTCCCAGGCACTGCACAGACCTTTCTCATGTAGATGTTTGAAAGTCAATGAACAGATGGCTGATGAGCACTCCCAGAGCATTGACTGACTCCATGGGCATCTTATCAACATCCAGGTAACAACACTTCACTTCAGCAAAATGTTTACTTTCTAGAAAAGTTACTGTATAAATTTACTGTAACAGTAGATTTTTTTTTTCCCCTCATAGTTTTTCTTTCTCTTACTGGGGTCCCTGAGATGTCTAGCTGTTGCCTGCAGGTCCTGAGGTGTCAAATACCCCATAACTTTAAACGGATGTGATAGTGGAAAAGTTCTCCAAGAGTTCAGACTCACAGTGTACACTGTCAGCAGGACGCAGGGAACTGTCTCTTACCATCCACGTTACATCTGGCTTCACTTCTGTGTGTTTACCTTTTGTCGAGCTATGGCAGGTGTGATTGGATTAGGTGCACAAAACTCAAGCTACAATTGGGCTCTCTCATTAAGATGCAAATTATCCTCCAGCTAAAATTCCAAAAATACTGGTGAGAGAGATAATGGGGTTTTTTTTGCATGCATAGAACAAATATATAGCATTAATCCAATTATTCTTCCAGTATTTTTCCCTTTTTAGGAAAACAAACCCAATCAATGAGAACAAGTAAATTAAATTAATTTACACATGGTAGTCAACAAAATCTAAAAGGAAACAATGAATTAAAATAGATACAAATAATACTTATGAAAATGAGCGGGTGATAAAAAGTTTGAATTGGTGGTCTCATATTAAAATATCGGATGATGTATAGGGAATGGCAATTAGTAGTTCCGTTTCTTATGAAATCAATCATTGTCACGTAATATCAAAGGTCCATCTCTTTCAAACATCTTTAAGTATTGAGCTCTTACTCTAGCAACAAGAAGGAGGTGATTTACCTTGAAACAAAGAGTAGGTGTAAGAAGACTGGGAGCTCTAGCTGTTCAAGCATAGTTAGCTAGTCCTGTTGTCAGTTGTCCTTCAGAGTGGCGGTGCCTGGCTGTGGAGGATCCATTTGGTCTTTGGTTGGGACGGCACCCGATGCAATAGGTCAAAAATCAGCACGTCCCACAACAGAATGAGATGAATGACCTGTCATGTTTTATCAGGCCCACAACACTATACATGGTTAGACACAGGGCCTTTTCCCTTGCGGTAGGCTACACACTGGCACCATGGCAAGTAAGGGATGTAGCACTGCGTTGCACTCAGATGAAGGCTGGTTACAGTCATCAGTTGTTGCATCAAATGCAGGTTCAGATTAATAAAACTATGAAATAGGTCTGTCTCCTTTAGGGCTATATACATATGCCCAGATGTTATGAAACAGTTTTGCTTGAAAAAGACTCGCAATGGTACAAACTGATCCTTAGCAGTCGCTTGTGGTGGCATTTGCTCCTGATCTCAACCCAAGTGAGACTGCTACAGAATTAGTGCTGCAGTCCGAATTAGCACTATTTTTCACTCTCTTTGGTCTACTACACCTGTGAAAAGTGACTCCAAAGAACGACTACTTTTCTCCCCACACATAATCACTTTATGAAGGTACAAAGCAAAGAGCCAGTACAGTTCACAGGAAGGTCAGCTGGATTGTTAGACCCCATTGGGGTAGCACCTTCTGTGGTTTATCTCTTCTTCAGATGACTTGGGGGCATCATGAGTCCAAGACTATATTCCCTTCAAACTTTCAGATTTCCTGACAAGTAGCATAAAGTGCAAGATGGAGAGGTTTATCAGAAATTATGTGCAGGTAGAGGAGTACCATGGGAAATTAAACCTGATCTCATCTCACTAAAGTCTATAGAACTGACACAAAAACTTAATTGACTGTGAGCTCAGGTGCTAAATCAATATTCATCTTTTCATACACAGGAATACTTTTTGTGCCGTTCGTGAAGTTTCACTGACCTAGCCTTCTTAAGCAACAATTTTTCAATAATATTCAGATCTTCACAAATAATTAGAAAAAGGATAGCTATTCAAAGTCATGAACGACAGAACTACTTGCCATTCAAGCTGGGATCCTCACTGGTCACCTGCGTCTATGAGAATTTCCTCTAAAATACACTAGAGAATCTCACGCTACTGTTAAGTTTTTGCTTTCATGAATAGCAAAGAGTCTTTGTTAGTAAGAATACAGCCATCAGAAAAGGTCAGAAGCTGGCATAGTAATGAGTTAATTTACATTCTAATGGACATACAGCTATTTATTTTGCTTGGCTGCTGCAGCTCTGTGAATTGCTTATCAGTCAGAGATTTAAAATTTGTGAAACTAGAAAAAAACAAACTAAATACACTCTGCTGATTAATCTGGATGTGAAGCACAGAACTTCTGGCTCATAGCTAAAATAGCGCAGAGGTAAGTGCAACACTATCAGTGACAGTTTTGGGGTACTTAAATATACTGGAGTCAGGCAAAATAATAAAATTCTACAACAATTTCTGGAAATGAGGAAGATATTTTTGGAATAAGCTACTTTTTATGAGGTCAGCAAGAACAGATTATTTTCCACAGACACAGTTTGATACTAAACATCTATAGAATCTCTAATTGGGTGACACTTTTATACGACCTTTCTTGTCTTTTCTGACACCTATTACCAGAAGAGTGTCACACTGTTACAGATTTATCTCCTTGTTGATAGCAAATCATATTATCTGAAGGACAGCCCCATCTCAGAATAGAGAAAATGCTGCTGCTGTACAATTCAGAACAGATTTTACTGGGCCAGCTTGACCCGGAGTAGAAAAAGACATCTTATGGAATGGAAGAAGGCCCTTTTCTCTTGCTTTTTGTTACAGAAAATCCTACTAAAAGATCAAATCCTTAGGCTTATGATTTGCAATTGCAAGTAGTACTGGATGAACTATTATTTTCCTCACTAAGGTCTATAATATATGTATTTTATATTAATAATAACCCAATTAGCAAAAGTCTGCATGTCCAGGTACTAACACAAAGGTACAACAAAATCTCAGACATTTGCTTACAGGTTCTAAAGTCTACCAACACCTTGAAAAGGCCAAGGTTATTTTTCTGTGCAGACAAGAAGAAGAACCTTTTGTTTGACAGCAGGAATTTTTCCCTGAAGAACTTGCAGTTTTGCTAGTGTGTGTTGTCCAATCAACACTGTTGAAATCAATGCCGCTAGTTAATATGTCGAGGCTAGGGATTACGCTTTTTACTGTACTGCTGTAACACTGCAAGAGCTAGTAATGCAAATAATGTGCCGTCTTGGGCATACGTACTGTGGCAAGCAACTCTCCCCGAGCTGAGAAGACATAGCAAGGTAATAAGACTGGTATATGCCACACACACTGGACCAACAACGTAGTTTAGAATATAAATTGAGTCTTCAGAGTCCTAACAGCTCGTGAGTGTTGCTTCTAGAAGGGCCTGAAAGTGTTGCCATACCCATAAAGACTCTATATGCTTGTTAAGGACATGTCTGACAACTCAGCCTGGCTTTACTGAAAGCCAATTTAAGCTTCAAACCTAACTCTTCAGCAATACGTGCATTTTCAGAGCTGACAGCCAGAAACTCTGCCTAACTATGCCAGTATCTCTGCTCTTTTGTGTGTTTAGAATCTGCTCTTATTTAAGCTTCCACACTTTCTAAACACGTTAGAGAAATCTCAGTTTATGGTACGGCATGTTGCTTTGATGACTATCAAGGCATGTTCCCAATATTTTCTGCTAAAATGAGATGGAGTGTAAGTTGTTTGTACACAGTGTCCCAAAGTCCTTTTCACGAAAATACATTCACAAAAAGTCTTCAGCAAGTGTGGAGGAAAAAATATTCAATAATAAATTCATTCCTTTGCTTATGTGTCAGCTTCATATTAAGGCATAGATGAACAGGAGTCACCGGATATCTAGTGTTGACATCTGTGCTGCCAGTTCCTGCTCTTCCAAATTCCTGCATTGTGTCCATATTGTCTCTCAGCTACCCACTTCTTCAGATGCCTGTTCCCAAACTCTCCTCCTTTTTCCCAGGATTTCCCTCTCTGTGTCCTGATCCTGATTTGAACACCAACTAATCCTGTCCCTGAAACTGTAACCATAAAATCCCCCAATAAAAGAATAAAAATAGATAAATGTAGGGAAATGCCCTTGGTGTCCATGGCTATTTTGGAATGGGAAACCTTGCAATGCAATGCTCCGCTCTAACAGGAGACAGAAAACCATCACACTGGAAGTAGTGGTGAACCATGCAATTGAGGTAGGACAGCTGAGACCTGCATCTAGAAGGATTTCAGCTAACCAAACAGATGGCAAACTCACAGTGAGCTGAAAAACTGTCTAGATTTTGTTCATACGGAATAGATTTCCAGATGCCAGCTCAGTTGCATCACGATCTAGTGTCTTTTTGGGTTGGAATATGTATCCTTATGGCTTTGCCAGCTGTGACAGAGGACCTATAGGTGGGAGGTGAGGTGCAGGACCCGAGGGCATCTTGATTAGCACAGAATGCCTACGTTTATGCAGTCAACTGAAGCACCCATCAGTTATAATGGACACGTAGACACCTGTGCCAAATCTAGACACTGATATGCAGACAACTAAATTTTGATGTCATAGTCTGTTAATTAGGAACTTAATGCAGATTCGCAATCATAGGCCTAGAATCGAGGATGCCATGCCTTATGTTAGTCAGAAATCTGTGCTGGATTGGCAGATATGACACAGGATGTATGGGAGACTTCAGAGCTTCATTTATTATCCTGGAAAATCTTGAGTTTTTCACTGACTATGCCATTACAGTGGAGATTTCTTGATACCCCAGTGCATCTCAGATGGTTCTAGATGTCTGCTACTGAGCTCAGAACTAAGCTCGGAGTTTCACTCCTCCTGGTTTCTCTTGAGGTTTTGGAGCACTGGAGAAAAGTTCATCATGAATCAACAAATAAGTTAAATTACAGAGACTGAGAGAGCCTGCTGGTTTAACCTGACTGCCTTTCTGTCATTATTAAATTACATTGTAGTAACTTCAGAATTTTGTGTTTAATATACATTAAGCTGTCAGCATGGTTCTGAATTGTATTGATTTGCCTTTGAAATCTCTTCTGTGACAATGGGAAGTGTCAGGATCTCAGGTGTGTTAACTATAATAGTCTCATTTTCACACCACATGGCAGAATGATAAACACCCGATGGCAACATAATGAAAAGGTAATCATGCCACTTGGCCACAGTGGTGGAAGCTGGAATAAGCAATAGCATGCTTATTTGATTATTAGGATCCAGACATTATTCACAGTAATAATTTCTTTCCAACTTCCTGCTTCTTCACACCAGCTTGACAGATCAGTTTATTTCTGGTTCTAGGGATTCAAATAGAACAGAAAGGTTGACAAACAGTGGGAGACTGTGAAAGAAAAGAGTAATAGGAGAAACAAAACTTATCACAAGGTTCAAGATTGACATGGTTGGGTCTTAGTTGTGAAAGTATACCATTTAGTGTAGGAAAACAGGATATTTGGCAAGGGTTGTTAGTGGAAGGCTGATGTCCAACGACTAACAAAACTGTGAAGAGAACAGTGAATTTCTAAACTCTGAGTTCACTGGTTGAACCTCTAGGTAATTCACTTCACTTTGAGCTGCTGAAGAACTAAGCTGAATCAGTAAATGGTTTGGAATGTTCTAAATTGTAAGGGTTAAAATGACATGAAGTTCAGGAGATTTAGCATAAGACCATAGGAGCCTGAAAAGAAAAAAATGAGAGAGAAATAATGATTGATGGGCATGACACTATTGCAGTACAGAACGCTAAAGATGATAAAGCATGATAAATAGATCAAGATGACCTGGCTTGCAAAATAAGGTTGAGAAATGTCAAAATTTTCTGAATTCCTGAAGTTTTGGTGATGTGCAATTAGCATAAAGAAGCGCTGTGTTCTTAAGTCTAAGAATAGAGGAACAGTATTGATGTGAATTTTATGACGTTTAGATTATGTGCTGGTCACACATAGTCCTGCTCAGTACTTAAAAAGTTAATGAACAGAACACTAAAAATGATGCTGATAACAGACCCTGACAAGATAGTTCGGAAGCGACAAGTATTAAATGAATGTATTACAAGGAAAAGCAAAAAAAACCATGAATAGGAAATTTTTTTCCGTGTGACAGTGCTCTGTCTCTCAGAGGAACATAAATTGATTTCAGACTGTTGAGATTTAGATGACATGTCTAACATAATGGAAATAACCCCTCAATACTGAGAAAATTGGAAGAGTACATAAACATGACAAGTTAAACAGAGAAGATTATGGTGCTGACAACCATGAAGCACCTCACGGACCTTGCAGCTGGCCTAAGCTTAAAAATTAGCATTTTTAGAAAGACTCGCTAGAGTACCTAGCAAGTTATGTCCCTCCTTTTTTAAAATCAGAACTTAATGCATAAGAAAGCAAACTTGGATGTAGCCTTTGGATCTGTAAAACTTCTGCTTCTTCGTCAGCATACACATATACTGCAGTATGCCCATATGAACATGGAACAAAACCTATGAATTCATGCTTGAAGACCATCGCTAGCTGAAGGAATCTGGATGAACAGCACAATTAATCAGTGATGGTCATCAAATTGGATGTGATATGTACTTTTTCCTTGGGGTTCCCCAAAGAACAGGTGAATAAAAAGACACTAAAGGTAGATCTGTATGCTTTTTAGTCAGTCACTATACAGTTTTGCTGGTGTATAATCCCAGTCAACTATGATAGGAAATAGTTTGTAGGGGAATATGCCCCTGGCTTTTTTGTTTTTTGTGTTTAACTCTTATGAGCTAATTTAAAAAGTATGATTTATGTGACAGGGATCAAGAACAAATGGTCTACTTCAGGGGAAAAGGAAGGAAAAGGTTGGTATGCATTAGAGCTTGGTAGTGCTCTTCTGACCAAGGGAGTTTTCACTAGTAAATTGTGATTCACTAAAGCCATTTTTGTGAAAAGCAGCTGCATTTCCAGAATGTATTGAACATTTAATTGGTAAAAAAATAAATAAGTAAATTCTCAGATGAAATTTCTAGTTAAGTTCTAGATAAAATACCTACCAACTATATAATATTTAGCGGGACCATCTAATATTTAGCAACTGCTAAATATTAGATGTTCCTGATAACATGGAGCCTGAAGTAATTTATCTTATTATGAGCAGGCCTTTGTTTCCCATACCATATGTAAGTTTTTTGATCTGTAAGGCGATTGACAGTTCTAGACTAAGCTGCTCTGTTTCTCAGCAGATGTTCTTTTTGGTGAAATTTTTTAAAAGGCCTAGCACTCCATCTTGCTAGGAGGTGTTTTAGACTTCTAAACACTTCGTAGGCTAGAGGAAACCAATTACAATTCCATTCTAGTTTCAACAAAACTATATGTCCAGCTACTCAGAATTTAATAATTTAGAAATTATTGCTGCAATTTGATAATATTAACAAATATACAACAGAAAGCAAACAAAAATATCTTTAGATCCTTATTTGAACCTTTTTTCCATGAATATTCTGAAAGTAGTGTGTTCTGCTATACAAGAAAGACGCTAAGTGGGCGACATGAGAAACCCCTATAATTCTCCTTAATCTCATAAAGGTTATTTAATGTTAAGGAGAACTTTAAAACCAGTGTGCAAGCAGCTATCACATATTAATGAATAAAACTGGGTACTTCTGTGCACAAACACAAGTCATGAATTTTTATTCATCCCTTTCGTAGTACGAATGAGTAAGAAATGCAATTGAATTGCAACTTCTACTCCAGTACTCTGTGTCAGATGCATTTTGATTTAATGACTAAATTATGTAACTTACAGAAGTTACACTGCACTTCTTCATCACTCAGACAATATAGGGAAATGAAAAAAAAAACTTGTGAGTACTTCAGATTAACACTCGCTCTCTAGAGAAAGGGTTTGATCCTCCACCTGCAAAATTTCAGAGGTATTAATTTTTCTTTCCTAAATTTCTTGGGTTTAACTTACAACATTATTTCCAATGCAGAAAATCAATGTTTTCTTACTTACTACATTGCATTCTAAACCACTATTATTTATTTTTATTTCTATTATTCTGCAAGATCTTTGTATATTTCCAAATGCAACCTTTGTAGTTATAAATAGCAAAAGGGAAAGTGGTAGCAGTATATTTCCATTTGAGCCTCTTTTTATGACTTCATGATTACAATCATGCCTATTATCTTCTTGTTTTATCCCCCAAATCATAAAACTGGTGTAATAGGGCTTTCCCTTTTTGTAAAGATCTCTGAAATCCCTAGAATTTCTGTGTAATTTTGTTTCTTCATTACTAACCCACATTTCAATAGCCACAGTAATGATGTCATAGTTACAGCTCAGGAGCAAAAGCATCCTCAGTCCTTAGTTCCAGCATACAAGCCTTTGATCTGCAATGTGCAGAATATGCCAGCCTGGGATGTTGGTGAAGAAATTACTTTTTATTCTGTGGCAACGTAGCTGATTTTGACGTGGTGCTTCCTTCCCACCTGAGATGGAATCCCAGGTTAGCCAAGACTTAAGCTAGATCTGCCTAGACTCCTTCTTATAGACAGCTCCAAAAGCTTTTACATATATAAATATATACTTGCACATATATATATGTATATAAATATATATAAAAACCCAAACCAAATCAGAACCCCAAACATCACGCTTTATTATAACTAAAATACATATATTTTCAAACAGTGAAAATGTGAAATGATTAGCTGAAGAATATAGAAGAAAAAGGATTTCTGAAGAGCTTGCATTGCTCACTATGTCCCTATACTACAAGTCCTTGTTTGCAGTGAAATCAATGACTTCTTCAGTTACAACCGGCATTGTATACTCCCTGCCAATCTCCAGAAGATTTTCATCCCATTGCCTCTGAGGCCTGTATGTCTGCTGCTTGCTCCTCTCAGCAGGCTCCTGGATTAGACTGCAGATGCCCAGCTCTTTGCCCTGAGTCTTCTTCCAGTTGCTCAGATCCCACAGCCATTGGAAATGTCTCTCTATGAGGAGGACCTCAGGGAGGAGCTATCTGTCTCCACTGCAGGAGGACCTGCCTGACCCAGGTACTTCTCAGAAGTAGGAAGGTAGCATACAGACTTGGAAGAAACCAAATAGATCCTCTCCACCCGACTGCTATTATCTACTTGACACAGAGGATGGCTGTACCTGTTTTAAGTGAATAGATTCTCATGTTAACCATAAATGTCTTTCAAGCAGTTTTACAGCTAGTAGACTCCGGTACCCAGAGTGCTGCAGGTCAGGGACTGTACTTTCTCTCTGCTGAAAAAAAGGATCATCCTACAACACGGCTCCTTAGGCAACTGTTTAAATGACCCAAAACGTCTTTTCTAAATTTTCAATTCTTCACTATGTGTTTTCTATCCTTTCAGTTCTGGTTTAGACCACTTTTCCTAAGCCAGGTCCTTATCTTCCATTTCTACAACTTTCAATGAACTGCTGGCAAGATTGCTCACAGAAAATAAATTCTGAAATGATATGCTTAATTATCTATACAAGAAATGTGACACATTATAGGAGCTGGGTATTAAGGAAACATCTTTCCATCTGCCTTGCACATGGACAATTGAATCAGCCATTACTTTTGCTAATAAAAAATGTATGTAAATCCTAGAGAAATCCCAAATATCAGGTTATTACTAACAATAATAGAAGCTTTAGTTAAAGGTAAGACTCCTGCAAGAGGCATGCTTGACCTTTGCAGAATATATGGAAGTGTCACGTAAGAACTTTGAAGTAAATGTGGAAAATGGAAAAAAATATGAATTTAAGAAGCAGAGAAAAATGATCTGGAACAGGATCTCACTGGTTTTGTTAAAATTCATAATGAATGCAATAAACTAGTTTACCAATGGCATCTTACTGAGAAAAATATATAAACAATAAATTTTATGTTAAGAAATTATGTTACATTTCCCTTTTTTGATGTGATGTTACTTTCAGCTGATTATCCATGATTCAAAAGCACTTTGGCAAGTTTGGACTGAATTCTTTGCTCTGTGTTTCAGGAATTAATTTACACTGCATAAAAATGCTTCCTGTTTCCTGATGCTTAATTTATTGAGTTCCACATTGCTCTTTACCAGTAATGTGTCATCTGACCAATGACATGGCCCAGTGTCTCAGCCATCTGCAAACTTCATCAGTATTGATCTTATGATTTCTACAGAATCTTCAGAAAAAGTGTAATATAGGCAAAAGCCAAGAACTTATCCTAAAGGAAGCTCATTAAAAATATATTCCCTCACTAATTTCCTGCTTATAATTGTGTCAAAAGATCAATCAATTAATCAATTTTTCAATTTAATGTAAGCCATACTAATTTTGCTTCTTTCCACTTTAAATAAGGAGGGGGGCTGTTGCATGTAAAGCCTTACAAGATTCCATTATATAAAAACAATTAAATTTTATAGTCAAGCTTGTAATATTAATAAAGATATTAATATATGTTTGAAATTAATTAATCTATTTTCTGCAAGCCCACATTAATAACTTCCTTTTTATAAAGACACCCAGATTACTTTCTATGGTAGAATAAATGGGATTCCAGACTTAGCTATAGTGCAGGAGACAGATTCCAACTTTTGTGATAATGTAGTTTTTTTTAATTGTTCTATGCTTGCTTCTGGTGTGTGGGCAGGATTCATCTCATGCACCCTTGTCTGGCTGGCTGGTCAGCTAAGTTAAGATCCTCAGCCAGACTCTGTAATCAGTGGAGCAGGATGGGTGAACTCAGAGAGCAACCTGCTTAAGCAATGACTGAACAGAATGACATAAGTCATCCTCTTCAGGTGTCTATTTTCCACCACTGACTGGAGGGTATGGGGGTATTCTTTTGACAAGAATATGGTTTGGACTACTGTAGATTAGAAATCTAAATTTTTTTGCAGTTACATTGGGATTCATCTGACCAAACGTGAATAGAAATGTAAATATGAAACATTGGCTTGTGAATTTTTAAAAACAGGGAATCAACAGGGAAGAACAAGCTTTTTTAGAATACTATTCATGACTTCAGATGTTTACAGTAGCTGAATGGCACCACAGAGGTGCCTGTTTTCTTCATTATACAAGGATCACTGCTCGCTGCCCAGCTCAGCTGAGGAAGGATGCCTTGTAGCTGTCTACATGGGATTTGTCATAACAACAGCTGAGGTGAATGTGGCTCTATGTGTTGCAAGGCAAGCCTGGGAAGGTAGGCTGAAGTATGCAGCATGTCAAACAGTTTCAGCTGCTTTGCATTTAAGAATCTGTTAAAATGTACGTTCACTATTAATTATCATGAGATGACTGTCCAAAAATGGCCATTTTGACTGAATCTGTATACAGCTGGTTCTTCTTTTCATACAACACATCTTGATGTGGTTCTATTAGGATAAAGAGCTTCATAAAGTTGAAAGTCTGGTATACAATGAACAAGTTACAAGATAAACCTCTTGCTTAATTAAGGTTAACCTTAGTAGAAATAACTGTTGTAGCTGATGTCCATGTTATGAATGTTAGCTGGATCAGACTATCTAGATGTTGCTATATTAGATCCAACCCCATAAACCATTGTGATCGCTCAGGAATGCTACATAAGAAGTAAACAAACACTGCATTATTTTTCAATTATAGTGTGAGAATAAACTGCTGTGTATGTAACCTCAATGAACTCATCTGGCAAGCTGAAATAAAAAAGCATGTCTTCACTCTTGCTGTTTGCATTGATTTCTAAAGAACTTTCATATATAAATCTTTAAGGTCCCTTCCAAATCTTACCATTCTATGATTCTATGATTCCATGTTTGTTTTATAGAAATATGTATTTAATATGGTGTAATAAGAAGACAAGATTAAGTAACTTATTTTTCTTTCTGAGAAGTACTGTGGAAGAAATTTAAAATTTCCCAGATGGTGATTTATTACATTCAGTCAGAGACCCTCTCTTTAAGCACCTTGGGCACCCAAACAAGAGAATGATGGAGAACCATAGAATAATATAGATGTTTAGATTGGAAGGGACAGTTGGAGTTCATCTAGTCCAACTTCCTGCTTAAAGCAAAGCTAAGTTCAAAGACTGGGCTGACACTCAAGAATGACCACTTCTTTCAATTGCTGAAATGAAGGAAAATGGAGCCAGAATGACATGCAATAAACATACAGACTGAGGAAGGACCTGGGTAAATCACGGAAAAATCTAGTGAAGAAGGGCAGAAATTGGATGGAGATGACTGTCTTTGGCTCTACCACGTTTGTTAGTTGTCACTGCCCACAGATCAAAGCCCTGTGGACTTTTCCCCAGACTTCTCTCTGGACTGCTCTAGGACCTCCCATTGATGTAATCATCCTTCATTTTGGTGAAACAGTTGAAATATTCTGTCAGAATCTTTCCATCTTCTTTTAGTCATTCCTGATACCTATACCTGAGAACATTGCATGTTAAATAGCGTTAGGCTTAAAAGCTATGCAAAAGAGCAGCTGAGTCTTCTGATACACTATTCAACTAGGATCATATCTACAAAATAAAAAGGAACAGGTATCTCCACTGGTCTTTCCTTTTTTTCCTTAAGGAGCTGTTTACGGTATCTTCTGCGCTACTTCAGAGACATGATATGGTTTATACTGCAGTAGGGAGGCACTGCTTGGCCCCAGATGCCTAAAATAATCACGTTTATTGAGAACAATTAGTTTAAAAAACAGAAATTATTTCACATGGATATTAAGAAAAAGATGTTTACTTTTGTGTTGACAAATGTATTTAGTTGAACTATTAAAATATATGCAGATAATACTGCAGTATTTCCCATAATCAGCAAACCTTTTTTCTGATGCTAACTAATCCGTGAATCATTACTTAATGATTTTTTTTATTCTTCAAGCAAAAAGTATTATTATTATTATTGCTATCATCATCACTTATCCTTTTAAAATACTAGCAAACTTTCTGCTGGAAAAAAAACAATTCATTGTGGAAATGGAAATTAATTGACAAAATGAATTTAAAGATCATTAAAATATTTTCTCATTCAAAGGTTTTGCATCTATGCTTTTATTCACGCATATACAGTCTTTTTCTAATTATCACAGGATCTTTAGAAGTTCTCTATCTAGAACACATGAAATGCAATAAAAATGTTTACATTAGAGAAAAATAATATTCTAAAAAGTCCATTAAATATAATTTGCATCTAACTGAAATATACACTAAAAATAAGGTGATCCTAGGAATGTGTGCACAGAAAGCTTGCCTTCTTTTAGCTCATGGTAATAAAAGGTACAAAATAAACAAATTTCAAGATTTTTCTCATTTACCAAACAGGAAAACTGCACAGCATGTTCCTTATATACCGAAATACTGTTCCAAGTTATGACAAATCTGGCTTTGGAAAGCCATTTATTTCGTTTAGAAATCTGTTTGGACACACTTGGGAGTCAAGTTTCAGAGTTTGTGCCTGACAGCTTTTTCTTCTATGCCCTTTTTTATACTGTAATCTGAAGGTGACACAGCAAAGATGTGTGTATCCTAGTGTTGGTTTTGATTGTGTTTGGATTATGAGTCACCCAAAGACTTCCTGAGAAGGGCAATGTTGTATTTAACAAATGTATGCTGTTGGTTTATAAAAAAAATCAAAAAGTCGAGCATTACTCATAGAGGGTAGCCTTCCTTTCCTTTTTAAGAGTGTAAAGAAAATTGCTTAAAGAATTGTACAGGTGTAAGTACCTCATCTAGAAGACTAATTTAGTTTCTGAATTTTTACTGGATACGCAAACCATAGGAGCCAAGAGAATTTTGTGGCTCTTGTAAGTGGTTTAGGAGGTGCCTAAAATCACACCTTCCCATCTCCCCAGTGCTGTGTCTCGTGTCTGTAGCACAATAGATACTGTACTCACTTGTTTCATAGTGTATTAGCTTACTTTATTACTATAAAATATTGCACTATATTACAAATCACCACATCACAACATCTACACAATGTACTTTGACAACAGATTCGGAAACCCAACAAATGTTTAATAGGACATTACATTATACTGAACCAACAGAAACATTGTTCAACACATTTAGACTAAACTTTAGACATACCTCAGTACACAAGCACAGGTTGTATGGTACTTTAAAATTTTAGAGTCCAGCTCTGTAGTTCTCCCTCCTTAGGCTGGGAACTCCCAGATCTCCTCTGAGGAAGGCGAGATTCACTCAGAGCCTAGACTATGGGCAATTAGGAAATAACCCAAATTTCTTCATGCCCCACTATTGCTGTAGGTTCTCCTATGTACCATGTTTGGAAAGTATTTGGCTTCAAAAGATGCCATTTGTTGCTGAGATACACAGTCCAAGATAAACCGGTTAGACCTCCGATAATACTGCTTGCAAGAACAGAGGAGAAACTTCTTTGGCGTGGCCAGATTCCCATGCAGGCAAGCCAAAAAGTCTGTTTTCTCCAACAAACTGTTCTGCAGTTCATGTTAATTCACTCACTAATACTAGTAAGACTGAAATCAGTCTGTGCTGCTGCCAATAGAGCTCTTGGGTTCTAGCAGTGACATGGGCTGCAGCTACCAGACACAAACGTGCCCTGCACTCCTTAACAGAGACAAGTAGTTGCCTGTCCTGAAGGTAGAGTTCCTGCAGCTCTGCACAAAGCCTAGGTTCATTGGCAAGTCTCTGTGTAGACCTAATAATGATAATATCTGACTGCTGACTGTATGTAGCCTCATCTTGGGCATAAAAATTTAATGGCAAAATAGCCATTGGAGCAATTGTGGTTGCCTCTTTATGACATGCAATGATGAGAATCTATCTCTACACACTTGTATTTCTTTTTTCTTATTTCTTTTTGCTAAAAGGTCTTCTAAAGGGACCTATTTCTCCAGTGTGCAAACTAACTCCTCTTAATGTCAACGAGAGTTAGGCACAGAAATCCCTAGGAGAAGTGTCCCCATAAGTTTTAATAGAAGCACTGTTCAAGTTTAATACAGACCATATAAACCTACATTAGGGAACAGTTTCACCAATAATAAAAGTACTTTTGAAACAAAATGCTTGCTAATAGTCATTAAAAACCTTCCACGCAATATATGTAAAAAAGATTTATCTAATGCTTTGCAAAATTATCCACAAATGTACCACACAGTGCACAGGCATTAATAAGAAAGAAGCAGCAAAACCATAACACTACCACTTTGAAACGCAATGTAATTAATACTACTTCCATTAATACAGTGTAATAGCTACTAACTATAATTGATGTCTATTTTTTCAGGAATCCATATTCATTAAGGAGGTCTATGGTTTCTTTTCCTTTTATTCAGAAATATGGAAGCAATTGCACACTGTTTCACTGCTAATCAGAGCTATACAAGAAAAGATACGCAAGCCTCATTAATGTGAATTTTAGGATAACTGGTCTCCTGCCATGACTCCCTCTGTTCAAATTTGTCATATCCTGTGCTACTGAGAGGTTACTATTTCTCTTACTAACAAGATTTAGATTGAATCCCTTCATAAACCAGGCTATATATGTAACTTAGTTTTTAGTTTACCTGCTGCAACTTGTAAAATATTTATTAAAATAGATTTTATACCAGATGATTACAACAAGATGCTTAAAAAATGTTTCAGGTTAATCCAAGTATAAAACAGTCCCAATGTGTAGGACAAAAAGGATGTAAGTAATTTGAAGGTTACTAGGAGACTACACGTCTCAGAGCTAAAAAAATGATACCGTAAGGTGAGACACACCTTGTAAAAATGAATCAGGAAAGAGTGCTTCCTGGAGTTATGTTAATATAATAGCAGTATTTTTAAAAAATCTTTCAGAGATTTTATTTCTGGAATTAACACAGAAAAGACAACTGCCTCTCTCACAAGGCTGTTGTGAAACTATCATCTTGCACAAAATATTGATTTCTATGTAGGGAAGGTAGGAAGACCAAGTGGCCAAGGCTGGGGGTGTGGAAAAGGGCAACATGACATCTAACAGCAAAGTCAACGAAGTGGACAATGTAGCATGACTCGCAATATATTTGATCATCAAATACTTCTGGCATTACTAGCTATGAACAGCAACAAAAATGAGAAAAAAATAAAACAACTCAAAAGCTAGCATGAAAAGCATATGCTTACAGAGAACTCATGCTGAAGAAACTGTTGAATTTATGAAGTCATATAAAAGCTTAACATTTTGAGATGGAAAAGAAAAAGGTCAGCTACGAACCTTTGTTTTCCATTGGTTTTAAAGCAGGCAGATCACTTCATAGAGAGATGGCAAGGCAAAATGATGTGGTAAATTGGAAAAAGAAAATTGAAAGATGATGTTTTAGCAGCATGCTGGACAGAAGAATATCATTGGCTTCTAGGTATCAATAGTTCACCCAGTTCACCTCAAATGGGTCACTGATTCACTACAAGGTTCACATGCACATTCCCTTTGAGGGATCAAATGTCCCTTAAACTCACAAAAAAAAGATATATATGCCATTTAAGAATATAGCAGGGCTAAAAATGCAGATGTTGCCAAATGGATCTAAGTTCCTCTCAACTTTAGAATACTCTCAAGAAATGGGAGAAAAAGGATGAGGAGTAAATGTACAGCTGGAGTAACTGTCTGAAGAGGAGAAAGTGTGGCAGGAAGCAGGAGAGCTATTTGAGCTTGTATCTCCAAATATTCCTTGTCAGAGACAACAGAAAGAAGCATACCTTCATGAACAAAGTAAGAATGAACAGACTGCTATTAATTCAGATTATCTATAAGAAGCAATTAAACCAAGACTGGATTCCTTTAGGAAGTGACTGGAAGGAAAAAAATCACCAGTGACCCAGTGATGTAAAGGAGTAGAGACAGCAGAACAATAAAAAAGCTCCGTAACACCCATATCAAAAACCTACACCATCCTCCTAACAATTTCATTTCTTCATACCCTCAGTACTGTTGACTAAAAAATCCTGAACTAGGGATAAGCAAGCCATGAGATACAGGGTCTCCAGTTTGCACCAGGTACTCTCTTAATATTTGTAACGAAGAACTGCAGAAGCAAAGTCAAGAGACCTCAGTGGTGGGCTGAGGTCATGGAACCAGGAGATCAGAAATGCCTGGGCTAGACAAGTGTTAGCAGGATGATGGTGCTGCATGCAGCTTTATCTTGTGCAGCTTTCCCAAGAGAGAGGACAACTTGGAGTAAAAGAAGTACGAGCTTTCCTGACCAGAGGAATTGAAAGATACCTTATAGCAAGGCTGGACAAAACAAATTTTCACCTCTGTGGTAGAGAGGTAAATCTGAGAACAGTCCATGGAAAGGGAACCAAGGATGTAGTATTCCTTCCGTTGAAGTCCGCTCATTTTGAGGGGCCAGGCTTATTCACTAGAATATGCAGAGATGTTTTTTTGTGAAATTTCTCGCTGGTTTGGAAATTGCTCATGCTTTGTGTGGTGTACTGGTGTCTGTTAGCAGTCTTACGGAGCTATAAAATTGTACTGGGGTTTATAGAAAATCTGAGAAAGATACTTGGGCATCCTTTTATTCTCACAGTTTACATCTACGTAGCTGAATTCTCCCTCCTCATCTTGAGTGTTTGTGCATTGCGTGTGGCCCACGCTATCTCCCTTATTGTGTCTGGGTGAAATCAGATGCTGGCTTATTCCAGTTCCATACCAGGAGTGGGCTAACAATTAACCAGTATGGAGAGTATGTCAGTTATCTGGCTCCATTTCGTACTATCAGTCTGTTTCTCAGAGCCTGTTTGGGCTCCATAATTCTAAAATAGCCATCTGATGTAGGAACTTTGCCAGGCTCCCAGTTTTTTTGCATTTAGTTTTAATGTTTCACTCACAGCACTTGTTTAGGAGTTGCCATAGCTTCATGAATCAGTCCTGGGTAGTCTTCAGATTTCCTTACAGCAACAACTCAGACAAGTCTTGATGAATCTACATTTGGCTGTCAGTTCTTCTTTAGACAGGAACACTTCTGGGGCTGGGCTGCTATCTATAGGTTCATATATTTCAAAGGTACTTCCCAAAAGAGACAGCTTATGTCAGGTACTTGGATACCTGATTTAGAAGAACATGCCAAAACCAATTTTTGATATACTAATTAGCGAATACTTTGCTCTACATAAATTTGGTACTTACTGATCCAACCACTTAGAGCTTGCTGTATTTCAGTAGTTCTGGACTAATGCAGATTTTCTGCTCTACTCACATTTAGAAAAAATGATTTTTAAGAGCTCTTCCACAATGTTTCAGCAGGCTATACTCAATGCAGACTGCTGCAGAGGCTGAGGATGAAATGTGAAGGCCGAAGCAAAGCCAGAAAGGGATAAATCTGTTTAGGTAACAAACACTTTCACATCTTTTTCTTCCCTTCTTTTTTTCTATTAATTTTTCCTTTTTTTTTAGGCAACACTTTTCCACCTTCTTTTTCTTTTTCTTCCCCCCCCCCCCC
>Ga0065711_1033179_pt1 | contig 25955 bp, 16 predicted proteins | sample Hoacrofraction12_FD_59098 | JGI IMG/M metagenome (GOLD analysis project Ga0065711, IMG submission 59098) | Hoatzin crop microbial communities from Cojedes, Venezuela - Epithelial fraction 12 v2 (version 2) | ecosystem: Host-associated > Birds > Digestive system > Esophagus > Crop | place... | reverse complement strand
AGGGAAGGGAAGGGAAGGGAAGGGAAGGGAAGGGAAGGGAAGGGGAAGGGAGAAGAAATCCACAGTGTGTTTTTGAAGATCTCACCTGAGCCTGTGTTCTTGCCCTCCTCTAAGCTCATGTCTAATTCAATGAGAGCACCCAAGCGATGCCTAAAGCAGTCTTATTAGCTAAATGGGTTAGCCTATAGTGACAGGAATCAGTTGTTCTTCCTCCTAATAAGAACTAAAGGCTATATTCAGACAGCTTACAATGAACATCAGATTTCCCTCATCTCTGTTTACCCACCCAGAATCTGGAATTGAGTTAGAGCTGGAGTTAGTTGCCTACACACAAAAGTACCTGGTGCCATGTGGGTATCTCAGATGTCTGCACAGGCTTGGCATGTATGACATAAGATCTACGGGAAACCCATGCAGTTCTGGAGTGGCAGTTGGAAGCCAGCTAAGATTCCTTTGGGCATCTCAAATGATGCTAAACACCTGTGTCAAAGCAATGGAATGGAGCTTTTTAGATGAGGTAGGCAGAGTTACCTGCAGATATTGATTCAGCAGATTTTAGATGAGATTTTCCCATTGCAGGTGGCCTATTTCTCATCACTGGCTATAGAGGACACCTATGGCAACCACATGCAACAGTTCAGTTTCATAGGTGCCTAAAGCTAGGAGGGATGAGGCTGGGCTGCGGCCCTCAGTTGTCTGTTGCTTGATCCCTTCGGCACTTCTCAGCTCCTTTGCCAATTGCATGGAAAATGTTGCCATTGGGATCTGAAAGAACTTTATATCCACTTTGCAGAAGCATTAATCATTATGCAAGGCAGAGGGGAAACCAGGCCTGTTTTTTGTCCACCTCACAGAGACATGAGAAAGACACCGTGAAGAGTAAAATAGTTGAGTCGGATTAAATTTACCATGTCAGCAAAATTTTCTATTAAAAGGTTACCTTTGATATAATGCTTCAGCCTGCAGACTTTTGCTTCCCAGCCATTAAATTCTGTTGTAATAAACTTTTACAATATGCGTTATTATAGGAAACCTAAATAGGCTTAGCTCTTGAGTGAGACTCACAGAGACAGTAGAATAGACAGAAGAAATGTGAAGTGTCTGGCTTCTTGAATATTTAAGGAGAGGTTCTTTTTTATTAAATAATGCATATGAGGAGAAGGATTTGGAATTCAAGGTCAGGGTGTAAGGAAGTCTGTCTGGAGAGCCATGAATTCCTGATCTCAGCTCCTGCCTCTGCCTTTGCCTTTGCCATAGGCCTTGTGCAAATCAGAGGACTACCCAACAACTGAGACTCTTAGTTCCAGCTGGAATTTAGCCCCTGGGGCAAATGGGCTGTTAACGCTCATATTCCCCCTGCCCCCCCCCAAAGAAGAGAGAAGAGGCATGGCAATTGCTCTTTTTATTCTTCACAGCATTGTTCTCATATCTGTGGGGAAAAGCTTAGAAAATATAAATGGCTCAGTGTTACAGCAAAATGGTTGCTGGTGATTTAAAAGTAAAATTCAGGGTCTCTCTTCTGCTTATAATGAGCACCGCAGTGCAGAATGGGCAGCTGCACAGAGCCCAAACGGGAGATAGGGAGGATCAGTCTCCTTGTTATTACAATGGTTTATGGAGACATTTGGCCTCAGGTATATTCTCCTTCCTATTCCGCTTGCAATTCATTTGTTTAAAGTGTAATATAATTGTCCACAGAGATCACGCTACACTCCTTGCTAAAGCTCTAAGCATGTTGGCTATTTAACAGACATTCTGTCACACATGGCTGAAATGAAAATTCCTTTCCTATACAAGAGTTACTGTACTTTATATACCTGTTTATGAAGAAGGGGGGGATTTATATCCTATTTTGTTCTTCATGTACTCTTGGAACATCAGCTACCATCCTTGGGACGGCCAGGGAGCATACATCAGCTAATGTTGCATTTCATGGCCTGGTATAAACACAGAGAATGACAGCTGATCCTCACCATGTACAATGCGGAGTTAGATAGGGGCTGAAATTTGTCCATGCTCTTAAAATAACAAATCCTTCATCCAGTCTATACAAGGAATGGAGCAGAGGCACCACACCACCTCCAAAGTCTTCTGAGAGGCAGAAGGAGGGGAACATTAAGACAGGGAAAAGGCCCTGATACACTCCTTTTCCAATCATTATTCTGCTTCCACCCCCCATCCCTAGAGGGATGCCTTAAAAAGTAAAGCCTTACGCTCATCGGGTATACGGTTCCTCAGGATTTTCTCTGTTCCTGTTGCTCAGCAGGAGACTTCAGCTGTTCAGTAGTCTGTGAGCATATTGCTTGGCTGTTTGGACCTCTGTGCTTCTCTGGGGGACCTGATTCCTTCTCTCGATTAAGTGAGCACATAGAGATCCCTGGAGTGGCAAGAGGTGAACAGAATAGCCTGAAACATCAGCTTGTGATTTGCATTGCAGTGTTCTTTGCAATCACCAAGAGATTCCAGTGCCCTCCGTTTAAGATGCTGGCTTTCTTCCCACTAGACTCAATAATACACTTAATTCTTACACCACCCTGACACTTTATTTTATTTCTGGCAGTGCTTATTCTAAAGGTCAAAGGCCTCACTGGCTTTTTCAGTTGGAAATATTATTTTATTTAATTGTTTTTAACTGCAGAAGGCACAGTTCTCATCCGTCCTGAGGCATGTTTGCAGACACAAAGAAACTACAGTCCATAAGGCAACCCCTGTTAATGAGTGCCAACAGGGATCCCCCAAACTAGTCCTTCAGAAAAAGCAATAGTAAATGAACAAACCTGCTGGTGAAGAAACTCGAACTCTGACTCAGACACAGGAGTGACTATCAGAGCAAAGGGTTCAACAATTTCCCACCCAAAAGGCAAAAGACGTAAATTTCTAGTGTGAGTGATATTTATTTGGTTTAGCCGTGATTAAGTGAGACAAAAAACAATAAGAAATGTTCATTAAGGACTTCACTCTGGCTTTGCAACTTCACTTTAAACTCAAAACACTGCCTGTCAACAGACAGGGAAGGAGACTCATTGAAAGGTGGACTATGCTTTGTGCTTAGATGCACATGAAGTGCTGCCACTGCAGTCAACAGAGGGCAGAATCTGGCCTTATAAATCTTGGCAGGTCCTAAACTGACATACAATTTATTGTGAAAGGAAAACTCCATTTTTTCCTTAGCTTTGGAAAAGGAGTAAGGGCTGGTGGCCATTGCAGATCCTCTTGCCCCTAATGATGAGATCCAGCAGACTTTGTTCTATGCTCATCATAGCCTATACTTATTGCAGACCCCAGTTTTGATGTCTTCTGATCTTGATTAACCTGAGAAGGGTAATAACCTTTCAAAGAGTATGTACATTGTAATAAAAGGTAAGACAGCAAAAACTCTAATGTACTCAGATAGGCAAATAAAAAAAGCTTTGGCTTAGTACAATGTGTCATTTCCTGCAGCATTCCCCCTGTTGTAGCTACCAGAACCTTACCAAGAGCGATGCTCTAAAAACTGAAGCTGGGGATGAAACACCTTCAATGCAATGTAAAATACAGGGCGCGCTGGATGGGCAGGTAAGGATCCCTCCAAGTCACTTTATCCCCCCATGTCCTCAATGCTTGGCAACTTTTCCCAGGATTTTTGCTTCAAAATTGAGTATGTCAGAGATTTATCCATTTGGAGGTGCTGTGCCCAGCAAAGAAAGCGGAAGCTCTTTTTTTTAAATGCATGGGTGAAAGCAGTTCCTCAGCCAGGTTTGCAAACCAGTTCAGTGTTTACCTTTGGCAAGGGAGGAAGGGAAGAGTGTTGGCAAGCCTCTGTTCAGTGTGTTTGCCTTGCTCGCTGCTGGGAGGTACAGACTTTGTTCTGACTATGGGCTGGGCGGTACAACGCAGGTTTGAAGAGTGCCTTTCTTCTCGGCCAAATTCGTTGTTTGGAAGCTGGCGGCGGCTGCTGCTGCTGCTGCTGCTGCTATAATTGCTGAGTTTATTGCTGCCCAAAGCAAATGAATGAGTAGGAGGAAAGGTAGGAGGAACAGAAAGTGCCATTAATCTACTCTTTGCTGAGTTTGTGGGAAAAAAAAAAGACAAGTATAATTCCTGTAGGCACTCAGTATGGTGATGAGCACAGCGAATGCGGTTGGATTTTACATGCTAGCATATTAGTAGGATGAAGAAGGCAAAGGAGGTCTCATGTCTTCACAGCTCAGGAAGCCTCTCACTAGGCTCCTAAAAATAGGAACTCATTTTAAGATCAAAATAATTTATGGAAGTGTTTTTAATAAGCCATTGATAACCTGCCTGCTGCACTGGCCACTTCTCAACATAGTTCTGCTATAGTAGCAGCCATTGAAGGATATCAGAAAGGCAAAGTATGCAGGAAGAAAGAATTATTTATTAAACCAACTGATATAGCTGGGGATACAGGCAGGCTTTTGAGTATCACAGCTTTTCTTCAGGTCATTTCAAAAGAGAAGCAAAGTGGTTAGCCCAGCAGTGGAAACGCTTCATGATAAAAAGTTGATTCATTTGAGAGTGAAAACTCGTGCTGATTAATGTGGAAGGAAGTCCACAAGTCCACTGTAAAGTCATTCAGAGATTGCAATAACAAAAGACAAGGCAGGAAAGCAGGGAGGATGCCAGGGGTAATTTTTTTATTTCAAGAGAAGCAAATGATAGGTAGAACTCCCTACTACAGCAGGTTTCAGACTCCTATCTCTGAGTAACTTGTAATTACATGATTTATTCAGGAGTTTCTTCTTGTTTAAGTTGACAGAAGGAGATAAGCCAGGTCATTGAAACTTCACAGCCACTTCATGCTCCAGGAGCCTATCGGGAGTTGTGGCACAGGAGTCCAGGCAGAGAGGAAGAAAAACTATTTGTTTATGTTGTCGCTGATTGAATCTGCTGCTGGGATCACCATTTAAAGTTGGAAGTGTATTTAAAGTGGAACTGACTCAACCAAAACATTCCGCAAATCCTCAGAGATAGAGATGCAGAACAACAGTGGCAAACTGCCAGCCTGCCATAGCAAGAGTGCAAAATTCTCTGGAAATAAATGACTTCAAGGTTTTAAAAGAATAAGAAAGGACAGACAAGCCAGACAGATCTCAGGACCTGTTTCTGAAGGCCCCAGACATGCATAACTTCAGCTGATTTCCAATCACGTCATCTTTCCAGGACCAACATTAAGAGATTGCTGCCTTTGTGCAGGGGACCAACAAGATTGCCTTCTACCCCAGCCCTGTGATTTATATGAGGATGTATGAGTGGACGTTTTGGTTCAAACGAAGGGTCTACCTTGCCCAGTTCCAGCCTCCAGCAGTGGTCATAAGCCCATACCCAGTGAAAAATAAGAAACTGGCAAACATTTACAGTATTTCCTCTGCATGCTATCTCAGCCTCTGACTATTTTGAGCCATGCGGATCTTCTCAGCCTCATGTGCTTTGTCTGTTTTATAAACCTTTGTAAACCTCACTGAAGTTTTTACCCAGTCTCTCCTTGAACTTCTGCATTCACAACATCCTTTGGCAGGGAGTCCCACAGATTCCTTGCCTGTTACAGAGAGAACTGCCGCCTTCTGTTACTTTTGAACCTGTCTCCCAAGTAGCTCCATCTGAGGGACTTTCACCCTTGCCTTGTTTAGACCTTATGCATCCTCTCTATATCCAGGATGTTGTAGCTTTTTAGTGTATCCCACCTATGTTGACTTTTCCAGGCTGAAGAGTCCTAGTCTAACAGCTTCTCTCCTGCACCTTGGCCCCAGAGCCAGGCAGAGCCAGTTATTTTGGTGCCAGCCAGATAGATGCAGGTGGTACAGGTGAGCTTAAAGATGTAAAGAGGCCTCAAAATTGGGCTACTGCGAGGCAGAAGTGATTGAACCCACCCCCATGCTCAGAAAAGCCCTACTAGATGACATGCACAACAGCCACGACCGATCTCTTGGTCATCCCTGGCCACAGGACACAGAACCACACATCTCCCGCCTCGTGATGGAGAAGGCAAAGGCTATATCGCCGCAGTATGACCCATTGTGGCCCTTCTCCATGTGGCTGAAGACCTTTCAATGGCTGGGCACAAGGCAACAGCAACCTCTAACAGAGTTGGGAGCGCTCTGAGACGCTATTGAGATGCTGAATGGTGGGATGATCCCTTGTCCCAAAGACTGCACAGTCTAAAGTGACAAATAATGATGGGTTGTAGCTTACAACTGAGTGAACAATGTTGGCTATATTACACCATACATGATTTACATGAGATATGTATGACAAGTCATATAAATATATGTCTCCTACATTTCACTGATACATTTTGCATTCCAGACCTGTTCTAAATACCTTTGCCTTAGCATAATTATCTGTGTTTGTCCCATCCTATGTTTTCTTTTCACAATCCTCAAGAAAAATAAACAGAAAACTCTTCTTATTGAACAAATCAGCATTTCACTTTTAAAAACAAGGCATGTATTTTCTGTAATACAAGTTTCCAGAATCATTCTGTCTGTCATTTGTGAAATGACTGTACTTTCATTAGACAAGACAAATTATCTAGAGCTCCAGGAAAAATTAATTTCATGGGTATGCAAAAGACTGACGACCTATTGGTAGAGTACAATATATGCTTGGCAGATGTTCCCTGCCCAAGGCACAAAATGGCCTGACTATTATCTTGTCTATGGTTCAGAAGTAATCATACACATTGCACACAGAGCAACACGCTCACAGAGCAAACATCTAGTGATGATGGATATCACTATTGATACAATTTGCACCTAAAAGCTATAAGCGCTGGAAAAAAGTAAATTTTAAAAGGTAGTACGAATTCATTAACTGCAAAGAACACACACAGTTGCATTCAAGTAGAACTGTGACAGTAATTGCTGAATTGAACATTTTTTAAAAGCCCTTTTGTTCTTATTGGCATCAAAGCTACTGTTGAACTGTGCTGTACTGTCAGCAACGTGAATATTAGGGGTTTAGATCCATGCATGTGAAAGATCAAAGGCAGTGATGAAGGATTCTATAATTATTAGTAATTGCTTCCCAAGTGACCATTTTTTTTATAAAGATTCTTTATAAAAAAGTGTTCACTAAAGACTATGGGCTGAACTCATATTTTCATAGCAAGAACATGAGCCCATGGAAATTATTTCACACGTTATCATCATAGCTGGAAACTGCCACTAATAAGAAATACAAATGCTACATAAAATCTGGATATCATAATTAGGATTATTACTTGTAATTTTAATGCAGACTATAATGTTACTTTTTCAATTAGAAGAATTTAAAGACTCACAAAATAGAAGCCAGTTAAACTAGTTTCAGGTTGAGCAATGTCTTCATTTCCCTAATTCTGTGTTCAGAATTGCTTCGTTCAAGTAAAACTGAACTGGTGCATCAGCTGTGAACAACCCCTGATTTGTAAAAGGCACTTTCTAGGCTCAGGCCTCCATCCTCAAAAGGATATAATTCCTTACACAGACATAACTACAAGCACAGACACCAAGTGAATTACAACAAAGCCAAAAAAAAAGGTGTAAAAGCTGAGTCATGCGCTCTTCTCACGTACCAGCACCCGCCCCATTGCCAAATGTGATCAGATGTGTAACTTTAGAGCCTTACTTCATGTTTGATCCTAAGGTTTGCCTTGGAGCTGCTCTTGCTTATTTCAGGACTGAATTTGTCCCGAATAAATAAAAATCAAAACCATGGCACTATTAAAAGTAATTCATACATGACAATAACAGTCCACTATGCCCCATCAGAAAACATTCAAAATATTTATGAAATTCTGATGTTCTGCTGTCCAGATGTAGCATGAGGCAGCTTCCTCCTGTCCTTTGCTGAGGATGGAGATCACCTGTGAGTAACCTACAAAGCTGTGTCACCATCATCTGTGACCTACAGACGTGCTGCATCTGGGTCAAGACAAGCACCAGAAGGGAATACATCCACCAAGAGCTTGTAACTCCCGTGTATTTCCTAGTGGGCCATTTTGGAGTGCACAACTGCAGCTTTACAGCTCCAGGACTTCTTCCTTCCTACAGGTCAAAGCCCAAACACAAAGGGTCATCAGACCACAGAGTACACGAGATGCTGACCGGGGAAGGAAGGGGTTTGGGCTTTGCAGGGGAGATGCCATAGCGTTGCAGGAGTGGTCCCTACCTCTCCTATAGATCTGATTCTAGCAACAACATGTATTTAATTTTAAGTGCTTGAAATGGCCTGTTAAAATCACTGCTAGGATTAATTACAGTCTTATGCTCCTCAGGGAAAAAACCTTACTATGTCTGTCTGCAAAGTGCCTGTTTGGATGCTGTACAAATTAATAAAGAATAATAACAGTGGTGCCTGCACGAAAAGCGACCCTTTATGAATCGATCTCGTTCTGCTGAAACCAGTGGGACAACTCAGAGCCTTCCATTACATGCAAAAAGCAATATTCAGTATATGGTTTGTTTATGACCTCTGAAGAAAAACACATAGAAAACCCCTTCAAGATACCTTTTAATGCAGCCCAGGGTTTTTTGTTTCAGTTAAATAGTTTTGTTCAATATGCTAAAGCACCCCACTGAAGTCAACAAGTGGCACCGCTATTTCTTATATTAAAATCTGTTATCCCTCACAATATAGCCTCCTTTACCATGCCAAATGGCTTAATTCCCTTGTAGTTTCCTTTCTGTCATGGTTCAGTCTCCCATCTCACTGATAAGACACATCGATACCATAATATATATATCTGCTGCAGGATAAATACTAATTTATCATACAGGGGAGGTGTGAGTTCTGCCCTGACATGCACAAGGCTGTAACAGGAGGCTTGAAACAGTCAGTCCAACAGCTTCATTATTCTCCAACAACTCCCTCAATATCATCTCTCAAAACAAAGCCCATTTTTCTTCACTTTCATTAGTGTGAATGAAGAGTAACACCACTGAACTCTATGCTTCCCCTCTGGTAAGGAAAAGTCAGGGCTGGTGTCTCCTATTCATGAGGTAAGTGGGGAAACAAATCATGTCACTCTTATTTATGTTTCATCTAATTATTCAAGGCACAGCTTGCATTCATCCTCCTTAGTGACCGTCTGTATTCTGCATTTCCCCACCATAGCTTATCCATTCTTCAGTATGGATTTTCTTATCTGTTTAATGTACTACGACTTGTGCCACATTTTCCCAGCAAGTTGCACATTCTCTGCCAGCAGGTGAGGGCAGGGGGAAACCTCAAAGGAGAAGCACGGAGAAAGCCCACCAGGATGGCATCTTAGATGACAACAAACATAGAGGCCCGTTCTCCTTTCAATGCAAGCGAGATTTACACACTCTGTTCCCATTACCATTAGAGGTGGTTATGCGTATAACTTGTCCACACACTGAGAGCAAAAAAATCTTGAGAGAGGAGAAATAGAGAGTATTCAAGGGGAAAATATTTAATATGTAAAGCTTGTGGCTGCGAGTTGGTAATGAATGTGGCAGGCACAATATTGGTAATAATAGGAAAAGACACCTACATATCTAAGTTACTGTTATTGTAATATGGCATACATACAGAGAACAAAACCATCAAGGAAACCACTAAATATCATTTTGAGGAGACAGCAAGAAAATATACTTAAGACTAAAGAGAAAATAAGAAGGAGAGCAAAAGCAGGACTCGAAACAAGCCAGCAAAGACAGCAGAAAAATCAGGGGTGTTTTCACCTATGGAAACCGCAGCTGCCTGTGAGAGTACCAGGAGGAACGGGCATGGGGCAGACAGAAGGGATGTCAGCAGCATGAGGCAGAAGGCACAAAGGTATCTTCACCCACAAGAAGACAAAAGCAAACACGTTCAGAGGAGACTGGAATAAATTAGTCTAGAGGATGATAAGTGACTCGGACTTGTTCAATACAGGAGTGTTTAGGTAATGAGATTATGGACCAGAAATAATCACAGAGGCTAAAGCTTACAAATCAGTATTAAAGAGGGACTCTGAAGTGGTGGATCCTAGTGATTCAGATACTCTGCTGGCTCAGACAGTACAAAACATAGCCAGAGGTGCTGGGACAGGACTAATGCTGCAGATAGACAGGTATCATACACGAAATCGTATGTCACGGTGTACCACCTTCCACCTCTTCCTGGTGCCAAACTCACTTCCACTTACTGCTCATTGTTTCTTTATGTAGGAATAGCAATACAGATATAGCAATACAGATAAAGCAATACAGGTAAGATGCAGCTGCAGCTGTGGTAGGACTTATCACAATACGAATATCACTGACTTGCAACAAATAATGCATTTTAAAATGGCTCTAAGACTTGAGAAACAATTGTCGGTGGGGAGTCACCTCCAAAGTAGGGTGGCTTTCAGGAATGCCCTGACGTTCATGCAGGAGCACCATGCAGCAGGAGCAGCAAATACTGGAGCGCAGAAAAAATGATCAAGCCTCCATCACCTAGGCCAACCATTTTAGGGTAGAATTAATAGCCTCTGATCAATGAACTGCTCTCTCCTTTGACAGCAGAGAGAGCCCAGGTGAGCAGGCTAAGGCAGGCATCTTGCCTGCAGGTGGATAAATCCCACCCTGAGTGACTTGGTCAGGATCACAAAGGAAATCTCTGGTCTGAGTCGTGGCCTCCGGCATCTCTACAGCTGCCTTGTTCTGCCTCTGAACTGTTACAAGCCCCTTTCACACGAATCGGGCTACATGAATTTTAAGTAGGAACTTGGTCCATTGTATGCAAAACAGACAGAACATAAATCAGGAATAATTATTCTAGCACAAAATGGAGGCTCCATTTAAAACACTGATGAATCGTGGTTCTGTAGAAGAAATACTACTGAGTCTAAAGCCTCTAGCTGAGGAAAAGCAAAATAAATCCAGGTTTTGGGAAGTATAAATTATGAGGAAACACTGATCAGATGTTGCTTCTATAAATAATAATAGCTCATTAATTCTCACTTTGCTAATCCACATACATTTAAAGAACTCACCAATCCCTTTACCCCCAAGGGGACTCATCCCACTTCTCAGCAGAGCTTTTATTTATGTTAGTAGCAAGATCTCATATTTCTAAAAATTCATTACTTTTAAAAAACCTATTACAGTATGTTTATTGGCAGGCTAGAAGATATTATCATAAATAATTGAAGCTGAACTACAGTTGTTAAAGGCATTAACAAACTACATTGGCAAGGCATCATGCTTGAGCCTTTTTTTCAAGCACATCCTTTCACTCATGGCACAATTCCATGCCTAAGGAGTGAGTCCCAAAAAAGGTCTACTTCATCCAGAATATGGGGCTTACATACTGCATCATGTCCTGAGTTGTGTGCTGTGCAGACACAAGTTTCACATTTAATTGCCAAGCTTAATTAGTGAACAAAGGATGCTGTCACTATCCATGCAAGCAAATGCACAGACCCCCATCATTTAAATATACAGACATGGGGTCATCCAGTGAAGAACTTGAAACCAAAGTAAGACAATTAGTACCGTGAGCCCTGATGTTAAGTAAGGCACAACCCAATGTTAGTATTCACTGTATTAGTGCCAATGTTAGTATTCGTTGGGCAGAGCTCTCTTCTGCAGAGATGATCTGAAGTGTGAAATGCAGCCGGATAATCAATCAGGGAAACGGGCCTTCCACATGGATGTCAGGCAACTGCTTCCTTCCAGAATTGTCCTATGGGACAAACTCAGTGCAGTGGAGCATAACAGATGATAAAGGATTATGCTGTGGTGCCATTGAACTGATTCTAAAAAAGATAGTGAGGTGTTTTCATGCCCTACAAAGCCAGCTTCAAGGAGGAGAACCACATCAATATGTGGCATGGGCATACTCATAAATCATCCTCTAATCTTGCAAAAGACTGACTGCTACCAAATAAGGTTGTTCAGAGGGAGCAGGATTCATCTCACCAAACTTTAGCCACCTAATAGTGAAGCATCTTCAATGAGCTGACTGTCCAGGCTATCTCCATACTGACCAAAGGCACCTCCAGCCTGACTATTTATTCCCTCTTAGCATAGTTGGGATCTAACACAGGTGGGATCAGGCTCGTACTGGAAGTGCCTGTCTCCCTTAACACAGAGAACCTCGACAGCTGGCTGAAACCACACATCTGAAGAACTGAGGGCTGTCAAAATTAAAAACAGGAGCAACAAACATGTGCAAGTTTGTGACAAGGACTAAAAAGGTGAGACAGATGTCTGTAAACTCTGTCTTATAAGAGGAGGTAAAACAATTTGAGATTTGAAAAAAAATACAATGAAAGTTTAGTCTGAGTTGAGATTGCTGTCCACATAAATACATCAGAGCAATTTACAGCAGAGAGGGACAACAGCTATCTAAGTTAAGGGTCAACAATGTCCCAAGAGCAAATAAGTACATACTAACAATAATAAATTCATCCTGGGTAGCAGAAGAAGACTTCTAACCATCAAAGGCCTGAGGGTCTGGAACAGCCTTTCAGGGTAGTCAGATCTCCTGTTTTTGGAATGTCATTGCTTGTAGAGAAGCTGCATTGCTATGTTGATGACATGCTTGAAGACGTTATCATGAAGCATTTAAAACTGCTTGTGTAACCCTTGTTGAAGTACAGGATACATAAATATCAGATAACTTTTCTGAACCAAGAAATGAGCCGCTCCAATGTGAGTGACCGTGCACATATCAAAACAACTCGACATTTAATCCTAAGTGTTAGGATAATTTAGTATGGAGGTTTAAAACTGAGCTCTTTTTATTTGGCTGCCAAGTTTCAACCCCAGCTTCCCTGCATGTCAGGATCTGACTCGGCATTGTTATCACTGCCACCGAGATCACGAGTTTCCCCTCGTGCCCCACTGGCTCCATAGAAAAAGCAAAGGATCATGAGCACCGGTTTCACAATGGGCAGCCATGCAGTAGAAGCTAACTTCAGCAGCCCGTTGCAAATTAGAGGTGGGAGGAGAAGGCTAAAATAGGGCACGCTGAACTCCAGCTATAATTTTGGTATTGTGGTTTTGATGTTTATGTTCATCTTAAAATTACACAGTGACTTGGCACTGTCAGACATCAGACTGGACTTTAAGCAAGCAAATATATAGCAGACAAAAAGCAGAGACGTGTAAAGAAATAACATTGCAACCTGCTTTAAGGGAGAGATTTGGAAAGGGGTCTCATGTTTGCAGACACTCAGAGAGCATTGGTCCTAATTGGGGGTGCTTAGTAACATATACTGCGTGGATTCAGTTCACTCTGGGATATCAATGCCATTATTTGTAGCTTGGTAAGATTTCTGGAGCCTCTGACACCTTCTGCTCCATTAGTTGGAAACCAAAAGCTTCCAGAGGATCAAAAAGTCCCTGGGAACACAGACACCTCTGCCATTCTCCCTTCTGGAAATAAAACATCTTCAATACTGCAGTCCTCAGTAAACTTGTTCTTTGTGACTTTTACAGCAACAAAGAGAAGATAGTTACATTTGGAGGACTATGTCTTAAGTTTAAGATGTAAGACAATGAATGCAAGGCAGATTAAGTAGTGAAGCTACTGACATGACATGATGGATCAGTTTGCCCTGGTATGAAAGGAGGATGCTAACAGCATCACAAAGCCATCAAGCATAATAGCACAAACACTTCAACTGACACAGCTCTGAACACCACCTTTTTTTACGAGTGTACACTTCGCAGAGAAAAAGCCTCAAATTTTCACAACCTGCTTATAGGCATTAAGTAACAATCAGCTCTCAGAGAAAAGTGCTGTGATGTATTACAGCATCGGGTTCTTGCTGAGGAAGACAGGCTGTATCATGATTACATGCAAAATTAGACCTGAAAAACTGCATTAGAAATACCCATGACTTTGAATTTCAGACCTATTTTCTTCCCTCCAGAAAGTACTATTTAAATGTTAGGTACAGGAATCCCACTGACAAGCGCTCCTTAGTACAAGCTTTACACCATCCTGGAAAGAAACAATACAATTGCTTCACTTGGGCTCATTAAATATACAGTGCATAAACTCTGGCTTTGGAAATCTCATCGGCAGGAGGCTTCTTTCTTTCTCCCCCTTGAGGATTACTGAAATCTCCGCATCATCCACTGAATAATGACAATGTTCTGCAGCCTCGAGCTGTGACTAAGGATTTGGTCATAGATGCGACAAGGCAGGGAACCTAGAGGCTGCCATTGCAAAAATGCATTATAATAGAAGTTATTTCCTTTCTAAACAATTGAGCACCCAACCTTGTTTCTCGCATGTGCTTCTCACTTGCAGTGTGTAAGCAGAAAAATCAGGCTATGAGTGACAACCTGCTGCTTTTGTGATGATGCTGTTATGCTCATTGAAAAAAAGCCCTCACAGGTTCAGCAAGGCTCTCTTAAAACTTCTTGCTCTGTAACTCCAGCCACTGCTTCTCAGACTGCTCTGGCGGTCTCACTTCCATGAAAATGTTTGCTGTCCACATTCATCATCACCTGTATTTATATCTACTCTCACTCTTAAATATTCATCCTTTTAGGACTCCACAGATATTCCCATTGAGTCCAGTGGCAAGATCAGGCCTCAAGGCTACGACTGCATGGACCTTTTCCTGGCGACGCATGCAGTTCCTGGCTTCCTCCTCCTCGTATCTGTGACTGCTCATTCCCACTCCCACAGCATCCTTTCAATTGTGCCAGCACAAACATTTCTGCAGCCGTGCTGGGAATCAGACAGGGGAATTGATCCAGCTAAAAATAACTGGGTTTCCACCCCCCACCCCCCCTAGTCAATTTTCAGGCACAGTGGTTCCTGATGCAGGTCACTTGTGGCAGGGTGCTAGAAAGCTGGTGTGCAGCAGGATCGTGAGGTGGGGCTGGTTGAGCGGGATGCCTTTCTGGCACCCCAGCACCTGGTTTTGCTGGCTTAAACTGTCTGGGACATAAGGTACAAGTTTTCAGGACAGTCACTGTTGTGAGAATACCAGCATGGTTCTCAAGCCTGATCTCCCGGGGCTCTTTTGTGCACTGCTCCAGCCTAACACACTAGCAGAACACAGACAAATATCAAAACTGGCATAAGTCCTTAGGCCTGACGCAGGTATCTCAGATGCCTTCACAGAACAAAGCTACATCCAGCATGCACCAGGTCTCATCAAGGGAGCAGAGGGGCTCAGCAGCAAGTTACGGTATGAGATGAGACCCTCCTGCAGACTTCCTGGAGCGTGGACCTTGCTATGTAGTGCAATGTCCCATCACGATGTAGTGATACCTATGGTTTCTCTCCCTTGTCAGGAACACAGACATCCTAGAATCATAGAATCATAGAATGGTTTGGGCTGGAAGGGGCTTTTAAAGGTGATCTTGTCCAACCCCCCTGCAATGAGGAGGGACATCATCAACCAGATCAGGTTGCTCAGAGTCCTGTCCAACCTGGCCTTGAATGTTTCCAGAGATGGGGCATTTACCACATCTCTGGGCAACCTGTTCCAGTGGTTCACCACCCCTACTGCAAAAAAAATTGTCCCTTCTAGCTAGTCTAAATTTACCCTCTTTTAGTTTAAAACCATTATCCCTTGTCCTATCACTACATGACCTTGTAAAAAGTTTGTCCCCATCTTTCTTATAAGCCCCCTTATTACTGGGGTGCGCTCCTTCACCAAGCAGCTTGCACAAAGTCCTTGGGTGGTGGGTAGTGTGTGCAGCCCTTCACCAAGCAGCTTGCACCAGGTCCTGGGGCAGTGGGCACTGTGTATGGCTGTCCGAGAAGCTGGGCTGAAATACTGTTATTACTGGGGTGAGTGAGGCAGCACTGATTTGTTAATAAAAGCACCAGAAGACTGTGACCAAGCAGAAAGGAGCTTTAACGTTAAAAAAAAAAAAAAGTATAATTTCTTACAAATTATTTAAAAAAGCAAGTTTTGAAATCAATTTCTGCTGTCTTTCCCTCTGGGAGCTGCCTTTTTTATTTCCCAGTGGGTAACTGAGTGGTATGATGAGGATTAAGGCAGAGCAGATTCAAGTTGTATTAGAAACCACTGAGAAATAAGGCTGGTTCATCATTGTTTTAAGGTAAGTTCAAGGAGTTTTTCCAATGTTTTGATTAAAATGAACATATTTTAGCCTACTGTTAAATTAATGAAAATGTTTGCTTCTTTAAATGACAAATTAAGCGCACTTTTGGAAACGGTTAGTGGCTCAAAGTCATAGCACTGATATAAAGTACATTGCTCACAGAAAGAAGTATAATAATAATAAAAATGGCAAACTGTTACCTTTGTGGACACACGGTACAGGTATTTTCAGTGATAAAACTGTCAATAAACTCTTAATTTAATATTTTATTTCCATTGAGCTTAGCAACTCTGTAGATCCAAGTCATGTCCGTGAAGAGTTAGGATACACATAAGTCTGAGGAAAAAAACCTCACATGGGTCAAATTTATTTCCTTGTAAAGGGAATTGGGGTTGTGCCTGTGCACCTCAGAAAGCAGGCAGGTGCGTATCTGGATTTCAGTTACATGAGGCATGAACTTGAAGCAATCTCACAGGCATCAATGGCATTGTCCCAGCAGTAAACAGGTGTAGAAGAGCATAATTTAAGCCGACAGGCGTACACCAACAGTCACTCCACCACTGTTTACGGCATCAAAAAGGATGTATTAAACACAGTAGCGTGATAAGGAATACCTTCATTCTGTAAAAAAACCCTGCCTTAGAGAGGAAGTTGAAAGCACTCTTGAATTTTAAGCAACAGTAACTTCAGTAGGAGGTTCTCTCTGGCAACTGTTGAAAAGGCTGAAGAAGACATTCACACAAAAATGCATCAAATCCCCAAAACTTGACAAGACTGGGCTATGAAGCTGAACAGGATTGTTTAAAGCAGCTGGCAACTCTATAATTTATTTCACCTGTCCTTTTCATACTGCCAGTGAGAGTCTGCCACACATGTAAGAACCAAGCTACATCACTGGATGCCTGATATCACGCCAATCCTCATGAAGAACGACAAAAAAGTCTATTCCATTTAATTGCCAGGTGTCAAGCAAACTCGTTACAGTGCATGGAAGGTGCTCTGTGCAACCGATCAACCTGAAGAGACTTCTCTTTGTGGCTGCTGTCTATACAGTCATAACTGAACAAAAGCAGATAGAGGAGTCATTGAATAATTATGATTGCGAGATAAATAAAATGCCGGGTAAGTAAGTCCAGAAGTATAATTTAAGCATCTTACATAAATAAAAAGTATCACCATCTTCTGTGATATGTTTTCACACTGAGGTAGTTTAGAAAGTTAAAATAATCAAGTAAACAATAAAGTGAAGTATTAAACTAAAAATATCAAATATACGTGACACGCATAATAGGCAGCAGGTACAAAGTCATTCTGACTCACTCTTCCCACATGCAAATGCAAATTCTCTCTGTGTCCTCTGCTAACTGCATGTGCCAATTAAACTTGCAATCACATTATCACAAAACTCTGTTGTTTGGCACTTTTTCTTATTTCACAGCACTTAAAGGAGCTGCCTCATTTCTTCACAGGCACAACTCCATAGAGACCCCATCACTGGGAGATGCCAGAAGGTCACCTTAGCTGTGTTAGATCTTGTCTGACAGGCTCAGCTATACATGATTTCCTGCAATTTTTGCAGTGAGGTTCTTCTTCGGGTATCAGACGTAGACCCAAGTCACCGTGCCGCACTGTGTATCGATGTCTCACTCCTACAAATGGTAGAATTTCCATCAACATCCAAGCACTGCTGTTCCCCACCAGGTGCCCCAGGTGCAGACACTAAGCCATGGCAATTGACCGTGCTGTCGTGCTCCTCATGCAAGAAACTCTTGGGTGGTGCAGGGGCTGTCAGAGTGGCTGCGGGTACCTGCGCTCTCCTGCTGCCCCCCAAAATGCTGTGAGGAAGAAAGTTTGCTTCTCTTTGAACTGGCAGGGAGATATGGGGGGTGTATTTCAACGAGATTGTTCACCCTTGGCTAATGTACCCAGTTGACCATCCCTTCTGAAACCAGACGATATGAAAGACAGAGAAACTTCTCAGATTCTTGCAGTTTGAAGGTTAAAATGCAGGAAGGCAGTGTGTTTGAGGGGAGCTTTTGTGCAATGATTTGTACCTACGTTCCCCTAACGCAGGTATATCACTAGACTAGCTAAGAATACGTAGGGTTTGAAGTAGGTGCAGTGCCAACCTAAAAAAGCATGTTCAGTCCACCACTGGTCTTAAATGTTTCCTTCTTTGTGAATATGATGTTGTGTAGCTTGCTGGAAAGTACTGTTTGTTCAGTGCCATGTAATCTGCAGAGCTATTAATTGCCTGTGTGAAAGACCCAGCTAGAAAGTATGGCGAAACACCTAATAACTCTTTTGAAATAATATATAATCCACATTTCATTAATCTTCTAAATACATATTTGCACAACAGACTAAAAGTGCAGGAATTATGTATTTTATGTATGCAAAAGATGACCACATAATGGCTCCATGAGATCTTTGATCTAAAATCCCCTTTCTGATCTGTGTGGCAGATCTATTCCTTGCTTTTTTGTTTGTTTGTTTGTTTGCTTGGTTGCTTCTCTGGCCAGAAGTATATAGGATTATTGTTCTTTGTACACCGGGAGAACAGAATGTCCTTAACAAAACTCCTCAAACACAACAAAGCATCTCTAACATACAAAACTATCCACGGAAAATTTTACATTTTTTACAATGGTCTTTCAGCAGGTTTCAGCCTGTGACCCAAGACTGTAGGAGGTGTCATGAACCTTTGTGAGGGGTCCACAGCAAGCTTAGCCATGCCTTTCAGCAGTCTAGGGAGTCAACCAGTCAGGAAAGGTTGAAAACCAGTCATCTAAACAAGCGTATATAATCTTTGTACATAAAAGAAGCTATGACCTCTTTTGAACCATAGGATACCATTTATTATTACAACAAGAGCTTCACAAAGAAAAGAAAATTAGCAGTGTCTTTCAGTTAGGACATGCCTTCTGCACAACTAGACTAAAAAAAGCCATTTAATTACAGCAAGGAGCTCAACAGGGTAAATTGCCTTGAGAAACAGTATGTGTTAGGTTGTGACCAACTCTGTTTGCACAGTCACCCACCAGCTCAGGCTGCACACAGTATAAATTTCTGTCTGCCTCAGAAATGCCAGGCAGATAATCCCGTAATCATAATTTAGTGTAAGGGAGAGGCACATTATTACACCTATGTATTTTAGTAGTGTTTTCATATGGCAACCGTTTCAGTGGCTGCTCACAAACCTAAGACTTCGAAGGCTTCGACTCAATATTTATTTAAATCTAAGTTTTATATGCAACCTTCAAGAAGTTTCTAGCCTCTTATCTGTAAAATTGAAATAATATTCCTTGCATCTGTGCTAAGAGACACAGTGAAGATAAAGATCTTATGGAAAGACGCTTTTATAACTTAGAATATTGAATCCTGTCAATCAACTTTGCCAGAGATATCAATTTCTTTACTCATATAGTGAAGGGGAAAAACCCCAACAATTATGTTTTATGCTCCCTCAAATATTCCTTTTTGCCATCCCGTTTTGCCCTCGTTATCTATCTCAAAGACTGATCAGCTCTGTTAAAGATGCACCTGCTTTCTCGGTTTTACTTGTGAGTATTTGGAGACAGGCTGCAATGAAAAATCTGATTGTAACTTGTGAACTCACATTTAAACCTGTTGAGACTGTAGGCATGTGTCAACATTTGCTTTCCATTCTCGTTTATGTACTGTTCAAGATCACTGAAAATCACGCCACCTCTCCCTTTGGTTTACAGTAGTCCCATTTTATTTTCAAAGTGAACTTGTATTTCCCAATCTGGAAGTAGCGCCTCTCACCATCTGTTTGCAAGACAGAAGATTCTCCATTGTCCTTATATCTTTAGAGATTAAGAAAAATCTCTGATATTTTAATGAGAATCTGAGCAGTCTGGATTTAAATGAGAACAACCACTACCACGATGACTAAGGAATGCTTGCTGGATATGGCATGAAGCACTTCAAAGAGCATCCTGGGAGGAAAGGGGGAAACATGAAAAGGAATCAAAGAGATTTCACGAGAGAGACATGAATGGTTTCCAGACATCAGATCAAATCCAGGTCGCTGTGTCAATGGACCAGCACATAGGTCACCATGTACTGAATTCAGAGGTAAACGGAAGTAGTGGGGGCTGTTATAGTCTTGCCAAAGTCTAAATTAAGAGAACAAGTAAGCAGAAAAAGATAAAAAATCAGGGGAAAGAAACTAATACAGTCCAACTCCTCTTCCACCCAAAACGTACTCCCCGTCTAGGTTTTCTCTAGGTACCTTGACTTTAGTGTTTGGAGTGGCAGCTGATTCTAGCTGATTCTATGCACATGCTCTTTATTTACTTCCATCCTATTCTCTGGGTGGTCTCTTCCAGACCGAAAATATGGCAAAAGATTTGCAGTTTCAAAATTGATTTAACAATTAGCTTACACCCCCTCTCCACCCAAAGACGCTGGCCAGCTCCACCACACCCAGAAGGACTACACTGCCCTTCTGTCGGGAAACGCAGAAACCCATCTACAGACACACAGTCCATCATATCTTTCTACACGAACCAGACGTATTAAAACAAAACTATTGCTTCTACCTCATTTAGGGTTTTATTTTACAGAACAAATAAAAAGTATGATTTATGACAAGGCACAGTATTTGACGTGACGTTTTTCAAACTGGATCCTAACAGCCTTCACTGAGGCTGAATTAACAGTCTTTCAAAATGCGTAAAGACTATCACTGACCTATTTAAAACAAAAACAAACAAACAAAAAAAAAACCCTATCCATGACAAATTCATTCCACTTTCTTATTTTTACTACAAAGACAGACAGCCAGACAGCCTAAAATCACAACCAAATATAAATTTTGACTATTCTCGTGAGGCCCATTGAAAAGAAAGCATTTGCTTACTGAGCTTCAATGACTAAAATACATTTTGACCGGGTAAATTTTAAAATGCTGCTTATCTGAACTGTTTCAAGAGATTAGATTGGATATTTAACATGTTAATGTTTCACAAGTAAGATGATTTCAAGTGACTTATTATAGGACATATAACTCGGCAGAGCCCTGAGTCATTTAAGCTGGTACCTTAGTCAGTAAATGCCAGCTACACCATTGCACACCACGTCAGACTCTGTCCATGGCAGTAAGCCAGTTTTGCAGATCCTCTTCCAAAATCCAGGTTAGATTCTGTCTTTCAGCAGGCTATTACTCAGTGGTTTATATTTTCACTGTCACCAATGTGTCAGTAAGACTGCATATCTTTTGAGCTCCGATTAATTTTGCCTTGACACTACTGAAATGCCAAGTATAAACTTTAACTCAAGTTCAAAAATGTTAATCAGTTGTGAAATATCCATAGATTGCATATATATCAAGGCCCATAAATATTCAGAGACGCCTGTCAGGATCCACGTGACATTCGCAATCTTGTTTCTTTCTAGCTGAAGGCCTACGAAGTCAGGTGTTCATCAGCACTGATAATGAAATATATCATCTTGAAAGAAAAGGACAGTTGTGTATTGAAGTCTTCTAAGATACAAAATATGAAGATCTAACTCTTCTAGGATTTACATTTACTTGCATCCTCAAATAATCTTTTGATTATTTACTCTTTTAGAGCTGCCACTGGCCACATTGGTAAAACATTTCTGTAAATATCGATGTACAAAATAATCCTGTATATCGGATATTTGCATAATTAGATTATAATCATAATATGATTGTTGCGGTTTAAACCTCTACAATTATGCTAGGTATAAAATATATAGGAATCTCCAGACTTCAGGATATAACCTAATCATTAATTATATGCAAGAGGAAGAAACTCCCCCCCGAGCTATTTTATTGCTGAATAGTCTGCTGTATTAGCTCTGCTACTTTCACTGGAGCATTTTATGCTGGAAACATCAAGTAAAGATCCTGGACTTCATGCCCTCATACTAAGACAAAGAATAATCTGTATTCTTACACTTAGCGGGAAAAAAAGCTCACAGAAAGCATTACTTACACCTTCATCCGTAAACCAATCTACTCAGCCACCCTGCAAAAAACAAGCAAGATTTCCACCTGTAGCCAGTAGTCCATGCACTGGAACCGTGCTCTGGAAAGACGATTTCCATCCCCAGAAGAAAGGGTGAGGCCACCTTTTCCAGACAGATCCGTGCCAGGGCTAATTTCAGCGGCACTGTGCCAATTTGCACTTGCTGCGTACTTGGCTCAATGTTTGGAAGCGGCTCCCAGAGCACACAGCACTGGTGGCAGCCACTGCCCTCTGGAGACAGGGTGGATGTTTGGAGACACTGCTAGCAAGACACCCTTGCTTTCTTGGCACAACTAAGCCTCCTCCTTCCCAGTAAACTCAAGCCACTGCCTGAGATGTAAACTACAGTCAGTCTATCCACCAAAAAGATGTTAAGTATGTGTACACAAAGGGCTGACCAGTCCCATCCCATGGGAAACCTCCAAGGAAGAGGGGCTCCTTGAGGAAAATCTTCAGCGGGTCTTCTCCACCAGGACCTACAGAGCAATGGTCCCTCCTGCGAAGGAGGTGGGGAGCTGCCTATCACCTCCAGCTTTCCTGAGGTGTTTAAGCAAAATCTGAGGTGTTTACGGAGGCTCAAGACTGTCTGCATTTGGAAATATTTTGTCTTCTACAGGACTATGGAGACCTTAGAGTAGAGGAAAGCAAGATGGTCCATTAGCTAACCTGGAAGGACTTGAACTAATACCTTCTAAAGGGCATAAGGAAAAGTTTCATCCATCAGAAGTCTCATTCTGAAAATGATTTGTGATCTCCCAAGCTTGGCTGCCCTTGGCTTGCAGTGAGGCACAGGCCTGTCAGTCTCTGAGTTACTTCTGAATGTAGAGCTCACTTTTAAAAACTTTAAAGCTTCACTTTGAATTAATTTTTAATTAGGTACTTTTAAAAATTTTACCAAGAAACCATAACACTTTATTTTTGGATATTCAGTTTGGTGGACTAAAAACACGCCGGCATTTCAGAAGGGCTGGCACTCTACAAATAGATGCCTTTTAGAGTGCACCTCAAAACCACTTGCACCTACACAAAACCACTTACACTTGCACAAATCTGCCCAGCATCTGCCTTAGACACAGACTTGAGAAAATGCTGCTCTGCGCTGGGGAGGAGGAAGCAGCGATGTGAACGGGAGACGCCAGGTCCATGCTGGGGTGCTCGCCATCCCTCACCCCACCTACCAGGGACTGAGTATCGGATACTAAAAGGAAAACAAACAGACTAGCTCTCTGCATTCCTGCACTCATACAGACACACACTTTCCTAACAAACCAGCTTCCTCATCTGTTTTTGGAAAGAAAACTCGCACAGACTTGCTAAGCAGCCCCGCTTGCAGAAGGCTTGTCTCACAACCTTGGGTTGTCAATCCAGCAGCAGTCCACTAGCTCTGCTTTTAAAATAAAGCTGTGATTAGCCTGAAGGAAATAATAAAATTTGACTCTTACAGTAAGCTCTCGAACACTTTTGACAGTCTTTGATGATACCACCAGAGACGGAAGGGAAGCAGCTCCTTTTTGTTATCACTGAATGTGAAAAACACTTGCAAGCTGACCTGGCTTCCCATATATTAGTTTTCTACACAGATTTGCAATGGTGTCTGAATCATCTTCCCCCACCTGCTCTGCCAAATTATTATGGTACAAGCGCTTTGCAAAAAAAGCACAATTGCTTGAAATTACACTAGAGTCAAATGTTGATAAAAAGGTGTCACAGAGGGAATGAAAACTAACTGCTGTGAAATTTAATGAAACCCACTGTGTGCCAAGGGCACAGGCAGCCAAATTGAATTTAAAAAGGTGCCAAGCAGGGAAGCTTGTAATCAGACTAGCCACTATGTTAGATGAGATAAGCAGAATGACTTTTCTCTATCATGAGATCAAAACAGACTGCAATTCTTATGCATGAGATGAAAAGTTACAGTATTTATCCTCCCAGCTTCCTGTGTTCTTAGCACTGGATCTCCAGCTTAGTGGCCTGAAAAGGAATTTGCCATCTCCAGCGTAAGGCTTGTCCCAGCCCTCACAGGTCACCGAGCTCTTTCCTGACACAGTTTTTATTGCAAATTGTTATGGAAAAGAGGAGCAAGCTAAACAGAGTTGTGAATGGCTCCGCATAAACTATCTTCAGCCATGGTGTCCCCTTCCACAGCCTGGAGAATGAATTGAAGCCAATGGAGGAGAAAAGGAAATAAAAGATAACACTAACATACGAAACGAAGGAAGCAAGGCACTCGGTTCAACAGATAGCTCAGTGCTCACAAGGAGAACACTTTCCAAAGCATCACTCCACTGTAGCCTGTCAAGAAACCATTTTACTCCTTAATTATTATAACAGTGTTATTTTGAAACAGTGTTAAGAAAAGCCTGATCTCACAGACAGAACGGTGCTTACATTCATTTACAGCAGCAGTCGCTCAAACTCCGGTAGCACAAGGGACAATAAAGCTGTGCAGCCCACCTTCTTTGCTAGAAATACCTTTGGCTTCATTCATTATTTCGGCGGCTTCGAGAGTTATCAGTAGTTTGGTGGACAGATGGGAAGGGCGCATCAGTATTTGCCCTGGACCTGGGCCACACAGAGAGGATTGGGGTCTGCATCTTTGACTCGATGATGGGTATCATCATCACAACCCGCTCAAACCTGCAGCCTGGCCTGAATCACCAAATTCTGCTTTTGCTGGTCGGCCAGTGACCCTGGAATACTTTCCAGAAAGAAAGTTTCTGGTTAGAGAGATTTCCAGTACTGAACAAAGTCCTTCAAAGCCAGCCATTGGGTTTCTTGCAAAAGGACTTCTTGTAAAAATGTCCTGACTTTTATAACAACCTCTTGATTTTGCAGAATGTGCCTGTAATGTTTTGGGGGTTTGTCTTGGCTGTAAAGAGCTTTATCCCACTCTTTAGTGCCATTCACTATGTTTTTACTGCCATGGCAGAAACAGGACTTTAAAAATAACAGAATTCCATGAAATCTAAAACATGCTGCAGCACAGAAGTCTTCAGTTTTGTATTTTCTTGTGTGTAACCCATACAACACCTGACAGACCCTCTGTGAATCCGCAGCAGCAGAGGATACATATGTCTGCGGGTACAGCAAACGGAGCTTTACAAGGGGGTGAAGATCCTCTCCCCTCGCAGCCCCCCTGTCCCCCCTCCGCCTGCCTCCTTCCCCGTGCAGCACCCTGCTCTCCTTAGCTCGCTTTGCCTACTGTAACCCTGGCCTCTGACCGCTCCCACCTCTGCTCATACCTTTCTGAGGATGCAGCTGAAGTAAAGGAGCTTTTAGAGGGATGCAGGGTATCTGAAGAGGAAACTCTCCCCATGAAAATAATACATTTGTCATTTGTTACTAGGCCGACATTTAGAGGTCTCCTTTTACTCACCCCCCTACAAAGCGCACAAGAAATTAGTCAGCATCAGTTCTCATCATATTAAAAATGCAGTAAACTCAAAGTACCCTCAATTTCCTGGTCTAGCTTCGTTTCAGTTAGGACTTCTCTGGAGCAGCAACTCTCTCTGTCTCTTCCTCCAGCACGACGGATTTCTAGAATTTCCTACGTTATAACAACAACAACAATAACAGAAGCAACACTGTACAACTAAGGACGTTTGTACAAATTTGCCAGGCAGATTTACTAACCTCCAAATGACATTTAAAGCCCACCATCATGCAGCAGCACCTGGGATGAGTCAGAGCAAAGTTTGAAATTAAGTATGAATAAATTTCCTCTCACATACACACTCACAAAGGTCCCTCAACACCATGTTACCCCAGTTTCCATTGATTCCTCAAACTAAGCACTTTTTGGCATGTCCAGGTAACTCTTCCCAGTAACTGGCATTCAGCTGTATTGTGCCTGACCTGAATTTCTTGTGATGCTCTGAATATCAAGTTCATTCTGATTAAAAAAAAAAAAAAAAAAAAAAAA
>Ga0065711_1033178_pt1 | contig 25956 bp, 12 predicted proteins | sample Hoacrofraction12_FD_59098 | JGI IMG/M metagenome (GOLD analysis project Ga0065711, IMG submission 59098) | Hoatzin crop microbial communities from Cojedes, Venezuela - Epithelial fraction 12 v2 (version 2) | ecosystem: Host-associated > Birds > Digestive system > Esophagus > Crop | place... | reverse complement strand
GAAAGAAAGAAAGAAAGAAAGAAAGAAAGAAAGAAAGAAAGAAAGAAAGAAAGAAAGAAAGAAAGAAAGAAAGAAAGAAAGAAAGAAAGAAAGAAAGAAAGAAAGAAAGAAAGAAAAGAAAGAAAAGAAAAAGGCACCCTGACACAGAATTTTGGCATGACTAAGCCATTTTATTGTTCATACACAAGGACATACAGTGGGATTCAGATCATTCTCAGATAGCTGTGTCCAGTTTGCAATAAATAAGAGCAGGAACAAGAATAAGCTTGTTTTGCTGTGGAAGACTAGAACAGTGACTCTTAACAAAGTTTTGTAGCAGGTCTGAGGATGGGGTGTATAATTTTTGCATCGTCCTTTGTGGAAAATAAATCATATTTTGAAGAAGTGAATGTTAGGGGTGGATGAAGGGGAAGAACGTAGCCTTTTGAGTTTGGAGGATTTCTAAAGGATTTTAAAAGACTGTATCTAGAGGAGCTGGACCAAGAAACAGTTGACCACTTCCTTCTTTGCCTCTTATTCTAACATACAACTAAGGAAAGTATAAGAACATTGTTTAAGATATCTGTGACAAATGCAAGATAACTTTCCCTGAGATGAATTAAACCAAAACACAGACAATCATCAGATTAATGACCTTTCTACCTAGAGAGAGGAGGGGGATACAGATGCTGAACAGAAGGCAAGTTATTGCTCCCTTTGGTCACTGTGCAGTGTATGTCCATCCATGACTTGTTGCTTTTACAAAGCAGGTTTAAAGAAGGATGCCAGGAGGCATGACTGGTAGGGAGCCATTGCGGTGTGCTTCAAAGGGGATTGCACCTTTAAGCACTGAGGAAAATGCTGCTTTAGGTTTTACACCCATCTCATTCAACAACAGATCAACACATAGCTTGACTACAGTGTTAGCTGGAAGTTTTGATAGCAACATTTGATTCTCTAGTGACACTTGGTAATCCCAAGTTGGCAAAACTCTCCTTACAGCTTTAGTCTTGAAACTAAAAATACTGAAATTAGTGCTGGAACCCTTTCAAATCAGGGCAGAATTTATGCATTCTGCATTTATCTCTCCCTTGCTTGGGATAGCTGTCAGAGCCAATTTGATTGCTGTCCTGAATGGACTGGGATCACAGACGCTGATCTTAAAAAGCCAGTAGCCTGTCCCAGGCATAGGAGGTGGTTTAAAACAACATAGAAAATTAGAAATTTGTCCTTCATTTACTATACCACCAGACTAATCCTCACACTGAAGGGATAGTTAGTGCAGGGCACCAAGGTAATCTTTTGCTGCTTCAGTAAAAGTGAGTAAAAGTGAGTCTGTGAAGGAGTTACTAATAGTGCATCTGTGTGCGATCAGTGAAGCTGTAAAGTGTTTTCATAGGGCTGAGGTGCACACCTCAGTGGCAAAGGCAGGACCTCAGAATCTTGTTGTGGCCTTCCACACTGGCCCGTTGAGCAGAGGGGGAGCGGTAGTTTCGCAAGAATAGGCAGCATAGACTTTCCAATGACACACATCAACTTTATAATGCGTGTGCAGAGACTAGTAGAAATGAACTAAAATAGTCTCCCTTTTAACTCCTGGTGCCATTTCAAATGTGACACATTTTATTTCTGAGGTATATCTTCCTTCCATCATGCAGAACTAAAAACTAATCTCTGACCATGACATATATTTAATTAGAAGAGTAATCCTGCTTGTCATCACTAGCATATTCTTTTATTAGTTTATAGCTTGTTTACAGGAAATTTAGCTCACATATTTCTCCTTTGCTGAGAAATCCCATGTGCCATCTTTGCAGAAATATTGAATTAGAAGAGATGCAGTGGTATGACGATATTTTTACAAGACAGATGATATACAAAGATGTAAATGCAGTCTTTCCCATTGGAATAATCTGGTTAGATTCATTAGGGACTTGCAGACTGAAGTGAATGTGTATACTCAGCAGCACTCCTTGGGAGCCATTTTCTTGTATTTCAGAAGTGGGTGACATCTGCCCCATCACCCTGCGGGTAAGTGCAACTATGCATCTGGGCACTCTTTGATTGGCAAAACATGTAGTGAGAGACAAGTTTGGATTCGGGAACCAGCTCAAGCTAACTCTAGAAATGCAGTGGAGATCCTGCCCTGTGCTGAAGTGTACTGTAGGAACAACAGCTCATTGGAACTCATCTGTTCCTCTTGTTGCTCAGGTTGGATGAAAAGATGTGACTTCATCCACAGGTACCAAAGGATTTGAACTGCACAACGTACATAATTCTGTTTTCACATTTGCTTCAACTCTTTGTAAACTTTGGTGCCATTCTGACAACTACTGTCTCATAGTTAGGTCTTTTAGTATCCATTAGATGACAATTGCTCTGATCTAAAAAGGTTTTTGTCATCTAGACCAGATGGTATAATTCATTTCTGTTGTGAATGCTTTTTAATGTGGACAGTATAAAGTAGAGACATGACAAAGATGCAGAAGGATGGCTAGAAGAAATCATATATTATTAAATGGTTCCAGGAAGATCAAATATGTCATTTCTGTACTTTATATCACTTTATACTTTATAGAGATTACTGCAATTTCATTGTCTAGTTGTTTTTTATGGCTTTATAAATTCACTAGAGTTAGTGAGCTGAATATACAAAAAGAGGATTCATTTAACAAGTGGAGCTAGGCAGTAAGAGCAAGATCCATCAAGGGACCTTGCAGACCTTGCCATGAGTTGAGTAGTTGGAAGAAGCCTAGACCCTGGAGCACTAGTGTGAGGTCTCTACATGCCCAGTAGACTGCAAAGAGTAAGTGTCAAGGCCCACACAAGCCAACAAGTGAATACTCAAAAAAGATGTAGACCTAAATGTCTTCTGTTCTGTGATTTTGTCTCCAAAGCTGAGTCTTCTGTTGGATACGGTTCTCTTCTTTTTTTTTTTTTTTCCTTTTTTTTTGTCTTTTTTTTCCCCTCCAGAGAACGGAACAGAGCTAATATTTAGTTTGTTTCCTTTTCAAATGTGCCAAAGGCTGGCTTATTTGCTGGGCCATTAGTAGTGTCTGGTTCTGAAATTATAGTCTTATGGTGAGAATACATGTCCAGGAAAGGGGACGCTTAGGTTCAGTTTTCTGCTCAGATTGTGAGGCTTCAAACTAAAAAATCACACAGTACTGAAGAGTGATCCTTTGCACAGTAGAGTCCATTTATTCCTGCTGGGAGTTCTACTGAATTTACTCAAAATTCTCCTGCAGTGTTCACTAATGTAAGTAGCAGGTCCACAACTTTTCTAACATGTACAAGTATGGGCATACTGATATTATTTGAACAGGGAAATAAGACAGTAGAAATGTTGCTAGTTACTAGTACTATTACCAGCATTAGGTTTGTACAGGGAAAGAACTGTGAGTCGTTCCACTGAAAGATACAAGAATTTTTCACTGAAGAAAAACATAAGGAATTACTCTGCAACTTAATGAGCAATTAACCTATTCATCTTGTCTTCTAACTCTACTTTAGGGCAAGTGGAATGAAACACAGCTCAGGGCTAACTATGGGCTGATTCAGATTTACTCTGTGCTGTGTTGCCAACACCTCAACTGCTGCTGGAGAACTGTTCTTTAACACACATCCTGAATCTTGCTCTCTCTGGTCCCCTGCCTTACATCTTTAGTGAAATACTGGGTTAACAGAAGTATTGACGACCCCCACCTCCCACCCCAGCCTACTCTATGGCATCATACAATGCTACGTGTGTCAAACTACTTGGATCAAGGGGAGTTAGTGTTTAGTTTCTCCTGTCTGATTGGATGAAGAATGGCTAAAGCATCACTGGCTTCTCAGGCATTTTTAATGTCATTTTTAAAAAAATGCATCTTGAAACCCTATTTAAATGTCTTCAGTATACTATAAAGCTTCATTTTTGCAGAAGGCTTACTTGTTCTGGCCTTCCACTCAGGGAATTACCTTGGTTTTATTCCTGCTATATCATATGCCTGACACTCCTGATCGGTTCGGTGACCACTAAGAGCCAAAGATTGAACAGAAGTATAGTTCATCTAAAGTCCTTAACTCACGTGAACACCTTCTACAAGAGCTGTTTAGAGGTACAGCTCTCCATTGACGTTATAGTTAATTCACTTTCAGTATTTATTTGAAGGTGCCATTTCTCCACTTAATTGTAATTGGTTTAGCCAAGACAACTTGGGACAACATTTCCAAGTGAGACCAATTTGGTCTAGTGATAATGAACTCTCCGTAGCTGCTGCTAAATCTTTAGAAAGAATACCATTTAACCATATTCTAGCCCAAATTGTTGTCTGGCACAATGTTAATAATTTAAAGAGAATGCAGTCAAGAGCAGTTTTATTAAATTTAGTTTCATATTTGTTCAGATGTCTAAGAATTTCTTCTGTTGGGTAGACAGTACATTTAGTAGAACAGACAGGACACTTGCAAAGGTCTCAGTTTAGTGAGAATTTGCTGAAAACCTCCATCTACAAAATGTACTAAAACTCCTCTCTGGTTAAGCAATAGCTTCCATAGTTCCTTTCTGGCTAGGCTTCTGGTTTTGTCTAGCACCTGTTCAAAACTATAGTGAAAGGGTTGTCTGTGACTTAATGCAAACAAAAGATTAGGACTACTCAATCTAGAGGCATTTTTCCTATCACCTGTAAGGAGACAGATGCTTCAGGGATCCTGGGAAAGTCTGGCTAAGAAGATAAATACACAGGCCTCCTGTCCGGCCAGATTCTAGCATTCACTTCTTCCTCATATCCTCATGACTGAGACCTTCAAAGCCAGGGTCGACGTGGTTTCACAGCTGCTTGCACACCCCATAACCATGTTCCAAAGGTCTGATAAAATTGAAAGTCATACAGAATTTTCTTCATAAATAATGAAGAGCCAAACGTCGGCTTTGATGTTTCCTTCTGCCCCACTTTGCAAGGCTGAGGAGAGTGCTAGTTCCACTTACGACTTACGGCTGGCTACAAAAAAGCATACTGTGGTACAAGGCTGAAAGGGGCTGCTTTAGATATTTTTTGCTACTGGTTTACTTCACTGTTTGTAGAGATGTAGCAGTCATAATGCTGCCAGTTTAAAATGTGAACAGAATCACAGGTTCTTCTAAAGTAATGATGCATGACTTTAAGCCAAAATATATATTGGAGGGTGGAGTTGTTTGGCTTTCTTTCAAATATTTAGTGCATGTTTTAGTCATTTTGTGATGATTTTTTCTAAAATATGAAAACTAGAAACTTACCTGAGCCTCTCATGCGATATTTTAAATACAGCAGCCTGGGTTTTAATAGGTTATTTTCTGCTAGACTTTCAAGAAAGTTGCAGACTGGAAATAACATTTTTGGAGAGGTTTTTCTCTGTGTGTATGCTGAAAGAAGGATAAAAAAAGAAGAATGCCAAAGGGCAGTTAGAATGTCACACTTCATATGTGGAAGTGTGGAGCGGGTCTCTGAAAATCCAGAAATGTGAATTTCAAGGTCAATTATCCTAACAGTCCTCCTCAGCTTCCTCAGCTCCTCACCTCCTCCTCAAATCCTGCCATCTTTAATCTGTTTCAAAAGCAGTGTGCTCCTTGGAAGTATACTGACACATTGAGGAATAAGATATTTCTGACAAAAATGTTTTTTTTTTGCGCAAGTGAAATCAACAGCCCTGCCTGCTCCCCAGTGAGTGAGTGGTTTGATGCCTGGAACTCACGCCTATAATTATAATTCTTTTGTTTGTTTGCCTTGGCTATCGGATGGAAATGTCTTTTTGTCTCCCAAAGAATATTTGAGGGGAAAAACCAGCATCCATATATATGTCACTTCTGTTATTTTTATGAAGAGGCTTAAGGGAAGGGATTTTCTAAAGAAGCTTAATAACCACCATAGAAGCCCTACAGGCACACTGCCAAATAAGAAGAGCAAACTAATGATTTCAACAGAAATAATCTATAACAAAGGAAGAAAACACAGCTGATAGATGTATGTCTAAGCAGAGTGGAAAGAACTGAAGCAGAAGAATATGAGAGCTGGAAATACATTTCTTCGAAAGCACAATGGATCTTGTTTAGTTAAACAACTATTGTAGCTTATTAAACCAAGCAATTATTTTTACATTCTCTCCCTTGTTTGGCAAATATAGCTCTCAGGATAGATATCCAAACAGGAGAAATGGAGCATTCATGGTAAGCAGTAACAGCTGGTAAGCTAATCAACTGAGTCCATGTTTCTGATAAAGATGTCCCTACATAGGCATTAGCTATCTATAAATACATATGACTGGAAACCAAGTTTATCTGGCTGGGAGAGGTAGCAAGTAAAAATTAGACGTGGTATTTCTAATCTATTGGTTCCAACTAGGAAAAATATCCAAAGTAGCTTTAAAGTAGTAGCCTGCAGCTGGGAAGGGATCCTTGTCACATTAAAGCCAGTGGAAGATATCAGAAAGACGATTTTGCTTTTGCTCTTGGGAGCTTCAAGCAACACGACACTGCTGTGTCAACCATTAAGAAGGTGAATTATGCACTTTTTTTCCTTAAATCTAGGTCCCTCTGCTGGCTTGTGTTACTATTCCCGCTTTCTAGAACACAGTTCCCCATGAGCCATGGGTCAATGACATTCTTGTGCATATTAATCATCAGCGGTACTCAGGAAGGAGACAGGTGACTTGGTTCTATTGCACTTGTGTTCATTGGGTCACAAAAGAAAGGTGAAGAAACAATTTATGTGCAAAAATTATTTCTGTCTTGTTACTTAAAGCTTGATCCAAATCTTACTAAAGCCAATGGAAGTACTGCTGACTGGAGGACTTAGATGCAAGTATATATTGCATAACTAAGATTGACTTGGAAGAGAATATACAAATCAGCTCACATTCAGGAACAAGATCTAGGGTATATTTTAAAGTGCCTTTGTAAAGATCAAGATATTTTTCTGTTATTACAGTCCTATATAAAAGTAGTCAGAGATGACAAAGAAAGGTGTAACACCTTGAAGGGTTGAAAGAAAATAAAGCTTTTAAAAATCAGATTGCTCTAATTAAATGCTGAAAGGCCTTAATTGCCGTCAGACCTATTGTAGGACAGTAGCATATGTGTGTGTGCGAGTGAATAGTTTTTCTGTATTTTAACAGCTTGCTATAAACCTTACAATTCCCATGTTACAGTTCTTATCTGGGATTAAAAGTATAGGTTATATCTAAATGCTACCTGAATAATTGCAGTAGGTAAATGTTTGCAAATAGAGAAGGTATGCACCATCAGATTACATTGTGAATATTAATGCATATTAATCCGAGAGGGAAGCAAAATATAAATAGATTCCCAGTGCTTTAAAGACAGTTATTCTTGCCATTCTTCGTAAGTTCATTTTTATGTGAATTGAAGTGGATTTGTTGTTATAGAAGTTTGTTTTTATCAGAAGTTTCCACAAATTAGCATTGGTCCATATAAAAAAATCTTCCTAGGGAGCTTACAGCTGAAAGCATCTAAGCACAGGAGAAAAAAAAAGGCTGAAAACATGCAGAAGCATTACATTGTTGCTTCTCAGGTATTTTGAAATTCTAATGGCATCAAATGCGCATTCACCAGCCTCAGACAAGAGGATTCTGATTTCAGGCTGTTGGCTGCCTGCTACACGGCCCCCTGCACCTTCCTTTAAAAAACCTGATGATGGCAGGTCTTCGTGACAGGCTGTTGATGTGAGCGGGCTGATCGGCTCTCCACAAATAAGGCAGGGATTGTATTTCAGATTTAGCCACAAGGTGAGCATTCTCACCCACCCTTCACCCCTGGGACCATTCATGTCATTCACGCCCCAGAGCTGCTATATGGGGTGATTTGGAGAAGCCTCATCTCTGCCTCCCTTTGCAGACCCACATGTCCAGGCAATGCCTCCTTCTCTGGCAGTGGCTGGTGTCCTGAAGCTGTACCGATCCAATGGGACTAAATTAAGGATCTGTCTTCTATAAGGTGCTTGTCTAAGGCTGAGGGCATTACAGGCTTTGTACGCACTAGCACATCAACAGGGCTGGTGCTGTGCTCTGGTGTGTGCTTGCCATCTACTAAAAAGTTTGCACAGACTTTGGCCCAGCTCTAGCTTCAGTCAGTTAGTGCTTCCTAAACAACGTCTGGGCTTGTGGTGGTTAGCACAAGCCAGAGACCATTTCCAAACAGCCACATTAGTATATTAAATTTTATGCATAATATTAATATTAGCACATTAATTTAATACTTAGAATTGACTTAATAAATAACATATATTTATATAATGTAGAAAGATCAATAATTAGTTTACTAGATAATATGAGATTAATATTATTGTTACTATATAGATAATATATTCTACATAGATAAATTACATCATAATTATATCCATAAAATATAATGATGTATTGATATATTAATATTAACTACAGATAATAATATGATAATATATTCACATTACACTCCCTATAATGCTGATATAACTACTTTGTTTAGGGGGATCAGAGGGTTTAGCTATATACCTGCGCTATGTTGTACTGATTGTCTTGGAACAAAGGAACAACTCCCACCCCATTTTTCTTACTAATATAGATGTGACCACAAAGTCCAGCAACTGGTCTGTAAGAAGAGCAGTGCTTTCTAAGCTGCTGTAGGTTATATTAACTTCTGAAGGCATCTGCCACAAACCAGATCCTGAAGCTAGAGATAACTGTGGTCAGTTTATGACAGAAACATGAACTCTGCCATTGCCCGCCTGTAGCCAGCGGCAGATTTCGGGGTCACTGGGTGCCCCAGGAGCCTGCACTCACCTAGCTACTTCTTTTCTATTAGGATGTTTTTTCGGATGGCTTATGCTTTGTTTATATGATCATCAACATTCTTAAGAGTGCAAATAATAGGCAGTCTTTCCATCTACAGAATACAAACATGCAGCCTTGTCAGCAACTCTGCAATGGTCAGAATTTGCATGTGTGTGCAATGCTACTAAGAATCACACCAGTTCTTAGATTTGTAATCCACAGGAAAAGCAGGGCCAGAGGCTGGTAAAACAATACTTGTTCTGTCGGTGTTGCTAAAACACGCTTTAATCACTTCTCTTTATCAGGCCTGTGTAGACCTCACTTGCTAAGAGAAATTAGCTGCAACTAATTTACCAGTAATGAGTAACAGGCAACTTATCTAGAAGCTTACAACTGTTGCCTGGATACAAATATGTTTAAATGCTTTTATATACAAAATGCTTTTAGGTTATTTGCAGCAATTTGTTTTGATGACAAATTGTCAAACAGAAAGCCAGGGCACATGGCATTACTACCTTAACCTCCTATGTGACACAAGTACTGTCCCTATGCTGCCACTGAATAGGTGTAATAAGGAACAGTATTGTGTCGCGCCCTGTTTGGTGAGAGAATCCACGCACCCTCTGAATACGGTTCTTGATTTGCCTCTAAAGGGTTAGATATCTGAGACTACAAAGAGCAGAATTTCATTTAATCAGCTGGCTACATTTGTTAGCAGCTGCTGCTATTTTGGAAGGTAAAACATTGGAGAAAACAATTGTAAAAAACAAAAAAAAACCCCACTGAACTACACTAAGTTAATAAAGGGCACTCGCTAGATCTCTTAAAAGTTGAACTGTTAGGATTTATTGCAAAAATGTTAAAAACCTGTGAGTAGGAACAAGAAAAAAGCAAACCAGATCGTTGTACAGTCTGGAGAGGTGTTTTGAACCAGCTTTTTTCTCCTTCTAATATATGTACTCTGTTGCCAAAATCAGCCTGTGTACAGATACGTGCAAATGAAATACTGGAATTCCCAAGGTGGATGCTAAGCTGCATCCACATGTCCAGCTGCTGAACTGTGTCCCAGAAACACAAGACTCTGGTGGGAAACAAGGAAATCTTCTTTTCAGAGATTTGCTGCTCAGTCCGATGAGACTCATGCTCTGCTTTCGGTAGAATAAGTAGTTTGATATAACTGTAACATATCAGGTTATGAGCTAGAAGATCTATTCTTTTCTGGCAGAAAAATAAAACAAAACGGAAAACAGAACAAAGAGGAAAGTAACTCAGACATGAGGACAGCTGTGAAGCTTCTGTTGCATTTTCCCCTCTTGATTTATCCCCTATATTTTTGAGCTTCACCAAAGAAAGGACACCAGTGTGTCCTTTAGGAGTCTAGGGCCTCTGGATGAGGAACTTACTTCTGGTAATTTGTAATATTCCTCAAGTGCCCTTTCCCTGGCAGCTTCCCATGCAGAGTATCGACAGACTGGGTGGAACAAGCTGGGTCCCATGCCTAAAATCTTCTGCACAGTACTATAGCTAAAGATAACTTATGGCAATTTATCAAGACTTTTTTTTTTTTCATTTTAGAAGTTTCTTAACAATCAAGATTTTCCGTATTAAAAATCCTACTTAACATTTTTACAAACTTCAAGCAAGCAAGCAAGCAACCAAATGCATAAGATGAAGTCACTTTTATCTGCTGTATTAGATTGCTTCCCCCTGCTGTCTTTGTTCCTTGTCTGCTTGGTACATATAGGTCTAAAAGATCTGGATGGTCACATTGTTAAGAGAGTCACTACCAAAACACTTTGGCCATAGCTTTGTATTCTTTGAATTCTCATTGGAGTTTTGATATCCCATTTTCCTGTTGGTGTTTACAAGTATATTATGTAGAATATTATCATCATCACATCAAGTTAATATGGCACTTCTGTACTTTTTTAAATATACCATTCTTCTGTTGGGGTATTCTGAGGAGGAAAATGACTATGCTGTAAAAATCAATACAGTCGTGTAAAAGCTGCCTCTGCTTCCTCACAGAGAAGAAACCTTTTTTGGTGATGCTTAGAAATGTAGTCCTTGTGGTCTCCCTTCTTGCAAAATGCAGTCAGCTCTGCATGACTGATGAAGTTGCTGCTGCTAGGCACAAAATATTCAGACCCTTGCTAGGAAGATTTTCCTTGGACGATAAATCCTTGAAAGATTGAAGTATTTCTTCAGCACAAGCCTCTTATCTGCAGAAACGCAGCCAGCAGTGCATTTTCCGCAACACAGATGGGAGGAGCAGCAGGAGGCTGTTTTCTGTGATTTTTTTTTTTTCCAATTGATCCCATAGAAACATCCTTACCTGCTTATCTCACCTCCTATTTTGCCAAATAAAGCTAGTTTGTCAGTCACTTGGGTGATAGCTGCTACTGCTTAATTACAGAACAAAGAGTAGCTTTCTTACTTTGAGTAAGAAGTGGCTGCTGTGCCACTGTTTCAGGAATGGTAGATGAAAGGCAGGACCCTCTTAGCACCTGTCATCACTTCAGAGTGTCAAAGAAATTGTTCATTGAAACTGCAGCCGTTGGCCATGTCTTTTTAAGGTACGATATGCTTTCCACAACTAGAAATGAAGACTCGCCTCAAAGCTGAAAAATACTTATCCAGACTGCTAAACATGAGAACATAGGACATATTACTAAAAGATTACACATTATGGCCAAAGTAAGTTATTTGAAAATTATCTCCAAGATCATTTTATGTTGTATAAACCAACGGCTAAAAATTTAAAGATGAGATCTTAAGATGCAAAGCAAAAGCCCAACCTTTCTCTGAAAATGGCAAAAAGTGCTAGTGAGTCATCAGACAGGAAAATCAAGAGAATAGCAAGTCGAGATAAAGCATTAACACTTTTATTTTTGCTTTCTTCCAATTTCGTAAGGCCCTTTAAAAAGCTCTAAAATAAAGAACAAAGAAAAGAATTTTAACAAAGTGTGGGAGAGACATAAACTGCAGCTGAGAATCCCTGAGAGCGTAAATGCAGGTGGCACAGAGGGTCTGGTGCCTTCGCACTGTGCTACCTGGAGCTACTCTGCCTCACCATATCACATCCTGGAGCTGACGGACCCATGGAGAGACCCACAGGCGTGAGGGAGCAGGGCTGTTTGCTTCTGAAAGATGGCAAAGGCTGTACCAAGGCAATGAAGGTGTTCAGGAACAGAGGAGGGTCAGGAGGGAACCCAGCATGCTGCCAGTCGCCTTCGCGCCCAGCGTAGCAGGATGTGGTGGGAGGTGGGTGGATTGTCAAGCGATGCTTAGTGGTGATGGTGCAGACTTTACTGGTTGTTTTTTGTGGGTTGGAAGATAAAAGAAGGTGATGGTCCCATTCTTATGAGAATCAATTAACTTACGCTATATCTGTAATTGATAGCTTCAAGATTACTGCCAGTATAAAATGAACATTAGGAAAAGGAATCAGCTAAAGCAGATTTTAGGGGATACCTTCTTCCCTGAGGATGACGATTTCATGGTCCGTATTAGCACTGTTTCGTGTCTGGGAAGAAAGGGTAAGCTTTTGTCCTGGGGATATTGAATTTTATTGTATAAATAGTTTTAATAGCGAACAGTCTTTAATATATTCCAACCTTCCATACGGTAGACCGTATCAGCAAAGGGAAGTAAAAACACAACCTGGAATTTACAAGTGACTATAGGAAACTTAAAATGACACTTCAGTTCACTGAGTTTGTTCCCTGAAAGCAAAATAGAAACGGAAAATTGACAAGACTGTACCCTATGGGAGACAGAAGTTCTTAATCCTAGTGGATGCACATTTGTTAAAGCTACATGGGAAGTCCTGAAGGCGACTACATGGATATAAGCTTATTAATGTTCAGTTTCATGGCATGCCTGTAGTTTTATTCAAGTTTCAAGAGATATTTGTTTTGATAGTTTGAAGAGACTTTATGACAATACAATTGGTTAAGTTCTGTGCACACAAACATCTTTTCCCGTATTCTAAAGCATGCCAGATCGAGACTGAAATTTTATTACTGTGGAAAAGAAAGCTGTGTTTTATTGCTCCCTAACAAAGCAGCTTCAGAATTATTGCTATAATGCACACTTATAAAGCAAGGTTATTTTTCCTCATTAACAAGCATGGAAGACATGGCAAATGCCCAAAAGTTTTGTCCTGCAAATATTCTTTCAATGATAGTATGCATTGTCCTGAATGGTCCTATTGAAGTTAACCTTAAATGTAATTAACAATGCATTATTAATAATTATTAGCATCAGTGTATGCAAAGTCCCTTCAGATGCCTTACATTTGAATAATAATAAAAAACTTACCATAATAATTATCATAAATTAATGTCAGAACATCAGATGATTGTAGCAGCTCAGGCCAGAGGTCCACTTAGCCTGGCATTCTGTCTCCAACAGTGGTCATAAGTGCAAGAACATGCCAAATGTATATGACACTTCCCTTCTACCCTCCTGGATGTATTTTGCTTACATAGTGAGTCTAAACAGTAGAAAAGTGCCCAGTGGGTGTCTTTCCGATTCATCCTTGGTCTCCTCTTTAGCCAAGTAGATTAGTTGCACTCACAGTGTCCTCCAGACAAATTTCACGAAACTCCCTGTTCTAAAAAGGTTCTGCCCATCATGTAAAACACTACCCCATTTTGGTTAGTTCAGACATTTGTGAGATATGGAAATAAATGCCTGCTTTACAGAAAAAATTAATTAAAAATGTCAGTAATCCTCTGTTTTCCTCTATAGTATGTTTCTATGTATTTGGTTGTTGTAATCTGTCTTGATGGCATGACATCTGTAAGATCAAAACCTAGCATACACTGCAGATTTGTCAACCAATCCAATACATATCTCCATGGCCAACATAGTATCTGAGCAGCTCCTACTTTTTAGAAGGAGGCACAAATGGTCCAGGTTAAACTCAAGAGCAAGGCTTAACCCATGTGGAAATAACCCATATGGCTTATTACACCACCTGGATCACGTCTCCATTGGTGGTCTTCTCCCTTGCTTGTGCAGATGACAAGGGCTGGATCTCTCTTTGGCTGCTGGGGTGGAGAAAACTTGGGTGCTGGAATTAATAGAAAAAACATAAAATGCTACAAAACACCCTCTTTCTAGGTGGATAGCACTGTAGATCTATAAACTCTCCTCTCAGAAAGTCGTTATCCTTTAGCCATGAGATTCAGATGCGAGAGTAAGGACTCGGCAACCTGTGGAGCTGCACTGTGAAATGACAAAGCAAGCAGCAGCCATCCTGGCACATGCATGTTCTTCTGAAGGTGGCAGCTGCTCTAGTCTGATTAGCAACCATGAAACCGTTTGGTTGTAAGCCAGACTGATAAATGAAGTAACTCTTTCAATACCAAATCTGCCCTTAGATGTTAGAATGAAAATGTATTAAATAATCTGTTCTTTCTTTTCTAGTCCTACAGCAAGTCTGTTACCCTGACAAAAGTAAGGCTCCATAATGCTGAAAAGTGCTATGTGAATGTAGTAGACTTTTTTTAGGAACTCTGGGACAAATAGCTAAATTAGTTCAGACTGCCGAATGAGATCAGAATGACCTCAGTCCAGTTAGTCAAAAGCGATCCTCGCTTCCCCTCAATTCTCAAAAATCTTGCTGGCTGCCAGCAGTGTCCAAAATTGTTTTCATTTCAGCCTTTCTAGCTAAACTGGGCTGCTGAACAGCATATTTGATCCCCAGAACAGAATCAACGTGATCCTAGCTACAGAGGTTAGGTAGGAGTATCTATGTTGCCTGCAGGAGCTGAAAAAGCTGAGCATGCTGAAGAGTGGCTCCCCTAAGCTTTGGCACACAAAGGATTTTATGAAGGGATAACACTGACTTCAAAGATAAGCAAGTTGCTATGAAAATTAAATCCCATTGAGTATGACGACAGCTGGGGAAACCAAATAAGAAGATTAGTCAAAAATGTAGTAGCCATACGATTTAATAACTCGGCAACTCCTATTGGATCCTGGGAAGTATTTTTGAGATGGTGGAGAAAACAGCATCCCAAGGGTATTCCCTAGGTACTTTCCATCGTGGTATAAATTTGATTTACACTTAAATATCAATGGCAAAGAATAGAGGAGAACACTAGGAAAAAAGTGAAAGCTTACAGAAGCGGAAAAATATCTGCAAGGCAATTTGTTCTCAACGAAAACATGAACCAAAAGAGATCGTATAATTAGTGCCCACTGAAACACCATTTCCCAGGGGTTTGCAACTTGTCAAAAGCTAAACCCAAGCCACATCAACCTGGTACAGATCCCTGAGTCTGCTGGAGGTGGTAAGCTCCCGTCTGCTCCTTATGCTTGAGTATTACCATCTCTTGCTGATGAGCTTGGCAGCTGCTCACTTGGAAATGGTGTTGGGCTGCTGGTGTTGACATCTGAGGAGAGCTGCTCAAGCAGAAAGGCTCTTTGCGTGGACAATAGTGTCTATTTGCAGCCTGCCAGGCTGCGTGAGGGTAGCTCAGGCTGTGAAACAAGACAGCTTGCATGTTATAACATCAATGCTGCAAAAATCAGAGGTTTCCTTTAAAATCAAGTGTTCAAAGTTATTAGTAGCCGTGGCTGTGTGACCCAATGAAATAATTGGAATGGCATATGGGAAATAAGAGGTTTTATCAATGACAAGATCTTTCTCTGTCTTTCCATCATTTAAGTTCTCCAGTATATCTCAGTCATTTCTGGGCAAATACTGTGCTAATTAGTTTCAGTTTCCCTGGGGAAAGGATCTGACCTTTTTTTTCCTTCCCCTGAAAACATGTCTTCACACTTTTAATCAGAATATGCTGAGACTGCCTCAAATCATAGAATTATGTCAAAATACATAATAAAGCTTGGAAAGTGGTAGTGGCAGGTTGGCTTTTTGGTTTTATGTTTCTTGGCATTTTTACTGTTGAGCAAACATGCTTCAATCTGTACATAAATATATATCCAGATATACTTACAAATCATCGGTGGAAATTTTGGTGATTGACTTCTGAGACTGAATTAGGAAACAGACAGATCACAGCAGGCTTTAGAGGCAACTGACAGCCCTGGGGAATGCTATGAGAAACAAGAATGACACTGTTTACTCCAAAGAATACAAACCGATATTCAAGGCCCTTTTTACTCTCCCATTGATATTTCTCATTAGGATCAGCAGCACAATCTGATCACAAAGAAGGGCTTAGTATGGGAGGATTATGCTCTTCCACTGCCACTGATTCAAATGGCTGTTCCTGGTTTTCCCTTAATCACACTGGGATGTCTCTAATGCCATCGTAACTGCAAAGCCTGCAAGAGACTCTGCTGCTCCCTTGTTCTCCAGCGTTTCACCTACTTTACATTCTTTTTCCTGCTAAATATGGCAATGGGAAGGTCTATAAAAGAATTGTAAAAAAATTATAAAGCAGCATATATGTGTTGGGAAAAATAAACTGCTAATGCCAAAGTATTTGTACTAATTGTGAGAAGTTGTGTCAAAGAATAGGGCACATTTTCTCTGTGTTTCCCCCTAACTGGAGCCGGTACTGGACAGTCCATGGGAGTCTCTCCTTTGATTCTGATGTGGTTTGCATCATCATGATGCTCTCCTCACCCAGCAGAGGCAGAGTTCTGCATACCATCTTAAAATCAAAATGACTTTTTTTGCAGCCTTAAAGTAGTAGAGCTGGGACATGGATGGAAACCGTTGTCATCCTTGTTTCATCTTACTTTCTTTTTCCTTGATGACAGATTCTCACCCGTAGCAAAACCAAAGGACATTTGAAAAATAAAGTCATCTAAAAGGCTTACACCAAAAAATAGTGATGGCCTGGTCTATACACTCGTGAGTGAAAACAAGCCCGTCTTTTTGTGTTGTGGTTTAACCCAGCAACTAGGACCACACAGCCGCTTGGCCACTCCTCCCCACACCAGCGGGATGGGAGGGGGAATGGACAAAAAGTAAAACTTATGGGTTGAGATAAAAGCAATTTAATAAGACAACAAAGGAAGGAATAATAGTAATAGTAATAGTAACAGTAATAGTAATAGTAATAGTAACAATAGTAGTAATAATAGTAATAATAATAATAATAATAATATATATAAAACAAGCAGTACGCAATACATTTTTCCTCACTGCCTGACGACCAATAAATAGTGCAGCCAGTCCCTGAGCAGAGATCGCAGAACTCATGGAACTCACAAAACTCGCAGATTTCATGGATCTCATGGACTTTGCAGATCTCATGGATTTTGCATAACTCACTGAGCTCACGGAACTTGCCAAACTCATGGAAAAATTCCAGCCCCCCAGCCAACTCCCATTCATATACTGAGCATAACATCTATGGTATGGAATCTTTCCACTGGCCAGCTTGGGCTGGCTGCCTGGCTGTGCTCCCTCCCAGCTCCTGCACACCTGCTCGTTAGCTGAACATGTGAAAATGAAAAAAAGTCCTTGATTTCTTGGCAACAACTGAAAACATCAGTGTATTACCAACATTCTTTTCATACTAAATCCAAAACACAGCAGCTATTGGAAAGAAAATTAACTCCAGCCCAGACAAAACCAGGACATTGTGCCAATATTATACTCAGAAATTATAACTGGGAACACCAGCCTTTTGTTTTATGCAGTGTTTGACTGTAGAATAGAGAGCATTTTGATGTGGCACTGTGGGCCACGGTGTTACCCAGGGCCCTGTCCTCCATCTGCTCCTGGCAGGGAGCTACCAGCTTGGAGAGTCCCATTGCAGCTGGGCTGCGGTGGTGGGAGGGATAGAGCTGCTCTGAGAGGGAAGCCACAGTAAGTGACCAGGATAGGCCTGGCAGAACCAACATTTCTGGGATTTTGTGGTGCGGTGATTTGTGGCTGAGATACTAGACTGGAATCCGGAAGATCTAGAGTCTTTTCCCACTATCCCAAGGGCATCCACCTCCCTGTGTGGCTCTAGATCTATAGAATAGGGGCAGTAAAATCATCCTTCTTTTACTTTCTAGTTGATTCTTCTATTTGATTCATTACTGGGTACGTTTGTGGGGCCCATCACCCCTGAGACATATGTTCCCTTCGTAACAGTAATGAAAATGAAGCCAGCAGGCAGTTGTGCTGCGGTTGTGATAGGTCATGGGAGATGGAATTTGGATCAAAGTTTGATATTTTGTGTTACTGTGGCCCTCACTTTCTCTTAAACTACTTTCAAAGTATTTTTATAGCATGTTTTATAGTCCCTTCAGGATCATGAGTTAGTTCCTTTTATCTTATATTTTTCATATTGGATTTATGTTTTCGCTCAAGTCTTAAATGTTTTCCGTTACAATGCTTTTCATCAGTTTTAAGAATATTGTTTCCCTTTGAATCAAACATTTAGAACACAAATGTGTTATGCATGGAATTAAATCATCTGAATATTTATTATTAATGATTACATGTAGAAGGAAAATAGCACCCATTTAGGAGTTAAAAAAAAAGGCAAAGGAAACGTGCAGTGCCAACACTCTTGTTGTACATGGGGTTTTGTGGAGCTGCTCTAAAAGTAAGCAGTTGGCAATAAGGCAATAACGTAGCCTGAAAATGATGCAAAACTTGTGGGTCATCTTTGCCAGGATCTCTGTTCTTACAGAGCTGCATCTTGCCTATGGTATTTGTGGTGGGTTACTGTTCTCGCTTTTCAAATGACCAAAATTTTTTCACTCTGGACGGGAAGGTTTGCATTTCTTCCTTTGCCACTTTACAGTGAACTTCTTTTCAACAGCAGATGTGACACCAAGCTCGGCAGAATGCAAATATTTGTCCTTCATTGGGGTCGCTCCAAAGCCCTTTGCAACAAGCATGGATCAGTTGGCTGGGAGGCAGCTTCTGGCGCCTCGTCACTTCCCTGGGAATTTTGTTTCATACAGGCTCCGATATATTTGCAGGGAGAAGAGGGAGTAGCGTTTTTCGGAGGAAGCACTGAATATATTGATGCCTGTTCTCTTGTTATTTGAGATCCATGTAAGGCTTTCATGAGTACAGTGCTTGAGTGCTTTAATATTATGCCACGTAAGGTGACAAAGGTACTAGCTCTCTTTTTTAGCGTCTTCCCAGCCCAGAGGCTGTATAAATTGTGTTACGTTCTCTCAGCAGCTATTTCTCTCCCTTTGGGGGCCTGTTGTGAAGAGGCAGATGTGCCTGGGGTGGCTGCTGCAGCTCCAGGCACCAGCACAGACCGCAGCCTCAGCACACCACTCCCTCCCTCCGGCCAAGCATCTCAGATCCACTGAGGACAGAAAAGATTAGTAGCCAGATTTCTAACGGCAGTGTGATGTGTAACACCTAAATACCTTTAAAAAAACAACTTCTAGCCTTTAGCTTCTTCTTAAGAAATATAAATACTTGAGGAAAGGGCAACAGTATGAAAAACTGTGTGTTTGGCATTACCTACATCTTGCCCTGTGCAAGGGGGCTGGGGGAAAGGGCAGTGGGAATTTGTAGTCCTTATTTTGCATCAGGGAGATGTTTCAGGGCTGTGCATTAGGAAGAGCAGTGATGTTTCATTCGTCTGACTAAGTCTATGGTGCATCTTCAAGTTGTTTGTGTGGTCTAACACAGGGCTGCCTGCCTGAGCCTGGCTCAGGGAATTTCTTCCGTAACAGAAATGGGCTTTTGCCGTAAAGGATAGTAAGAAATGGTCTGTGTGGTGCACAAAGAATATCGAGGTTGATTTAAACTTTAAAAATTCATGACTCTACTTTTTTCTATAGTCTTCACTCAGATCTACTGAAAATCACAAATATTCTGGGAAGAAAAGCAAGATGAACAGGCACTTAATGCTTTTAACGTCCCTGCAGTTTTTAAATATTGTTGGCATCTGCGTTTTATCTAGAGAGCTGCAGGAATAGGGACTGTTGCGCAGGTGTCAATATTAATTTCAAATTGGCAATTCACAGCTATAACTTGTCTGAAAGATAACTTGTGTATGTTTCAAAAGCCATTAATTTGCTCTTTAGAATGCAGAAAAGGGAATTTCCCAGAAGACTATTGATCCTGTCAAATTCTGAGGTAACAAAAATAGTGATTTCAAACCTTGCACAGAGTTAACTACAGTCCTGCCAGAAAAGGCAGGACATATTATTCTGTCATATTACATTTCATTACAGCTTCACGTTCCATTGTTAATAATTGTAGGAAGGATAAAACACATTTTTACCATAAATGTTGGGAAGCAAGAATATGATGATTTTATGCTTAGAGGAAAAAGATTGTAATATATCTGGAGCTTGTTCTAGCAACATTATTTCAAAATTTTCTTGTTTTTCAGGCAAGTACAGTATCTTGAGTGTTTCATGGGTGTGCACGTGTGTGAGAGAGTATAAAAATCCCCTACCTGCCTATCAGTTCTGCATTGTGTTTGCATCAATGCATGGCACTCACTGCATCACTTCATCTGCAATAAAACTTCTGTTACACACTCGTATTTTTTACTGTTCTTAAACATACTTCTGTAAAACCCAAAGAAATATTTTCATGGCTAGCAAAGACATAATTCTGGAAGCTTACCATATTTCTTTCACTGCCAAACTATTTTTGTCTGGAGTGTGTAACTAGTAACTAGAAAATTAAACAAACCTGCAGGTGAACAGGCAGTTCTCCCAGTGAATCCCAAAAGCTTTCCAGTTTTTAGGTCTCTCATGCTGGGAATTAGACCAATAATTTCCACTATTATATTATTTCTACAGCTGTTGATGGAGAAGGGAAACGTGAATTTTCACTATCTGTATTTGTCAAAGCAAGAGATCAAATAAATAGAAAAAAACCCAATAGTTGTCTTTTTATTTTTTATTCTGTGCCTTTTATTCTGCCATTCCAATATACTATCTGCTATAAACAATGGAGGAGCTGGAGCTGCAGACCCCACAGTGGCAGATTATTATTAGCAAAATCCTTTCAGACATAACAGATAGTTTCTTTTAAATGAAATAGGTTAAAAAAATATCCTGTTCATCAAAAAAAGATAACACCTAACATATTTACATTAGCTGATGGAAGATAATTCACCTTACCTGCCAATGTGCAGTCAAAGGAAGCTGAGGATTTCAGTGTAATAAGCCATGTGTATGTCCATAACCCATAATTTTAATGTGCGAGCTTGGGGTAAGACAAAGAGAAGTTAGTGGAAAACAATGCCTGTTGCAAGCCACAGGCACCTGGTAGTTTGGCAAGGGATTTTGCAATAGGAAGCTATGTTTCCGAAGTCCTGAAATGAGATTTGTGTAAAAGATGAACAAAAACATTGAACAAAGGTAAGCAAAGAATGTCTGAAATCCCTCAACTCGCATAAAAAACTGTGGACAGAGCTGTAAATTCATTCCAAGTGTTAAATACACAATAAAATACCCAAAGCTATGCAGATAAAAAGATGTAGAAGTATTTTTGTTGAAATCTCACAAAATGGATACTTAAAGAAGTGAATCAATGGTTTTGATGATAAAGATGTAAAATACAATTTCATTTGGATTTATGACTGTGATCTCGGTATGGTGAATTATATGTTTAAAAGTTGTGAAATTAGTCATCTCAAATGTGGCTGACCTCATGTTTCTGTAGCGACTCTCAGATTAAGTGTCAGTCTAATATATTTTTAATTAAGAATCTTATTGGGGTTTATTATTGCTTCTAATTAATCTCCATAGATGTTGTTTTGTGCTCATTATCTGCATCTTTTTCTTATTGCAGCATTTCTTACCCCAGCAAGTCTCAGGAGATTGGGTTATTGGTCCCTCTTTCACTACACTAGAAAACCAGGATAAAAGCCAGCATCAGTCCATGTTTTGCTTCTTTGTCAGTTCCTGCTGGAGGCCCAAGCTATAATTCAGTTCAAAACTGATGTCCTCTCTGCCAGCCAAACCTTGACTATTTGCTGTCCCCACAGTGGGATAATTCAGCGTGTCTGTACCAGGCGGAGTGCTGAGCCCGTTGGGGGTGGGTCCCCCCCTTTTTAAGGGTCTACAGAGATGACTGAGATGTGGAGAGCGGCTGCTGCGTTGCTAGTGAGGTGTGGATGTCTTTCTACAGATGTTGGCTGGGGCTCTGACTTGAAAAGAGAGCCTGCTGTTGTACTCATCCTTATCTAGTGGCAGCAGAACAGCAACCCTTTCCCGAAAACACATGGGCAGTCTGCTGGAGTCAGCCCTGGGGACACAAATTCAGTGTTGTGAAAGTATTCATAGTCTGTCAGCAGGCATTGAGGCAATATATGGGGTCGTTGCTCCATCACTGCCCTCTAGGCAAAGCCTTCTTTACATGGTACAAGATTTCTCATCACATAAAACACTGAAAACAGAGCTTTGATGTAAGATTAATAATATCTGCTGGTAAGTATAAGATCTAAAGGGCTTGATATATTTTGCATGCTGTGAAACTCCCTCTCATGTCTTTATTATCTGCTGTCTCCACACAGTAGCTATTCTGGTCATTGAGAGCTCCTGAAGCCTATTCTTACGTGGCCTCATAGTCTGTTGACTCAGACGGAAGGTCAGACTGCTGGGATTTATGATCTGTAATGTCCTTAGTCAAGCAGACATGACTGAAAAATACCTCTTTGTCGTGTTTGCTACTACTCTAGGATGAAGCTACAATAGCCACAAGGTTGTTTGCAATCCCAAGGGGCTATAAGGGAGCAAATGTGTCTGACTACTACGAGTTTATGCTATTCATGAAGCAGTGCAGAGCTCTAATGTCTGATATGCACCTTGTGAAGATGTTCTGCAGCACTGAGAATTGTGCCTTGGCCGTACTCTACTTAAAACAGGCACCTGGTGACCCAGTTTTCCTACTTGTCCAAATTTCTTACAGAGATAGAAATGTCCTTCAAAATGGTCAGGAAAAAAAGGCTGTAACTACATAAATCAAATTATCTGAGCAGAATCCTCTCTAGAACCTTTGGAAGATCTTCCTTTTTTCACTGGCTGTACAGGAAATTATGGCACAATTTGGAAGGACTGCTGTGCTAAACTCCTTCAAATTAGCATTTAGGCCTCCTAATCTGTCCTTGTATGAGAACTAGAAGTGATTTACCTTTTGAAACTGAAGGTGAGATTAATTTCAGGTAACTTCAGGTATTTATAACATACATATCTCAATGTTAAGTATTTGTCTAGAACATCCCCCTGGCCGTAGTCACTAGGTAAACAGGCATTTCCTCCATTCATTTCTTCTTCTTCACATCAGGTATTGCTTGGCTGAGGGGCACCTCATGATGGAGACAATCCAGAGTCAGGTGAGACGACTTTTTTCCGGAGTCTGTGGTGGAGTGGCTGGATTTGATCAGTGAACAACATGCTGAACACCACTTTCTGTGTACCCAGAGAAGCTGCAACGCCTGGCCCCACCAGCCCTGAGGCTCATTTATGGCTCTGAAGCCACCATTTACCTTGACGCAGCCCTCTTCACCATCTGGTTTTGCAAGGCCACTGTTTTACAGCCCTGTCCCGTTCACTCAGAAAATAACATGGATACTTCTAGCCTGTACTGTAATGCCCTACTATCTATTGTAGTTTGAATGTAACACTGGAATAAGCAAGAAGACACTTGCTTGAATGTGCAGGACCCTCATTCCCCTATTCCAGTGTTGTCTGTGTCATCTGAAGTTGTGTATTCTCAGCACAAAGTCTGTCCCACGACGTTTTAAGGGTGATTATATTATGCATAAAGATGTTGTGCGTGTATCTTCCCATTTTCAAAACCATGGCTGCAGTACCTGAGTAGCAAACATGACACCCTTGATGAAGGGTATGATTAAACACTCACACCATTACCCTGATTAATATGCAAATAAGCAATGCTACACTGTTCATGGGATTCAAACTTTAATCCCTGACCCACTTCAACAAATGAGGAACGCAATCACGCTCCATGTAAGGACAGTGAATACATCTTCTGCCACTCACTTGAATCGAAGGCTCTCGAATTTCATGTTTCATGCTCAGAATATTAATTAGTTTCTTCTTCTCTGAAGCTTTATGTCTGTAAGATTGAAGACAATTAGTCATACTGTTTTGTTCAGATACTACCCTTCCTTATGAAAGATACATCTGAAATATAAGGACCCCCCCAACCCGCATGGTTAAGCTGTTTGCATATGTTTCAACAACAGAATAAAAATAAAATGCCAGTCTTTAGTCTGACTTCTACAGCGCGATCCAGTAGCACCACCAGCTGTTTGCAGGGAGCAGTGCTGCTTTATACCTATGCGATACATACTTGTGTGTGTATTCCAAAAACATCTATGCAGTCTAACCTTTTTGAATGGAGGAGACGGAGGCTTCTAAATTGCTTTTATGTTTCAGAAATGACATTCTAAGTGTCCATTGCAGGAAAGGCAGGTATTTAAACAGTGATAGTCTTTCTGCAATGTACTCCATAATATTTAATAAGACCAAGAGGTGTATTTACCGGAAAAAGTCTCTTTAGAGGTCTTACTCTTATTGTTTTATTTTTGGAAAAATATTTTGGCAGAAAGTCACATCTCCACAGCGCTAAATGGTCTGGTAAATTAGAAAGGCATTACACCGATTTCAGTGAAGGAGAAAAGAGAACAGTGATCCACTTGAGGCTGCAGAAATGCAAATCAGCTTGAGCTGGTCAGTCATAAAATTCTTTGGTAAATGAGAAAAGAAAAACATATATTTTTGTCCAAATCTAAGTCCATTTGTGTAATTTGTCCTGTTCTCTTTCTTGGTTTCTCATCCCTCTTGTCTTGGTGCTGCCATTTCATGCCTTTCCTGTGCATTACTGGCCTTCCCCTGTAGCTGTGAGCTGTGCGGGGCGTGTGGGATCCCAAGGCAGGGGCAGCACCGGCTGCAACCGCTGCTGCATTGGCAGCGCAAAGAGATGCCCCACGGGAAGGGCCTTTCGCCAGGCAACAACCCTCGGTGCCCAAACCCGCTCCTTCCTCCCTGTCCCCATCTTGCACAAGGCCCTGGTGTGCAGGTACCATTTCCCCCCACCCCCCCAGCCTTGCAGCGCGGCGCCAGGAAAGGAAAAGGCCAAATCACGCCATGCCGACTCACGTCTTACGCCTTTCCTCCAGGGTGGCTCCACTTTCCTTTTAATGCGGTGGCTAAAAAAGCGTTGGCCTGCTGCTCACAGGGTCTCCCGGGTTTGGTGGGTCTTCCCTGCTGTCTCTTGCCCAGTGGATGCAACGTCTCACAGAAGCAGGCTCTGGGTTTCATCGCCCTACCGTCATCACAAAGTACGAAACATCTATGAGTAGCGGAACTTCAGCGCTTACCCCACTGGGTTTAGATGTAACACATCCTGGCGAGCAGAGCTGCCCTGCCATTGACACGATTAGCTGATTACGGCTGCAGGGACCCAGCACGCTGCAAGCCCTGCCGACATGAGGCCTCGCGTGGGGAAGTGACAGGGTCCGCAGGCATCACAGCACTGCACTGCGACGCGGCAGGGCTGGTCTGGGCTATGCCTAGCGCTTCGCTCTGGGTGCAGGCTGCGGTGCAGGGATGCGGATTTGCACACCTGACAGTAACCTGCAGGTAAGCAGCATGGCCCAGCGAGGGGAGGCATCAACTTGTACACAAGGTGGTTTCGACAAAAGCATGGTTAGATATTACGGAAATCAATCTACTACAGAGGAAGTTAGGGGGTGGATGGATTGTTTTAAATGTAGCTTCAAGTTTACTGACGTGAAGAAAGCATGCAGCAAGGATTTCTGAACCGTGCCACCACTGCAGTCAGAGGGGGGGTCCCTCCAGGGAGGACAGGGTGAGTGACTGCCCCGTGGCCCCAAGGTGGGCACAGCTGGACCCCACAGCACCGGCCCAGAGCACTCGTCCTCGTAGACTAGCTTGGGCAAAACAGAAGAGGACAGAGAAAATGGATCATTAACATAGATGCCACTTTGAGGGAGCCCGCGTCTTCTCCTGGTTTTTCTAATGTAGGAGCCAAGTCCCACAATAGGAGAGGGTTTAAGTGGAAGGGAAGAATAATTACAACATCACTACAGTAAAGCAGAGTGAAAAGATATCAAAGACATCTAATAAGAGATCTAAAGGTCAGGAATGTGGTCAGAGCATGCAGGGATGCGACGAGGAAGGCCAAAGCCCACCTGGAATTGAAGCTGGCAAGGGATGTCAAAAACAACAAGAAGGGCTTCTTCAACTACATCAGCAGCAAAAGAAAGGCTAGGGACAATGTGGGGC
>Ga0065711_1033177_pt1 | contig 25956 bp, 12 predicted proteins | sample Hoacrofraction12_FD_59098 | JGI IMG/M metagenome (GOLD analysis project Ga0065711, IMG submission 59098) | Hoatzin crop microbial communities from Cojedes, Venezuela - Epithelial fraction 12 v2 (version 2) | ecosystem: Host-associated > Birds > Digestive system > Esophagus > Crop | place... | reverse complement strand
CCCCCCCCAACTGAATTACAGATATGTTACTTCCTGGCTTTGGATGAAGACTACAAATATGGATTTCATGTCAGCTGTACAGACATTGTCAGCACTATGTTTTCAACTTGTCTGCTTGCTCATCACATTTTAATTAATGAGGGCATGAGCCAAAACAGGTGTTGGTAACAGAATAGACTGCAGCTGGCAAACAATTTTTAGATTTGCAATTAACTCATTTACACTATTGTTCCAGAACACAGAGTTCATATAGTTTTACAGAGGAGGTTATTATCAGACTGAGCTGTAGAGGCACATTAATTTTTCTGTTTCTGATTTGTTGGGGTTTTTTTAAGTGACATTTTCTGAGGCTGGGTTCTCATGGTAAAGCTGATTGAAAAGTTTAGGTTATACTTTTTCCAGCAGTAGGCAATTTGTATTACTAAAACAAACTAATCAAGGAACGAAACCATCTTTGAATAGAGAGCACTGAATTCACTTCATTATAATCTTTGTTTCCAGAGAGAAAGCAGCATAAATTGTGTTGGAATTAGAGCTCAGCAAAACCCTTCTGCAAATCTGTATCTGTATAAATTGCCACAGCATGAAAGTTGTACAAGTTCAGCAAAACCTAAAGTACATTAAGAATCTAGTCAAACTTTAAACTTTTTCATTCGGGTGTCCCAGGCTCTTTAAAGAACATAACTAACTTTAAATACCCTTGCTGTTACCTATTCCAAAACTTTTAGGATCTAGCTTTTTATTTGTAAAAAGTCATCTCTTAAAATGTCAACTTTTGGCATTAGGTGGAGGGTCTGCCATTCCTTGTTGGCTTGAAGCTGGATGTCTAAAATTAGCAAGCAAAAATCCCACTGATCTACAAAACCATGAAGGGTAACAACATGGTGTTATTTGCCATCTCTACATGGTTCTGTGTGACAGCAAATTCCATGGAGTAACTGAAGAGGAAGGCAATATTCTGATCAAGTCATTCTTCAGGTTAGTTGCTTGATTATATTGATGAAATATTTCATGTTAGAGGGACGTAATTCATGGCTTAGTTTTGGAAGCATTGTAGAAGGAATAGGGAACATCAGTCTGGTGGTAAAGCAAGAACAGGTAACAGAGAAGAATGCTAGAACTGCAAAATGTGTCCTCTAAGGCTTAAGGAGTTGAGGCAAATTCCAGGAAAAACTTCTTTAACTTCTTCATATCCTTCTTATTTAACACTCCGTGACAAACAGAAAAATCTACTCTACAGCTGATTCTGGTCTGGAGAAGTTTTTTTTTAAAGAAAGGCTGTAGTTCTGTGTGGGTCTCTGTAACCACCAGTATTACCTTTATTTTGCTTTAGTAATTTGAATAGTGAGAATCTATCTGTGGGACCTATTCTGTCCTGATTATCACACTGTCCTAAGTATGCATCTGTGAAGTACATACGTGGAAACTTTGATTTTTATGATCAGAGAGTGAGGTACCACAGCAAGAGCAAGATCAAGTCTGTCTGCATTAGTACATAAAATGGGACTGGGTCAGAATCTGACCACTGGGCAGTTATAGATGATCTGGGTCCCAGCAATGGCAGAGTACAAGGCCTGTTTTGATATTTACCTCACTGCAGGTGGGAACTGTGCTTTGCACATCCTGTGTCCTTAGTAAAAGGAGGTGTCTTGTGTCTAGAGAGGGGCAGGAGTTGAGATACAGCCCTTGCCTGCAAACTGCTTTTTGGATAGCTGCATGGATCTTCAGGATATCCTTCTGGTGGCATTTAGCTCTTCACTGGATATAGAAGGAAAACAGATGTCTAATTCAGATGATTTAGGTCTCCCCAGTGTAACCAAACTGCTGCTATTTAGTAACTGGGATATCTGAACTGGGCATGCCAAAGTAGTGGGCCTCTTTCCTTCAAACAGTTCTGGGAAATACAGACAGACTGAAGCTGAAGCATCATGCAAAAGTATGTAATCTGATTTTTGAATGAATTCCGAAGTTCTCTTTCCTCTTATTTTCTATTTTTCAGCTCTAAACAATAGCATTGGACATAAAGGTACACATCTACTCTATTTTCTTCCTTCATCTACATCTTTCACTTTGAAATCTGTCAAAACCAGCCTCTACCTTGACTTTAAATACTCTAAATCAAATGTACTTAAGTTTGAGGGCTTTTTGACTTTGTCTTGCTCAAAACATTCTGTATCTCCATTACTTTCTACAGCTGTGCATTTCTCTGTAAAAAGAATACTGCTTTCCTAACAAGTGCAGTCTTTGCGAAAGAGACCTAACACTTCCTGTCATTAAGCAACAAACCTTTGTGTAGAGTACTCCTCTACCGGATCTGGCCGAGAGGGAGTTAACTTTCTTCACAGCAGCTCATATGGTGCTGTATTTTGGATCTGTGTCTAAAATGGAGTTAATAACACACCCATGTCTCAGCTATGGCTGAGCAATGCTTTCACAGAGTCAAGGCTTTCTCTTTTTTTCACACTACAGTGAGTGGGCTGGGAGTGGGCAAGAAACTGGGAAAGGGTTTTTTCTTTTTTTTTTCTTTTTTTTCTTTCCTCCCTTCCCTTACTAATCTGTCTTTATCTCAACACATGAGCTTTTTCATTTTGCTTTTCCAATTCTCTCCCTCATCCTGCTGCACAGGGAAATGAGTGAGTGGCTATGTTTGTGCCTAGCTGCTGGCCAAAGGCAACCTGCAACAAGTACATGTTGTATCATTCTGTATCCTATACAGTTCAACCTTAGAATTAGGCTGTACGTTCCAAGGCTATATCTGACCTCAAGCTATATATAAAACTACTGTAAGCACAGCTCTTCCTGCCTTCAGAGACATTCAAGCATCAATCAAATCAACACGCACAAGACCATTATCAGCTCTTGTTATCTAATATTGTGGATGCTGGGTGGGCTTCCCCACCCTTGTGAAACCTGGAGAGGAAAACACGCACCCTGGGATCCTTCAGGATGGTCAGCCTGCTTGTCCAAATAGTGGAACATCTTGACATTGGTTTTGATGATTTCCCTCAGACAAGTGTGGGGATAACGAATTTTCTGATCCCTGAGACATTGTTCTTTGCCTACAGGTAGTTTCTATATTATCTTGCTTTGTTGCCAGTCATGTTAGAGCCCCAGTGGTGTAGAAACTACTGCTAAGATCAGCCAGGGAACAAACTGGTAGCAAGATACAGGCCCAGCTACCGACCTCCAAATGCCCATACTGTTTAACATTTAGCACAGCTCTTGGCATACTTTCGGTGTGTGCTAATTAGCACGGCCTAAGACAGTGGTCTGGCACAGTTTGGGGATCACATTTCTCAGGAAATATTCCCTCTGGTAATCTGAATTCAGACACTTTGTTTCAAGACAGAGAGAGTTTAGGTATACAAATGAACACTAGTCAAACAATGTCGTTTGGCCTCAGAGAAATGTCCTCAGTCATTTTAGTTAGTAGGATACACATAGCTTGAAGGATCAACAGAAAACAAAAAGGCTTGCTAACATCACTTGAAATTGAAGGTTAGACCTGTGAGTTATTGCATGAATACCACAGTATAAGGCAGCAGAATTTTTAAGCATGGAGAATTTATATGCTGTATCATCCAGGAGGCCAAGTGAGTATTAGCTATTGCACAGAATAATATTCCATGCACACAGTATGCCTGGAATAATTAACAGAGTAATGGATCTATGTTACCGTAATAAATCTACATTAGCCATTATAATTTTAATATATGCACATATCTTTGAATCAGTGATAGCAGCAGTAAAACTAGTGCATTTCTTTATTCAAAACACCTAGGTCATGTAGTTCAAAGAACGGTCAAGGACCAGATTTGTCAGGTAGTTAGATGTGTAAAGAAACACATAGTCAGTGACTGATATTTCTACTAAGCTTCAGAAAGCTTTCCAGTTGCTGACTGGTCAGCAACTTAGGGTTCTAAACAGCTTTAAAAAGCTGCCCCTAAATTTATAGCATTATTATTCTCCCACTCTTTAGAAATGGAAGAAGTAAATGCCTGAAAACAGAATGGGAGGAGTCAGTGTTAGGGTGGCTGAACCCAGCCTTCGCTCCCCACTGTCTTTCATCGGGAGCCAAACACCTTGCTCACATGTGGGGGACCGAATGCATATGCAGGGTCACTGAGTTTATCTGGGCTGAATATCCATCCCTTAGGTTTTCTGTGAAAAAATGGAAGTTGAAATATTTAAAATAAAGTAAAACAGGAAACCCAATATAATGCTGTTATATACAAATATATTTTCCCCCCTCCCCTTAATTTCTCCTTGGAAGAAGACAACAATACTGCTTGAGCAAAGTTTTTGCCATCTGTCAGTGTCTTTCAGAGAATACTACCTTCTGACATGAAAACATTTCCCAGTCAACTAGTCTTTGTTACTTGCAGTCACAGTTTGAAGTGAGGAAAGATTTTAATGAACTGTTGTAGATGTCTTTGAAAACTGAAGAGATTCCTAATACTAAAAGATATTGAATACCTTAGAATATTCTCATGGAATTCTGAGCTGTTTGTTTGACACAATCCTGACCATAAAAGGTTAATAGTTCAGTTAAAATTCTAACAGCAAAAATTACAAGTTAAATGTATGATTGACATCAGTTAGCAAAGTGTCAAAGAACTTCTTCCAAAAGTATACATTTTCTTTTTTTTGGATAGGATTGTATTTATGATTAAGAAAAGAAATAGGATGGAAATAAATTTCTTTTGGCTAGAAAAGGTCTAAATTTTGTATTGTTTTGATGGAAAAATTATTTAATTAACTAGTCAGGTATTAAATAGGTTAAAAAATGGTTCAGTGATAGATCTTAAACAGGTGTTATTTATTAGCTATTGCCTGTATGGCTTCTTAGATAATAATTCCACTGCTTTTAATATTTTCATAAATAATTTAGGAAATATGAATGCATTATGGCAAGATTTACTGACGATGCAAAGACTGACCGAGTAGCAAATGTTGGGGGTAATTTATTATTTATTTGGATGGTTTGGATGACTTGGTTTCAAGCCTGGAGAATTCAGCTTTTCCCACAGTAAATCTACATTTGATCAACTGAATAATTTTCTAGACGAAATTGACTGTATTGACTAGATATTCATTCCCTACAGTAGAAATTTAGGCATTAAACACTTCAGTGCAGATAAAGAAAAGTAATACAACAGAGAAAGAAGAAGACAGGCTTTGTCACTGCGCATGTAGACTTGCTGAGGACTCAAAGAAGATTTTGGGGTCTGTTGAGTTCAACCTGCAAAAATTTAGATGTTAGGTATAAGAAACTGATTATTCTCACAGACACGGGTTTGATAAGACTGCCTTTTCTATTTGTGGGACATCTATATTAAGATGTGGAAATAATATTAGAGAAAATTCGGGGGAGGATCCAAGTTGGAAACCAGCCTTACAGTGTAAGCTCCATGGAACTGATCTAATTCACTTTATTCAAAAAGAAAGTTACGAGGCGAATTAATCTCTTAAGTGCAGCTATTTATACGTAGAGATGTGTGGCAGCAGTGAGGTTTTCAAATTCATGGACAATAACTTGACAGGAACCGTGGGCTGCAAATTGAAGGTAAAGAAAATCAACCTTCAGATAATTCTCTCTTGTGCCTTGAGTACTAAGGATGTGTAAATGCAGGGGTAGCTTACTGGGGCATATAGTCACAGGTATCACCACTGGAAAGATTTTAAATAGGACTGGGATCTTTTCAGAGAAATTATTTACTCCCTGAATGTGGTGATTGGACAAGAGGTTTGTGCTGGTTCACTCTATCAGTAGATTTTACCCCTGTCTTTCTTAGATGCAAACACATCTAAGACTTAAAATAGTTCAGGTAACGTATGTAATTAGTTCACACACTTTGGGGCTTTCACTAGTCACCAGAAGCAAATCTGGGTAATGCTTGAAAATATAAGCAATTAGGAGAGATGGTCCTGGACTGTATTTCTTTGAAATATATTGTTAGCCATTAAATAGTGACACAAAAGTGTGGCATCAAGCAAATATTCTGAAAAGTGGTTTATTTAAAAGTCAAGTTTGAAACGGATACCTTGCAACTCAGCAACAGTTTTTGTTTACAATTGATGTCTTGAAGTGATGTTATTTAGTCCGCTTAAAAGCTGAAATGAGGACACATATTACACTGACAAGGAAGAAGACTGTCACTTGCTGTTGATAAGTGATTTTCAAAGCACAGACATAATTTGGCACGTTTATGGAAAAACAATTTTAAATCGTGATAGTGAAAAGAAAAAATAAGAAGTGTTTTCTCTGCCACTGTGTCTTTTCATTGTCTAAATAAATATCTGGAAACACTGATGTACCTCTGGTGTAAGCACTACATTCCAAAACGTAATAAGAGCAATTATTTAACATATGTTTATTTCAACAGAAAAAGCATATTGACCTGGTTGCTCATATCACATGCAGGCTGTAGCAGTAGTTTAGTGTCCTGGAGTTAATTTTCCTCACTTGTTACACTCTTTGGTGTGAAGTGGGGTGGATTTTTAATTACATCAAAGCTCTGTTCCATTATATTTCTTTAATTCTTCCAGCACACATTTATTTTCACTTTATCCAGGCTCTTGTTCCAGCACAACCATTTTTCCAAGTAGTTTTTCTAGCTTTCCTAGCAATATAAAGTAATGCCTACTTATGTCAGCAGCAGTGGAGTTGGCTTGTTTTGGGTAATGGGGTAGCACAACATGAAAGGCAATCTTCTTTCCTTTTGTTAGCTGCTGAGTTCCTATCTTACTGTCGATACTTCTAGCGCTCTTTCAGAAGCATTTCCTTCTGGATCCCATACACCCCCTTGGCAAAATGAAAACTACACTGGACAAAGCACTATAAAATAGATTCCTGGGAGCAACGTGCAGTGCCTTGGAGCCCTAATCAGTCTCTTGAATCTCTGTTTTCTGTAGTTCATTCCTTCTAGTACTAATAGTGTGAAATATTTCCCAGAGAGCTTTCATCTGCATTTCTGGGAGTACTGCAGCAAAGCAGCACAGGGTGAGCGAGCTTCTGACTGGCTGCAGTCTGCTTATCGATATCTATGTCCTCTCCAGATTGGGCTGCAGCAAACCAGTTTCTCTTGCAAGAAAACAGACTATGGAGGTGAACGTATGCTTGGAATTTGGCTTGAAGAGGTTAGATCATTATCAGTAACCAGGTGATAAGAGGATTTGCTAGATTGTGTTTTCTGTATTTGTCTTAACAGTTGTGAATGGTAATTCCCTCATTAAGAAGATTTGGCAGCTAGCAGTAAGGAAGGACTTACTGCTGTACTGGAAATCACAGTCAATGATACAATGACAACACAGTAAGAGTACTAATTGTGTGGTGGGTAAGCAGGAAATGGAAGAAAGAGATTCTATTTATTTCCTTTGCTCTTGTCTATACTTCCCCCCTTTCATTTCCATAATCTGGGATAAAAATGAAGGTGCAGCACAAACGTGCTTTTCTAAAGAGACCAAAATGTAAGTACCAAGACATTCTTCTGTATTGGATCTGCTGTGTTAGCTCTGCAGGCTAGCAGAGAGGATATTTTTCCCAAAAGTTTTTCTATTACTGACCCCTCAAAAATGAGAACTGGGCCGGGACAGACAGACTGTTGTGCTTCATTTCTTTCCTTTTTTTCTTTGGGTGTTCTGTTTGGGTAAACCAATAAAAACAACCATAAATTAAAGGTCACTTCTGTGCAAGAAATGTTATTTCAAAACAACCTTTTTATAATTTCTTGCCCACCTGTAAGTGTTCCTTATTTGTTCTCTGCAGTTATACCTACAACCAACTCACTTTCATTCATTCGCCTTTCTGCTCCATGTTATCTGTCTGTCAGTTTACTCCGACAGCTTCTTATTTACTACCAGCTCCTCTGCTTCTGGCCTGTGGCGTTTCAGCTTCCAAGAGCTCAAATGTCCTTCATAGCTCTGCCAGTGTAATAAAACCCGCCAGGGAAGCTTTTCCACTCCGGGTGGTGGTCTGCCTTTTAATGTCTGAAGCAGATGAGCTCCACTGCCTGCTGCTCTCCGGCACATGAAGATGATTCCTTTAAAGGGAGATATCACTATCCTAGATGTTGTATAGATACCACATGGGAACTGTTTGCTCTCCCCTGAAGCAGATGATCAACATAAGTCAGAGCAATTGCAAGGCTGGAAGTGTCTACCTGACTATGAGGGGAAGTAGTTTGAGATGAAGTGTTCAGTTCAAGAACCTTTAAATATAGCATTCAAAAGCTTTTTAATGAAAACTAGGATTATCCACACCACAGGGGATATCTTGACCCATCGTATGGTCCTGAACTCAAAGACGTGGTCTGATGTGCATATATTACTAAACTTTGCAAGCTCTCAACATGTGCCAGTGACTGTTTTGGCATAGGAGCTAAGTTAGCTACCACGTCCCTTCTTCCATTTGGTTACTCCTCTTTTCTCTCTCATCCTTTCCCCCATCTTTCTTAAATCTGACCTTGACTAAATTTCGACAACTAAAATGAATACTCAAAGGGCTTTATGCAATTATCCTTACATGCGCCGCGACAGTCAAAGTTCTTTCCACAAAAAGAAAGGTAAAGGTGAGCCCAAGTTCTGTATGGGTCTAATCCACATCCCATTTCACTTCCCTCGGTCTTTGTGTGGGTCCTGGTTCAGGGCTCAGGCTGGTATCGTCCTGTCCAGGAAAAACCCACAAACACTCATTTGGGAAGTTCTAAATGGATCTGAAGTCAACGTGGAATATATGTGCTGTAAAGTAGCTACAGTATTTTAATTGCAGGCATCTGCCATCAAACTAACGCAGATATTAGTTGAAATGTTTACTTCATTACCCCCTCACAAGTTCTTAATTAGGCTGACTGGAGATTTGAACAAAGGAGGATGAAAAGGCATCAATTACGTGTATTACCACACTGAATAGGGCTCTGAAACTCAGACCAGAACTTCTGTCAAAAGGGGCTGTTCAGGAACGCTTATCCTAGGCTGGTGATTGCAACCCATCATTTTGCACGCACAGGGGTAGGGCTGCATTCTTCTTGCAGCAATAACAGCCTTTCATTTTTATAATTGTGGGCTGTTTGTGCGTCGTGAATGTCAATGGGGGGATGCTGCATGATCTGACAACACTAAACCACAGTGAAAGACAGCAAAAATGTCATTCAGATCCAGCAATCAAGCTTGCAGAGCACCAACTCCAAAGTCAGGTGTGGTGCATAGATATAAGCTTTCCTTCAGAAGCTTGTATAAGTTTAAAATTATGGTGACTTGGGGCTGTTTCTTAATAAAAATATACATCAGCACTGTAAAGCAAACCGAAATACTTTTGAAAGAAATTTGAATATAAGTGCAGTATAATACTTTCACGCAGCCTTACTCCCCTCAGTTCTTGATAAAATACACAGTTACATCCAGGTAAATACATCTGGAATAAGGTGTTCTTTGAACAACAGCCCAGCCAATCTAGTGTTGTATATTTGGTCTTGGTAAACAAACTATTTTTATTAAAGTATTAACTTTCTTATCTTATTTTTAAACATCTGTTTCTTAAAAAGTTTCAGAATTTATATTTTTAACCCAATTTGTGTTTAAAATAATTTGGAAATCAAGCAGTCTTCTGTTTCTTTCATGGCAATTCCTATATGATTTAAATACACTTTTGAATACTAATAAGGCATCATTACATCACAGTGAAATGAAATTCAACTCAATTACATTTAATTATAAAAAATATTCTGAAAGTGGAATAATGTAAAAGTAAATTAAATATTTTCATTAGTACATATGTAGCAGTAATTAATAACATTAATAACAAGTGACATTATTTTTAGCACAAAAATATATGCAGGGTTACAGAAAGCTTTCAGCAATACATTGTTTTGAAAAAAATGAGTTTTCTTCTGTCAGACAAAGCTGCAAATTTTTATTTGTGATGGATATTCCTGAATGTATTACTTTATATTTTTGGATCACAACCTACAGTGAGAAAAAATATTGTTTATAAAAAAGGTGCAAGTCCTAGTGCACCACCCCTTTGGACTCTTCAGTTAAAACCTGTTGATTTCAAGACTTTTTATAAAAATGTTAAAGTCAAGGGCATAGCAGACAAACTATAAAGTAGTCTGCACGTCTCACAATGACATTATCCTATCTCCAGTTTCACCTGTCACTCTGACAATCAGACAATATTTAGAACTAGATGAGATTCAGCTAACGAATCATCTGAATGCATAATCCTATTACTTATGCTGTGGCTTATACTGGTTGTGACCCTATTTTCATTCTTTATATGAAGTATTTTCTAGCCAGGTGGTTGAACTGAAACCCCGTTTAACTGGTTGTATTTGCAGGGTTTTTATTTAACATAAATGATTCTTTTCTGTGTAAACATAGCATTAATTCAAGTTGTAGTTAAGAGTTCCAACCAGTATGAGTCTTACGCTGTGCCATGCACTGTATGAAAATATTTTGTTTTTTTAGTTGTGCTTTACTATGATCTTTATCATTAAGTCTGATAAGGACAAAAAGAAACCAACAGGGATGGCTGCACCAGCAAAGACCAAGAAAGATAAAGCCCTTGTGTGTGTTGGGATTTTTACTAGGGCAAACAGCACTGTAAACAACATTTCTCTTCCATACAGAGGAAGACAAACAAGCTAATATCGATTTGAGGATTGTAGTCCCCGTTGTTACACATGTATGAATCTTTCTTAGATGGCTTTATTTAGGATTGTGGATTTTTCCTACATTTTGCAGCAGATGTTTTAGATGGACTTTATGGGCAGACTTCAGATGAGACTTAAACTAATGAAAATGCCCAAATGCCATAGTTTTGACTTAGTCCGTTGCTCTCTTTAATAACACTGTAGTGTACACTTTGACAATGATGTGGGTCAACTCACAAAGTCACTTTCCAGAAGCTCTCCAGTCCTGAATTTTTCATTCTTTGAAGAGAGTGTGCAATATACAAGGAAATAAAGAAACCTCGGGGGAACTAAATGACATTAAGAAAAATAATAATAATGAAACAAGTCTGATTCTTTCGGATTTCACTCAGTAAAAAAGGCACAGCAACATCAAATCATCGCACTCTAGGCTGGCATTTTCAGAATGAAAAAATCTATATTGCTTCATTTCAAAAACTACTAATTCAGATTTATCACTTGTGTTACATGAAAGTCAAACTCAAACAAAATATTTTGTGTACTTTGTAAGGCCGTTTTTATTTCTCTTCTCTGGCTGTTTCAGTACTTACCCATCCTTTGCAGTGGTTTGAAACAAAGGTAATTTTCAGTCTTGAAATCTGAAATTGATCTGTTCTGTTCTGTGAATGGACAGAGTCACTGAGTAACATGGTAATTTTTTGTCTGTTTTTAATTTTTAGGGACTGGGTCTACCTCAGGTTGTAGACCACACGACTGTAGACGTAAACCTGAATTCTCTTCTCTAGATGTCTAGTAATGAAGAAGTCAGATTAATGAGTCTCACAAATCTCTGGATTTAACCACTCCTGGACATCTGCTGTCTGAGGATTCCATCTAAAGTGAAGATGACATTTGTGTTCTAATTGCCAAAATTATCAGACTGTATCAGACATGCAAAATGACTATCCAATTATCATCTTGAATCAAGTTAGGAGGACTAGGTAACAAGTTAGTTCATGCATTTTTGTGGGAAAACAGGGTATTTGTTTTAATGTTGATGTAAAACCTAAGACAAAAAAAAATACCGCAAACCTCTTTGTAAGGTTTCTGGTTGTACAAAGCATTCAAATAGGAGCGTTTCCTTTACCTCTGATGCTCATGGTTATTTTGAATTTTAAAAGTCAGAGTACTGTCATATTTATTTAAAAATCCAGGCATTCCTTTTGAGTATCTATCCTGTTCAGTCTTTTCTGCTCACAAATTGTATTCTGACATTTCTCATATATCCTGCATCTGTAGGATAGTTTCCCTGAAGTCATTGATAAAAACCTCCAAAACTGAATTTAATCGGAGAGCAAATCTGATGTCAGATTGAAAAAGATTTGCCAGATTTTATTAAAAGAAAGAAAGAAACTATCTCCTTTCAAGGACATGAAAAGACAGACTTATCCTCCTCTTGTTATACAACAACTGAAATCTCTGAGATATGTTCAGGTTTTATTCAGACCTGTTTGTTTCGTCCTCACACTACAAAATGAGAATTCTTTTGGTGTTTGATATTTATTTTCTCTCCTGTAAGCCCTTTGTATCAGAATCAGTTCTAGCAAGTGGGGACAAGTCAGTTCTTTATTGTATACCACACTGTTTTCTCCCTGACATCAACTTCAAGATAACTTAGCTTTTTTGATTTTGTTTTGATGGAGAAAATATACGTAGTGTGGATTTAATACTGCAACTCTTTTTCTAGGTTAATTTTTACCCATAGAGGTATTCCAATTCATTTGAGTTCTTTGAGTGACATGCATCTCTTTAAATTTTGGATGTCTAAAAATTAGCTCTACTCCAAGCTGACCATTCTCATTCCCTCTGCAGGCAATGTGAGAGGATAATTCTGCCTCCCTGTCTGAGATACCTTTGGGGAGGTGTGCAGCGGTATTTGTACCTACCAGTGTTTCTGTATTAGCAGTGCTGGAAAACTAACCTAGGCTGAACACCTGCCAGCTGGATGAAGAACCAAGAGGACGACTCTCATGTCTTAAATGCAGAAAGTTGCCACATAAGGATTTGCAAAATTGGTCTTTTTCATAAAGGTCAGCAAAAATGAAAAAAATTCTTAAATTTAATTTCATAGTGGATTCTGTATCCTCATTTTTCAAAGCAATTTATTAACAGCAATTTCTTAATATTTTGAGTGAGATCAAAAATTCTTCATTGTCAAAATGCTTATCTATTGCAATTTAAACTTTCAGTACCTATAATATTTCATAACCCTCTGAGGGACTGATTTAAGCCTCAGTAAAGCACAAGCATGTATTCCTTTTGAAATACGGGCAGCAGTTAACACCATCTATATTTTCAGCTTGGATTTCAGCACAGAAAGAGGTCTCATACCTTTAGTAGGAGTAACAGTTTCCAATATTACTGGCTGCCCTTTTATGTGGAAACATGAGATTTTAGCTAGCTGATGTGATGTGTTTTTAACGTTACAAGGAAACATGGCACATAGGTTAAACACAGACAGCCTTCACAGCCCCAACCTAACTTTCAGAGTGAGACCTTGAAGTTTCATTGACCTTTTCCTGAAAGCGATGCTAAAACCATTCTAATGATTTCAAAAACTAGAGACGAAGAACTTGAGGACAAGACTTGTGAGAAATCGATTCAGTGTGGAGAGAGAGACTAGGAATAAGGTTCAACATCAAGATTTTCTGGCAGCACCAAGTAACATTCTTGTGAACCATGGCATACCTCCAAATGGCAGCACAATTTTATTCCTTCTACTTTATTCCTCATCCGAAGAGATGTTATTCAACACTTAGGAGTGATGACAAAGCATAGTGAGTGCACGTGAACAGTAATTATATGCTAGTGTGGTGTGATCATTATAGGCAAATTTAGCACTAAGTAAAGAGCTGTGCAGCACACTACAGAGGAAAGAAAACTGCAGGAACCATTGCTATCTGCAAAGCTACTCACCAGATCGTAACAGCAGGCAGCAACAGATTTGTTTTTTATGGGAATGCTGCAGACAGATTTTTGTAGTCGGTTATTTCTTCCAAGACACTTAATGTGATTGTACTTACTCACTGATGTTTCTGAGAAACTTTGGTCAATATTTCCAATATTTTCCACAAAGCACCACTGATTTTGATAAAATTTTGGTTCAAAAATTAAGTAGGAGAAAAAGCTTCAAAACATTAAATGATAACATTTTAGAGGCTTTGAAAATTAAACTTGGTTTTGTTTAAAAAGAACCCCTTTTGGTTAGAAATTGACTTTTTTTTTCTCATCAATAGAAGTGAAGGATGAGGAAGTTCAAACAGAGTGATCAGAAGTGTTTCTGTGAATGTGAAAGTCTGGGCTTTTTTTCAGAAGCTGCTTGTTTACTTAGCCAGCTCTCAACAACACATATCGCGACTCCACTGACATTGCATTTCTCTAATAAGCAGACACAGAAACATACACAGATACATTGTCACCTCTACAAAGAAATTGGTTCCAAGTTAAATATTAATTAAAAGGGGAGTTATTTTAGGGAAGGGAGGAGATGCAGTTGAGAGAGCACCAGTTAGAGGCTAGGAGAGGGAAGAGTCACTTTTCCAGGTGCTGTCAACTTATGTAGCTTTCATAGACTTGACTGGTCTATGCAGAATTACATAGCTGAGACGTGACAATTAACTGGCATGCTACATGCTTATTTTCGAGATGAGAGGTCATTTAAGGGTATAATTGCCCTCCGGAAGTCCTGGAAATTAGGAAAGTGAACTGGCTAAAGATACAAGTGAAAATACATGGGGATCCCACTACCAGAGAGAAGGCGCATCCGCGTGACGCTTGGTTTTCACCCCTCTCCCTCCACGAACCTGCCAAGCTTGTGCTGAGCATGAGACTGAGGATTTGGCCCTCACTTCAAGATCTTCTCCCCATTTGTTTGCAACCACTCCTTATTGTACTTGTGTACACCTGTAGCGCAGGGTGGTTACTTCCCTCTTGGTGTTTGAGTTCCTGCTGCAGCTGCCTGTGGTTGTCACATTCAAAGAGCAATGAAGCTGGTGAAGGTTCTAGAGCACAAGACTTATGAGGAGCGGCTGAGGAAAATGGGGTTGTTCAGTCAGGAGAAAAGGCGGCTCAAGGGAGACCTTATCGCTCTCTACTACCTGAAAGGAGGTTTTAACAAGGTGGATGTCAGTCTCTTCTCCCACGTAACAAGTGATAGGGGGAGAGGAAATGGCCTCTAATTGCACCAGGGGTGGCTTAGATTACATATTAGGAAAGATCGTTTCACGAAAAGCATTCTCAAGCATTGGGACAAGCCACCCAGGGAAGCGGTTGAGTCACTCTCCCTGGAGGTATTTAAAAGATGCATGGATGTGGCACTTAGGGGCATGGTTTAGTGGTGGACTTTGCAGTTTTAGGTTAACGTTGGACCTGATAATCTTAATCTTTGATGATCTGCAAAAAAGCCCACCACCAGCTTTGCCCTGCAGCCAGGAGAAAGCCATGGCAAAGCAATGGTTTTTGGAAAGCTGTGAAGGGCCATCCACTGTATGCTGTAGGATTCCCAGTGAGACATCCATGATGAATTCTTTTGCATGCAATAGTGCAATTAATATGACCTAATTGCCTGTTCTGCATCCATTGCTCGAGAGACATCTTTTAGCCTGGGGTAGCCAAGGGCCAATGATGCCATAATGGAGAGGAAGATTGAGGGAGGAAAAGACTATAAAATGGTGCGAAAAAATTCATCCTGACCTCTGGGCTAATATTTCAGATTTATTTAGGTAAACAGAAGTGCTGCTGGAGAGCCCTTGCTGGTGGCTGGCAGACCATGAGGGAAAACTACCACTTTGCTTGTTCTGATACTCTCATACAGTACGCATTTGCTTTGCAGTTGATGCTTGTGGCAGGATGTTGCTAAAAATGGACATTAAGTCTTGCTTGGAATAGGCATTCTTATGCTCATATGTGGGTACTTTGCAAATTTTTACAGCATGATCACCAGACTATGAGTTTCTGCAGACTTACCCGGAGCCTCCTTCATCTTCAGCGTTTGCAATTCATCTCAGAGATGGTTGCTTCGAGATATGAAATGGTGCAATTTCAAATCTTTCCAAGAAAAAAAGCTATTAAGGAAACCTCTCGGGTGAACAAGGTATTTGTTAATAAATTTTGACTGCTTTTCAACTGCTCTCAGCCCTTAAAGCCCAAAATGTTTCAGAAACAACAGAAGTGTGTTTACAATCACAGATTATGCAATTAATAGCTGGTGACATTCAGGGAATAGCTGTGTGTCTAGTTTCCAAAGACAAATATTTATAATGTAAACATTTAATGGCTTAAGCATCTATTTAACTGCCCTTCCCTTCCACTGCCTTGTCTAAACATTGCACAGAATTCTACCAGTACTAATTTCTGAAGTAATACATTTATATCAGTGTTGTGTAATGTGTTAGCTAGATACTTCCAGCTGAGGTGAACCTCTCCCCACTGGTTAACAGGAAAATATCATTCACTGGTTTGGTGGTAAAGAAACAACTGGGTAAACTGGTTTATTTGGTGGTCCAGTGCAGACTGTGAAAAGAGGGTACAATATTTACTGACCCCTAGAGGTGCTGAACTCTGTGAACTTGTTGACTACAACCAAATTCATCCTTCATAGAGAAGGACACGATCTTTCTGAAATTCAAATGCAGGTGATGACAGACTCTTCAGTCTTTGATTGCTGAGACTGGTATACCTGAAAGGGGATTGATTTCCATAAGCAGGATGCATATGCCTTCTCTTCAGTCTACTTTAGCAATTAAGTATATACAAAAGGTATCCTTTAATGTTATGCTGTGAAGAAGATGGACCACAGTCTAATGCTGTCTTGATATTTTTCCAGCCTCCCGTGTGGCATTTCCCACTGTTATTTTACTCCTTCTTCTGTTACTAGCACACCTCTAGTGAGCCTGAGCAATGAGGTTGCCTTGTGCATGACGCTGAGTTTTCTTTCTACTTCAGCTCACAAGTGCTTTTCACTGGGGGACCCCAAAACTCTCCGCAACCTCAGAGAATTTCCAGTAACTTGAGTGAGATAGCCAGAATGGTTAATCCTAAAAACAATCAAGCCATCAAGTCTGATGGTGTTAAAAAAAATCCACTTAAGTCTGAAAGAATTGGTTACTTCTGATTCAACAGCTCTGAATTAAGAAAAGACAAAGGTACACATATTTATACATTTTGCATAATACCATTCTTGGATTTAAACCCCCAAAGTGTCTAGGAAGTAACCAGAGCAGTGCAGAGACAGTTTTAAGGGGTTATCATGGCCACAGCCTGTGGTCTGACTAATAGGACAACTTGTACAAACACTTCGCTCACTGGCCAGCCAATTATAAAGTGGGTAAAGGTGCCACATCAGCCACAATCTAAAAGCAAAGCAGCTATTTAAAAAAAAATCTCAAATTGGTTTGGTTTTGGTATGGTGGACACCAGCCCTGCTGTGTTCAGGTAATGTTTTCACTTTTATGTTTTAGAAATATATGTTTATATATATCTGTTTGTGTGTACATACCACACACATACATACATTTTAAATGTCCATCTGTGTAAAGAGATCCAGTGTGAGAGACAGAGATGAAGACACCAGCTTTTAGAGGTCTGTTGTCTTCATTTTCCAGTGAAGAAGTTCATTACAAAGCCAAAAGGAAATGAAACAGGGTCATTAAGTTTGGGAATGCAAAAGATCCAAAGGAAAATAGACACTTAGGCTAATGAGATCAAAGAAGGAATTGTGTAAACATTAAAGATGGATTAAAATTGACAGAACAGGGAACAGTGACTGCATTTCTCTACCTGGAAAGACAATGTTTCTAGCAGAAATCTAAGAAATGTGGCATGAAACAGAAGTGACAGAGCACTGAGGAAGGAGAGGAGAGAAAAAAAGTCAAGAGGCAAGTCAGACATGAATGTGCCTTTTGGGATCTGTAACGGAGTCTACTTAAAAGGAATTCACACAGGCAGCAGGGTTATATGGCTGATATTGCTTCATTCTTTCTTCAAAAATGCTGCAATTGGATGTTCCATTCCAAAAGACATCCCCTAATGTCTTAACTCAGTGACAATGAAAAATAAAAACAGGGGCTAAATGCCACAGGACAACGTACAGTTTGCTAAATTAAAATCTTTGGCTCACATTAGTGGAATAATTGGTTGCTGCTTTCAGGTTTCTGGTGCTGGCCCAGAAAAGTGCTAGGAGGACAGAGATAGTGGGAATGGCATGGCGTCAAGCATGATCAAGTGATAGGATCTCAACAAGAGACCAGCTACAAGCAGTACTGCTGCCACTGCTCGTGGCTGCTCTCGGCTGCTCTCGTTGAAGCAAAACAGACTTGTTGGCACCAGAGTTTTATACTGAGTTTACAATTAGGTTGTAATTTGTATCGCAAGCAGAGATTTTAAGATGGTGGAGAGAATTCTATATGCACACATTAGAGCTAGGTACTATAAATAATTCGTAGATCTAGTTAACTTTATGGATTACATATATTCACCCTGATGATATATTTAGGAATGTGCCTGAATATTTCCTGGGAAGGGCTTTTGTTATTAGCCCTTTTCTGTCCAGGCAAGGACAGATAATTTTCTTGAGGTTATATAATAACTCAGTGGGGTGACTTTCTCTTATGGTCTTCTTACACCATTGAAATAAGAGACAATAATGGGAAATGAAAAAAAAAACCCAATAGTCTGGTTCAGCATGAGGAAATGTTAAGTTCAGAAACAATACCTCTCTGTATTTACAGAACTGCTTTGACAACCTGAACCTGAATGCACATTGAATGTATTTTCTAACTGAAAGCAAACTTCAAAGGAATTCAGGCACAGAAATGGACCGTCCTAGTAGATTATTTAGCTTATTTCAGTCAATTCAGTTTAGTCTGACTTAACTGAAGATACAGAACTAATTATAGACTAGTAATAGACTAGTTATAGACTAGTAGTAGGTACTAATCCAGCTACAATATATTGGTATTGTCAACAATATTAAGTAATTAATTTACTCAAATGTTTTACAACTGTAAGTGAAAAGTTACCGAATGTTAACTAATCCAAGGCTGACCTAGCAGAAGAGGCACTGGAAACAGAATCTGACACAAACATCATTAATATCAGTTCTCTTCTTCAGTCCAGAGCTTGTCACTAATTATTATGGACTTATTTTTGATCATTCTATTCACATATGTCATGCTACTATCACAAAACATATACTTTTTATTTTTATTTTATTCAGAACAGAAATGACCTAACTAGAAACTGAAAAGTGTTAAACAGCAAGTGATCAGAAAAGCTAAGTCCAGCTGGTGAATGGGTATTGGTGACATTCCTTAGTGATCAAAACTGGGACCAACAGTTCATCAGGCTGGAAATATGGGCTGACAGGAGCCTCAAGAAGTTCAGGAAAGGCAAAAGTAAAAGCCTGCCCCTGGGACTTAGTGACCTGACGCACCAGTACCAGCTGGGGGCTGACTATAGGCTCATAGATTCACAGAATCATAGAATAATGGAACGGTTTGGTTTGGAAGGGACCTTATATATAATCTCATTCCAACCCCCCCTGCCATGGGCAGACACACCTTCCACTAGACCAAGTTGCTCAAAACCCCATCCTACCTGGCCTTCAACACTTCCAGAGAAGGAGCATCCACAACTTCTCTTGCAACCTGTGCCAGTGCCTCACCACACTCACAGTAAAGAAGTTCGTTCTTTCATCTGATATAAATCTACCCTCTTTCAGCTTGAAGCCATTGGACCTTGTCCTATCTCTACATGCCCTTGTAAAAAGTCCCTCTCCAGCTCTCTTTTAGGCCCCTTCAGGTACTGGAAGGCTGCAATAAGGTCTCCCCACAGGCTTCTCTTTTCCGGGCTGAACAGCCCCAACTCTGTCAGCCATTTCTCACAGGAGAGGGGTTCCAACCCTCTCAACGTTTTGGTGGCCCTCTTCTGGCCCCACTCCAACAGGTCTATGTCTGTCCTGTGCTAAGGATTCCAGAGATGGATGCAGGACTTCCGGGGGGGGTCTCACCAGAGCGGAGCAGAGGGGCAGAATCCCCTCCCTCGACCTTCTGACCACTCTGCTTTTGCTGCAGCCCAGGATATAGTTGGACTTCTGGTCTGCGAGTGCACAGTGCTGAGTCATGTTGAGCTTCTCTTCAACCAACACCCCCAAGCCCTTCTTGGCAGGGCAGCTCTCAATCCATTCTCAGCCCAGTCTGTGTTTGTGATTGTGATTTCCCCGACCCAGGACCAGGACCTTGCACTTGGCCCTGTTGAACTTCATGAGGTTCGCACAGGCCTACCTCTGAAGCCTGTCCAGGTCCCTCTGGATGGCATCTCTTCCTTCTAACATGTTCACCACACCACACAGCTTGGTGTTTTCAGCAAACTTGCTGAGGGTGCACTGAATCCCACTGTCTGTGTTGCTGACAAAGATGTTAAATAACACTGGTCCCAATACTGACCCCTAAGGAACACCACTCATCACTGGTCTCCACTTGGACACCGAGCCATTGGTCACATTGACCATCCGGAAAGCAGCTTTGGAGAAGAGCAGCTGGGAGTCCTGGTGGACGACAAGTTGACCACGGACCAGCAAAGTGCACTTGTGATAAAGAAGGCCAGCTGTCTTCTGGGCTGCATTAGCAAGAATTCAGCCAGCACGTCCTGGTAAGGTGATCCTTCTATTTTAGGCAGCACTTGCTATGCCCATCTGGAGAACTATGTCCTGGTTTGGGCTCCCCAGCCAAGAGACACATGGACATACTGGAGTGAATCCAGTGGAGATGGACTCACTGGATTGAGTCCCCAAGATGGATGGGGAGTTGGAGAACAAGATGTGTAAGAAGAAGCTGAGGAAACTGAGTTTGTTCAGCTTGGAAAAAGAGAGGAGATTTCAGGGGTGATCCTATTGTTGGCTACATCTCTCTGACTGTCAGATACAGAGAAGACTAACAGACTTATCAGAGAAGTGCATAGTGACAGGATGAGAGCCTTTGGAAACTAGCTGTGACATGGGGAATTCTCTAACTCAATATAAGGAAATTAATTGTACCATGAAGATGATCACAACCTTTGCACAAGTACCTGCAGAAGATGTGGAATCTCTGCTCCTGGAGATATTCTCTCCATTACTATAAGTTCCAAGAAAATCTAAAAGGAGGTCTTTTTGCTGAGATCCAAAAAATTACTTCTTAAAACATTTTGAATAAAATTATTCTAGAAGAGAGGTCGGATAGTTTAACTTGGTCCATCTCCAGTGTCTCAATAAAGCCCATTTTTTTCCCAAAAAAATGTAATTTTAAAAAAATATTTTAAATGTATATTTAAAAGATTATTTCTTTAGTGAAGTTTGCCTTACTAAACATGCATCTGGGATCTTCTCATACTCAGAAGCACATGTACATAATGATTTCAGTGCTGTTGCTAACAATAAATAGAAGCTGTAGGTCTGGTTGCATCAACTCCTGTGCAAATACAGAAGAGTAAGGACCTCATTTAACTTCCTTAGATGGTGGGATTAGTATTTTTATGCTGTCTCCTCTAGACTAAGTACATATAAATGGACAGCTACATTGTCAGTTGACATGTATTGCTGTTGTGTCAATTAGACCCTGTGCTAAATGGTGCTATAGCTATGTGCATAAATTAGACAGCATTGGCGTACTATGATTCAACCTTCTCTATGACTGATCATTAGAAGAGTCATTAAAACTGTTTTTTTCGTGAGCAAGCTATCAGTCTCCCAGATAATTTCTGGGCGCAATTTGAAAGGCAGCATGAGGCAGACACTTTAATTCAGACATCTTGTTTTGGAGGCTGAGTGTTTAAGAGTTGGGACACAAAAAGCACAAGCATTTTATCTCAGTTTCAGGGAAGAATCCCTTGTACTGTTTTGTTTGCTGGTAGAAATGTAGCCAAGGTCTTCTAATTTTTATTCCTCAGCAGCTTATCTGTACAATAACAGAAAATAAATCTTTTCTGTCCCTCTTACCTATCAAATTGCTCTTCCCTTGGTCAAGGATCATCTCTTTCAATGAGAATAAACAGCATCTCACATAACAATCTTCTCATCTCTTTGGAGTTCTAGACAACACAGAAATATAAATAATTAACAGAAATAGTAATTACAAGGGGCCATCTGTCCTTTTGCAACTGTTTTACATGCTACAGAATGTTAATACCAAAATATATTTGTCAACTTTAATAGACATCTGGAGCATAATCATCCAGAAACTACTTGTATAAAAGTTACTGCATGAAACAATTATCAGTGAAATATGGTAAATAAAAAACTGCCTTTGAAAGCATTGAAACAGAAACCAGATTCTTCAAGCTCCAAGAATTAACAAGGAGAGAAGTACGCTACTGCCAGATTTTGCTGCCGTATAGTGTTTGGTGTCTCGTTTTCAGACAGCTTAATTTGTCTGTATAGAAACAATAGTGGTATGGGCAAAGACTTCAAATGTTCGGAAATTTGGTCTTGATTTGCCTGATTTAGTTTCTTCCTTCTGTCCCCCCCCTTTTTTTCATGTAGTTTGCAAATTTAAGAACATGATTTCCATTCAAAATGTCTTCCATGTCTTCACTAGCAGACCCAATGATGCTGACTCCAGTCTTTCCTCTCAGTACTACTTGTCACTGTGGGGTTTGCAGGTAACTCATGGGACACAGTAATATGCAAGCGAACAAAGACTGTGTCCAAAAGATGAAGGGTACCTGAATTGCAGTGCGATTGCTGACCTGCTTTTAGATCAACGGTGCCGCTAACTATTGAGAAAAATTTGCCTACCTTCTGTCTGGAAGCAGAAAATACAGCAGGGCTCAGACCCTATTTCTACTTAATGGTATTGCCAGGAATGTTGATATAGGATTGGTCATTCTATGATGTATATTTAAGCATTGGCACAAAAGGGCAGATTAGAAGATACTGAAGCCAATATGTCATGTCCCTGTGTATTTCAGAGCTCTGGCTCATGTTCCTAAAACCTTGAAAACCAAGTAAATTAATTTTCATCCCCTTACCATGCAGAAGTTATTGTGCTATTTTCTCTGGATTCTGGGCATGGAGTAATTTGCACACGCAGTATGGTCCCATTTGTGATCAACACAGGAAGTAGAAAATGCCATGTTACAGGTAAAGTACACTCGACAGTCCCTCCTCGGATATCAGATGTCTTACTGGAGACCTGATTTGATCACCCCAGTTGCTGAGGGAGATCTACTAATCTTTTCCCATAAATTATTCCATCAGGAAACTGCTTCATCATTTTGAGTCCCAAACTCTCTCTTCCTAGAGCACCAAAAGACAGTTAGTAGATTAGTCAAATACGACAGACCAACACACACATCATTTTTGTCACTGATGAACTAAAATTCCCAATACCCTGGATTAATTACCAGTCCCATGTCCCCAAGTCCTTCTTTCTTTCTTTTTTACAATCAAACAATGACTCAGTATAACCCCTGAAAGGCTGCAACACAGAGGTTGTGATTAATTCTAGGTTTTATTTCCTTTACAGATCCAGTCTGACACATTTACAGTTGCAACTTACCTTAGTATTTAACCCCAATTAATTAAACCCCAATTATTTTGGAAAGTCTGTACTGAACTGCACACTCATCAGTGACTGAGAATGGGCTGTTGTTGGGGATAAAACGAGCAGGAAGCGAACAAAACAAAACAGGTCCTCTTGCTAACATGATAAAGATTTTCTCCTTTGGGGGTTTTCTGGTTAATGACAAGGATGTCATAATTATTGGCTTCTTGCTGACCAATGGCACTTGCCATTATGGGACGTTTGCTGTCTATCATTAAGCATCAGCTTATGCAGTATCTCCTGTCAATATAAAAATTCTTAAAATAACTTGCATTTAGTAAGGAAAAAGCCCTCAAGGTATGGAAGGGAAAATGATAGCAGATGCATGAAGTTCTCAGATATTTATTCTGTGCTGATAAGTAAGTAAATAACAGATGTTTTTGAACTTTCTTCTTGTTACTGAGAGATGAAGGGGGGAGAGGACATGCTAGACTATCTATTCACTGCCTCATTTTAAATGCGAATCATTAAATAAATTTAAATACCCATTAATTTAATCCATTAAAACATCTCTGGAGTTCTCTCCTGGTTTTGGCTGGGATAGAGTTAATTTTCCTCCCACTAGCTGCTGTATTTTAGATTTACTATGAGAAGAATGTTGGTAACACTGATAATTGTTGCTAAGAAATCGAGGACTTTTTCCGGCCTCCCATTTTTAGCTAATGAGTGGGTGTCCAGAAGCTGGGAGGGAGCACAGCCAAACAGCTATCCCAAGTTGGCCAATGGAAATATTCCATATCATAGACGTCATGCTCAGTGGATATTCTTCTGTTTATCTCCCTGACTTGAAATGCAAGCCAGAAGAGCAGGATGAGAGTAGTGGGAAATTAACTTTAGATTCCAGAAGTTCAACTCAAGTTTTGTTTTGAGAAGATGAGCGTGAAGGAATGCATGTTTCATTGTGTTCCGAAAGATGCAGCCATTTTGATTGACCTAAATTTTCCATGTGCTTCCCCTCCTCAGTATTTATCTTCTCTCTTTCTTATGCCTTTTGTTAATATACACTGACTAAAGGGAAAATATCTTCTTAAATGTCTTAACTAAATGTGTCTAACAAAGAGAAAGGTAAGAGAAATCTTGCCCTTGCTCCTTGTCACTTTTTCCTTTAGAATATAAAATCTGTAATAAAAACATTAAAAGGATTTAAAGCAGGTTCTGAAATAACAGGGATTTAAAAGGTTGCGTGCAGATGCCTAATCCTCTTTAAAATCAATGTGAGAATTTGGCTGTACCCTGACAAGCTTAGGGACATCTAGAAAGCCCAAAAATATCAATGAGCTTTAAAAACGAGAGGGGGGGAGCCAGCTGGATGCATCAACAAAAAAGAAAAAAAAGTTAATTAGATTGCTAATGAAAAGATATCAAGGACGGAATGATTAAACATTTATAACAAATTGAGAACTCAGTGAGCCAGCCCTGATATGATTTTTACAGCAATATGAAGTGCCAGTCCCTTAAAAAAGTGTTCCTTCCTTCAGCAGGTACTGTGCTTGCCCTAGGCAGAACTTAGCAGTGTGACAGTCACTATAGGGACTTCCAACCCATTCTCCTGCTCTTCTTCCCAGAGGATCTCTATAGTTACTACTGCCACAGGATCCTGCTGATGCAATTACGTACTGCCCAGGTGTTGGGTCTACAGCATGCTTTCACTATGAGGTCTCATAAACACATCAGTGGTACCACGTGAGGTCTATGCGAGTTTATCTCTCAAGACAGCAAATGAGTTCTTGCACGGCTGGTACCAATCATTCAGCTTTGCCCTGCATCAGTGCACTCAGTAAAATGGATACAATGCCATGCAGAAAGCATCAGTGAGACTTGCTTGTAAAATACAGAGATATCTGAGTGAGAGTCCCTTTTAAGCATGAATTACAATTGCTGATAACACGTTTCACTTCTGGAAAAATTCTATTCAAGGTATTTGGATCATCAATGGGACAGTAACATCTTTTCACCTGTGGATGGGGGAAGAATTTGTTCTTTAGAGCCCTCCTGCAAAGCTTAGCAAGTGTTTTTAGTGTGTTTGTAGAATATTCTTATGAAATGTTTTTGAAGTGTCAGTAATACCTCTACAATCCTGGAGATAATGGGATAGGTTAGGCAGACATTTGCGCATTACAAATGTATCCCTGAAACAGTTTCAACTGCAGTTCCTAAGATGTACTTAGAATACGTGTATGAGAGCTGCTTTTTTGCTGATATGATAGTAGCTGACTCAGGGATCTGAGCACTAAACAGCACCATATATTCCATTTCAGAACTGAGGCTGGTTTTGTCTTGTCCTTTCTGGATTAGGGCATAGAACAGGTCCTGTGACACAGACTCTTCAGAGAGTTACATGTACAAAGCTGTTTTCTATATGCTGCACTCTATGTTTTGGGTAGAACCGTAGAATCATAGAAAGTTTTGGGTTGGAAGCGACTCCTAGAGGTCATCTAGTCCAACCCCCCCGCAGCGAGCAGGGACACCGCTAACTAGATCAGGTTGCTCAGAGCCCTGGCCAACCTGGTCTTGAATGTTTCCAGGGATGGGGCCTCCACTACCTCTCTGGGCAACCCTTCCAGTGTTTCACAACCCTCATTGTAAAGAATTTCTTCCTTATATCCAGCCTAAACCTACCCTGTTTTAGTTTAAAACCATTACCCCTCGTCCTGTCACTGCTGTCTCTATTAAAAAGATTGTCCCCA
>Ga0065711_1033176_pt1 | contig 25956 bp, 19 predicted proteins | sample Hoacrofraction12_FD_59098 | JGI IMG/M metagenome (GOLD analysis project Ga0065711, IMG submission 59098) | Hoatzin crop microbial communities from Cojedes, Venezuela - Epithelial fraction 12 v2 (version 2) | ecosystem: Host-associated > Birds > Digestive system > Esophagus > Crop | place... | reverse complement strand
AAGGGAAGGGAAGGGAAGGGAAGGGAAGGGAAGGGAAGGGAAGGGAAGGGAAGGGAAAAAAAACCCTGAACCCCACCCCATCCCAAAAATAAAGCAAAAAAAGAAGAAGAAAGAAACCACAACGAAAGAAGAAAAGAGAGCAGGGCTATGAAGGGCCCTTTGCATACACCAAAAAAACAGCCACAACGCACCAGCAGGAACACACCCATTGGCTCCCCTCCCAGAATAAAACCTGAACAGCAGGAAGCAACCCCTTGCTTTGATCCAGGCCACAGATATGTCAGAATGCGCTCAAAGCCCAGCCTCCTGCATGCCACCATCCAGCACCCACAGCATGTTCTCCCTCCCTAAATCCCAAGGAAGAGGTGTTGCCTTGTTGCCCACTCTCAAGGACTATGTATCTGCCTGTTTAGGCTCCAGAGGAGGCAAACATTTAAATAAGCTGAGAACTCCACCAGGAATGTTCTGTAAACAACTCTTTTGGATCCTGCTTGGACTCTGGCTGGACCTGTTGTGTTGGGAACAGCAGTCCCATATGGCATAGTAAGGAACTGGAAGCTGCTTCCCATTGTGAAACAAGCTTGTGCTTATCCATTTGTTTAAGAGCAAAGTGTAAAGACAAGAGGGGATTTGATTACTGAGCCCCCATCCAGGCTTTCACCTGAGCCACAGTCCTCCTGACACAGGGATGGGAATGGGGTGAGGTGGGGTGTAAGACAATTCTTGGCTTTCAAAATCCTTGAAAAGGGTAAAAGGAATGTGTGAAGGTGAATATGCTTCCACAGTTTTGTGTCTCACGTTGCACCACTTGTACATGCTCATCAATGATTCCACAATGGGGAACATCTTGCTTGCACCAAAAAAATGTGGTTTTGGTATATACATCTTGCATTTCCTTCCAGCACACCTCACAGTTGTCCTGCTGGTGTCCTGGAGTCTTCTACTTCTTGTGTCTGGTTTCTACTGTCCCCTTTATATATTCCTTCTCTCAGACTCACAAAGTAGACTACAGAGCACGCAGCCAAACATTGACTCTTCCACATCCATGCTTCCAAAACAGCTATGCCACCAAATATGCTTCAGCAAAAAGTTCTCCTAAAAACTGTATTTCCTCCAAGCTAGGATAGCAGCAGCCCTGAAAGCCCCATGCTTAAGGGCCAGGAGGAGGTGAAGCAGGTAACAAACGAGGGGTGACAAGACGGTGGGGGGACCTGAGATATGGGTTTCAATGACTCGTGTTGATTGTCTGTTTGCTGCTTGAGGACAAGACAGAGACACAGGGACTGGCTGTGCAGGGAAGGAGGCAGCAGGGAGAAGGGAGGCTAGAGAGAAGGACAATTGGGTACTGGAGTCTGCGAACTAGCCAAAGTGAGCCCTGGTGGGCACAGAGGTGGGCTCTAGCCTGACCGGGGCACTGGAAGAAACTGCTGTCACTCCTTTGCCATCCCCTGTCACTGCTGAAATGTCCTATCAGAATTGACAGGCCAAAATATGGCAGACAATACACGTTTCATCTCCAGTTATTTTTCAGACCTACTCTTCTGCAGAGGCACAAACACCCTTAAAGAATCATTACATTGACAGAGAAGATTTAATAAAGTGTTTAACTCTTGTTTGAATCACGACATGAATTAGCCTCATTAGACCAGTGCGTTACTGACTCTGGTGATTAGTGACTGGGCAACCCTAGCAGGGCTTTGTCTTGACTTCCATAGCACTAGCGCTGCGGTACTGACAGCATGCAGTGAAATTTGTCATCTGGGGTAGGAAGTTCATCCATTGCTACGAGAGGCACCCGTATGGTCTCTGACCTCTGCTTCTATTGAGGCCCTTGAATTTGAACATCAGCATGGGCTGGAAGAGGTGGGAGATCCATCCTTGGTTGCCACAATGGACTCAGGCAGTAAGAGTGGGATGAACAGTCTGCTTACAGAGGTCCCCCAGACGTGAGGAGAAGTAGGGGACGAGGCCAGAGGGCCTTGCTTAGGGTGGGGGCTTCCTCCAGAGATGTCATAGCTGTGCAGAGTTCTTCAAACAGGGCATGGAAATGGTGAGGGACCTGGGACTGAGGGACTGAACTTGACTTGAGAAACTGGGGTCAGGCAGAACCTTGGGAGAAGACAGCAGTGCTGGTGTGGCTTCACAGGGCTGCGCGCACACCAGTGGCTGTTGCAGCATTTAGCTCTTTCAGGAGAGCGCCATTGTCTCCGTAAGTCACTTCCTTGAGCTTGAAATCCTGGTGCTGTAGAGCTCAGAGCAACATTAGTGCATCATGTAGGACCTCTTGGCCTAAGTCCAAACTTGTGACCCCTCTGTTTGGCTGCTGCCTTGCCCTGAGATGCCTGAAACTCTGTATCTGCCCGTGTTGAGGAGCATCTCCGTTTTGGCAGCCTACAACAGCGCAGCACCTCTCCTAAACTGGGTGTTGTTCCAGCTGTGTGGCCTGGGGGGGTTGAGCCACCTCTGCCTGTGCCTGATGTAGTGCTCTGCAGGAGTTTGGCTAGAGAAGGAGGATCGCAGTGGTGGTCTGATGACCAGTTGATTTTTGTATGTTAAATAGTCATTTCAGGAACTATACAAATAGATGTCGGAGCAAGAATGAGACCTCCGGTGTCCTCCTCTGGGTGAGTGATTGAGTTCAGAGGTTGAGAGCACTCTTGCTTGCTCTCTCCCTGTGGCCCAAATGATCTTTGATAACTCCTTGCTGAGTGGAACGGTTTCGGCAGGAGAAGCTGATGTTTCTTCTTTTTCCTCTCTGAAAGCTGCTGGGGTTTGAGTCCTTGCAGGCAAAGAGCAAATCTAAGCCAGGTTAACCCCATCATGCATCCAAGTATTGTCGGTGAAATAGAGATAATAGTACCACCAAACTCAAAAAAAGTACTTGGGGACAGGGGTATAAAAAGACTGCGAGGCACTTGATCTCACAACAGTGGGACCTGTATAGAGAACTGCAGCATGGCTGAAGTCAAAATGTGTCTTTCTGTTGATTTTGCTGGGTCTTTCAACATGTTACACAAAATGGAGGTGTTGGATAATTGCCTTTAGTAATCATTGCTGGAACGCAAGTTGCCCAGAGTGTTTGACACTACTGGTGCTATGTACTATTCTGCATGGGACATTTAAATGTTGCAAAGCAACTTGTGTTTTACAGACAAAATACGATAATTAATTATCTCTTTTTAAAATATTATACAAGAAAATAAGTGCATTTGAACAGTACAGATTATAAAACAGTTCTCTTACCTACTAACGGGCAATAAATGTGAAGCTTGTTTCATGAGTCGAAAAAAATAAGTTGAGAAAAGCAGACACCCAGGGAATTTTTTCCGCACTGGAGGCTTGCTTCTGCTATAGCCCGAACGGATGTACGCTTCATCTTGAATTTTAGATTACAGAGGCACTTACAATGAAGAATTATTTAATAAAATATACAAATAGGAGGCATTTGGGCAATCACCTATAAAACATCCAGTCAAGACCTTAGTGCTCAAAAATTAAAATTCACAAAATGAAAATCATCATAATTTAAAAAAAAAACCCTTTTCACATTATACTGGGCAAATTCTACCTTTGTTTGCAGCACAGTCAGAGGAGGGAAACAGGCCTGGGGCAGGGTGAGGAGCCCAGCTGGCCCTGTGCTGACAACGACCTATACGGACCACCACGTGCCAGTGCTGGAGCTCTGCCTTGGCTGTGTTTAGTTTGCTAGAACAGATGTAGCTGCTTGTCCAGGGACGGCTCAGCACGGGGCAAAATCACAGCTGTGGGAAGAAGCCACAGACTTCCGTCTGAGGATTTCTCCCAGCAAGATGCCAGAGTAGCTGTGAATCGGTGGAGCTGATCTGCACTGTGCATGCAGTGAGTTAGGTCTTCGGGGCATCAGTGCATCCCAAAAACACAGAGACAACAAACTGGTCACAAAAAATGTCCCTGGTCTTTGACTGCATCCAGCCTGTATAATCAGATGGGAAAATCTGCATCTTGGCATTAATTGCTGACTGATTCATTGCAAATCCTTCTGCTCTGGGAATCAGACTCTAAGTAAACAAATGGCAGAACCAGCAGAGAAGACAGATCTCAAAATGCGCTTTGTTCATCTACAAAGCAAACACAGCGCAATTTCAGTTGTGCCTGATGGTGTTTCAGAGTAGCATAGCAAGTACTCAGTAATGTCGTAAATCATAATGATGACTTTGCAATATTAGACATCCTTGTTTGCAAGGATGGTACAGAGTGAGGATACCGCAATGGCGTGTCCGTGAATCTGCTGCTACGGCACAGACCAACTGCACAGAGAGAGCCAACCAAAATTCACAAGGCTGCACGAAGTCTGGTGCTGACCTGCCTTTGAACTGCTCAGGGGAAGGTGCATCTTGCTAGGGACTCCAGTAGCTCTGTGGTCACATGCCAGCTGTCTCAGGACAAAACATCAGGAGGTGTTTGCAGGGTGTGGTGGAAGGAGCACATGGGGTGCCGTTGTCCCCAGCATGGCTGTAGTGAAATGCACAGGCATGGGCAGGCAGCCGAGGAGAGGCAGATGTCGTGGGGAGAGCTGTTAGCAAGCGTGTCTCTCTGAGCTGGTGGAGAAGAGGCATCCATAGGCGTGATCTCTTCTTCTCTGGATTCCATCAAATACCTGGAGCAAGGAAGGTTTTCTGGCCTCACGTGTTTATGCTTTACCTCAGTGCTGCCTCAAACTGACCAAGAGCCTGGAAATCCTCTCTGAAGTATGAAAAAGTGCTTTCTTGTCACTGCTTGTTTTCTTATCCAACAAGGAAAAGAAAGGTAGGGCAGAAGAAACAGGACGTGCTTTGGGCACCTGTCCTTCATAGTAATGCTGGGCTGTGTCTCTGCCTTCTTAGTGCTTATTTCAAGCCTTTTATATGTGCCAGCCAAGAAGGGTGGCAACGTGGTTGGCTTCCCACAAAGTCTACTCTTGAGTGGGAGATTAGCTTTGGTAATATTGCATTAGTGGCAGTAGAAGAAGCAGTGGAGCATGGTCAGGGTGTGATCATTGACTTGAAGAAATGTGTGTTAGCGCAGAGACACATTGCCTCCAAGCACTAGGAAATGAACTTCCAAGAAAGCCAGAAAAATGCTTCATTTCATAACTGAGCTGTGAGAGCTCTTCTAGCATTTGTTAGGTAGTGCTTTGTGTGCCAAATACTTAACAAATACTCAAAAAAAGGAATGTAAATCCAAATTTACTGAAACATGGGAATGTTAAAATGCACACCAGCAGCAATGTGGCGGCTTGGCTAGAGTGGTTTTGAAAGACACTGTCATGTCTACTGTTTTTTATTCTACAGAAGAACTGAAGCTGTTGATTTTATGGCTGAAAAGAGTATGGAGAACAGCAGCCCAGGTACTGGAGAGGAAGTTGTCCCCTGGGTAATATGGTGCCATGGAAATATGATCTGATGGCCAAAGTCACCAGATGGTGCTGTTGTGCACACTATTTGTGTGTGTGTGTGACCATCGCACACACTTTAAAGGGACGTTGTGGGGTTGTGGGGTTTCCCTCTGGGACAAGGGTGCTGGGGTGGTTTGCTCTCTTCTTTCATCCTTATCTGGTCCAACGCAGATCTTGGGGCTGACCCCTCCCATGACTGAGCACTGCCTCTCCAGCCCCTGCTTTCCAAGATGGGGACCACCTCAATGCCAGTTCAGCCACCACTGTTTGAAGTTAAAGCATAAATAAAACAAGTTATACACAGAAGAACCCTTATTCTGTTTCACTGATTTCATCCTTATTGGGCATCCCAACATATTCACAGAAGAGGATGTAAAAAAAAAGCGGGAGCTTCCATGATACCCAAGAAGGCCAGTAGCACATCTGCCCATGTCTGATCAACTGAAGCACCTGCTGAAGTATCCCACAGCAAAATTACCCCACAGCCAGGCACAAAATGCCCGGTCTTTAGCCTATGATCCCGCAGAACTGAAAGACACTGCTCTGTGCCCCAAGAAAACGTTTCTTTCTGGAAAGGCATTTCTTTCTCTTCTAAGGGAACCCTGAAGATCAACTCCTAACAGCAGGATTGTGGCCTGAGCAGCTCTGCTGAACTGAGGTATGATGAGAAGAATTTGGGCCATGTTCAGAGGGACCTGGCTCAGTCCCTGTCAAGTCCACAATAATATGTGTAATATTACATACCTACACCATATTAGCTATTTAACAATTATACTTTATATGCATACATAAGTATATTCATATAAATGCATATTTACATATAATTAACATATCAAATTATAATTATATATGATGATATATAATATGGTGTATAATTCTGTAATAGTGCCTAATACCTGTAAAACACCTACATAACATTATGTCCATGGGACCCCCTCCTCGGATGAAGCACACTGCATATTCAGTCGTACTTGCTGACCTTGGGGACAGCTGTGGAAACCACCTACACTCTAGCTGGAGTCTTGTTCTTCACCACTGTCACAATAATGCTGAGAACCAAACCGAGTGACTATGCAGGAGGAAGACATGGGCCTGGCCCAAGATATGCCTTTGCTGAGCTCTGTGCTCAAGTGCTAATTGAACGTCACGGGACAAAACCCAAGGTGCAGGGGAAGGTGTCAGGAAGGCCAAGCCAAGACCTGACTTTTGCATTTTGCAGAAGCAGGCGGTGTAGACTGGAGCTACAGAAGGTGAGAAGATCCTTATCAGCTGGGTGTCATTGCGGGGGTGGTTGTGGTCCCACCACTTCTTGTGGAACATGTGGGAAAAATGTAGGGGAAAAAAGACTTGCATTGGTGCTCTAGCCTTAGCAGCTGCGGAGTCTGTAGAGGGAAGGTCAGTCCAGCAAACACTGCTGCCAGCGTTAGGGATCTGGGTAAGGCACGGGTTTATGTGATGTTCAGGCTTGTGCATTATCAACATTTTCATTCTGCCCATTCTGCAAGTCTCTTAGTGAATCTGTTTTATCTGCTGACTGTCCTCTAATTGTTTTTTAAAATGTATAAACAGTAATCCCACTGGTTTATAACCAGTATTCATAACAGAAGTGTGACTGAGATCCTGAGTGACAAATGAAAGGTATTAATGGGCATTTAAAGAGTACCATTGCAGCAGATACACCTTTTTGTGGGCCATTTTGAAGTTATTTCCGTGATTATTTTTTTTTTAAATACTTAGTCTCTAAACCAAGTAGTAAATTAAGCAAAGCAACATGTAAAAGTAAAGGTGATATAATGTGCTAGCCTGTTTAAGAGCTTGTGGTTAAATAATGTTTTACGGTGTAATAACAGTTCAAAGGATAATGATGTTTTGCATGCACCTGGTGCAAGGTTCAGCACCTTCCACTCAGACACGACAAGAGGGCTGGATGTTCCTTGGCCACCGTAAGAGGCTGTTCAGTGGCACTAAGGCTGTTCTAGCCTGAGCAGCAAGGGTGATGAGGGCAATTTGGGCCCACAAGATGCTGAAAGCCAAACTTGGTATAGCAATGATGGGAGCAGGGCTCACAGCAAGATCAGTCCCTTGCAAATGTGAGGAGGCCCCTTGAACTTAATGGGATTATGCTGGTGGCGCAGTAGTGTTGCCCATTGGGAGTATGGCTGAGGGGGCCACACTCACTCCGGCTTCATCTCCTGTAATTAAAGCCCTGCTGCCCCACGAGCCCACTGGGCTAAGGAGCTGGCTGTGTTGCTCCAGCTCCGCTGCTGGAGCAGGGGTGGAAGCTGCTGGCTGGTCTTTACCCATGGAGTGGGACCTGTGCTGAGCAGATGGTGATGAGGGGTTGTAAGGAGATGGCTGGTCTCACCACCGCTCTCCCCTCAGAGCTTCCCCGGGGCCACAGCAGGAGCGTGCTCTCTCTGCTGCTCGGAGGGTAGCACTCGCCAGCATGTACCGTGAGCAGAGGAGCCCGGCCCCAAACCCAGCATCTAAAGCCCTTTTGTCCCAAAGCACTCTCGCTGCTGGCTGAGCCCACTTCCTCAGTGATTAAAACCAGGAGGAGCACCTTTTTGACTCAGAAATAGCAGGAGCAGCCCCTTCTGAGTGGGTGCCTTTTGCCTGGCCCTCACCAGACCAAGCCTGCCAGCAAAGCAGTGAGAAAATCCCACGGGGAGAAGCAGCAGTGGCCTGCAAGGGCCCCCACGCAGGGACAGGGACAGGGACAAGGACAGGGCTAGGGCGGTCCCCTGAGGGGGTACAGCTGCTGGAAGGGGATGAAGTGGCATCCGTATGCTTTTAGCAACAGACACAGGACTTGAATCAATAATACAAGAAAGCCTGTGGTCGGCGGCATTTCTGGCCACAGCAGATGGACCACCATTCAAGGAAGGGTTTGAGGCTTCCTCTGCCTGAGGAGATTTTAAACCACATTCCCACATTTCAGGCAAGTACCCTCATCTCTCTCTGGCCTGTAGGTCCCTGTAGAAACTGCAGCGTTGCACAGCCAGGAATCACAGGGCTGTAGGCAACTGAGCAAAAAGCGTGACTTTTGTTGGGTACTCAACTGGGCAGAGGCTGTCCTGGTGTCCACACCCAAGAACATCTCTGTCCGTGGAGATACACATACCTCAGCTGGTTATAACCCTGCGCTACCTGATCTAACTTGAGGTTGGATTTCACTTTGAAGTTCGCCCTGCTGTGAGCGGGGGTTGGACGAGATGACCTCCAGAGGTATCTTCAAAGCTTAATTATTCTGTGATTCTATGTTTCTATCACTGGTTTTTATCCAGTTACTGTTTCATGTAAAATCCCTCCGTGAAGTCCCCTAGCCATTAGGTACAGGCATGTTCCTTCTTGTCTGTTGTACCTCTGCCTCCATAAATCTAAGCAAGCTCAGCTGTAGAGGTGCAGAGTCCTCAGCAGGTTTTTAGCTAATGCATAAAGATTAAAAGCTACTACAGTCGACAGTAAAGGCAAGACTCTCAAAGTCAATATAAATTAGGTAAAAACTCCATTAATTTGATCAATGAATTAAATTATACATTACAGCAATTTCTGTAACATAGGATTATTTAGTTCTGTACAAAATTTTGCACAGAAATCTACTTTTTTTCTGGTACTTCTCAACAAACAGAAATAACTCCAGCACATTAGAGATAATATAAAAGTGTGTTTAATCACAGCAGAAAAGACATTAATATATTATTTCAGTATGAACACAGGCAGATAAATGTAATTGTACACAAAAACATTATGTGAAATGAAGCCTGAAAAATAATTACGTTTATTGTATCTTTAAATGGCAAATAAGTAAATTAAAACTAGATTTGAATATTGATTTAAATGTGTTAAACATTAGGTTTAGATATGGAGAGGTACAGTCAGCACTCATTGTATAATCAAGGATATAAAAAATATACATTAACTGAGACACCGGAAAACAAAAATGCTGATTTTTGTCATTTTTAGGATGAAAAAATTTATACTTAAAAAAAAATATTTTCAAAAATGTGTCCTGTTTCAAGGCATATTTATTTTCCATACAGTAACAAGTTCCGCAGTGTGGTGTGTTCTACAGCCGATGAAAATATTTAGTATGTTAAATTTATGGCCAAGGGCAAAAAGCTGAACTTGGGAACCTGTTTAAAGTGCAGTGGAAGTCTGTAAAGATAACGATTGGGAGTTGAAAGCAGTGAAGCCTCAGACAGTAATATCTCAATAACAAAGAGCTAATACTTTGCTGTAGAGGCTTTCTCAGCAACAGTTGGTCCATTTTTGTCATTATGTCTAATCAAGTCCAGTCTTGCCTCAGCCTCCTCAGCCAGCAGACATCCAGCACTTAAATATAACCGTATGCGTCCAGCACGACCACAAGCGTCGTCACGCGCTCCCGGCTCTGTCCTCCCACCTCCAGCTGGCCCCGCACCCTGGGGTGCCACATTCCAGGTTCTACCCACTCGACGTGGGCTGCCGTTCCTGGGAGGGCTCTGCAAAGGGGTGCAGGGGGTGTGGGTACCATCCCTGGGGAGCAGCGTGCCCTCTCCCAGCCCAGCCCCAGTCCCAGCCACCTCCGATGAGAAGCGTTACCCACCCTGCCAAAAAGTGCCCGGAGTCATTACGGACCCAGGCTCCCAACGCAACCAGGTTTCTTCAGATGTTCACGGTCTTCTCCATGCTTCCATTTATCCCCTGCTGCATGCAGACAGCCACGTGACAGCTCTCGCCTGCACAAAAGGCTGCCCGGGAGGTGGCCGTGGCTGCCGGGGCCTGACCCTGACCCCACTGTCAGCCCAGTGTGGGACAAGCCCTTCCTGCCAGGCTGAGGACAGCCTGTGCCTCCTCGTTCATGGGGAGGTGGAAGGGAAGAGACGGAAGCAGGAGCTGCCTGAAGTACTTTCTGCAATTACACTGGAAAATTCATTAGCATGAGTCAATGGCAGAAAATTAAGAAAGCGACAAGGAACAGGACCCTCCGTTAACACATGACAGGTTTCACAAGGTAAACAGCCTTGTTCATAATTTTACTGAGGTTTCAATGTTGCCTACATGGCTTAACACTCTTGACAGGATCCCTACTTTGAGCTGATAATTAGAATAAAGATGTTAAATTACCCATATTGCTTATTAATTATGTCTAGGCACTGGAATTCAAGTTGTGGCTTTTGATGTATTTTTATGCAAACTTCAATGAATAACATCCGCTAGCCTGGAGGAAGCAGAGGGGGACGAGCCTTTTCACAGCTGGTGTGGGATGTAGGGTTGTATTCACCCCTCCAGAGTTTTGCTAAAGTCCCCATCCCCGTGATCTTTCCCAAAAAGCCTGAACTGTCCATAGGAGTGATGTGGCATCCAGCACAAGTGACGGGGAGGTGTGACCTGAAACTAATAATCACCTTAAGGCCACTTCTCTGAGCCCAAGTGATATTGCTCCAGCTGGGGTCAGGGGAGGCACTGAAGTTGTTGTGAATAACATCTCCGTATAGCGAATTCAATTGGGGAACGAAGGCCTTGAGAAGGTGGGTTTGCTAAGAAGCTTTTAGGATTCTAGTTTCCCTTTTGGTGCAATGATCTCTAGTAATATTGGGGAGAACAGAGATGGGCAGAGAGTTCTGCTGTCTCTGCCTTGTCTCCCATTTGTGCCAAAAGCCTGGAGGACCAGGTGCACCTCTGCCGTGGAGACCAGAGGGCTTGTTCTGAGGTAGTCTGGACAAATGTCTCTGCACCATGAACAAGTCAAGATGTAATTTTAGGGTGGAAGCAGTGGTGATGAGTAGTGCACTAAGGAAGAGGAAGGAAAAACTAATCCACCTCCCCTTTCCACCACCCCCTCCAGTGCTGTGCAGAAGGCAGGCAGGCAGGAGACACATGTTGGGAAGAAAGGGCAGTCGGTCACTCCATACTCCTCCCAAGAAAGGAAGCTGAGTGGCTAATATTATCTATATTTATTGTATTTATGTGGCACTGAGCTCATCTTTGAGACATCTGGGCCCAAGAACAGTAATTAAAGTGAACAACTGTTGACAGCAGTTGTCACAAATTGAACAACTGGCATAAATCAAACTGCCTGGAGTCTCAGCCGTCTCTCCCAAGGAGGAGATAAATACCATCTAGCCAAATTAAGAAAGCACTGCAGAGAGCAAATGCACAGAGTCAAAAACATGCCAGTGCCGGGCTCTGTTTGGGTTCTGGATGAGCAAATCCTCCAGCCCAGGTGTCCTCCTAGAAGGTTGCCTGTCTGCCCCCTGCTCATCCGCACCCTCACCCCAACTCTGATTCCGCCTATGGCACAAACAGAGCAAGGTTTCTGACAACAGGAAAGGTTAAAAACAGGAACAAGCTCTGTCTGATGGTGGGTGTCTGCATTACGGGCAAATACCACTGTCTCTGCTGCTTACTGAAGTTTGAAAATAGTTATAGCACAAAGCAAGCCAAAACCCCACCCAAAACCTTTTGAAATCCATGACATTCAGACTTAGGATGTATTATAAGTACACAACAGCAGCCAAGCTGACTAAAGCAAAGATCCATCTATAAAGGGGCTCTAAACTCCATATCCAAAAGCAGAAGTTTAGGGAACAGGGTAAATACGGGAGAAGCAGATGTGATGCCATTTTCCAAGCACTCCCCAAATCTCTGACCATCTGCAGCTCAGAGACATTTAAATGGAAGGGCCTGAGAAGACAAAATCTAACTTAAAACAGCCCTGTCACAATCAGATATTAATTACAGATCGAGTCCTTGGGACATACAAAACCATGTAGCACCCTCTTTTGTTTCTTAGAAAACTGACAGGTTTCCTTTACTTACACCCGGGTCCAGTTTAACACCAAACTCCATTTATAATTAAATAATTGCTTTTCTACTCCCTTGAAAATGTTTTGGGGTTGAACCCAGGTGGGGGTCCTACCCATCACCTTCTCTTTTCTTCACACAACTGGAAACACCTGAGCTTTTCTAAGGGGGGTAACCAGAATTGCCCTGGTGCTGAGGCTCTTTCGCAGCCCACTGGGTTACCACAAAATCAGGGCTGAAGAAAAGCCAGCAAAGACACAGAGACACCCCTAGTCTCCCCTGCGGGGCTGCCCTGCCCCGGGGCCCTGTGTGACCCCAGGCCAGCTGGACGGAGAGGGCTGCAACACGTCCTCCACCCCAGAGATGAAGGTGGGACAGCAATGCAGAGTGTTATTTGAGGAAGCTCCCTGGCTCGAGTGGCACTTAGTCATGGGGTGCGTTCTCGAGTTTTGCATTCACGTGGCTGCAAATAGGTGCAGGAGTTCGTGGCTCATCGCATAGCTCCAGGAGCGAGGTCAGAGGAGCCTGGAGCTGTGTGTGGGACACATGACAACAACTAGGGCAAGAGGCATAGCAGCAGATCAGAGTTTGCTGCCCAGAGCAGCGAGCCCTGTTCTCCTCAGCAACATTTCTGATGCTCACAAGAAGCCCCACTGGTGCCTGCTCTGCCACTGCCTGGGCAGACAGCTCTAGGCTTCCTTGGACCTGCAGATCATTTTCTGTAAGGCTGACTTGGTCATTTTATAAGGGTGCTAAAAGAGTTGAGGGGCCTCACTTGCCAGTATTTGTTCTTTCCTTACTCAGCAGCACCTATCTTCACATCTGCAGACCTGAGATAGCTCCCTGGATCTGGATTCAGAAAAACTTTGATTTTCTGGTTTTTCTCAAAGCGGTATAAAGAAGCAAAGATTGTGTGCATGCAACCTTTCAAATAATGTTTTGCAGCTTTCTTCTTCCCTTATTTATTATGTGTTTGGCTCCAGTCAGGGGTTGGGGCACCATTATACCAGGCGCCATGCAAACACAGAACAGAAAGGCTGCCGGCAACTAGAAGAGCTTGCCATCTAGCTAGCATAAATCAGTGCTGTGACGGTACGTGGAAAGGGGTCCTAATTCATGCTGGCGTGCTCCCAGCTGGAAAAAGAGAGATGAATGAGCTCTGCTTATCTTCTCATAGCCTCAATCACAGCCTCACACACTGTGCTTCCAGCATTTCCACAGTTTCCAGTGGCGATCCCTTCAGGTCCATCTCAGCCATGTCCCTTGCTGATGAATAAAACACAGGGTAGCGCCTATCTCCTCCAAACAATCCCGCTTGAGTGACATGTAATTGTAACTGCGCTTTTCTCGCACAGAGAAAGCCTATGCTTAGCAGAGGGATGATTTGGGTTTGTTTCTTGGTCTCTAGGATTTGGTGTTATTAATGGAATTCAGGTGGAAATAATGAACTTGCTTTATTTGAAGTGGGAGGTGTGTCTTGAAAGGCAGAAGTTGTGGCAGAGTTTTGCTTCTGGTAAGCTAAAGTAAACAGCAGGCTACCTAGATGGAGACGGTGTCCAAGTACTTTCCAAGCACAGGGGCTGAGATGGTGGCTCTGCCTGCTTTGTTTGCACTGGCCGGTATAAAACTATCTGCATACCATAATCTGAAAGAAAAGGTCAGCCCAAAGGTCATGTGTTTTAAGGGTGCTACTTCAAAGACATTTATCTCCTTTACAACACCATTAAGTCCCTGGTAATGGTCTATTGTCTTTCATCATCTCAACCTCTTCACCTGCGTGTTTACGTTCGGCCAAGCCTCCCGATGCGGGCGCAGGGTAAGCAGGTGCTCCGTGGCTCCTGCTTGACGGAGCACACTCTATGTTATTTGAGAAAGTGGCAGGCTGTTACAAGATTATCAAACCGCAAGGACAGCCACCCTCTTCCTCCTTCCTGCAGAAACTAGTAGTTAAATCCTGCAGGTTTCAGCTGTTTGTTCTGATCCAGCCCTTCTTGCCTCTTTTGATTGCACTGTTCAGGCTGGGTTCTCCACCGAGGTGGCTTGTCCACAATGACAGGTCCCTGCTGTTTCCCCGTCATGCCTCTCTCATCCCGCTGTTGCTGGAGTCTGAGTTTGCTTGTCATAGCTGGGAAGTGCAATGGCTCTTCTCTTGATCCTCTTTTTTACAATGCAAGATGGAAGCTGACCTGATCACTGTCATTAGCCTGTAACCCCTGAGGCAAGATCTCGTCTCCTTGCTGCAGTAAATCAGATACTGTCCCATTGACTTCAGTGTGCAACACTACAGCAAAGTCCATCAGCTGAATTCCTAAGCCAAGCTCTTTCCTGAAGACCTTGGTGATGCCTCCCAGGGTTGTTGTCACCGGAATAAATGCCACCTTCCCATGGGCACCTCCTTGGGGTTGCTGGAATACATGAGGCACAAAGTCAGAGAACACTGTGGTAAGTTCTCTGGACTGAAAAATTAAAAAATTTATTTCTTCTGCTTTCTTTTTTGCTAAGGTGCACCATACCTAGATGCACATAGTCTTGTCATGCCCACAGGTCAAGGTTTAATTTCTTTACATCCACAGCATCCTTTGGGAGCCCCATAATATTTGCAGCTTTGGGGAGAAGAGACTTGTCTCTCCACATTTGCTGTTGCTATGCTGAAATGCTGTGACAAAGAGGATCTTTTTCATTCTCACATCTCTCTGTTTTCTAATTGACAGCAACTCTCCACCTGTCGAGAGAGGGGAGGTGGGCTACATGGGTGGCATGAAGAGTTAGGAACCATGTGGAGCACACTGAGCTTGGGGTTGTGCTGCTGGATAAGGAGGGCTGCTGAGCCCGCAGGCCAGGTGGGAAGGAGAAACTAGTGCCCCAGGTCTTGGTCAAAGACTGATGGACACACCAGAAGGAGTTGCTCAAGAGCACTCACACAAGCATGGCCAGATGCCTGCTTCATGCAGAGACTAGGGCCATTCCTACAATCTTGAGGTGTAGTCAGTTATTATCAGTTGTTGTTGCTGTTATTATTTTTAAATATCTTGCATTTGATCACAAATTTCTTGTTAAATTGTTACTTGGTCTCTTTCCATCAGGGAATAGTGAAGGGCATTTTACAGGTTTTTCTAGGCAGTCTGTAAGTGTGGTTTGCACTTGAAGGTTTCCCATAGAAGTTCGTCTTCCACACACTTATAACTAAGTGAACCTAAATGTTTGGGCTCAAATTTCCCATGCCACACTGAATTAGCTAGGAAAATATTAAAACTGAGTGATCTAGACTTTTGTATCAATAAGTAACAAAGAACAAGAGTAGCCTTTACTTGTGTTAAAAACCACGAGGTCTACAGCCCTCTCCTGGATGAATTCTAGCACTGTTGCATTTGGCCCTCCTGTCTGAAAATTACTGAAGAGCTCAGAATATGCCTTTTCCTGTTCCAATGAAACGACAGTCAAATTTGGTGAAGGTCTGAGCTCCTGAAAAGGTTCAGTTTGCCACGTCTCGGTAGGGTTTGTCTGAAGTTTGACAGCTCTTATCCCAAATATTCTGCCTGCCCTGAACATGACAAGCAGGGAGGAACTAAACGGCTTCTTGAGGTCCTGGTGCTTGCTGCTTCAGCAGGAACAACATGGAAGGCAGAAAGCATCTCTCGTGCTCCCAGTGCCTCCCGGTAAATGCCCCAGTGGGTGCAGAAAGGGGTGCAAAACAGGCAGCGAGGAACATAAAGTTGTTGGAGAGTGGGAAAGAGCAGCTGAACAGAATTCATTCCAGTGGGTGGCTGGGAGGCAGGGGCTGGAGCAGACCCAGGAGCAGATCTCTTCCCCTTGAGAAGACAGGAAGGATGATGATGGTGAAGTGGCTCCTACACACTAGAACACCTATTTTCTCTAGAACTTTGGCTTTTGCTTTTGCATGCTCACCTGCTGGCAAGTGAAGCCTCTGGCAATAGTGTTCTGGGCAGTGGTATTTTTAGTGGTGTCCTTAATTCTAGCATTTCTTAACCTTTAACTCATTGGCTTTGCAGCGTTATGTTCCTTTCATGTATAATTAGTGTGTTACTTCATTCAATATATGACACAATATGTCTTAAGAAGATGATGTGTGATACACACCCATACATGTGTCTATATGTCTGCGTATTGCATAGCCATAGAATTTTAGTTTCCATCTATGCCACAGGTGAGGAAATATATTGTCCTGGGTTAGGCCAGGACAGGGTTAATTTTCACCGGACTCCAGGAAGGGGCACAGCCGGGCGGGCTGACCCAACCCCACCTGGCCAAACAGAGCAGGGTATTCCATACCATGTGCCGTCACGATGGGTTCCGGTGGGGGGGAGCGGGGTGACGGGAACTCACTCGTGGCTTGGGAGGGCAGAGCGGCGGTTCGGTCCGGGAGAGAGAGGCTCTGTTCTGCTGGTTTGTTCTGCGTATTCCCCTTATCTGTATTGTTGTTGTTCCTGTTCCCTTTGTTTGCTGTTCTGTTAAACTGCCTTATCCCGACCCACCGATTTCTGCCTGTTTCTTCCCATTCTCCTCCGCACCGCAGCTGGGGGAGGGGCGGATGCGTGGCGCTTTTGGTGTCGGCGGCAGCCGAACCAGAACATATATCATCTTAATAAGAGCTCAGTTATTCCCTGGAAAAGTATAGGTCTAAACTCTCTGGGGTTTAATTAATGTAAATGCTAGGTATTTCTTTATCTAAACTCTATGCAAGTAGATCCGTGTGTATATATGAATACATAGTTACTGGAAGTTTGAAAGGAATCTTATAATTCTGAAATATCTTTTTCTGGAACTATGATTTGACCAACCATAAACTGTAGATGTATTTATTTATTAATTGCATTATCAGGCCCAGATTTTGGAATTGAGTTTTCCTGTGTGGACTCTTGTGGTCACATGCTCCTATTTGCCGGCTGAAGCCATAAGCAACAGCCTGTTTTTCATCTCTTTAAGGCAGCCTGTATTTTAACAGGAATGGTGCAGAAACGTTTGCAGCAGATAGCTGGGAACCGTGCTCTTTCTCCTCCTTGTGCTGGTGGCTTCGCTGAAAAGCTGAGGGTGCCCAGGTTCTTATGAGGCAGAAGGTGGAAAAACACCAAGAAATTCAAAGGAGTCACTCTGAACCTGACCAGCCAGGAACTTGCCCCATAATTTTTATTTTAGGCAGAAGAGGGAGAGTAAACATTTCCATGGGTCTGGAAAGAACAACTCCTTTCTACGTGCTTATTAAATGCTCCAAGTGGACATTTTTAGAAATTAGTCAGTAGTCACTTCAAAAGTGAAAAACTAGCTGATTCTGCAGCTCTGTGCCAGCACACTCACCAAATTTGTGTAGCTCATAACTCATTACACGGAGTGAATTCTGCACTAGCTCCACAAAAAGTGGGAAAATTTGTCTAATGGGATTTTTCCCAGAAATTATGAAGCTCCTACTTGTTTTGCTTAATTTGGCTTCTAATCCAGCCCTTCCCCCTGCCCCAGTCTGTGCTTCTCCCATCCAGCTAACAAAGTTGATTATAAAGCCTGATGTGGCAAGTCTGGGGCAGGCCATGCTGAAAGTCAAAATAATTGTGTTGTTTGTTTGTTTGTTTTTCACAAAACCAAACCCCAGACTGACCCATTCTCAGAGGCGCTGGCTGCAGAGACTTGGGGTCAGCTGCCAGGGGCCTGCTGCACAAATACTCACTGCTGTGTGACCCAGTGCAAGCTCCCTGCCAGACCAAGTCTTCCCCTTCCATATTTACCAACGCTTCTAAAAATGTTATTCAGACTCTCTGAGCTAACACTGAGCTATAAGAAAATAGGGACAAGTATGCTCTTGATATACTGACAAATCTCACTGCAGTTACCTGAGTTGGCATAGTAATAATACAGTGTTTCTGGAGTTGTTCCTCACAAACGGATTTTAAATAGCTGATTTCAGAATAATTTGAATTTACCTCTGATACTACGTTCTATCTTTGGCAGATTTTTTTCACCAACAAGACTATATCAACCAACACGGTTCTACCATGCCTGCCACTTGGTTCCCAGATTTCCTGTGATCAGCTGCAATGGAGATGGACTATCTGTTTAAGAGAATAGCCCATTTTTAACTTTTGTTGTGTATACAGACAGTTTTTTTGCAGGGCTTCCTTTCTTTTCATCTTTGGGAGTGCTGGACAGTGACCTACGTATATGGATATGCAACACAAAGTGTATAGTTTTTAAAAGGCTTTCCCTACTTGCACCATAGGTAATTTCTAACATTTCTAAATGACCATGTTGTTTGATTTTGGTGAGGTATCAAGAGGGCTGTGTTAGGTATTAACAGACTGAAAATCTGGCCCAGGTTTCATGCCAAGCCTGTGATACAGGCTCAGATTTCTTTGGGGAAGCATGGAGAGGAAGAAAGAGATGGAGTGGTTTTGCTTGACTGTCTGCTGCAGTACAGATACCTCCTCCCTTCTCCACGCACAGCCTCAGTTTCCCTCTGGCTGACACCAGAGATATGGGGAGCACTCACCTCCATTGCTGCTGCAGCTCTCACCTGCATCCTGCACCCCACTTTTGGGGAGCCTAATGTCCCCATCTGCCTTCCAGGGAGTTTGGGGCAGGACTGCCCGTGACCCTGTACAGTGTGTGTGAGGTGTAGCTTTAAATACTCTGAGATATTCAAATAAACTGCCAGAAACAGTGGTTAACTGATAACAGGAGTGCCTGAACATGAGGGCAGATGAAACCATGCCTGTTTTCAGATTATTTCAATTCTTCTATCGAAAGATATTTTCCTCTCTCTACATAATTATACTTCAGATAAGGACTCTGTGCCAAAACCATGTATATCTAACATTGGCAAATATACTGTCTTGCTATGTATTATCAGATACAAACCTCTTCCTAGTTGTACATTGATTTCATGTTTTGAGATGTCACTAAGTCTAACCCTAGCATTTCAGCAGCCTGCATAGGCAGAGATATTGAAGATGTCTTTTGTTCTGGTGAGGCCCAGGGGGCTTATGCTGGGCACTCTGGAGGTCCCCAAAGCAGCATTTATTTCTTTCCTGGGCCCCTGAGCGCAGGCCATACTGGGAGCTCCAACAGTCCTCAGATGCAAAAGGGAGAGAGAAGGAGAAGGAAGATACTAGAAAATCAATAACAAGCTTGGGTTTTCATATTCTGTGTTTGACTGGTGTGCGAGATGTGATGTTTGGGAGAGAGCTGGAGATGTGTGTCACCTGTGGTGGGCAAGGCAAAGGTGGAAAGAGAGGAGACAGTCAATGACACGGACTCATGAACATCTCCTGTCTCCTGAAAATGCAGTGGAAAGATTTTATAGGAGAAAAGGTAAGGAGGATGAGCTGTTTGGATGTTCGGACACAAGAGCTCTTTGACCGGAGCCAGTTTCTAGAGAAATGTGTGATTTATTTGAAAGTAATGAGTGAAACTGAATATCTTAACACTTGCCTTTTCATAAGCGAGCAAAACCTATGGTTCCTGTTGGACATCTCTCCCAGGACTCATAATAAGAGAATAGATGTTCATCCTTAGATTGGGAGACCTACATTCACAAAGAGATTTAGACATCCCAGGAAATCAATGGGAATTAGATCCCCAAATGCCTCTGAGAATTTGGTATAATTAGTTCCAGGAAAACGTTGCCTAGGCTGGTTTCCCTCCTACACACAGGACTGAAATGCAAGCAGGGATATTCTAGAACAATTGTAGAAATTAGACTCTTCTGGGTCTGGATTGATAAGGTTTCTTTCTAGTTTTGCTCAGGTTGGAAGAGATCAGAGATGGGGTGGGAATCTACAAGGCTGGGTGATGGTGAACACTTTTCAACTTGCTGAAAACACTGGGAATGGAGCAAGCACAAACACAAGTCACAAATCAGTGGGTGACACAAGCCAAAAGTAGTTTTTAAAGGAAGGCAAACAGGCCTGGTTCTTAATGAGGCCACAGATGTTACTTGAGATTTTGCTCCAGTGACTATCAAGACCGCACTAGCATTACACACAGATGTTACACCAAATGATCTTGGGAAGTGGGGGCGTGATGTCATTGGGGGGTTTCAAATCTGGAACACATAATCAACTTATCTTTGTTCTGAGAGCTCTCATTATAGCTCCCCGGGCTCATTCAGATGTCTCTTTGCATGGGAAGTGCCCTGAGGAGAGATCCTGTTCCAGGACACAGATAGCTATGGTGACAGTCCAACAAACCTGTTGTTTAAGTTTCACCTTGCGAGTGGCTATAACACATTATGGAGAATAATTATGATTGAGTGGAAAAAGGACGAATGGTCTCATTCCCTGTCCAGTCCAGAAAATGTACTCTTTCCAGAAGAAACCTTGAGAGTGTGTATAGTCAAAGCTCTCCAGGGCAAGATGATCATCTAGATATTCGTGGAGTAAATGACTTAGCAAAACTGTGTTCATAACAATGAAAGTTAGGAATGAGTAGTAGGGTGATGTTTTAAACTATCTTTCCTCTAGTTAATACTGCAACATTTTACCTTGGCAATGATTTGTTTGTTTCTCTGCCCGTACCCCTTTGTCGCTGACTTGAACCTCATACTTTGTCTAGCTGAAAAATCTCCATAAATGCTTCTTAAAATAGAAATTGGCTCAGATATTCATCATATTTCTGCTTTTGCTAGGTGTATTTGAATGGAATAGAAAAGTGACAGCCATTTCTATTATTGGATGTTTCTTCTGAAAATTAAACTCGTGCTCAATACCCTAATCCTAAAAATAAGTTGATGTGCTGAAGCCAGCATGGCTACTGTCTCATTTGATTCTCACTGGGCATGTATTGAAGTTCCTTTCTGAGTCAGCAGATTATAAAATAGGCCTTGCCAGGAGCAGGGAGAATGGTGATAGCTCTAACAGCTCCTCTTCATCTTTTAAACAAAGCATGTGGGACCAGTGGTCCAATATCAGACACGTAAAAATCTCACATTTCATTTCTAGGAGTATTTTCCTATGGAGTCAAAGGATGAGTTGGGGCTTTTATAAACATGAGTGGACTTCAATTATTTTCTTTCCCTTTTGTTGAAAAGTAAAAGAAAACCAAGTTGATTTGATGTCTCAGTAGCTTCAAGGGCAAGAAAGGTTATTATGAATGCCACAAACCTAATCTGGGCAGCATGTGAATGAAAGGGCTTGCTGTATGGCATGGCAAAGTCTTTTAGCTGATCCTCATTGCTTCTTCCAAAAGCAGAGGTATTGTGTTGGGCTGTCATGACTAGGTATGAAGGATAAAATACATTTGAAAGATCTGGCTCAGAGTATGAGGAAGAGTGCTTGGTCTCCACAGAGAGCAACTCCCCAGGCTGACTGTGCTGAACCGTGCTCTCCCACGCAGTATCAACTTAAATCTCTCTGCCTTCGACCTCATAAAACCAGGGACTTGCAAACAGCTGGAGCTGTGCTGTTGCAGGGAAGAGGACCTGCACAGAGGACGGCAGCCGGGCAGCCTGCGCTCCCCGGGCTGCTCAGGGCTGCCCTGCCACAGCGACCCCAGCTACCATTCACCCAGGCAAAGTCGAGATGTGCCTCTCTGAGATCACTCTCACACCCTGTCCTCACCTTCAGCCCTCTTCCATAGTAGCTGCTACTCCATGTGCTCTCCCCTTGGGGAGCCACCAAAGGCTCCTGAGACACAAAAAATATTCGTCTGACTCACCCTGGATCTAACTCTCCTCCAAGGGATGCTTGTCACCACCATGGGTGGAGGTATCCCATGTGGCATGCACATCTGCAGGGAAGCCTGTGGTGGCGGGGCAAGCAACATGGACCACAGCTGGCAAGCCTGGTGACCTGGCAAGATACAGTGCTGCCCTAGACCTCCCTACCTGGGGGAGGCAGTGCCACTGCAGACAGAAGCAGGGTCACCTGCCTTTTAGCAGTGGACCCATGGACCAGATTCTCCTGTCTAAGTCTCTGGCGAGTTGTCTTTCCCCTTTGAGCAGGTACGGGGCTAAGTGCCCAGGATGATGTGGTGTGAATCTGGGTCTTGGGACAAGCATTGCAACCCATGGTGACGGCTTTTCCCCCTTTGCACTCATTGTTGCCTGTCCTCAGGGTGATCTGATTAAAGATCAAGCCTTTTAGGCATGGGGAGAGTCTGTGACGCCGCGGTGTTGGCCCATGTCCCCAGCGTTGGTGGCTGGTCCTTGCAGAAGACCTTGGCAGGGCTGACAGCAGCTCTTGGGTGTCTTTACCTTCTGCCTTCTATCCCGATAGGAGGGTATGGCTCTGGCTGAGGAGAGCTGAGGAATGAAACTGTGGTGCATACAGCCCAAACCAAAACTCACGTCCCTGGACTGGAATACTCCTGAAACTGCTTTTGGGACTGGAGTTTCATAAGAGTCAAGGAGTTACTGCTTTGAATCCCTCTTCTCCCCGTCACCCAGCCAGCAACTGGTACTGAAGAGAACCTGGAAGGGAAACTCCAGTGCAATTACTCCTGGTTTACACTGAGGTAAGACTGGGTGATTTCTCTGCACAAGAATTACCACTGCTTTGCATGAGATATGAGTGGCTTCTGCAGGGTTCAAAAGGCATACAAAGTTAGAAATGTTGAGAGCAAACACATAGTTTGGAAACTATTCCAAGCTGGAATCCTCTGCAGATTATTGCAGTCAAGAAAATCACTGTCAGAAGGTAGATGTGTGGGCAAAAATAATTTAACAAATGGTCCAGGGACTGTGGTTTTGCTTTCTTAACAAAATGTTCCCTCGCAATGCAAATACAAAGGGAAGGAGGAAGGGAAGTATCTGGCTATTTAAATGAAAAATGACTTTTCTCTGCAATCGCCTTCTGTCAATAAAATGCTTATTTTCTGACATGTCAATTAGGTGATTCAAAAGCCAGATGACCACTGCCTTCCATTTAGTACTGCTCAGCTGGGTTAAATGTCTTAATTGTTTACCCTTTATGACCGGTGGCATGTATCTGTTCTTAGTCAAACTGTGCTATGTGTGACATGTTTGCCTATAGGTTTTTCTCTTGAGGTAAAGTTAACCATTTTTATCAGATTCTAAGAAAAATTGTAGATTAGGACAGTGGTTTCACTGACAGAAATGGGTACATCTTGTTTTACAGTAATGTGTACGAGAAATATGAAACAGATGAGAAGAATTCACATAGAATTAAAGAGCCTGTAATTTAAAGTGCTGTCATTAAATAGGATCATGTATCCATGCTTGATACTTCAAAAGAAACCTCTGCTGTGTAAGACTAGTTATTAGTGAGGAACATTTTGTCTGGTATCTCAAACCAATTTTAAAAGATCTGATTACACACACACACAAGCATGTGGAAATGAAACTATTTTCTTAAGAATCTATGGGACTTGATTTCGTTCACACAAAACTCTTGAGGGTTTAAAGAGGTATTTTTAATGAGGAAAAAACACATAAGCTCTGGCTCCTGGTGAAGTCCTAGGAGGAAGCACGGTGGTAATATCGATACAACCTTTCACTGAGGCTTGTTCTGAACACATAATGCTATCTGCTTGTGTAGGAGTATGGAGAAGGCTGTGAGGCGAGAATAATTTTAACTAACTTAAAAAGGATTAAGTCTTTAAAAAGCCAACTGCTGTCCTGCACCAGGGAATGCAACCCAAGATTTTTAGTGGGAAAAGCTAAAATTCTTCCTTTCTGACTTCTGACCAGAACTGAAAATGAAAAGCTGATTTGGAAGAAATAAATAAATAAGCTGAGACAATGGAAGTCACTTTCCCAGATGAAAAATAATCACAGGGAGGCCTCTGTGAGAACTAGCAGGTCAGCAGGACTCCCTTTGCAGGCCCAGACAAGCATAGGAGACAACCCCTTTGGTGAAACATTCCTCGAGGCGGAGTCTGCTGGGCAGCACCGTGCTCAGACATAAAGTGGGGGCTTACATACACACACACCTCTTGGTGAGCAACACAAATCTGGAGAGTAATTAGCAGTTTGATGTGAAAAGTTCCCCTAAAAAAGCAAGAAATGTTTAGTGCTTGGACCTTCAGTCTCACTCCCCAGAAGGTAACTGTCCCTGCCAGCGCCAGCATGCCCCAAAGCCCGGAGGAAAACCTGGGAGGAGAGTGTCAGTGTTGTGGTGCTTGAATGTACTGCTGACTTCTCAGGGGATCAGCTGGGAACACTGCCGTGCTAATCTGGGTAGCTCTGCAATTCATCCAGCATCCTTGGGAAATGTGGGAGGGACCCATTCATAGGACCACAGGGTAACTCAGGCTGAAAGGGACCTCAGGAGGTCTCTAGACCCACTTTTTTCTCAAGGCAGGGTTAACTCTGAGGTCAGACCAGGTTGCTCAGGGCTTTATCCAGTCTGAGGCAGTTGAAAGCCTCCAGGAATGGAAAGTGCACAGTTGTTACTCTGATCTTCAGTTTTCACCCCAAGTCTAATAAGGCTAAGCTGAATGGCACACAGGCAGTTGCAGCAGTCCAGAAGGGACCTTGGGAGAGGTAGGGACGTGATAGGACTCTGTAGGTTCACCTGCACTGTGCTATGATGTCCCCAGTCATCTGGTCCTTTCATTACTACAGGTGATCACCCACTGGGTCAAGCCATGGTTCACCTTTGCACTGTGTCCTATGTCCCTTTCTGCAGAAACCAAGGCAGCATATGTGCCTGGGTCTCATCTGGGCACTTCTACCCATAGCAGTTCAGAAACTATTTGAGGTTCCTCAGTTCCAAGGAAGCATCTGGGTCTTGGCGCCCAGCTGGCTCTGGGTGGATGGACCACAAAGATTTGCAGGCTGTCTGTCCTTCCTTCAGATATTGCTGTAGTCTAATCATAACATTTCACAGAATCACAAAATAACTGAGGTTGAAGGAACCTCTGGAGATTATGTAGTCCAACCCTGTGCTCAAAGCAGGGTCAGCTATAGCAGCTTTCTCAGGGCTGTGTCCTCCTTGGTTTTCAATATCTCCAGGGTTAGAGACTCCATAAACTCCCTGGGCAACCTGTGCCAGTGTTCAACCACCCTCATAGGAAATAAGTTCTTGTCATATGTTTCAATGCAATTTCCCGTATTTCAGTTTTTGCCCATTACATATTACCATATTACCATATTACACATTGAAATTCAATGTACAACGATATGCTTGTGTACACTGTTGTACAAATAATAATCTTTGTGTGTTTGATCAACTTATATTTTACCGCAGCAATAACGCATTTAATATTAAGCACTTTCAGAGGAAGAAAATATATTTTTTCATGCAGCAACTTGCCAGTAGCTTAAACAGACAAAGTCGAAAAAAAATTACCTTGGTGTTTTTGCATTAACTTACGATCCACAGTACAGATTTCTATACAATTTTAGCAACTGTATGCAGCAATATAAACTATGATTCTTAATCTGGTTTGTGCAATTGTCTCACTATTTTATATTGTCATGAGGAATAGTACAGTTGGATAGGACAGCTGAAATTTGCTTTTGGTATTCTCCTGAAAGGAGGAGACTAAAAATACAAATGGTAATCAACAGCTTTTTTCTATATTCTGCATTATTATGTTTTGTGTTGTGTTCTTAGGCTTTGTGTCTCAAAATACCGTCTCCCATAACATACTCCTACGGAAGCTCAGGAAGTGTGGGCTGGATGAGCGGTCGGTGAGGTGGGTTGAGAACTGGCTGAATGGCAGAACTCAGAGGGTTATCAGCGGCGCTGAGTCTAGTTGGAGGCTGGTAACAAGTGGTGTCCCCCAGGGGTCAGTACTGGGCCCAGTCTTGTTTAACTTCTTCATCAACGACCTGGATGAAGAGT
>Ga0065711_1033175_pt1 | contig 25958 bp, 8 predicted proteins | sample Hoacrofraction12_FD_59098 | JGI IMG/M metagenome (GOLD analysis project Ga0065711, IMG submission 59098) | Hoatzin crop microbial communities from Cojedes, Venezuela - Epithelial fraction 12 v2 (version 2) | ecosystem: Host-associated > Birds > Digestive system > Esophagus > Crop | place... | reverse complement strand
AGGCTGCCCAGGGAGGTTGTGGAGTCTCCTTCTCTGGAGATATTCAAGACCCGCCTGGACAAGGTCCTGTGCAACCTGCTGTAGGCGACCCTGCTTTGGCGGGAGGGTTGGACTAGATGACCCACAGAGGCCCCTTCCAACCCCTAACATTCTGTGATTCTGTGATTCCCCAGCCGAAACAAACTGGGTTGGATGGCTGCAGAATGGACACTTTGAATCACAGCTGTGTATTTAAGTATCTAAAGATCTTCTGATTGTAAAATGTGTCCTAATCACCAGTAGTAAATGGATGGTACTTGGAAAGTTTACATGTGTGTAGCTAAAGCAGAGGCCTTTTGCATCTGTAAAAGTAGAATTGCTTTAAGCAGACTTTAATGCTAGGTTGCTTTGAACTTAAACATTAAGCACATTATTATAATTGTATAAGCATTTTTGTACCCAGTGGTCCAGTAAAAATACAATTTCCATTCTTTGTTGTGGGACAGAAGCCTCATACTAACTGTACCTTTTGTGTGACCCTAGTTGTGGCCTATTAGGCTTGTTATCAACTAGTTATGAGAACATACTGTGTGAACCAGAGCTTGGTATCTGCTGCCTCTTCTTATGATGCACAGTTTTATCATGGGATAACAACAAAGGCCTTGAAAAAATGAGCACAGGTTGAAAGCAGAGGCCCAAGAACAATAAACAATTCACTAATGCTCAGTTGCTGATCACCGGGAAAACACCACCATGAGAGCTGGGTGAAGACAGGCTTTGGTTTTAGAAAAGGAGCAGCTGCTGAGCAAAGCCAAAAAAGGGCAGAGCAACAGCAGAAGGCATACACCGTGGCCTGGGAAAATAAGCCTGCCTCAGTGTCGCTGAGTGTATAGTCTAAAGCGAGGGGAGGCTAAGGGTTAGCAATTCTCTAGAAACTCAACTGGCTTACAAAAGGAAGATACCAGATTTGAGGATCTAGGGGGAGAGGAAAAAGCCCAACAACCACTGCATTTCCAGCTTCTCTTATCAACAAGCTCTAAAGGCTGACTATCTTGATAGCTAAGATTTATAAAGGACTGTAGGCATTAGCTATGCATACTGTTACATACTCACAGCTAATACAGGATGTGATTATTATGAACTGACACTGTAATAAGTAGTGATAATGATGAATAATATGTACAAGCTATAAGCATGTAGTGTGTCATTAATGAATGCCAGTCTAGTTAAGTTTTATTTTAAAGATTAAAACTGATTTATCAGTCTTCTAAACACTCCCATTCCAACAAGGTCTATTTTCCTAAGTGATAGATATAATCAGTTGCAACATTCATCACGTAAGGTTCAAAGGTCAGGAAGGCTCATCAAAAGCAACAGAATCTTTGTACAAATGAAAAAAAATACATTTTATGGCTCTCTCTTGAAAGACCTGAAGAACCTGAAAGTCTTGAAGAACAGAGGTTACAGTATCAATTGGAGAAGTTACCATCTCCTCTTTGTTCCAGGCTCTCACATTTTGGCTGTCACTGGACAAGCCCTTAGCCATATCCTTAGTGATTTCTGCTTTAGCTCCACAAAATTATTATTTCTTGTTATGATGCTTCATTCACCTTCCTGAAGTACTTTTCGCAAAAGATACTGACTGTAATCAACCAGGTATTGCAATTCACAGACATTTTTTCTCAATATTACTTGCTTAATATCTTAAAGCATGGGTGTAATATCATATCCTAACTTAGACTACCCTTCATTAAAGATGTATTCCTAAGTACAATGAACCTCATAACTACTATCTTTGTATGTGTCACTACAGCAAGGAAGTGGCTTTGCTGTCAGTGATTAATGAAAACAATGTCGAAAGTATTAACCATTATCTGTACCCAAACCCTGTACCTGTTGCTGTCTGTATTATCTGTACAATCTGAACATTGTTTTTTTCTTTAGCAATCATTCTATTCTGTGATAAACTATTGTTACTGACATTTATTTAATTTCTTTTTTTAACATACCATATAGTGGGCCTCAACTGAATCTATCATGCAGAACTAAATGCGAAGCAAATAACACATTCACAGACATTTCTTTATATAGCACCATCTAGGATGAAGTCAGAAGAAAAAGTTTTACTGCATGAGTTCAACATCATTTCATAGTTAACATTAAGAAAAATATGTTTATGCTATCTTGTCAACTTCTATTACCAGGTAGGCTTTATAATGCACTGAAGGAAAGTGTAGTCCAGCTAAATGAGCATATATTAAGAGGAATAAGCCTATTAAAAAAGCAAGCCTCCTCTGCATCAAATGTAATATGCAATAAAGGCTTCTTTTCAAGTATTTTCTTTGTTGAAAAGGATACATTATCCATGTGCCAAAGCTGAATTTATTTACAGAGTTCCTGAGTGTTTTTAAATAAATGTCTTTTAAAAGAATTCACTTCATAAAAATAAATAAATGAATGAAACACCAGGGAAAGAGGACATTGCCAGCTTGTAATGTATTGAAAATCTCTATTAGTTACTGTATGTTAATTAAGACAGCTTTTTAGAAATCTGACAAAAAACAATGAATTCCTACCTTTCCTCTACTTCAGATATACTAAAACATCATATTCAGAAAGCTTTTATCTTTATTTCTTTATTTCAGTATTTCTTACTTTCTAAAGTTAGCTGCCATTATTAGTAGGAACTTCATTTTCCCTCATTTGTTAGAGGTGAAATACAAGCAATTAAATTGTGTTTCTTTTCAATGTAAAAATCATCTTAATGAAGTTATGTAGGTTAGTCTGGAAATATGTTCTACATTAAGCTGAAAGTTAGTCGTATAAATATATAATTATAAAACACACTATGTAATATGCCTTTCACCAGCCAGGTAGGATACAAGTCAGATTTACATGCCTTGTTTTAGACTCGTAGTGCATATACTGAGTGTGGGCAGGTTCCTTTCTGGAGATACAGAAGAGGCAGATAAACATTAAGGTTGTGGGGGTGAGGGTGGATTTCTTGATCTGTACAGTTTTTCCAGCATTTTTTTTTTTGCAAAAAAACAGTTCTGATACACTTCTGGAATAAGAATGAAGGCTAGACAGAGGTCCTGGTGAATAGGTGCTGTTGAACAGAAGCAGAAAAAAAGCTTGCTTAAGCCTATATATAAAGTAAGGTCCAGGTAGACCCTTCTCTGAGTCTATATATAATATAGACCCAGCTTATGCTGAAGGAAGGTAAGGAGTCTGGTCTGTCCATTTGAGTCGTAATAATCTTACCTTGCTATCTTTTCTCTTTGTGTGATACGTTAGTATTAACAATGCAAAGAGATTCCTGTGGGTGATAGAAACCAAGCATTTGGAAATCAGTGAGCCAAAAACAATGGAAATGACATGTCCTTGAGCTGTCCGACTTGTCTTTTTCAGTGAAAAATTTCATCAGAACAAGAAATTAGCAAGGACAATCTTTATTCAGAACTTATTGTGATCATTCACATAAATTAAGATCAGGCCATCTTTTGTTCATTTAGCACAAGATCATCCCATAAAAAAAGCTTTCTCAGGTCAGAAATCACATGGTTGTACAGGCATCTACTAACACATGCTAGGGAGAGAAAAGTTGAGACTGAAGGGATATGGAACACATAACAATCAGTGGAGGTGATTCAGGATGCTGTGGTTCCCTAGTCACTGCTGTGTCACATGTTCCACATCATTTCAGAGAGGAGAAGCTGCACTGTGCCATATCACACATCTCCCTTCTTCAATATGGCTAGACCCAGTGCTGGAGGATTGACAAATGTGATAGTCCTGTGAGATAAGAATAACTTAAATGACTGAATAATTTAGGGCTGATCAGAAACGAATGAATGCATGGGATATGCTTGTCTAATAGGGTACCTAAATCACTCAGTTTTATAACAGCAATCCTTCCAAAGCACCAGAATAGTAGAGATGAATAAGGCAGACTACTACTTGCAGGAGTTTTGACAGAATAGAGAACAGTAAGTGAAACAGTTTTAAAAAATGCTGTTCTAAGAGGTTATCTGTGCAATTCTCAAGTGATAAAGCAACTCTAATTACTCTCCATTACTTTTCTTGGCAATCTTATCTCTCCTGTCTTGATTGTGTGCAATATCATTGTACTTAGTCATAGTAGCCAGCATGGTAACAGCTGTACTAAGCAAAGAAAAAGGAATCTGTGATCAATTACTTCCAAGTAATCAGCGTTATATACCTTTAACATTACTTTCCAGATCCAGCAATCAGCAGCTGGTAATAGATTGGTTTCTCAGGGGAACTTTGAAAACCTTATACACCAGCTTTGAGCCACTATTAAGCTAGTGTGAAGTGTCTTTCTGTAATATTTATTGGATTGTACAATTCATAAAATCAAGGCATGTGAGAACCAGAGGTATTGTTTGTGTATGCTGAATTATACTACTGCTGTTAATGAAGTTTCAAACTTATAACACTATTATATTTCAATGTTTAATGATGATTGTAAAAGACCTTGAAAACTGCTAGGAAAAAATTGTCATAACAACTGGCTATAAATATTTCTGATTAAATACTTTTTCTTTCAGAAATTCAGTTTCATGTAAATCAAAACAATTAATGAGAATTTCATCTATTAAAGGAAAACATAAAAACTGAAGTAAAGTTTAGAAACAGAACAGAAACCATTAAAACTATAACAGAGCATCTTATTTCAAGTCATTTATTTTGTTCACTTCGATAAAATTTCATTTCAAACCACTTTACGTAAAGACTTGTCCAGCCATCATGTCTATATTTTCTTTCTTTCAGTAAGTTTTATTTTAAGACTACTTTGGCTGCTTTGATTTTGATGTCACTGATGTGACAGAAGTGAGTGGTATCTCTTTGTATGCCTTACCTGAGTCAGAAGGTTTGAAACTAGGGCTGTGATTGCACAGCTGTGAACTGGCATTATTAACAAAATGGAACAAAAGAACAATGGAAGAAAATGGAGTCCTTCTAGCTCTGCCGAATCTGCTTTTTAAACAATGTAAAGTCGAAAGCTGAAGACATTAATGTGGACTTCAGCAGCTATCTACAATTTCTTTTGTAGTGTTCACATAAAAGCAACATTGCATCACTGCTCTCACTGCTTCCCAACTGAAAATAATCTAGCTTCCCCTGTCTTCGCCTTGTATGAAGAAGCAGTCAGAGTCCATCTGTGCATATGTTCTCTGGAATTATTTGCCCATGATTCTCTTAGACAAGAACAGCAAAATCCTCATCTCTATGAGGCAACTACAGCAGATAACATACAAAATCTAAATAAGTACCAAATGTATGAATCTACTGAAGCAGATAATGTACTTATTGGTGTGAGTAAAGGGAGAGGGTCCAATGGGTCCTCAGTGGCTTTTTCCTCACTTACTTTCCTCCCCTCTCATAGTTAAAAATGGGAGAAGGTGGCACAGAGTTAGAAGCTATGATTCAATATTCCATATCCTTTTAACGCTGGGATGTGTCCACACTCTGCTCTCTTAAGCATTGAATACTGTGGTATTCTGGGCATGACACAAACATGTGTCATAAGAAGACAGATAGTACAGACATCAAGACATGAAGAGCTGGTGTGTATGTCCACAGAAAGAAGAGAGGTTCATCCAGGTTAGTGTTTTAATAAAAACAAAGAACACTAAAGCTTGCTGCAATAATGAGATTGTAGATTAGAAGAGATGACAGTGATATCTGAGCAAACATGGTTCTCTTTTTTTTTTACTTAATAGTGTAATTCAAGCTGTTTGGTTGTGTTTGTGACAATGTGGATTCTGCTGAACCCTTGCCAACAAGTTCACAATGATTGGCTGCTATGATTCAGAACGGACCTAAGTTATTCTTATAATGTCCTCAACGATCACTCATTTCAGTATCTCTTCTACAGCTAGCTTATTTTTGTCACACAACATGTAGAAACTTCCTTTATTTAAGACCTCTACCCCCTATATGGTTGAAATTGGTTGACAAAACAATTAGAGCATTTCATAAAAACACAGGGACAGGCCATTGTCTCATTTTCCTAGGAAAGGTAATTAAAAATTAGTAATTGAAAGTAAATACTTTTTTTATGGTCCGACCTCTGTTGGTAATACAAAACAAAAAAAAGTTTCTTCATCTTCTTTGTTCAGAAGAAGGTTGTTCCAAATATAATTACAAAATTGCAGAGGTGGGAACTGGCACGATGATGAGGAAAAGCTCTGTAGACGTGGGAGGTTAGGAACATATAACAGCTAATGTCATAGCAGCACTGTTTCTTACGCTCTGAGATGGTGCACCTTCACGCATGCACCTACAGTGCCACATGATGTTTGAGGCCATGAGACCAAAAACATCTGTATGACAACCTCTGCCCTTACTGCATGTGACCCCCTGTTTCAAAGTCATGTAAATAAGTCTAGCTTACTTCATAAATGCTAGACTATTTCTTCCACTGCTTGCATTGCCTTTCTTCTATTTTTTATCTTTTTCTCTCTTCCAAGCCTCGTTTTTCACTCCTTCCACTCCTCTCTCATCCAATGACAAAATACAGCTTTATTAACTGACAGTTTTTCTTGTGTATTCTTTACCGTTTTCCACCTTTGGTGGCTAATTCAAAAGTCCTAATAGCTTTATGTGTAGATCAATGGGAAAAAAACATTGAACAATTTACTTTAAATAATGGCAAAATATGTCTCTTATTTGAGATTATTCGGATCATTTTCTGAATCAAAACATTCTCATTTCTTATATCAAAAAAATGAGTAGCAAAATTTCATTTTCCAGTGCAAGGGAAATTTTTGTTTTCCAGACACCTCATGTTTCCACAGAAGCTTAAAGTCATGCTTGTTCTCAGTTACGTGCTGAACAACTATTTGGAAGCACAGGCAAGATTCTGAACAGCAGGATGATTTTTCTTAAAATATTGTATGCACATTTCTATGGGGTAGACCTTGCTATAAATCCACTGTTTTCAGTGCAACATGGAAATTTACAGATTTTCCATTTAATATTTACAAAATAGTATGAACTCTACTATCATTTAATGTCCATATTATATATGGTTCTTCTTCTGTTTCCATTTAATATTTACATTTTTGTTTATATCCAAACAGTAATTATCTACTGCAGTCTCATGCCAGTAAATTTTTTGAAGGGCAGAGGGTTTAAAAAATGAAATTTCTTTGCATGTTATGTGTTATAAGGTAATTTATATTTTCAAATTAACCAACATGGTACATGTCTTGGATAACTTGGTTGCAAAGAATGGCAGCTTAATATTGTCTTGTGATTTACTGACCATATAGCACTGATTTTAACATTAGAAGAGACAAAAAACAACCATGAAACTGTCACCCTAAATTCTCTTTGCAGTATCAGTTTCATTATCATTAAGACTGCATTTGGTTTGCTAGTTTCTCACACATACTGTAATCTGTAAAGCTCCTGCCAATGCCTCCAGTTACAGACTTCCAATGCTTTGTGCCTTTGGCTATGAAAGCATGACAGTTAAGCAAACCCAATTGGCAAAAGTAGTCAGGTAGTCTGTGGTGTGAGAACTGGTCCAGTAATAGCAGTCACTAATAGTACTGTTCTTACAGAATCTTGTATTTTCCCTGAGATTTCTACTGCTGCTATTTTAAGGGAAATTCACATATTCAAACCTAGAAATAAGAGAATATCCTTGAAAAAAAGGTGATCTAAACATTAAAATAATAATAGTGAAAAAATTGTCTAATCATCAAATGAACTGGTATTTTTATTTCACATTTTGTGATAGGTATAGAACACTTAAAATGCAACATTTTAGTATTGTTTCTTCATATATTTATATAAAGCAACATTTGAAACTTCACAAACACAAAGATGAGTATTTAGAACTACAGTACAAATTTGATTAACAAACACAAGTTATGATGGATATGCAAGAATGTTGCAATCACCAATTAATTAGATTCTCTCCTAAACTGATACCAATAAACCCAAATACATTGAAAGTGATGACTAATGTTATATGTACAGCTACTCGCTGTATTTCTGGTAACAGTCTATTAAAAACACTATTATCAGTATTATAAATCTGCAGTGTATATAATTAGAATCTCAGTCAGTCCTTAGTGATGCAATATGCAGTGTCCACAATTCCTAGGTCAATGCTTATAGGGCGGAAAGAAATACCTCTGTAGCTACTACATGCTCTGATGGAGGTCATAATTGTTTTGGAATTCTTGTCCCACTTCATTTCACTAACAATCTTTCACTAGACTTAATTTAATCCTAAGGATACTAGAGGCATGCTGAATTTATGACATCTCTGACATAAAAAAATAGCCATTTGTCAGTCTAACATTCTGAATTAATGTATGATTCATGAAAGTTAAACGAGAAAGCTAATTTCTGTATCTAAGTTCTGCCTCAATTTTGATGGAATTCTGCAATAGGTAGGATTGTGAAGGAGACTCAGAGCTAAAGGAAAATCAGCTGGCTGCATGATCTTCATATCCACTATGCGCTCAGAGGTAAAGGTATAGTCTGGTTAACATTGGCCTACTGTACAGCTTCTAACTGGCGAAGAAATAAAGTGGCAAAATTAGAAGAAACGAGTGCCTGAATATTCCTTTAGAACATTGTAGGACTTCTTCCTCTGAAGTCACTGGTAAATTCTTACCGACTAGGAAACATGAAAAATCCTGAGTGTTTCCAGCCTGCACATGCTGTACCTCTTGCTACATAAAATTCATCCAGATCAGCTGAATGTGCTCTGCTTAGAGGCTGTGGAGCATCTGTGGAGCAGCACTGTACAGATTTGAATACGAGATGCACAACCATCCTTGAAGGTCCACATACTTTCCCTGAGCATCTGTGTAACGCAGAATGTGATTAGGCCCTATTTAATGTTATTTTCTTCACTTGATGCTTTGTATTTCAGGGTCTCATTATTCCTTATCTTCTTCTCTTCTTCCCTGAATCTATTCTCCTTCATCTTCTGGTGAGACATCCGTGCTTAATTAATTACTCCAGATCTGATATAAACAATCTGCTGACAATTTAATATTTTTGCGTTCAACAGATCCAATGTCCACTAAAATAATTTGCATTGGAAAAACCAAGACTCTCATGGCTTGGACCCTAATTATATATAACAGCATTTTATGTTCTGTTGCATAATATTAATGTACACTAAAATGTGGAGGAACTCCAAATAAGCAATATTTGGTAACAAAGACTAATGACAATTGGGTTTGAGGCATTTTTTATTTGCTCCCTGCCCCCCCCCATCAAATACAGTAGTCTTTTTGATGCAGTTGCAATATGTAGTATTGTTAACTGCAAAAATCAGGTTTTATGAAATGGTGTTTAATAAACACTGGTGGACATTTCGGTGAAGTTCCAAAGAAAGTCTAAACGATTTTATTGATAAATATTTTGTAACACTTTCAGTAGGAGCAATGGTTACCTTCAATCACCTTAGCCAAATTTAAAACAGAAATAAATAATAGTTTTGTATCTAAATTTTCCTTTTTTTTTTTTTTAATATGAATTTTACCTGTGTCACCTTGAGGCCAGTTTTGCAGTCCTAAAGAAAAGACTTCTCTAGCACCCATGTAGCCAACAGCAGAACAAGAAAAAAAAAAGCAAGAAAAACTGCCTTATGCTTAAAGTCTCTGAGCAGCATTCAAGAAGCGAAGTTCTGATTTTCAACTGTTTGTGCTGTAGGACTTGTGTTTTGCTTTAGATTTAAGAACTGGGCGAAAGAGAAAATTAAAAACCAAAAGACAAAGTAAGTAATTTGGGGATCTAGCACATATATCAGGCATGGAAATTGGGACTAGATGCACATGTTAATCAGCCTATTTGGATGTCCTAAGACCACACAAATGGCCTCCAGCTGAACCATCTCATGGTTCCTGTGTCACAGTTTTTGTAGATGGCTCAGATAAAAAAGACATTTAAAATATCACTAGATACTTAAGCAACTGAACTTCAGAGCAGATGTTTAATCTGAAGACTGTGTTCCTGAAAACTTTGCTATAGCATAGAACATTTGCTTCTGACTTAAACTTCTGCAGATAATAAAATTCTCTTTTGTTTGCATTGAGGTATTTACTATCTGTTCATCACTACTCCCATTTCTAAGCCCAGCTGGGTTCTAGAAGAAAGATACTTTTTCACCTAAATCCTGACAAATTTAATCAAACCACATTTACCCATCATGGTGGCATTCAACCTGATCTATTGTTCTGTACAAAAATACAACTATTACCCTGGCTATTGTTTAAAACACTAAGGAGAAGATGGCAACTTTCATCCACACTATGCAAGAAAAGGTTAAATTCATTCCTTTGCATTCAGCCCTCTTAATAGAACTATTTATATGCTTTCCTGATTATCAAGAAGTAAAGCACAGGACTCTGTCCTCCTGTTTAAGTATCTTTATCATGAGCTAGCTATTCTTTCTTTCATTAACATACATGGACATGTAAACACAGATACCCCTTTCTCTGAGAATTACCTTACATGTAATCTGTTCTTACATATTGGTAACAGATTCTGTGGTTGTATTTAAAAATAAAAGACTGTTCCTTTTCAGTTTTTGAGTGAAATGAACAAATTACTTGCCTTCAAGGCTAGTTTCCCAGGTGCAGATCCTAAGCAGAATGAGGAAGGTTCTTTGAGGGCCAACCGAAGTATTTAACCAAAGATCAAGAGCATAGACCACCTTATTTCCCCATTTCTGCCTATAAAACTTAGAACAATAAGGCTTTTTAAAAGTCATCTCTATTAGTCTGTCTTGCCTGTTTACTTTTTAAACTCTTTGAATACAGTCTGCTTCTTGCTGTTTATCCATAAGGTGCAGAATACAGCAAACTTGTACGTGCTTTAGACTGCTAGGCACTTCTCTAATATAAATGCAAATAATAATGTTGGAATTAAGAATCCCAAGGAGATGTTATGTAATTCAATGCTTTAAAGTCAAATAGTGCTTCTCAAAGCCTTTCCTGAACAGAAAGCTATTCTGTTTTAATAGTGTAACTTGCCTTCATCTAATTTTAAATTTCATACAAGAATTCATTGTAGAAAAGAAGAAACCTTAGAATGTACAAGGCAAGAATTAACAGCTTCTGAAACAAACAAACAAAACCCAAACAGACACACAAACAGACAAATAAACAAAAAAAAAACTCATAACCATTTCAAAAGATATATTATCTTTTGTACAGGCAAGTTCTTTGGAGTTAGCTCAGTAACGAAAATTTATCAACGAAGAAATTTTGTCAATAAAGCAATTCAGCCAAAGAAGCACCTGGCTACTTAGGTACCCACTCTTACGGTAAAAGAAATCCTGTCCTCAGTACACTCCACAGGAACCCAAGAGAACTACTCTTTCAATAACTGCAAGAAGAGAAAAACTATCTAAACTAGCCAGTAGGAAATGATGAGGAGACATTTTTCAGCACTGTCAAACATTAATCGTCTTCTATTGCTTCAGGCAAATTGTATCTTTCTTACAAAATTTCAGAGATCTGGACTATCTTACCTTAATACTTCAGAGGTTTGACCCCTTAATCTGAGAACCTTGACTCACCTCACATCAGCAGAGAATGCAAAGATGTAAAGGAAAAAAACTGAGAATTGTATTCAGTGATGAACTAGACTTTTGAGGGTTATATGCTTTAGAATTGGATAGCTATGAAGCCCACTTCCAAAAATGAAGGCACTGATAGAAGTTAGACAATGGGCACAAGTCAAAAATGGTTTTTTTTGTAGAAATCCTCCCCACTCTGCCCACCAAAAAACCCTGGCACTAATGATACTGGGCTTAGGATCCTATTACTTGTGATTGTTTTAGTATTTGAAATTACTTACAGTAAAGGTACATCAAAATTATGGCAAATATTATAATACAAATACTATCTCGTACAAGAATCTTTTCCTAGTTAATCTGTTGCTGTCACTCCTATGAATATCAATAATAGTCTCAAGCTAATAATATTCCTAAATCATTTTAACTGCAATTTTAAAAAAAGTTCAAAAGGTGGTAGCCTTGGACATTAGTTCGGGACATGATTAATAGAACAACTGTATTACTCAAAACTGTGGTGTTTACAATGGTTATTGGAATAGTTAGCTAAAGTTAGGCTTAAAATTTGTCATTAGAAATACTGTCCCGTATTGTTTAACACTTGATGAAGAGTTCTGCTACGACTTTGTGACATCAAAAAGCCTGCAATATTGTTCTATTTAAAAATGTCTTAAAAGCATTAATGAAATAACTTGCAATGTTCCTGTGAGATAGAGATGATAAGGGCCCATTGTAAACATGAATTTAAGCAAAGTAGTTTCTTCAGTACCACTAAAAAGATGAATAGGAGCATCAAGAATGAAAATCAGATGTTCCTGAATTTTCCCCGTACAGGTCATCCACAAAAAACCTTTTTATTTCTCAGATGTTATAGGGCAACTTAGAGTAACATCAAGACATCAAAGTGTGTATACAGCCCCCAAAAGTAACACTTGTAAAAATGAGATGATTTTACAGTTCAACAATTCAAAAAGTCAGTAAAGAAAGCACGCTAATAAAAAAAAATGCCTTATTTGACAATTAGTAGAAATAAAGTGGCATAACATTAAAGAGAGATGTTCTTACCAACCTTACCAATAACAATTTATTATTAAAATTAATTATATTATATAGAATTAAGTTAGTGCTTATGTTGTTTATCTGAACAGGTATGTAAAGCAACAACCTACAGTTGGTAACAACGGCTGCATATAATCATGGTGCCTTAGATTCCTATAAAATTTTCAAGCTGGTCGTTTAACCTTCCTGCATGTGGATTTAGTCCTCTAGTCCACTCAGATAAAGTTCTTAACAAGGAAACAGTGATTACTGAAAACAATTCCATGATCTTGTCCTCCAGCCAAAGGTTTCTGTAGCCTCAGGAAGAGTGTAGTCATGGAACTAAAGGATCAGCCTTTCCACACAGCTTAAGCTCCTTGGAAGGGGAATGAAGACAGTGGAAAGGTTTCCATTTCTTAGCTGTAGTTGAAGCTTAGGCTTCTCCACTGTCTTTTGCAGATGTCCTTTACATGTTCTGAAGAGATTTCTACACTGCTATCTTCTGGATGTAATATCTGTTGGTTTTTTCGTTGATTCTCTGAGATGGAAAAAACTGACAGGAGAGTGGACAGTTAGCATTATGGATTTGACTCAAAAATCTCATACAATAATAACTAAATGTAAACTGATTCTTTAATGTAAAATTAGGTATTTTAGCACCCTTTTTTTTTTTCTCTTTATCTCTTTCAAATTATTGTGTTATCCTTCCATTTCCTTGTATAACTGAGTACAGATAAATAAGATGGATAGTTTTTAATAACATTTCTGATAAGAAACGTGCCTTAAATGTTCCTGAACTAAATAGCCTGTTTTGACCCAGCAAAATCTGTCCAAATGCTTCTATGCAGGAACAAATTGTCCTTAATCAGAAAACAATTTGAATGAAAGGGAGCATACTGATAGATTTTTCATAGTCTGTGTCCAGTCTTTCTTTACGAGCCATGCATTTTGAAAAATTAGTCTTTGAGAAAATGAATTTGGTTTCCTTACAATACCTGTTGCATAAACATATGGCTAAGAATTTTTACATATGCTCTTTCCAAGAACATTTTTCAAGCTATGTTACTATATTTTATCCAATAAAGACTGGGAATGACCTGGAAACGTCAAATGTAGTTTTAAGCCTGGAACGAGTGAGTATGAGCTTTCAAGCTGATCAGAAGTCAGGGGTAGCAGAAGAACTCAGTTTTGCCTCTGTTTCTCAGTTGTCCCCTTACCAGACTGGTTAGGCTAAACTGTAAAACAATGTCATTTAAAATCTTGCTGTCTCATATGTAGGATCGTCAACAAGGAACTGAGTCAAAGGTCAGACACAACAGCTATTACGTTCGATCTTTAAAGCATAAGAGGAGGTATGATAATTAAGGTCAAATAAAAACATCAGAAATCAAGCCAGACAGGGAACAGAGTTCAGAAACAGACTGGCAATAGTGCTCTACTAAAACGACTTGCAGACATATGATGGACTAAAAACGCATACATGGGCAGTTATTGCCTCTAACCTGACATGCAGCAACTTGATGCTATTTCTAAGTGCTGTGAGATAGTAAATATTTGATAATTTCAAATTAAAAAAACTCATGCCAAATAGAATTTTCAGTGAAGAGAGTGGCCAGTAAACAGGTTCAACTTTTAAAAGCATTCATGCTCTGAATTTGTACTTATTTGTTGACCACCGTGTGATGATTTAATGAAAAATTGTTCTTCACACTCCATGTAATAACATTCCAAACCAGAATATAACCCCATCAATTGTCTTCTTCGAATTGTTAACTGCAGTTAGGTTTTTTGTTATGAAAAGGCATTTTTATCTAGTATTCCTGAAATTAATAAATAAATACATACATAAAATATTTAAAAAAAAATCCCTAACACTGAAGAGGTTTTATCCAAAAACTTATCTAAAAGCAATTTACTTTCAAGCAGAAATCAAGTAAAGAATATGTCAGCCCCAGAGACAAATATCTGGGGTAGCTACGAGAAAGTAAAAAAAAATCACAGTAAGTATTTTTCAGTATTAAGTATATCTCTCAAAACAGTTACAAGAACATTAATGATATATAAAAAGATTTCATTTCCTTAGTTTAAAAGAAGTTTTCCTCCCATAAGGACTGTAAATTTAGAAGTTAAATTATATAATAAAGTTTTATAGTTCTATAATTCTGGACATGCATGCTCTATAGAGAATTTGTTATTGTATTCACCGATCAAAATACTTTATTATTGATGCCAAAAAGGGAAAGTCTAATAATGAAAGAGGGCTAATGTAAAATGAACATCATCATTTTAATTTGCTTTGTTCATGTGGGAGGTGTTCAAGTAGTAGGATGGAGAGATCTGCATAACCATCTTAGTATATCAAAGTACATGGTATATTGAAGAACTAGGACAATGATAGATTTCAAGAAAAAAAGATAACAATTTTGTTTTTACCAGGTCATTTTCATTTTAAAAGGAACCTGTTACATCAGGTTCTGTACATTTATTAAATTAAGAAGTATATTGTAAATGAGATAGAATTTCAGATACTCTTGAGGAAGAGACAATTTGCACAACATATTCAGCAAAGATACTAATATTGTTATTCCTTCTATTGTTCTGAGTTTTTGTTAATTTAGAAGATCTAATGCTTATAAACGTATCTCAATATCTTCCAGATGCAAACCACACTTATGTTTTATCTTCCTTAATCACTAGGAGATAGGCCATTTCATGCCTCATCAATTTATGACAGCAATAGACACAAATGGTGAATTAATACACTGGGAGCAAAAAATGGTTAGAATATCACATCATACCAAAACTCCTCTTTCTTCTTCATCGGTTTCAATCTTACTGGCATTTTTAAAGATTAATTGGTCGGGCAGAACTATTTTAGACCTTGACTTTCATCTCATTCCACAGTGTAACACCAATGAGTATTAGGACAAAATGAGTGATTGTACCTATTTCCAGAAACGACTCCTTCCTTTAAAATAAACTGAAACCAGTGCTAATTTTAAGGAACAATGGACCTATTCTAATCCTGCAGGATTAATGATCAAATTGGCAAATAATCCCAGGAAAATAATCAAAGATTTCTTTTCACCTCAGAGTCTTCATTTTCCTCAAAATAGAAAGAGGAAAAGGGTTTTACTTCCATTCTCCAGGACACAAATATTCTTCATATTACCTGTAAATGATCCATAGGAGCTGTGCTGTCAAAGGATGGTTCAGCCCGCAGCATTCTTAATACATCATTCATATGAAGACTTTAAACATTTTAGGGATACACAATTCCTTTAGCATGTTGCAATGCAGCATCACAATCAGCTTCAGTAAGAAATGTTACTGAGCTAAGTAGCTGTTTAGTCTCTTGGGTAATGAAAAATTGTTATCACAGTTGACTCTAGGTGCTACACATCTCAATCATACCTTGCAGTGAAATGTTTGAGTTTCGTCTTGACACCATAACCGGTCTTTTCTTTTCTGACTTCACTTGCAATATGTTCTGCTTTGTGTTACCTTAGAGCATTTTAAATTAGAAAAGAATAGGGAGTGGCAGCCAATGAAATAAAACACAGAGATGTTAAAATACTTCTTCCAGTGTTTGTTGGGTATGTGATTTAACAGCATGTGTAAGGACCACTTAAAGAAATTCTAACTGAAAGAAAGCTTGACGAGTTATGAAGAATTGTGTGGTTTTATTTTCTAGGAAAAAGTCAGTCTATCCTAAAGCAGCCACTGAGAAGTTCAATCTGTTTCACTAGCAATTTTGAATGTACTTTCCCGATATGCTTTGTACAAAGTAAATAAATCTAGATCTTGAACTAGTACATTAAACTACAGTGATATTTACTGATCAGGACTGCATTGTGTTAGGTCCTGTACAAATGCATTTTTAGAAGAATAAGATAGTGCTGAAGGAAAAGAGGGAAGAAAAATGCAAAAAAGTTCAATGTTTTTTCCAAAAGCACACAGATAAAGATTAAAACAGACATATAGGGCTAATACTGGACCACATACTTAGATTTCCTAAACTCATATTATGTTTTGTCTGATCTGAAACCTATGGTGCACAGAGTTTTACTTTCTAACCTAGACTACAATAGTCCCTAGATATCCATAGGATCAGAACCAGCCCCACAGAGCTGAAGTATCCAGTGTGGATGGTTCAAAGACCCTTAGGAATGTCAGCTGAAACTAGAGCGCGGCTAAGACTTTCTTCCTAACCACTTCAGAGAGGTATTCACTAACTGTCATATCTGCAAGCTAAACCTAGCAACTACACTCTCACAGAATGAGCAAGGAAGATCATTCAAGCAGTCAGGCTCTCTAACTTGGCAAGTGGTGCTTGTAGGTGTTTTTCTTGCTCCTTCGTCAAACCAGCTGTGCTATTGTTTCTTTGTTGTTCTGAAATGTACCAGAAGCAGCACAGCTTAAACAGCCAGTGAAGGGTGGGTTCACACAGGAAGGTTTCAGTCTTCTTTAAGAGTTTCTGGCACCACTAAACTTTGCCTCCAAGATGAGACTGGTGCTTACGTGAGTGCCCACTCTATGAACCCTTTACTTTAAGCTTGTGACAGGCACTAGAACGGGGTTGTTGGCAACACCTGTCTCTCAAACAGGGTACTGATAGTGAAGCAGTTTCCTTTAAATTACCTGTAGATCAATTCTGAAGAGATCTGACTTCTTGCAAGAGGGAAAAAACAGTCTGATATGACAAACTGCCTTTCAGTGGCTGAAACCTCCCAAACTTGACTCTGGCACAGCAGTCATAAAGTCAGTAAATTCCAAGCTGGGTCAATTATGCAATGGTTTCCCTGCCCCGAATCTCGTGGAAAATTATGTTGCCTAATATAGAGAAAAAATAATTTTCATGTTATCTTGCATGCTTCCACTTAACACCTCTCTGGTGTGGAGATATGAATCTGTATCACCTCTTACTTAAAGCTATGAGCAAAATCTACCATCTGCCCCAAATGAAGGAAGATAGCAGTCAGTCTCCAAATCTATTTAATTTCTTTAAATGCTAGTATAGAAAACAAAACAAAACAAAAAGTTTTCAATATTTGTAATATTTCTTACAGTGAGTACGGAATGCTTAGGTAAAGTTGTATGAGTCTAAGATAAGAAGATCAGCATTCTGTGATTTTATGTTAACTGCTTCCTTAGCACTGAGAGGTCAATAAACACAAGCTTTTTGAATATGTATGTAGTTCAGTAGGCGCTGGGCTTCTAAACAGTGAGAAGATAAAATGCCACTTACCAAAATAATTGCACATTACATCTTTTGGTTCATCAGGCCCTCTGTAGCTTGAGACATACTCCTACAAACTGACAGACACAATGAGAACTTTTGAACAATGGAAACACCACATTTTAGCAAAATACTGAGCTCAGTTATGTAAAGAACACCGCTTTCTGGAAAGAGTTGTCTCAATGGATACACAACAGATGAGACTACAGAGGGAAAATGTTGCTAGAATGTATTCAGCTGTCTGTCATCTGACCTTTATCTACACTGGAACAAGTGAGAAATGTTTGGTTAAAATACCTTAAGACTGAATCGATTAGGATACAGTTTAACTGGAGAATGCAGCAAAATTTATTTATACCATTGCAGCAACAAAAGTATATGAGTTCTAGCGGATTCCCCAGAGCTAAGGTTTTCCTGTCTTTCTAAATGGTGCTTCATGAGGATGATAGGATTTTAGATTTTTTATTACATACACATTTTTCAGGTCATCTTAGCTGAAATCCAAAGTGTTATTAGTTTCTGACATTTTTGACAACAGCATTCATTCTTTCACTCAGTCTTCCCATACACTTATTAATTTCCCTTGCATTAGTTTGGTATATGTAGAACATACATTTCAGTCATTACCAAAAGATGTATCTACCAAGAAAAACTTAGGAGTGTGTCAGCTCTTTTTAATAGTGTCCCATAGTGATTTATATTGAGCTGAACATGTAATTTAAACTATCAGAAAAGATGATACTTAAAACGGGTTCCACAGTTGGAATGACTCCTCAGCTAACTCATTTTCACCTAATAACGTCTTTCACATGAAGAAAAATAATCTCTCTTTCCTGTAGGTGGAGTTTCACAAGGAATTTTAAACCAATCTCCTTAAAGAGGTGGCCCAGATTTTCACATATCGTCTTCTGTGTATAAACTAATAATTATTGAATCACATGGTAATCATGTATTTCAATGATTCTGCTAAAAACTAATTGGGGAAAAGGATAAATTTTCAGTAAGATTATTAGAATTAACTCATCCTCTCCACATCCTCATGATCACTAATGGAACATAGAGGAGATATAATTAATTTGCAGGGTAAGAAGGGAACAGAAGGTCAGTATTACCCGTTTTGGTATCAAAGAATCATATTCTGAAAGTTTTACTGTAGTCACTCCCATTTCTGTTTCAGTGCCTGATTGCTGCTTTTCCATTCTTTGATCCTTTGCTGTTTCATACTTATCTCTCCTGGCTTTAAAAAGCAAGCAAACAAGCAGCCTTCCTTCCTCTACTGAGCTTTCCAGTTTTTAGGTGCAACATCAACTGAGGATGTCTAAGTGCAAATTTTGATGTAATAGTCTCTGGTGCTCAGGAAAATTCAGATAAATCTTCTAGCATAAAGTAGCTTTTAATAAACTGCTTATGCCTGTAGAGGCTGTCTTGTGTGGAAGAGCTTTCAAAAAGGCTTTATAATAGCACCTATGCTATCACTGTTTGGTTGTTTTTATAGAAAAACTGCTGGAGAAAATAATGCATAACTGGGTGCATACTGGACTTCTTTTACATAGCATTGATTTTTCCCTGAAGGTGAATGCTCCTGTCTGCATAAAAAATATTTTAAACATGAGTTTGTATTTTTAAGAAGTTACAGACAGTGTTTGTCCGGGGTTTGGCCAGGACAGGGTTAATTTTCACCGGACTCCAGGAAACGGGCACAGCCGGGTGGGCTGACCCAACCCACCTGGGGGACCCAGGGTCCCACCTTGGGACCTGGCCAAACAGAGCAGGGTATTCCATACCATGTGCCGTCATGCTGGGTTCCGGTGGGGGGGCGGCGCGGCGGGGACTCCCTCGCGGCTTGGGAGCGCGCGGCGCCGGTCCTGTCCAAGAGAGAGGGTCTGTTGTGCGAGTTTGTGTCGTATTTTCTCCTTATCTGTATCGTTGTTGTTACTGTTCCCTCTGTTTGCTGTTCTGTTAAACTGCCCTTATCCTGACCCACCAGTTTCTGCCTGCTTCTTTCCATTCTCCTCCGCACACCGGCGGGGGGGAGGGGCGGCCGCATGGCGCTTTTTGTTGCCGGCGGCAGCCGAAACCAAGACAGTGTTAGAGACTATAAAGTATATTACCCTACCTTAGTGTTTCTGTCTGTAATACCTTGCACAAGAATCGAATAGATGATATGATTTTTAGATTATTCTTCTCATTTATGTAGCAGTCATACTGGTTGCATCACAGCTGTACAAGTTTAATTTTGATCTTCAATTCCACATTTAAGCAAAAAAATTTATATCAAAGAAAATTTACAATATTCGCCTCATACCGTTTCTGCTCCAATGAATTACTGCTGCTGTAACTGTCACATCCACGAAAATTTGCACTGCAGTATTTGCATTGCAAGGAAGATGTGCTTAGCAACTGAATTTTCATTACAGTATGCATGCATCTGTGCAACTATAGCACAATCCTTGTTTCAAAATATTCGCTCTAAACCATATCAATTGTGTGACTTTTCTACATTTGAGACCAGTGTGGTATTCTTTTTTTGAAAATTCAGTTTATTTTGTACTTTTCTGAATATATGAGAAAATTAATATATGACTTGCATTAAAAAAAATGAAAATTACTTGCATTATAAAAAAGTCTACTGTTGCACCTAAGTGTATGCATCATATATGTGCGCAAATATCTTTATTTGAATGTGCATTCTAGACTTTCCTAAAGTTTGTCCAAATCGTATACAAATTGTGCTCCTATTTTAATGAATTGGGTTCTGTTTTAAATAATTTATGTTTTTTATTTCACAGTGTCGGAGAAAAAAAGTCATCATATGAGGTAAAAAGATTAAATACATCTTGTTCAAAACTCCTTTTCCTTCTTTAGAGTAAAACATATGACTTATTCATTTTTTTTATGTGAGTGCCTTGCTTAGTCTTTTAGGAAATATGAACTGTTCCACACAGCTGCTTGTCTTTTCAGAATTTTATATACTGGAGTATTTTGCCTCATGATGAGTTTGTGGAAAATCATCTTTTTTAACAAAGAAGTATTTCTTTTCACACTAATCCGATCATCAGTGAAGCAGAGTACATAACCACTGAAATGAAGGAAGAAAACCAAAAATCTAATATGACTTGATGTTTCCTCCTACAGTAAGATCAGTGTTAATTCTGTCTCATATTAGAAAACATTTTATCTTGCTACAATACATCAGATCTTATTAAGGATTTTATTATCGTACTTAAGAAGTGTATAAATGTATGAAACCAAAATTCAGCAATTAAAAGAAGCACCTTCATTTCATCTAGAATAATTCTTTGTTTGTAATAACAGCATTTTGACACACTTGAATTTGTATGATCAATCTTTCTTCATGAAGAGTCCTTACATTTTGATAACTAGGCTACTAAACAGCTGAACTGCAAACTCAGATCTAAAAAGTAGAAGAAATTATTGAGCTATTGGGAATTTATTCCTCATGAAGGTGAGGATCAGATGCTTCTCTTTGATCTCATTGTTTCCATTTAATTGTGTAAGGAAAGTTTCTTTTATTGTTTCCAGGAAATGGAAGGAGATTAATGCAAAAAGGCATATATTTTTTCTCAACTATTGTAAAAATCAAATAAATAAGTAAAAAGGAAGGACCTTATTGAAGTCCTTGAAATCTGATTCAACTCCCTGAAATCACTCAGATACTTTGTTGTTATTCTTGGTATATTGAATGGGGCAATACATACAGGAATGCAAATTCATGTTTAATAATAATGAAACAATGAATTAGATACACTTGTTGGGTAATAAAGAATACAAATGTGAGACTATAGGCAAGCTTATCTTTGAATAAAGTATTCAACTGACATAAGAATCCATGAAACTGCGTAAGAAAGCTGTACACAGCTACCATATTATGCTTGTGCTTTAATGATAGTTTTTAGCACATTTTATATCAATAAAGCATAAGATACATCACACTATTCTTGCTTTCCAAGATGCAGAATTCTGAAATGTATACACAGCCACACAAAGCATTTTTTTCTTGCCTCTTTTTTAGTGATGTGTCAACATTCCTCAGCCATAGTCAAAGAATGATTTATTTACAGCCTCATTATTTTTTTCTTTAAAATCTTTTACATTTTACATGTATGCGGTTGTCTGCTTTGCAATGCAACACTTCCTTACTATTTCAAAAGTTATGTAATTTGGCTGTTGTCAGAGTTTAAACCTGGCTGGCAACTAAGCACTATACAGCCACTCGCTCCCTCCCTCACCTTTTGACTTAGTGAGAAAGGTATCTCATATGGGTCTTCCCAGGGCCGTGCATAAGTCTTCTTTTTGCTCACCTTCTCAAGATACTTGTGGCTGCTAAATGTGTTACATTGCAGTCAGGGCAGGATATCTGTTTGTGTGACTTAAATGCTGTTGGAGACACTTGTACATGCAGGAAATATACGTAAGCTCCCTGATCATATAAAGAGTCGTAACTTTCTTTCCAGTCACTCAGATTTGTACCAGGTTTCTTGCAGCCTCTGCCATTTACATTAAGAAAGGGATTCTGCCATCACTGCCTATAGTTTATTTCTATCCACAAAAAGCTCTGAAACAGGTCTTTGTATTATTTACCAGAATATGGATGTTCTTTAACTTTTTTGCATTCATGTCCTTCGTTTCCACTCACTATATTCTGGAGACAATAGAAGAAACTTTCCTTGCACCATGAAAGAAAAACAACTCAGAGACTAACCTGATACTAATCTTTATGAGCATTAACAACTTCACATCTGCTGTCAGTCTGGAAGCTGTTTTACCGTTTATATGTTGGGTTATCAATTTAGGATGGGTAGTGAACATTCATTTTTTTAATAACCATTTTTTTTCTTAGTTAGGATTAAAGTTTCATTAGAATAATAATTGTGGTCCACACACTGAGAAACCTCAATATCTGCTTTAATACACTTTACTAGCAAGATAGTAAAAATATATTTTCATATCTGATTGCTCATGATATCAGACACTAGCAACACTCAGTCATTTTCCGTAGTATGCACTGTGTCATTTGTCCCTTCACAAACAGAATGTAGTGCTTGTCTCTTGGTTCTTCCTCATAATCCTTAGTTGACAAAATCAGTAGCATCACCAAAAAACAATTCACATTCATGTACCAGTTTTTAAATCAATATTTTATCTGTAAGTACTGGAATTTTCCTTTCTCACAACAAAGACATTTTATAGTCTCCAGAAAAAATTCTGAGCTTTCTTCCCTTGTACTAAGGGAGAGAGGTCAAAAAAGCAAAAATACTTTGTCTTTCAATATGAGATTAATCTAGAAATGAAGTTATCCTGTTTTTTATGAAGAAACATCAACTGATTTCATATGCAAAGACAGTCCCTAGTGCATATGGACTATGGAGTGTTATGAACCTTCAAAGATTTCTGTAAGATAAATGGGCCAACACAGTTTCTATCTGCAGAACAAAAGCCCATTTAGAATTAGTGTCATTGATTCATATCTAATGCAGCAACAAGTGAAGACCTTCAGAAGAAAGTCCTATCATTATCATCAAAGTGTCATAGGCATGGCTTCACTTTACTCCCCTGATAGCACCATACAAATAAATCCTACCTTTCTGCTCACATGCTTCAAAACTACTTTTAAGCAGCATATTTAAAAGTTCTTCTGACCTGGGTATGTTTCAGCTAATCCTAAGAGAAAGGACTGATACATAGCACTTGATCTATAGCTTAACTTCAAGTAGTGTGTTTCAAATTATCTTCCAAACAAAACTTTTCTTGGAGTCAGGCAAACATTGAAAATGAGATGTATTATTTTATTATTTCATTTATGTGTGATGGTAATTTGTAGATCAATGTATCCTAGTTCTGCTGTACAAAGATATTTCCTGCTTGTTACTGATCTTAGTAGGTAACTATTTTGGATGTAGTATCAGGTTAATTATAACCTAGAAATCATTATGCACTGAGACAATCTCTTTTACTATTGGAGGTGCAGGCGGACTCCATTAGATGCATCTAACCTTGGAAAAAAATTCCAGTCAAGGAAATGCTGAAATTTTAACTGTACTGTAAGCAAAAAGTATTATATTAATTATGGCACCAACTAGGAAAGATTCAGTGTTTTCTTCTTTAAGTACAATATTTGCTTTTTTAAAACATAAGTCCCAGACACTATCCTTAAAAACATGACATCAGCTATCTTCTGGTTTTTGAATCTGAACTTCAATTTTAGGTGCAAATTATGTAGTTTTCTTTAACTTATTATGTAGATATTTTACACTTTGCTTGTCCAGTTCACTCTCCCTCAAAACTTATTGAAATAAATATAGTTCCTCCCTCTCACCCAGCCTCACTACATAAAAATCTGTGAAATTCTGGTTCGTTTATATTTTACTGCCTCTGTAATAGTATCCATGAAATGGGTGTGTTCTTCATATACCTGCAGTGTTGCCTGTGAGGATGAAAGTAATGTTACTTCTTCAAATAGTTGCTACGAATATTACTGTTAAGTTACAGAAACAGCACAATATCACAATATACCACTATGTATCAAGTTGTTAAAAGTTACCAATTATAGTTCTCTCATTTATCAAATAACATAACAAAAATAAAATAAAATAAAATAAAATAAAATAAAATAAAATAAAATAAAATAAAATAAAATAAAATAAAATAAAATAAAATAAACAGTACCTGGTTTATAGTTTTCTGAATCAAGCTATCGTAAAAGTAAAGGACCAGTCTCAGTTAATTCTGGTGGGGATAGCCTGCAGCCTACCGAACCCTAAGGGTTCTGGAGAATTTCAGTACCTGGGATTATAGGACTCCTTGCTTTGGTTTAGGAGTTTGCAAAATAATTTTCTGAATCAGTCTTGAATTAGAGTGTAAATGGATCTATAGGCATTTCTGGACTCAACTTTATAGCACAATTAAAGGAAAGTGAACTGGCTCAAAAAAATGGATGGTCTGCATACATCCTTATACTTACTGTCTCCAAGAAGACAAATTTGAATTTCTTTGCTCTTAGCTTCACAATCAGATAGCTGACCTGCACATTTTTATGCACATATAATTTTGTTTTCTGTTGATTTTGTTCTTGAACTATGTTAGCTTGCTTTGTAAAAAATGATATCTGCAATGCAGAGAAATACAGTGATATTTAAGCCAGCACAGACTGTGCTAACTCCAGCACCAGGTGCAGCACAGTTCATCAGTGTTGGCATGGCATTATGTTAACTATATTGCTGTTAGGAACAAACATGTACAAAGTGCTATATTGCAGCATATTAACATGCTAGCTCCAATTTATGGCTGCATAAGGGCTTGCATGCTTCTTTCTGCCATGTAGTTTAAAGAAACTAATTTTTACTAAGACAACAGAGAACCTATCTTCTAGATCTCTTTATCCATAGTTTTGGTTAATTTTTTATAATGCAGATAATCAGAGACTGTTGCTTTCCCTGCTCCATTCTGGATTTGAATGCTGTTTCCAGTTATATTTGGGAATTATGTTATTTCTAGCGACTATATTTTGCACTCAGTACAATAACAAATTGTTTAAATGTATCTTTTCAATTTTCGTCATCTGTATTTAATTATTTTCAGTAAATTCTGTCAGGTGTTCAGGAAAGAGCTTTCTTTAACAAAAAGGGGGGGGGATAGAGCTATTTAATAACTGCATAAGTATTAGAAAATTCACATTCTCCAGTGTCCTAAATGCTTCAAATAATTTTTCCAAAGTCAGTAAATATTTTATGTTTTGTTGTAATAACAGATTTTAAGCCATGCAACTTTTTGCTTAATTTCAGAGTTGTTCTGTTAGTTTTAAAGAAATAAATAGGACACAACATCCAGGATTCTAATGGCTCTAATGTTATCAAACACTGAAAAGCTAGAAATGGTACAATATGTTTCAGTGTTTTGAGAATAGATAGTGTAGACATCTAGTTCCATAGCAACAGCCACCATTAAAGCTCTTTAAAATTTTTCATTAAAGATACAAAGAAAGGATAGATTCAGGAAGAAATAAAAAAGAAGGTTGGAAGGAAGTAAGAGATAAATAACGCAGGAGAGGGAGAGGAAGGAAGGAAGGAAGGAAGGAAGGAAGGAAGGAAGGAAGGAAGGAAGGAA
>Ga0065711_1004072_pt1 | contig 25960 bp, 15 predicted proteins | sample Hoacrofraction12_FD_59098 | JGI IMG/M metagenome (GOLD analysis project Ga0065711, IMG submission 59098) | Hoatzin crop microbial communities from Cojedes, Venezuela - Epithelial fraction 12 v2 (version 2) | ecosystem: Host-associated > Birds > Digestive system > Esophagus > Crop | place... | reverse complement strand
ACCCTGTCGTCCCCCAGCACTCCCAGTCCCTCTCCGCAGAGCTGCTCTCCAGCAGGTCAGCCCCAGCCTGTACTGGTGCCTGGGGTTGTTCCTCCCCAGGGGCAGGACCCTGCACTTGCCCTGGTTGAATTTCATCAGGTTCTCTCTCTCACCAGGTTTTGCGCAAGGGACAGCAGACCACAGCCTGCGAGATCCCACCGAGAGACGAAACTCCCACCTTCTTTCTTCGCGTGGTTTTGCGACGCTGCACGGGGCCGGTTCGGTCCGGGCACATCCCGTGTCGTCCGGAGAATGGGAAAACCCTGTGGAAGCGGGAGGGAAGGGGCCGGGGAGAAGAGGCAGGCAGCTCTGTCAGGGAGGCCGCTGCCTCAGCCCCGTGCCCGCACCCAGGGGACACTCCCGAGCTCGCACCTCGTTGAAATCGCCAGTGTGTGTTTTGAGGAGGGTGTCTGAGGTAAACTTTCGAGATTTGAGCCGATTTCTGATGTAGGAGTTTTTCTTTTTGAGGAGGGAGTTGCTTCTCCTCCAGCGCCTTGTTGATTTCTGCCTCTCTCTGACGGGGATGAGGGCGTTGCTCCCCTCCCCGGGGTCCTGAGGTGCTGGCCTTGCATTCTCTGAGGAAAAAAGGCTGCAGGGAAGGACGGAGAACGAGAGGTGAGGGAGCCCAGCGCTGGCCGGGACGGAGAGGACGGGCAGCGGCCGGGCACAGCGGCTCCGTGCCTCAGTTTCCCCCTTCTCCAGCCGGGGTCCTCCCACTCTACAGGACACCAGGGGGCGCTGCGCTCTGTGGGGGCGACCGCCCTCTACCTTGCAGCCCGTCGCTTGCCCCGCCCCCGCGTCTCCTAGCAACGCGCCCCGTTCCGCCGCGCTGATTGGCGGCCGCCGCCGCCGCCGCCATTTTCAAACCGCCGGTTCGCCGCTGCTGGTTCTGCCGCCGCCATTAACCGGCGGGCGGAAGCGGTGCGGCCTGGGCCCGGTCCCTGCCTTCCCCGGCGCTGTGTGTCACCATGGAGGCAGAGCCCGTGGGCCAGAAGCCCCCTCGGCGGAGAAGGGGCAGGGCCAGCGCCGGGGCCGGCGCCAGCCGCTCGCCCCCGGCGGACGGCACCGCCGGTGCGGCCTCCTCGACCGCCTCCTGCAGCCGGTAGGAGCCGCGATCCCTCCCCGTCCCCCCCGCCAGTCAGGGGCTGGAGCCCCGCCAGTGGCACGCGGTTCCCCCTGGGTCTTGAGCGGCCCCGCGAAGGGGGGGTCCCACCGTTCCCCTGTCTTGTACGGGGAGGCCTCCCCTCAGCCCTCACGGGACTCTGCGCCCTCCGGTCTTGTCAGTGGAAAGCCCGGGCGGGCTGTGGGGGGGAGCCTCTCCCGCCTATCCTACAAGGGAGATGCCCTCCCTCCGGCTGTACGGGACCCCCCTCCTGCCTTGTAAGGGGAATTCCTTTTCTTCGGGCTGCAGGGGACTCCTTGCCATCCTACGTTATGAAATGGACGCTTCTTCCTTTCCCCTGGGTTGTAGGGGACCCTTCCCTCTCTGTCCTATAACAGAGGACACCCCCCCGACCCACCACAGCGGGTTTTCCCTCCTGTTTTACATGGTGAATGTGTCTGCGAGTTTAGGGAATCCTCATGTAGTCTGTAATTAGGCAAGGACTCCACCATGTCCCATCTTGAACGGTATGGGTTGGAGGGAGGTGTTCCTCAGGCCATAACCAGTGTTTCCCTGCCTGTTCCTGTCCCATAAGGGGGGCAAGCTGCTCCTGTCTCTACCCAAACTACCCCTAGGCTTTCATGCGAAGACTTTCCTCCTCCCTCATCTCTTGTGGGGGTGTCTGGCAGGCTGCCTACAGCCCGCATCAGTTTGAAAGTAGGAGAGGTTCCTTGTTGCTCCTCAAGGTGGGAATAGTTTGGTGGGGGGGGGTCTTTTACATCACCTGGAGAGACTGGCTGAGCCTCCAGGATCTCTGCAGGCCGTAACACTGGATCAACTCCTTCTCCTGGGCCTGGGGAGACCTGCCTCAGCTCCAGCATCAGCCCTGGCTTTTAAAAAGTCCAATCTTTAAATCCCTGTGCGTGCCATCTATTGCTGTTATTTTGTTATGCTGAACTTGGGAGACCTTCTCAAGACCACCCAGTGAAAGATACTGTTACTTCTTAAGTTAACCTGAAGATCAGCTTATCTGTGTTGACCCCAGTAATGATACCTGGACGTGTTTAGAAGCAGCTCCTGCCCTAACAGGAGCTGTCCCCTGAGTGACCCATCTGCTGCTGACTCACATCGAGATCAACCCAGATCGATCAGCAGAGACTTGTCTTTTCTGTCGCCCTCAAGGTTAGGAAATTATTTCTCCAAGCGTGCAGGTGATGTAGAAACCACGCATTTCTGAAAAATGTGGCTCTAGTTACCTTAGCCCACTTTCTACCTCAAGATACGCTGTGTTTGGGTAGAGGTTCACCCCTAGATGTAATCAGGGTCTTTTGCTTGCTGCCCTGGTTCCTTGTGAGGGGGGATTCGCATCCCAGCCTGGCAGCTGCTTGGATTGGAGTGGTGAGAGATGCTGCTGCTCTTCCTCCACAGTCATTTGTGCCATGGGAATGACCAAGAGGAAGGTGACTGGGGCAGTCACTTGTTTTGAAATCTGGTGAAAATCCCCACGGGCTGTAGTGGATGTTCTTTATTAGATGACTTAAATCAAAGCAAGGCAAACATTGGTGAGCTTGGGTTTTGTAATGGCTGGTTTTAGTAACCATTGTGTGTTCTGGATGGCAGAACATTTTAATGAACTTTTAAAAATAAATGTTTTCATAGAAACATGCTGCAGTATCATCTTGAAGATCAAATTGTAGCTCCCTAATTACCGCACTTGAAAAGCGTAGCATAATTGCAGGCTTTGGTGATTCGGTGAGGTGATGAAACACAATGGCTCGGTTTCTGGGATGGTCGCACGTTCCTTTGTGAGGCTTGTCTGTGTGGAGAGGCCCAGGGAAATCAAGATAAAACCGGGAAAAAAATTTGTGCAGATAAGACGTGTATGTATTAAACCTTCGTCTGGAGACTCACAAGCAAGATGCCAGCTCAGCAACTAGATGTGGTCTTGAGATGTAGGTAGAGCAATTCAAGAAGTCACTGGCTTGAGGCTTTACCATAGAATAATGGAAAAGTTTAACTGGAAGGGACTTCTGGGAGGTCTCCAGTCCACCACCTGCTTGAAGCAAGGCCAACTCCAAATTTAGGTCAGGTTGCTCAGAACACTTGTTGGGTGAGTTTCAGAAACCTCCGAGGACAGAGATTTTCTTGCCTCTCTGGGTCCCCATTCTGCAGTTTGACCACACTCATTGTGGAGGAAAATATTTTCCCTTCTATCTCCTGGGAATTCTCCTTGTTGCCTCTTTCGTTCTGCTGTGTGTGCCCGAGAAGCGTCTGTCTCTGTCTTCTCTCTATCCCCGTTTTAGATAGTTGTAGACAGCAGTTAGATCCCCCTTTGCCTTCTCTTCCCCAGGCTGAGTAAGCCCGCTTTCAGCCTCTCCTCATTCATCCTGTGCTCCTGCCCCAACACCATCTTGTTTGCCCTTGGCTGGATTTGCTCCAGTTGTTGATGTTTCTTGTACTGGGAGACGCAAAGCTGGACCCAGTATCCAGACAGGGTCTCACAGATGCTGCCTGGCATCATTTAACCTGCTTGCTGTGTTTTTGCCACCCTAGTGATGCAGAGCCAACCATCTTGCTGCAGACCACTAATAACAGAATTTAAATTGTTTAATCCTTTCAGCTGTTGAGGAAGTGGCAAAGTAGGACAGAAGGACAGTTCCCCAAAAAAAGCCAACCTGGAAGCAGGGATTTTTTTAAAACCACTTTAGCCAAATATGTACAATCTGTGTCTTATGTGTGAATGGTCCTGCTGCCGGGCTCAATTCCTGAGCTTTAAGCCAGTCTAACCTTGCATGGGCTGGTGTAGGTTAGTGTGTGATTTTTTTTTCACTTTGTTAATAGTGACTGCATCTATCCACCTGTTGTGGGCAGGATCAGTACTTGAGTCTCTGGGCTTGGAGGGGCAAGAGCTCCAACTGTTTGCACTGTTTTTGTGGTCTGAACAGCCATTCTGGTGCGTAGGGCTGCTCTTCACAGAAAACCCACAAGCTTGGGGGTTTGAATTCAGCTGAGTCTCCAGGAAAGCCACGTGGAGCACTTAAGCAAAGGCTGCCCCTGCTCCCTAAGCAAGCATTTTGCACTAGAACATAAATATATTTAAACATATGCACAATAACTTACCTCACTCCCCCTGTTGATTTGCTTTAACATTGTGAGTGTGTGCGCACCCATGCATGAAGAAGTTTTTGTCTCCAGCCTGTAATGTGACCCTGGAGGAGGAGTCGTCTGCATACTGGTCTGATTTTAGTCAAATATCTGTCCAGGCAGAAACAGAGCTCCAGTTGCAGACCTGAGCCCTCTGAAAGACTGAATATACAAAATACATTCAGCAGTGTTTCAGAGGAAGGTAATATTCTTTATTAGACATGTCGTCTTGCGGACTCTGCCTTGGTTTTGTATCCTTGGAGTCTCATGGCTACAATGTTCCTGAGTAGTCTCAAATCTGCTTTCTCTGAGTTTTTTTTAAGTGTTCGTTTAACTTCTGTGGAAAGCATCAAGTTTCACTTCTGTGATGCTAGAGAATTCCTAATGCTTCCAAAGCAGGGGTGTGTGGCCAGGGAGGTGTGAAGGGATGTGTTTTGGACAGAGTATTTATAGTCAGCCCCTTGCCTGTGTAATCTCAGAGTTGTATCTAAAAAGGGAGGAGACAGTTGATAGCGTGCTAGAGACAGTGACTTCACACAGTTATGAATAGTGAATATTTCCTCTGATACCTCTGATTTGGGGTCTGCTTTAAGATATTATAATTTTCCATTCATCCCTTTCCCCCATTGGGAATGTCACTGGAGCACTTGCACACAGCGATGTGAATCAGGTTCAAGGTACAAATATGAGAGGCAATTGCTCTGTTGAACAGAGGGAGGGGAAGCTAGAGAATGTGTGCAAAGCAGAGCAGTGAGGAATGGGTTTACCAAGAACGCATTCTCTCTCTTGCCAGCTAATTTCTGACCCAGAATCAGACAGCTTTACTAGTTGCTGGATGAGTGTTTCCCTGAACCTTGTCCCCTCAGCTCTGGGAGCTATAAAGCAAAGAAATTGCAAGTGGGCTTCTGGGACAGATAAAAGAAACTTTGTTTTGGGGTTTGTTCGCTCTGTAATCTTGTTCCCAACTTCACAGTTTATCTAGTTTCAGGGTGAATCCAGGTGAAGCTGACAGCCCGGGGGCATGTTATCTCTTCTGAGGTAACACACATAAATCAAACAGTGAGTCCTCTCTCCTGCCCCAGACACAGAATCTAACCCTGGCTTGCATCTTCCATACATCTTTTGCCAAGCTGCAGGAGCTGGTGTGGAGCTCCCTCCTGCTGGGATGGCCCAGCAGCCTACTGGGAAGAGACAGGTACCCTCCAACCCCAGGCAAGCCTGGAGCTTGCAAAATCTTTTTTATCTTTGTCCAGTCAACTGTTGTCTCCGATATCTAGAAACATTCTGTAGCTTTCATATTGCAGAAGAACCCAGAGGCAATCATGCAGGGTTGGAGTACTGCTGTGCTGAGCTTCTGAAGATAGAGATGGGCTTGTCAAGTCACACATCTAGTTAAGGCCCTACCTCACGCTCCCATTCTTGAGTGTCTGCATCTTTGGTAGTACAGCTCTTTCCAACCTCTGATCCTATGGCTTGCATGTGTTGTTGTGCCTGTTCTGTGATCTGTTGGTACTTGCTCGGCACCTGAGGTTCCAGACCCTGTAAAGTCAGTGTGGTTCTGAACAAGAGGCGGCAACGTGTCGCTTTCAGACAAGCTATCTGCAGTGGGAAGAGAGTTGCAGCTGATTGTACATATTCATGTACTTGTAAATATTTTAATTGCAACCATCACTTCTCGGTAGCTATTCAAATGGGATTAATCCCAATTAACTGGCTGACTTTGTATGGAAGGATTAAAAGAAACTAGTGTTTTTATGTAGGTCACGTTAGGATGGAAGGTGGAAAAGATGCTCAGTTGTCAAGCTGTGCAAGCAAGGGTGGTGTCACGGTAAGACCCTGAGCAAAAGGTGGTCTGAAGCAGACTGACCAGTGTTGACTTGAGAACATATGGACAAACAGCTTCTATTTGGTGTGATCAAGAGATGAGGCTGACACAGGAGCTGGGTAGAGTAGCAGATGTTGGAGAAGAGCTGAGAGTCTGGTTCTGTGTTTTCTCACAGATGGTGCAACTGCAAACGGCTGCCAAAGGTGGGGTTTGAGTTGCCCAAACCAGCTCTGTTCCTGCTGCTTTCCTTGCAGCAGTCCCAGTCACTGTGTGGCCGCAGGGTGAACTGGGTAGCTGGTTTTCTGTTGAACCTGCACCCCAAAAAGTGAAGTTTTACATGAAGTCAGCAGCTGAGCCACCTTTCCCACTGGAGAGGTGTAACGTGAAGCAAGATCATTCGCTGCAGCCTGTGCAGGAGGCTTGTCAAGAAGAGGTTTCCTTAGCAGAGGTGGGAACAAAGCATATGGCTGACCACACAGGAGAAGAATGGGTTTTAAGGAGGCATCTGAAGAAAGAGTCCTTCCTGAATTATATGTTTACATATTAAAAAAAAAATCTTTTTAAAAGGCTTCCACTTGTTCTACGCAATCTGCAGTAAACTCTTCAATTGGCACTTATTTATTCACTATACACATTTATGCTATTTAAAGTCAGTAGTTTGTTGGCCAGTGACCTAACTCTCTGCGAAGGCCGAGTGTTTTTGATGGTGATGCCTCTGTCTTTCCTTTCTTCTCCCTAATTATGGCTTTTCTGAAATGAATGTTTGTTTGCTCTTGATCTCTGTTGTGATTAAAGCCTATATTCCATCAGACTTTCTTGGGCTGGTAAAATAGTAATGAAGAGTGTAAACATACACTTTTCCTTCTTATTATCACATCAAAGTTAGCATAAATGGAACCTTTTACCCAACTAAAGAAGGTAGCTATTAAAATGTATCACTTGAACATAATTGGAAGCTACAATGTAGCTTTCAGAAAATGTCCAGAGGCTCTCGTATTGCCACTTTTTTATTCCCAAACCAGGCTGTGTCTAGGTCTGAACGTTTTCAAGGTGCAGTAAGTTTATGTGCAACCACTTCAGTCAGTTGTCCTTCCAGAGGCCTCAAAGGCACAGCTCACAGGAGACAGGTAACGCTGCAGCAGCCGTAGTATCCTACATCATGTGTCCACATTTTGGCCTGAAGTTGCTGTAAGAGAAGGCTGATACTTTGGCACTCATTTGTAAAAATCAAGTAAGTGTTTGGGCGTTTTAAAGGTTAAAACCCCACTTGTGTACTTTGTTACTTGTGCTTCTCCTCAGCTGTCCTTTGCACAAGAACTCCACAATGTTTTAGCAACCGGGAGAGGGCTAGGCACAAAGTATCCCTGAAATTGAGAGGCTTTACACTGATAGCCCTGATCTTGTGATACTGTATTTCCTTCCACTACAGACTATTTTTCTGTGAAATAACAAGTACCATTTTAAGGTCATCTTTCTCTTTCCCTACACTTTGAGCATCAGAAGCTTTTTTAAAATCCAGCAAACTGGAATGAAATCCTGACCTTACTGGACACTGGTTAACTTACTGGACACTTATTAACAACTACTGGTGCAGGGAAACTGCCTTGTACCTGGTGTTTTTCTGCAAGGTCCAAAGAAGGTGAGAGCATACCTGACTAGTCAGCTGCACAGCTCTGGAAATAGTTCCTGTGGGGTTTTTGTTAGGAAGTGTGAAATGTGTTAAAACACAGGCAGAATTAATAAAACAAGCTGAAGTATGCACTTCATGTACTTTTGGTGGCCTCTGAACAAGTATCTCCAGGAAATGCTGGTAGTGCCTATGAAATGCTCTCCTACCCCCAGTGTGTTCCCAGTGCAACTTGGTGTTTCTTGGAGATGCTGGAAATGAATGACATTTCTCATAGGGAAGATGAGATGAGGATTGAGGGAAGAAGCAAAGACCTGTAAAATAATTCACAACTTGCTTTCTCTAAACCATGGTACTGCTGCTTTCCCAACCTATTGGTGGCAAGCGCCACCAGCAAGTTATTAAAACCTATTAAAACATTTCAGCGCTCTCAACATCTCTCTATGTGAATGTTGATTGTAGGTAATACCAGTCTCTTAATTATTATATGCTGATGATAGGCTGCTTATTATTGTCTTGTAAAACAGAAGTCATGCTACACTTAGCAAATAATTATCTTCGTTCACAAATCATTATCCTCAACATCCAGTTGCTTAAGCCCAGCTATTAGTGCTTCAATTAATATTTTCAGGGCAAGCTCATCACAGATGCCTTGCAGAATGCTCCCTTCAGATAAGTAACTAGGTGTGGGTGAAGGCAGGATATTGCTGCTGAGCCTAGCCAACTTCAGTCCTGTGAGTCAAAAGATAAGCATAGCATCTCTCCTGTAAACGTGGTCCCTTGATGATAAGAATGAGCCCTTCAGTGCTTTTGCACCCAGTGAAGTAATCTTCGTGTGTGCTGAAGGTATCTTTTCTACGAGGGATGTTCTTAACTCCAGCTATGTCTTCTGACTTGTCTTGCTTCTGACCAAGGTATCAGGCAAAGGTTGGTATGACCCCACAGCAATGACAGAGTTCAGTGTGATGAGAAGACCTTGCTCTTCCCCATTTTTTACTTGTGAGTAGCTGCAGTAGTTCTTAAGAAAAAAACAAAAAAAACAAAGCACTTAAATGCACTTGCAGCAGAGATTGGTACTGCTCTCCTAGTATCCAAGAGGTGGATTGTTAAAATATTCTTTCCAAAATGTTTATGTTAACACCTACACTTCCTATTTGGATGGGAATAGAACACAGAGGTGTTGTTTCCTGCAAGTGCACGCAACAGTGGAATGGAGCCTACAAAATGTCTGCTTTGTGCCCTCTCACTGCAAACTAAGCACATTTCCTGATCCCTCGAGCAAGTTTAACAGCTGCTGGTTATGGTTGCTGACCTTTTGCAGCAAAAGGCAAAGAGAAAGCAACTAATCCTTACAGTCCTGCTGATGTGGCCAGGGGAGAACTGACTGACTCCAAATGAGGAGAGTCTTTTTACTGAAGTCATGCAAGTGAGAGACTATCCAGGCATCTACCTCCATTATCTTAATTTTAGGAGTCTGCTTGTCTTGACTGTCTCTTGTGTGATCAGAGGAAACTGAAACAACATAAAGACAGTTTTTCTCAAAGGCCTGAATCTTACATCAGTAATGCAAGAGGCAACAGCTAAAGGCAGGCAAGGGAGCACAAGAACAGCAGAATTTGAAAAGGATGGGAGAATGACTATGTTAGATACTGTAGAGGGTGCGTAGTCTGAGACTACATTGGGGAAACAGCAGAGTTCAGCTAATCAAGAACAGCAGAAAGTTAGCAGCCTTCCTTGTAAGTGGTGGGCACAGGCTTCTTTGAGGATAGCAGTGCGAGGAGCCCTAAAATGAAGGCAAACACATGCGATGCTATGGAAAAAGATGGATCTCCAAAGGGGACTGGAGAGTGCAGATAGGAATAATGTCATTCTATATGGAGGACTAGGAAATTATTTTTGTTGTGGTTGCTAAAGTGTGCAGAGTTGTCCTATATACTTGTGAAAGTCAGGGAAAATGCTCCCAAAAAGGGACCAGAGTTTAGGTGTTGGGAAAGGCTGCATCTATTCCTGACAAGCGCTTATTTTTGCCAGACAAGATTTTGATGTATGCTTAAGCGTGATGTCCAAGTCATACCCAAGTTATCTTGCCTCTTGACTTGTATTCGACTGCCAGAGGTACCATGTACGCTGCCACCTCAAGTCTAACGAGCTTAGATGAGAACAGCCCATGGCTTAAAGAAGAGTTTAAGTGGTGAAGGAGAAAAGACCTGGCTTTATTTAATTCCCCTCCTCAACTCCAGCAACATAACAGACCTTGTACTTGCATCCCTGCTGGATGAAAAGGAGTTGTAAGAACTTGAGCTCTAACTGTCTGGGAATGTGGAGACAGAGCTTCAGACCAGCATCCCGGTGCTTTGGTGCTTTCCATCATGCCGAGTGGATGTAAAAACAGCACAGACTCAAGGTGCGACTGCTTCCCTGACTATCCTGGCTTTGCACGAAAGCTCTGAAACTGTTGAACTTGAAATATTCCACCAGCTCCCATTGCTTGCCCTTAACCCTTTGAAAGGGTTTAAATTCCCAATTTTCCTTCCAGAGTGTTTTCAAGAGCTCAGATTGAAAAGAATTGGAAGATTAGTTTCTTGACAAGTAATTGTTTTTCTTGTCTATATCAAAGAAGAGATGCAAAATGCAAAGACTGCTTCTGAAATCTTTTCCTGCCTAGGTGGACCCATAAGGTTTCTGATTATCAGATCACCTCTCATTCTCCTGCGGGCATGCAGGTTCCCAGGTGGCAGGCAGCAAACCTCATGCTTTTCTTGGTGTGCCTGCTAGAGACATCCTGAAGCATGAAGGCCAGCAGTGACGGATATGTAAGGAGGGAGCATTACCTCTGGTAAACATAGCTAAACAAATCGCTGAAAGGGGTGACAACTGACAGCCTCGAAGCCCTTCTACTTCTCCACGGAGATGGTATTTGACTGTGCTTAATAGAGCGCTGGGCATGTCAAGCTGGGGCAAAATTATTAACCTGCAGAATTGCCTGTCACATGGATAGGATTTAATGTGTGATATTCTGCAAAGCAGGACTGGAAATGGGAGTAAGTTTGAGAAAGCAGGCTGTCATAGCACTGTGGCAGCTGTCTGCAGGGCTAGACTCGGGTATCTTTGCAAAAGGGAAGGCTGTGGAGAAAATAAAGGGATAGGAGGAGAGGATGAGAAGCTTGTACAGACTGAAGAGACATTTGCATGTCTGATGGGAGAAGAATGAGACTGTGCTGCTGTTTCACCAACAGAAAACTTGTGGGACGTCTTCAACTTCCACTGCTGGGTCAAGCTTTTCAAATGTCAGAGCTGCGTGCTTTAAATATTCACATTGTTCCTATTCCTACTGAGATAAATGCTCAGTATTCATATTCTACATCATACCAGAAGTCAAGGCTTTCAGTTTCTGTTGTATTAAGAAGCTTTTGCTTCATTTCTTTTGGTTTCAATTTTCTGGGCAGCTGTGTGTCTTGCCAAAGTAATGCCAAGTAAAACCCAGCCCATTAGGATCCGAAAATGTTTCTTCCTCTGGGCCCGATTTTTGGGGACGGTTTATGTGTGGAAGAATGTGAGTAAACACCTTAGACTGTTTTTCAGAAGTGCTAAAGTAGATGTCCTGCACTTACTGAAGTCCCCTTCAGCTCTTACAACGTAATAAATCTGCCAAGCTGTCTTCCTCTTCACTCACAAAACCGTTTCTTTTAATACAACGGTGCAAGAGCAATACAAAGTACTTCTTGGCCTTCCTCGTGTGTTTAGGAGGGTGATGTTTATCTTGAATTTAGCTTATTAAAATATTAGACATTTTGTTCTACCAATATTTTTTTAAAGTACCCAGGATAAGCTGTAGGTAAATGTTTATTGCCTGAAAAAAAGGATTTACTCAGACTTTGCCTGAGCTGGGACATGGGACTATGATAAGCAGTTGTATTGATTCACATATATTAAAAGAATGGAGAATGGTTCAGAGCATTTTAGTGCATGTGTCTAGTGGCTGCAGATTAACCCGTGAATCTTCCTGTAGAAAGATAATGAACAAGCACTAACTTAAAAACTTATTAATGTAATTTTATAAATGAAGGATTTCTAAACAGGGCCTCGTCTCTGCTGGAGGCGTTGAAGAAAGACAGTTGGGGGTAACTGATTTTAAGATATATTTTTTTATATATTGCATGAGGTGATAACTATGGAAGTGGTATCTCTTGGCAGTTGCAGTGGGTGTGCTGTCTGTGGTAGTAAGCAAGCACAGTCTGGGAGCCTGTATCTGAAAGTACATGAATGAGGGAGGCATGTTGGTGGAAGACAGAGGTTAGATCTTACAACTATAAATCTTGGATGGACCTAGAACCACCTCATTTCTTATGGACATTGTTTGTACTCAGAAGTTGTCACTGCTGTTTGATTTCCTGATTTGCAAATGCTTTCTTGCTGGGTTTTTCAGGAAAGCTTTTCTTCTAAAACATTGCTAAGATTTAAAAGCAATGTGTAGATGAAAACATGACCTTACTGAAACTGGGGGTGAAATTCCCCGTAAATTCACTGATTTTACCATGGTATTCCAGGATTTTACCCTAGACTGCTTTGTACAATAGAAAAATTTCAAGTGCCAGTCAATTTGACAGCCATGGAAACTTCCCATCTGGACTGACTTGCAGGGATTTCCTCTCTGGATACTGGAAAAATGTCATCCCTACCATTAGTGCTTGTTTTCTAGCTCTGCTATCAGTTGGCTAAAGTTGCTTGTTGCCTTCTCTCTGGTTTGGTTTTTTTCCCTTTCCCCACTCTTCTTCCTTTCCCGTCAGATCTGCCAGTATATTTTATACTTTTGTTTCTGCATCAACTTTAAATCTGCTACAATCTGTGGTGTAGCTCTGAAGAAACAGCAGGAAACACGGGGTTTCTGGTGAGTGTCAAGCCACTGCCGCAATGAAACTTAAAGGAAAGTTTTGAAATGCATGAGAGAGGAAAGCTGCGATAAGGCAGCTCTGACAAGAATATGTGGAAGGAAGAACTCTTCCCAGAAAGGGATGTGATAGTGAGAGATGAACAAACACTGGGAAGCAATCCGGTGAGAGAAACAAAATGATCATATGAAAGTTTCCCTAAAAAATAATTTAAAATGGGGAGGAAACAGCTGGTGATGATCCTGAGGCTGCTGAGGTAAAGCAGCTAATGAGGATGGAAAAGCCTTTTCCCCCCAGAATAAATCAGTTGACTCAAGTTTGGTGATGCTTAAGCTTTATATGGACAATTCCCAGGGAAGCTAGTGGAATTTGACTACTTGTATTCCTTTCATACTGGCAACATTTGGCTGCTTTTTTGAGAGTTAGAAGATGCAAACATTCAGAATACCCTGAATTCTTACTTAAATTTTGAAATTCTGCTCACAAGTAAGGAGTATTCGTGTTGGCATCGGTGCTGTTATTGAAGATAATGTTTCTTGTATAACTTGGGTTTGTATTTAGTGTGGGTATCCAGAACAGTGAAGCTGGTATCCTGATGCCTTTTACTGCTGTAATTAAAGGGTCTTCTGAAAAACTGAAATGTAAGTGAATGCAGGAATTGCTTCATCTGCTAATCAAGACTAGCAGCTGAATATAAATATAAAATACTCCAGATAAAGAAAATGCATCTGCTGGATCTTGGAAAAGACTCTAGGTAGATAATTCAATTTGAATTTGGTCTGGAAATGAGGAGCATCACCTGAGAGCTCCTCCTGAAAGGAGTTTTGTCTTGCAAGAGCAGGTCCTACGGTGAGTTGGCCAGTGTGCCGTCTTCCACAGAGCTTGTCACAGCGACCGGGATGACTGTCGCTCAGGGATTTCTGCCTTGTGTCCTGTGGGGAAAAATACTTCATGCAGTGGAGTGCCAGGGAGAACCGGACCTTCAGTAAATGTGGTAGGAGTGTGTTCTCAGTGGGCAATCACTGCTTTCCTTCATCCACGTCTTCACAGCCACGCATGGGCAGTGTCCTGTTCAAGCATGACTTTGTCACCTCCTGACAAGCCCTGAGCGCAAAAGCTTCAGGCATGAGCTTAGGAATTAGATTTATCTTCAAAATGAGACCATGTCATGCTATTAACATACCCAATGAGCTAGAGAAAATGGCAGGCGAAGGTTTGACTTGCTTCCAAATAGGATTTTAAACGGTCATTAAGTTTGTCCTCCTAGCTGCATATCTTCCTCACTTCCCAACTTTCATACTCTGCAGGGCAAATCTCAGCGATCCCTGGAAAGCAGCTGCAGTTTCATGTCGTATTCGCATGCCTCAATACATACCTTGTTCTTTTAACTGTTGAAAATTTGCAGCTTTGTTGTTTCAGCTGGGGTACCTCATCCCTTTGCTGTGGGAAATGTAAATAATTCTTCAGTTTCTTTGCACCCAAAATTACAGGTTGCCAGCAAATCTGTGTAACTCTGCAGTGCCATAAGACTTGGTGGTCCCACAGTTGCCACATCCTGGTCAGAGGGGAAGTACCTTGTTAAATGTGCTGACATAATTGTAAGCAATTATCTGACCAAACTTTCAACTTCACCTGCAAATGGACAGGAAGGCAGCTTGATCACAGGCCCTGACTTCCCGGTGCCTTGCCCTCCTCAGGCAATTTTATTTAAGGTTACTTTGAAGTCTTCCCAGAAATCAAAGCAAGGGCTGAGGCCCTCCCAGAAGACTTAACAGGGAGGAAAAAGGCACAGATTATTTCAGGCCTGGCTGTCAGATGTTTGGACGGGTCCCAGGTGGACAAGGTGGTTTCTTTGTTCCTTGAGCAAGACCCCATGCTTGTCAACAAGCTTTCCAACACGCGTTTACATCCTGAAGAGGGGCGTAAAGTGTATCTGTGCAGTCATGATCTTACAGGCTTCGAGCTGCAAGCACCATCCCTGCTCCATCGGGATGGTTCGCTGCTCTCCTTTATTCTTTATCTTTGTTTTGGTGAAGCCAAAGAAAACACAGACTTCAACAACAACAAAAAAGGCATCAAGCCAATGTCATTAGAATTGCAAATCCAGGTGGGCCCCACCTTATGTGGAGGAGTAGTAACAACCTTGGCTAAAGTTTCCTGCATGTTTCAGCAAGCAGTCCCAAGGACAGACAATAATGCAGCCTGGTTTTCCTATGGAGCTGGCTTGTGTTGGGATTCTCTGATGTCTTTTTCTCCCCACCTCCGCGACTGAGGTGTAACAGTTCATTCATGATGTACAAAGTTGAGAGAGAAAGGTTTTAAACAAGAAAAAACAACAAGGCATGTGGAGACTGAGTCCTTGAGTCTGGTGAATGGAGGTAAGGTCTACTAGGAGAGGCACAACCACCAGGCTGTGATCCCAGAGGTGGCTGAGCGTGATCTGCATCCTGCTGACGCTGCTGAGCAATATGCTTTGCTCTTCCTACAACGTGAGGCATGGCTGGGGAGCAGGAGATGCTGCAGAGGAGCTCTTAACAAGGCAGAGATCTTCCAGCCTTCTCCCTTTCCTCCTCCAGCTTTCTCTCGTGTCTTTCGGGACCGCTGTTACCACCAGGAGCTTTCTTCTTGCCGTGTCCTCCTGTGCTGGAGCGCTTGCAGTGAGCTCCAGAGTACAGAACAACGGACTCAAGAGCCACTGCTGACTCTGGCAGAGCTTTCTGATTTCTTTTTCAGTCCTTCCCGGAGCTGCCAAGCACGCAATGAAATGCTCTCCCTCTAGGTGTCACCGCTGGATTGGGAAAGGGATCCTTCCCTCCTCTTTGAGATCAGGATTTGCAATAAACTGACCGGTTAAGCTACACTCAGGATTCATTTTGTTTTACTGAGTCAAATGGTTAGTGCTTCCCCACCCAGCATGAAGGGAAATAATTTCTTGAATGCTACAGGATGACTTTTTTTTCCCTTTTCCATACTGAATTAATATTCTTCCATGACATACTGTCTGCTGACCATGTCCTTTTCCTAAACCATTTAAACTCAGTCAGCTCCAAAGTGACTTGGGGGGAAGAAAAGCAAGCAGGGAACCAAAGCACGTGAACATGTCCTGGATGCCCTGGGCTCTCAGCACGTGGGTGGGCTGGAGGAGGAACGCAGCAGGGCTGGGAGCGTTCATCACCTGTGTCTTCACTTAAAAGCTCTTCTGCAAAGTTCTCTGGGTGGTTCCAGGTTCATTTCTGAGAGCTCAGAATATGTTAGTCTTTGGCATCAGAGAGACCACAAAAGCCTATTGCATAAAGCTACAATTAAGCTGATTTCCCTCCCCCGCACAGGTAAATGTCTTAAGACTTTGTAACCTCTTCCATATCTGCTTAGTGAGAAGTCAGCTACAACGCTTGGCTTCTTGTAAACCTCTAGATGAAAGGTTTTCCAGTGAGCCCAAGTGATTTAATTCCCATGGGTGATTTTTTTTTTAATGCCACTTGTGTTCGTGGGTCCCTTAAACTGGCTGGAAAATATCACCCAGAGCACTACAAAGCATTAACTAATTAGTGGCCTGTACTCAGTTCTTCACAAATTACATTGCTGTTTGTTTCATGGGACTTTGCACTTCGTACAGTGATCTTTCAAAGCAGCGGGCCTGAGCAGCTGACTTTGTTATAACACTGTTTTACAGAGGGGTCAGCTTCGAAACTCAGCAGTTAAGGATAGGCCGAGGCTGATGAAGAAGTGCTGACTTTCAGCAAAATGTTTATTAACCACAGCACAGCCTGGCCTCTGGCTCGCCCGCCTAGAAGGCTGCCAGCTGCCGCTGCTGTCGTGTCCCCTTCCCTAAGGTGGTTTATATCAGTAAAATGAGTTTGTGTTTTAACTTGTGCTGTATCAACAGTTGGGAAAGAAGGTGCTCTCCGTGAGAGGTGAAGTGTTGACATGCACAATGTTATCACTGCAATAGTCCCTATCTTTGTATCAAGCCATGTTTTCTGAACCAGGTCTACCTATGTAATGTTTTTGTATTGCTGCTTGTTATTTCAGCTGACTAATGTATCTCCCACTCAGTTTAACATTCATTTTGATTTGTTAGTGATTATCTCTTTGCATTGAGCATACAGCGCTTTATAGTCGCGTGTAGTGGGGCTGTTGCAATACAAATTCATACACATAAGGGGGCAGATTTGAGATTGTTCCGGAACCTAAATCAATTTGCCTTGTGTAAAGCATCGCTTCGGGATAATCTTTAGAAGAGACAGAGTAATCTTTGTACTAACAGTCCAAGAATGTTCTCTTGAGCATGAGCAACCACTGGTTGAGCTGAGTGAGTTTTAATAAGGGGTTTCCTGTGGACATGTCTAGCAGACTTTCTCTTCTCTAAAGACTGTATGTTCTTTCTAGAGAGGTGCTATTTTCCCCTTGCACTGTGAGATTTATTTTGTGTGTGGGTGGTTTGTTTGTTTGTAATAACTGGAAATGGCTATAATGCTTTTAATAAAACTTCATTATTACTCTGTTTAAAACTTGAAAACAGACTTCAGGTGTATTTACACTTCTCCCATGGAAAGAGATTAGAGACTTGTGTCTGAACACTCCTCCCTTTCTCATCATGCTAGCTCATATGTCTTCGGCCCCCCAGCAGCTGCCTTTCCCTGCCAGCCTCCATAAAATTATCCCTGGAGGCAGCAATTCCTTGTCTACTGCAGTATCTACGTTTTCCCTGATTTCTTAATCTTCGTCTGTATTGTTTTGTCTGAGTTTCAAGTTCTCTTACTCTCCTTGCAGGCCTTTCTTCACTCTGTCCCTTATCTGCTACTGCCTCTAAAACCTCTATGGTCAGACAGCCAAATAGCATTTGAGACTGTCATCCCCATAAAGAGAATTTGACTTCTAGCCCGAGGTCTAACTTGATCTCTGCCACCATCCATGTGCAAACTAAGCTAAATTGGCCAGATTCGGAGAATGGAAGGTATCACAAACTGGAAATTGTCGTCTATGACTTGAATCAAATCACATGAGAGCTGATACTGCTCTAAGGCTTTCCCACCAGCAGAAGAGAGTGGAGGGTCTCAGCAGGAAGCATCATGAGATACATCCTAAACACATACAGAAGGGTGTGGAAGCAGAGATGACTGAGAAACATTGATGTGGTTTTATGCTGGGGTTCTGTGGCTGCAAGCTTAGGTCAGACACAGGTACCAACCATTTTGACCCTCTGCTTCAGTTGGGACCCACTACTGAAGCTCTCATGGAAAGGGTAAGGCTGAAAAGCTGCATGAAAGGGGAACCTATCATAGAATCTGAAGCCTCCAAACTCAGAGGAAAGGAGGTAGTTCAAGATTAAAAGAGTGTAAAGAAAAGTAGTCACAGTGAAAGGAAACAGTTCTCTGCCTGAGCACAGAAGGCACACTAGTTAGAGCCTTAAATGAATTTAATAAAACAGTGCGAACCCTGTTTGAGAAAATGAGTTCTCCTGGGGTGGTTACTGGCCTATGTCAACATAGCACATGTTGATTTGTTACTGGCTTGCAGAATTGCCTGGGATATCAGCACTAAATATGTTTACTTATTTTTACATTTAGTAAGAAAAGAATGAAAGGGACTGTGCCTTCAAAAAGTAAAAGCACTAAACAACCTCTGTTGCAAGAGCAAAGTACACCTTCAAGTCCTTGTAATGTTTAAATATTTAAAATATGAAGTCACTCCATGCTGCCTTACCACCCACCTACTAAGGCCTGTTTCTCTTCCGATCTTACTCTTAAATTGTATAGACATTACATTATATGGCTCCACCCTGCAGCCATTTCCTGGCCAGCTCCTTAGCCCTTGGTATTTTCTGATTATTTTTTTTCCCTTGTCTCCTGTTCTGTTTTTCCTACGGCTCCATTTTTTTATCCATGGTTCCTAGACTGCTTCTGCTGGTTTACTCTGCTCTGCCCAAATCTAACCCTGCCCCTGTTTCTCTTTTCCTGCGTGGGAGAAGTGCTAATCTCCTTCAGCCTGCGAAGCAATGCAGAGCATCTTTTTATAGCCCTGCCAAAGAAGAGAAGGAGGTGAACTTTCTTAAGAACATGAGCTGGTTCAGAACAAGGGTCCCTCTGACCCGATACGCTGTTTCCAACAATGATTGGGGGGTGAAGTAAGACAAAGACTGACATTTATGATGCTCCTTCCTCCTGCACCATCTCAGCCTCCACCAGTTTTCAAGCTGCCTGCTTTGTAGCCCCAGTAAATCTCTCCCAAGGCTTTGCCTAATTTCATCTTGATCCCATGTGGCCCTTGCATCCCGGGCAGCTTTTGGCAAGGAGTCCTGCAGGTCAGTGGTTTACCTGTGGTGTTCCCAGTGAGGCTGGGGCTGGGAAAGCCTCTCCTCCACCAAAATGGGCAGAAAAAGGGATGTGACCTGCCCCCATCCCAGCCAACTTTTATTTTACGGCTTCTGCAGAACTGCCCTGAGCAGTAGGGAAAATGCTGGCTTAGGTTATTTCAGGCTGAAGCCATCCTGTGGCTTGGTTTGTCTTTGTTGCGAGTCATTAGTAATTACAAACACACTATTCTAGTGCTGATGGGTCCCTACACTGGTGCTACAGCAAAAACCAAGATGGTTTCCTTTAAATACACACATGGCAGTCCCCTGCTGTTACAAATCCCCCACCTCCACTTCTAAGAGAGCCTTGAGCTGCAGTATAGTCCTGTATAATAGGAAAAAGAACTATGCTAGGACATCAAGCCACCACATTTCAGCTGTTCTTTAATAACCTTTTACACGTATGTGTTCAACCTCAGCAGAAGGTCATTTGTCTTTCACTGAGCACAAGCCTAACTGTACTCGGGCTGCTTCAGGCTTGCTGCTGGTTGCAAGGATGCTGTGGACTCTTACAGGGCTTCAGCTGGTCAGTGGTAACTTGTTACACCACGTGAAGGTACTGTTCCAGGCCTTGAGCCCTACAGCTGGCACAACTCCGTTCATACCAGGGGCTGCAGCGACAGTTTTCATAAAAAATGGCAAACATACAGCTGAAGTGACTGTTTGCATAGCTGCTTAGAGTTAAAAAAGAGAAAAATTTGTGCCTGTCAGCACTAAAATGTATGTTTTCCTGACTGTTCTCTTGTGATAACTTCTAATATTTATTGGATCAAGCCTGGTTCCCACAAGAACTCAAAATAGTTGTCTAGATTTGAACCAATGCAGTCTTCCTCGGCTGGCATGGCTGCTGGCCTGCGGAGCTCGCTCCCATGGCTTCTGGGCACTTGGAATTTCTCTGTCCCGACCGCTCTCCCTCGAGAGTGTTCAAAATAGGTATCACAGGGGAAGGGGCTCACAGGGGTGACTCTGAGTGGAAACAGTTATGTTTAAAGTGCAAGTAGTTTCAGCTGAACTTGGAGCCTTTCGCTCCCTGCCTGGAAAAGTTTGAAGTTCACTTGCAGCCCTCAAGAGCCTGATTTTGTGGGAATTAAAAAAAGTCAGGTAAAGTTAATCCGAATGGGTCAGTGGTTCACTAAAGCACCCAGAGACAGTGGCTTTCACTTTGGTACATAAAAACACTGTGAAGATGGTCTTATCTTCAAGTCTAGTCTCTGTGAGACAGTGCTTTCCCGTAAGCATGGCTATTGTTCACAACATTTGCTTCCTTCTCTTTCCTCCTTGAATGCGGTCCAGATATGTCAATGTTTATTCATGGCATTTTTTGCGCTTATGCATTATCATCTGGTCCCATTGAGTTTAAAATCTCTTCATTGAGAAGTCTGCTTTTATATATGTATTTTTTTTTAACGGTGGTGGTTTCTCTGGAACACGGCTCGTTTCTGACCTTGGGACCCAAATTGCCGAAGATGATGTGAACTATTTTGAATAAAGCCTGTCTAAAAATTTCGCTAAGCCTGTAGAGATACCTGCTATCAACTGTGCAGCTAGGATGACATGATCAAGTGAGTCAAAAATGTATTTATGAATATCGCATCTGAGCTCTAACTAGAAACTTTGTCAGCTGGTATCTCCTAAACACTGCACGGAAGATTCATTTCACCTAACTTTGGTCACCTAAAAGCTGATTGCTTAAATCTGAGCCGTGCACGAGGTTCCTTTATAGCCGATGCAGAAAGAGAGGCGCCTGGAGGGCATAGCCAAGCCAGCTTAAAATGCCTGGCTGGAGGGGTCAGCCTCTCCGGGAGTGACAGGGGAGCCTGGACAACTGCTGCCCTGTCCAGGGTTGACAGATGAGCTGAGCCCTGGCCTGGCTACACGCTCAGCAGGAAAAGGAGAGCCGAGGTTCGGCATGCGGTGTTGGTGTGGTTTTATTTCTGTTCTTGGTTTTTTAATTGTCAGGATTATCTTCCAGCTCATCATTCATGCGAGAAGTCGTGCGTGGCTGACGGACCTGATTGACAAGGGCCTGATGCACCAAACCCGGCGGCTCGAGAGCTGGGGGTGCGTCGGCTCTGCCTCAGGGAGCTGTGCTCTTCTGCCAGGGATGATCCTGCAGCAGCGAGAGCCATTGCACGGCTGCTGACAAGGGAAATATTTTGTCAGCAGCTGCACTGCTTCTCCCTACAGTTCTCCTCCCCCCTCCGCTTCAGCATTTACATCATATCTCTGGAAATGAGAGTACAAATAGCTCTGTGAAGTGGGCAGAATTACTACACGCAGCACGTGCTTAATCATGTATCGGAAGATGCTAGCACTGTCAGCAGCTTTCACTGCCCTCTTAATAAAGAAGAATAAAGTTTTTCTCTTTCTAGCGAAGGATTATTGTCATAATCCTCTCTTACACACTTGCAGGCAAGAATACCTGCCTGCAGAACTGGAGCTCTCTTTGTGCAGCTCTGTCCCTGCGTGCCGTAAGGCTGTGTGGAGGAGAGTCTGCAAGAACAGAGAACTCATCATCCAAAGCAAGGCCCGGTCGGAGGCAAGGGCAAACGCCCAGGTGAGGGAACAGCTGGGCAATGCTCTGGGCCATCACTGCCATGAAGACGTTAACGCTGAGGAGTCAGGGGGACACCAGCTCCCTCCCTCCTGTGTCCAGTAAGAGGGATTGTACTTCTGGAGCACCGCGGTTTTGGCTTGTGCCTAATGCTGCTTCTGTCCTCTCAACTTGGGCAGGGCCTGGACTCATGGACTCCTCGAGGCATCCAGGTTTTCTCTGTTTTCTCAGCCGTACAGGTTCCCTGGGATGCTTACAGTGTTCCCATCACCTCCTCGCCATGTCTGCACGTGTGTTTAGGGACAACCTTAGGCCACGACGGCAGCTGAAGATGGTCCGTGCAGCTGCAGAGTCATCTCAGCGGGCCAGCTCACGAGAAAAGCAGACCAAAGGTTTTCCTACCCAGGCTTATGTTTGCTACCTCTTGGTTTGGCCAGCACCAATGTTTGCACAGTCATTTTGTAAACTAAATCCCTGAAATGGTGCTCTTACAACTAATCTTCACAAAGGCTGTTATCTGTTTCATTTCAGTGCTGGGTTGATGGTGTGCCGCGGTGCGTCATTCGACCAGAAACCTCAGAAAAATGCCACCGTGTGCTACACATAAGCGTTGAAGTAACTTGAACAGTTGGAAGGGGATCGGGGTGGGGAAGAAAGGAGACTTGACCATGTGCTACTGAAAAGTCCTTCTCTTTCTCCCGCAGAAAGGTCTGGCTGCCAGCCCTGACAACAGTGCTAGGGAGCTTAGCGTTCGCTGAATTTGACTTGGAGCAGATACCCGGCTGGGGAGGGAAGTGTGAAGGCAAACTGGAAGGAAGATGCTTGGGTCATAAGGGAAGTCTGTGGTGAAAAGATATCACTTCAGTCCTCAGATGAAGCTAGATGTAGCTGTGTTGGCTGCGGAGAGACTGTTAATGTGCAGCTCTGGAGAGGTCAGGCGTGTGATTATTTAAGGATATCAGTGCATGTTTAATCTCCTCGGGGCTTATCTGCTCGTGTTCAGCGCTGCTGTTGATTGCTTCTTCAGACAAATGGCTATAATATTCCACCAATACCTGTGAGGAACAAACGCTTCTAAAATGGAAAATCACTCTTCCCGTTCAGTCTGCGCTGAACTTCATAGGACTATTTAAACAAAAATTTAATGTTCTTTCTATAATTTAAACCTGCCCAGAGTGTCTGAAGACGCTTCCTTTTAGAAGCAGAGGTTGTTCCAGCATAAAAGAACAAAATAATGGCTATTCCAGAGCGTCTGAAAAGTACAAGAAGTTCTCAGCTCAGCAGCAGCACTGTCCAAGTGGTAGATGGGTTGAAGTGTTTTCGATCGCCGTTTAACTCCACTGCCGTGGGTTTTCATGGCTTTGCTATTTGAAAGCTGAGACTGGTAAAATTACTAATTGCACCAGTGTTGCAAACCGTGATGCTGCTGCTGCCAGAAAGTTATTGCAGCTTTCTAAACCGCATTTCCAGAGAGCAACCCGTCATTCTTTTGCTCTGCGTATAATTACGGCTGTAAGTATCCCGCTTCCTTTTGAGTGCTACTGGCAGCAATAGCATTAATGAGGTAGCATTAATGACAGCGAAGCAGTCTGCAGACTTGAACTCCAAGCAGGAGTTCACCGGCACCATTTTCCTCTCAGCCATTGAAGCTCTGAGTTCTTCTGTCTTGCTTTTAGATTTTTAAAATGTCTGTCAATAGGTTTTTCTTCAAATAAGGCTTTTACCCTGGAGCTTTTCAAGATAAGGAACCGTGACAAGCACTGCCGTAAGAGCCCTTAGTCAGAGTTTGTTTGCACGGTGCTTGGGAGGCCTCTGACACTGGCCAAGGCCTCTGGATATTGTTGAAGTAGAAATACTAACTATATTAGGTTGGAAATCCAGAGCCTTTTTTTTTTTTTTTCGCCCTGCAGAAAAGCTTTAAATTAAAATTCAGAAGGCTCTTCGTGGCGCTTTTCTGTTCTTCTCATTCAAAACAGGATTCACCAGTGTGGCTTGCTTGTTTGGGGAAAGACTTGCTTTTAATCTCTTCATGTTGCCGTAATATTCACCGTCTTCATACTTCATACTGGTGCAAGTGGTTTATATTTAAGAACAGCTTGCTCTGAAAACAAAAAAAAAAGGGGGGGTTTGGAAGTCGGAGGGGAAGGAAGCACAGAATTGCTGCCCAGTCTGAAAAATGTATTTTGGAACTTTAAAAAGTTAAGAGAACTGCCAGATCAAAGCATTTCTGCAGTTTCCTGGATAAGTCATCAAAAATAAGTAAAAAAAGAGTGCAGACTGTCGAATGATGCTGACTAGGCGGTGCGGATTTACAGTAAAAAGGGAGACAAATGTTTCAAATAACATTAATGGGAACTTGCTCTAACCTGATGAGTGAAGCCCTTCTGTGCTTTATCCTCTAGTGTGACTAATGGGAATCTATTCTAGCACGCCCTTTGTGGATGTCTTGGATTTTTCATGACCCCAAAATCTTATTTATGGGTTTTTTTGTCCCCTCCTTCCTTAAAAAAACAGCAAAAGTCAACACATGCAAAAAAAAAAAACCTGTCTCTGGATAAGAAAAGCAATAAAAAGATGCTTAAAAAGCAACAGAGTCTTTGACAGAAACATTCGCTTTTTGATAAATTGATTGAGGATTCACTGTGTTCTTTCACTGCTGTTTACCCTTCTCTTCTGCGCTTCAAAATGTGCCCAGCTCTGAAGGGAATCATCAACCTTGAAATTAAATTCTGGGGACAAAGTTGGCCAAGTGCTCACTGCCGTTGCTTCACCCATGCTGGTGGGAGGATCCTGATGTTTATTCAAGGAAGGAGGTGAACAATGACTTGTTTCCTTAGTCTGGCTTCAATGTGAAACAATTGAGCCTGCCCACTTGCCTTTATCCATACGTTATCTTCTAAATTGCCCAAACTTCCTCTATTAAGATTATGGGGGCCCCATCTCCTCCACTGCTATGTTGCCAAACAGGTTTTGTGTTCAGGACTTCCCCTGCCTCTCTCAGTGTTGGTAGCTGGTTTTCTAAACCTGTTTGCAGGCTAACTTGAAAATACAAATGACACGTGCTCTTTTAAGGCTTAAAAACTATTTCATCACTAATCTCTCTATGGACCATCTGCATGGTAATCTCTATTTTAACAGGCTCTGGAAAGATTTACTCTTGGCAAGACTGGCAGTATCATCATTTGTTGGTAAGCGGCCTGGAACATTCATTTCTTGAAGCAAACAGAGGGTACCAAAACAGAAGTGTTTGTTCTTTCTGTACAGTCTCAACAAGATTGCCCTTCCCTTGCTCTTAGTTTGGAGAGATTCGCTTTGCCAGAGTGTTGCCGCAACATTTTGCATCTCAGAAATTATTTTTGTGTGTTCACNTAATCNTCTTCATAAGCCCAAAGTTCTTAATCACTCTGAAATAGGTTTTAANGTCACATGAATCAGCCAGCTATAATNAACACTTTCTGCTTGTCTTGAGCTTGGCAAGATAAGGAAAGAGTCTGTATCTGCTCATCCTGTCTTAAACAAGGAAATTATGCTGGAGACAGTCTATCAAGAAGGATCTTTTTCAGAGAAGTGACTAAACACAACTTTAGTCTTTCTGATTTGGTCACACAGCAGGGATATCTATGGACGTCCCTACAACTGGCTGGGCGCTTGGAACAGCTTTGCAGTAAACACAGTAATTAACTATATCCAACTCTTGGCACCAGCGTAATACTTTATCCTGCTGTCTTCAGGAACTAAAACATTACACCCAGGCCGCTCTGCACTTGTTTCAATTAATCATGCAGTGTTTTGAGCCATGACCCAACAGCGCAGTGCTCCGTCACGCAGCTGCTTTTGATCTTGTTGCGTTGTGAGATGCGTTAGGTAAAACTTCCAGGATTGCTTTTACGGTCATCGCTGACCTTTAATTCACCAGCGCTGTCTTCAGACTCTTGACAGACCTTGCAAGGGATGCCCAGCTGAGCACTGCAACCATGAGTCATCCGTTTGCACGTAATACACGGGGTAGTCATGCCGGTGACTAAATTTGGCTCCGTACTTTTGAAGAGCTTCGCAGGCTCTAGCAAAGCTGCAGGCAGAGCAAAACATCAAGCAGTTCTGCAGGCAGGCCATCGTCCCAATGATCATTGCTTAAATGGTACCTCATCAAGGCTCAGTTAGCAAGCAGTGACTGGAGAGGGGACACCGGGTTAAGATGTGGCAAAGCTTTGAGACGACAGAGGCTCCTTTCCTAAAGGTTTTTTTTTCCACTTAGCACGAGAGTCTGCTTCCCTCGATATCTTGTCCGTTTGCCACGCCTGACGGTTCCTGGCAGATCTTAGCTCCCCATACTTGGCCAAAGGCTTGAAAAGGAAGGAGGAATCACAGAATCACAGAATCACAGAATGGTGGGGGTTGGAAGGGACCTCTGTGGGTCATCTAGTC
>Ga0065711_1033174_pt1 | contig 25962 bp, 20 predicted proteins | sample Hoacrofraction12_FD_59098 | JGI IMG/M metagenome (GOLD analysis project Ga0065711, IMG submission 59098) | Hoatzin crop microbial communities from Cojedes, Venezuela - Epithelial fraction 12 v2 (version 2) | ecosystem: Host-associated > Birds > Digestive system > Esophagus > Crop | place... | reverse complement strand
GGGGGGCTGGGGGCGGGAACTCACTCGCGGCTCGGAAGTGCGCGGCGGCGGTCCGGCCCGAGAGAGTGGCTCTGTGCGTCGTGCAGTTTGTGTTGTGTTTTCTCTTTACCTGTATCGTTGTCGTTATTATTCCCTCCGTTTGCTGTTCTGTTAAACTGCCCTTATCCCGACCCACAGGTTTCTGCCTGTTTCTTTCCATTCTCCTCCACACCCCAGCGGGGGGAGGGGCGGCCGCGTGGCGCTTTTGTTGCCGATTGCAGCCAAACCAGAACATGTATGTCTTGATTTAACAGAAGGTATCACGTATTAATAGTGTTTCTATCACAATTTCAAGTAAAGTTTTAAAAATCATAAAAATGTGTAAAAAGATTTTGGATCTTCAACAAAGGCCTTTCTTTTCTGAGACAATAAAGGTATAAAATACATTGACAACTTTTTGTATTTTGGAAGCAGATACAAATAAGTAGTAAAAAGCATATTAAAGTATTAAGTAAATTTTGCCTCAAATATTAGAAACTTGAAGTGTCTTTTATTGTTATGGGTTTCATTCAATATATTTCTGCCTCAACTGTTGAATTATGTTTTTGTAAGATGAACTTAGTCACAAAAAAGAAGGGAAAATTTTAAAGATGAGCCCATACCATGTAATCTGAAATGGAAGCACAGTGAATACCTAAATAGCCTGATGTGTTCAGATAGAAGACCCTTTGTTTATAACGTCGCAGCAACAGGGCTATCATGGAACTCCTGCACAAATGTGCTCAAACATCCCAAAACTTCACACAGCATAATAGCTTTGGCTTCCACTAAAAAATTGAATGTTTTTAAACTTTTTCCATAGAGTACATTACATCACATCACCTTCAAGAGGTTGCAGTTGCTGCCAATAGGGTACTCACGAGCTGAATGCTTTTCACTCCATAAATGATCAGGTTACATCTTTGTGCCAACAACAATCACTGACTTGAAAGGACATCCAGGAAGCAGCTTTGTTAATAGAGTGAAATGTAGGATGATTCTTTTTGGTTATTTGCTTTTTTTTTCCTTTGGTTATTTACAGCTGATTCTTTTGGTTATAGACTTTTATGAAAGCAATTATACATTCACAGTAGTTAGATTTTTCTTTTAAAGAAAAATACACAAGTATTTTTAAAAAATATATTACTTTTATGTCTTAAAAAGTCTGAAAATTTGACCAAAAAAGACATTACTCATGCTATATCTTGTTATAAAGATAATGTTTCCACCAGATAACATCTTCTGGGGGGCTGTGGAGAGACAGGCAAAGTTTCACCAGCTCTGCTAGGAGTATCTCACACTGTCACGGGCAGAGGCAGGGAGTAGGACTGAAACGTTTGTACACCCAGCTCACGACAAGGTTCACAAGAACTGTGTCCTCCGCTATGACAAATAATCCAGGCCTGCTGAACATGTGGACACCACTAATATAAGTGACTGAGGGCAGGTTCAATTTGAAGAAGTGTGCAAAAAGCTGAGTTGCATAGCTGAACCATAGTCATCTTTAAGTTGCAAATGTCATACAAGCTTGCCCTTCTTTTTCATGAAACATGCAGTCTGCAAATAGCCTCTGTCTCCCAACAAATGCTTTGAAGAAGGTTCTGTTTACACCTTCTTTCCCACCTGACCACTTTGCCTGTATGTAAAATGAGTTGTTGTTATGTGTTTCCATGCTGAAAGAACAAATATTACCAAACTGGTCTGGAAAGACTTACTTTAGAGGAAGGCAAGAGAGAAACAAAGAAGAGAAGAGAAATTCCCGTCGGAGAGCAGAGAGGATACAGACTTATGTGCACAGTGATCATCTGGTCTCTAATCAAAGTGGCAGCAGCCACCCTGAGACATCATGCACCCTGAGCTGCCACGGACAAATCCCAGAGTCACAGCAAAAACATAGCTGCAGACACCATGGCTGCAGATGCCACAGGACAAACCTATTTGCATGCTTTTGAACAAGATGGAGCAGAAATAAAAGCACAGTAGCACTTGCTTGTAGGACATGCTTTTTTATGAACAAACAGATCAAGAACAATTAGAAAAGATAAGTGGCTTAGCATGTTATCTGTCTCCCCAGTAGAGTGCAATTAGTGTCTCCTTTAGGTTTCTAAGAGCGTCTGTATCCAGTTAGTTGCTGTTGTAAACTCAGTTGTTGTTCTGTACATCTGCAAGGCACTCAGCAATCTGCAGTGTCCTTAGCTTACTTCTACTGGCTTTGCACCTGTCTATAAACTGCATCATGGAACAAGCTCCATCTGCATGTCAGGCAATGTAAACTGACATAAAAATGAAGCAGTTCAAAACTGTCTCATTTTACCTCCAGAAACTACCAAACAGAGTATTTATTAATTATGAACACGGAACATGTATGCTTCTGAACTTGTTAATGAGTGACAAAGAAAAGCAATGGCACTCACAGAGTCTCATAATGGTGCTCTGCAGTGACCACAACTTGCTAATTTTTTAGGCCATGGGGTCAAGGGCCCAGAGCTACATATGCGGGTTGTAAAATATGGAGAAATGTTGCCTCTGAACAGGCCAGACAGGAATCTTCTCTGCCATGTAGTGGTGGAAAATGTCTGCCCGGTAATCAGGGCTCAGAAGACCTGCACAAGACAAGAAAACTTGGAGCAGCTCTGAAGTTACAGGGAGTCACTGACTTGGGCAAATGGAGGAATAGAAAAGTTTTCAGATCTCTCACTTCTCTGTCCAGTCCTTTCCAGTAAAAATCCTGCATCCAGGCTTTCCCTGTCCTGTATTTGGCTCCTTTCCTTCCTCTCCCTCCTTCTCCACTTGTTCCTTCCACTCGTAGAGCTGTATTACATTCATACTCTCCTTCCACAACTGACCCTATCTTTTATCTACTGCATTTCCCCTCGTTCATACTTTTAGAGAAATATTTATTGATACTCTCTACTCCAGTCAAAGGCTTGTTTCTGTCCTCAGCTCCCCTCCATAATTTACATGGTATTTGTGAGCCACATCTGTTTCCCTTGCTCCTTGCCTCTCTGTTGTGTCTGTCCTCGTGATGGAATGTGAGCTAGTAAAGGACTTCAGACCTCTTATTCACAATAATATGATAAAACCCTTTATAAGTAAGCACTCATGTCTCAACTTTCCACAGATCTACTACTTTACCAGAAAAACTGTATCTTGGTTAATGTTAAAGATGCTCCTTTCCAATGCATCAGTTTCCATTTTAAACTCTGCCAAGGACACCTTTTTCTTTTGGTGGGTGCTCCCCAGCACATCAAGTGCTTCAGCAAGAGGCATGAAACACCTTATTCAGTCCCTCACTGCCTTTTTCAAGTGCAGAGAAGTCCCAAGTGTATTGCAGGATCACATTCCAGAGGTGCTGGAACTGCTATGGGCATCAAACTGTTCTTGCCACTGGCTTTGAGAGTGAGGAAGTCAGGCGGACCTCTAGCTTGCTGAATTTACATGCTAAGGGCATAGCAAACTCCACGTGAGGAAAGTATTTCTTTTTATGACCTTCAGGTCAGTGCTTACACAGGAGCTACTGGGTGCTAAGCTTGTGCGAGGCCCCCAAGCCTGTGAAAGAGTACTTGGAGACAAGGAGTGCTGAAGAAGGGCAGCTGCATCTCCAGGAGTCATCCCACTGCTCTCAGCCTGCCTCTGACGCAGCAGAGCTAGAGTGCCCCAAGCCAGTGTGCTGTAGCTGTAGGATAGTGGAGATGGAGGAAGGGACAAACCTACACACCTACAGCCAGCGCATTGCCTGTGCAGTTCAGCAGCACGACTACATGACAGTGATTAACAAGCCTTCTGATTTTCAGCTAATTTTTACATAAATTACATAAAAAAACATTTTATCAATGTGTTACCTAACCTCCATCTGGCTTGTGTCTTGTCTCATCTATGTGGCGTATACATGAGATCTCTATGCAGTCTTTAATTTTCTGTTGGCAGGATTATAGCTGGTCTTTGGATAATGTTCTTAGGAATAAGCACAGAAAATTTACCAGCTCTGTTCCCACAGAGATATGAGCCTGATTTGGAACATATCACTTGCTCTACCTGCTCCTATGTTTTCCATGTACTGAACAACTTATTTCCTCAACACTGCTTGAAATCCTTTAAACATTCTCACTTCTAAAATGCACCAGGAAAAATGAAGGTGGAATTCAACAGCTGGATTTTGCAGTGGACAGCTGAAGGAAGGAAAGAAGAAAACTAGTACAGAAAAAGCAAGTCATAACCCTTCCAACTCCCCTCCCCCATTCACATATTTTAGTACCTGGTTGATATTGCTGGTAGGTGTAGGTATGTGCTGGTGATGTTGATACCTGCCTGGTAAAAAGAGCGAAGAGGTTTTTTTACCCCACTAAAGTCCTTTACGGGTTGTGAACTCTGAATATGTCATCAGCAGACACCACCCATTGGCATTTCCTGAAGGAAGAAGCGATATACAGCTTTTTCTCAAAGCTGCAATATTTTTCACTTAGAACACAGTTTAACTTTACTGGAAATGAGATTCACCCTCTAGCTTTGAGAAATCTCTTATTCTTTAGAGGAAGTGCTGTTTGGGATTTTTTTACTTACTCCTAGTGTACTTTTTTATCCCTGAACAACTTTTATTCTACGCCAGAAAAGTGGAAGTACATACTTCCCATGGAGATTGAAATACACCTGCAAGATATCAAGTAATGGGGATGAGTCATTATTGTGGACTAACAGATAAAATACTGGGGTAAGTTAAAGGAATGGAGGTTGAGCGTTGAGCACACTGGTCTGCAGACATGAAGATAACATTGATTCATATTTTCATGTAAGGAATCTCTGAAAGTTCTCCATCATGTAATTCCATACTTTTTAATTACTTATTCCTGGCCAATTTCCCCCTAAAAATGTCAATCAATCCACATTTCCACTGCAGAAAAAAATAGTTGAACTAGAGAAAAAGCAGAGATGGGAATTTGTATGTACAACAATATTAGTAAATGAAAAATGTTGAAATTCTTACCTTTCAGAAATGGGAATGGGGGAAATAAAGCTGAACCTGTCCTTTCATATCTATCACCACATATGAAACATGCACTTAATAACTTTTTTATTATTTTTTAACTAGTTGTTTTACTAGTGGTTAAGCAGGTGTGGCCCAGAACAAAGTGAAACACAGAAAGTTGTTGGCCTTGGCAAGCAGCCATTGTATGTTAACAATGGCGAGATTAACAGCAAGAGAATCAGAGGTGAAGCTTTTGAAAGCTTGTCAGATTTTTGTTTCACGTAAGCAAAGCAATGTGTGGGTGGTAAAAAACCAACCCTTGCTATAGGCAAATTTGAGAAATTAAATTCTAGAGTTAGAGATCAGTTACGTACAGAATTTTTGTCATATCTGTATTATTGCGGTTGACTAAACAAGAACCTAAGGCAGATAGTCTGTTTGTGGATGAAGAATCTACCAGCGGCTTTAATCAACAACAAGGAAATCCCTAGATCTTATGAACTGGCTTACACTGACCATCTAAAAGTTCATCAGCTCTTCTACAGCTGAACTCCCCTGGACTTGTCATAAGATTGGCAAGGTAGTGAGATATTTCACGTTCATGGCATCACTAGTGCTTGTTTCGTCAAGCAGAAGAAGTACTACCATTAGACTGTACTTTGTTATAATTAATTATTGTAATTCACAAAGGGAGTGCTAGAGGTGTTTACTAATGTTATGTTCCCTCAACAGACATACTGCTGGTCTTCTCATTGTTTCCCAAACTGTTAATAGATAGTGATCCATGGGATTGACATAACTAATTATAAACATAACCAGATCTCTCTAATGTCAGAGGCTTATGATTTGTTTGAAACTGGAGGTAAGGATCTATTGTGATTTTTATTTCTTCTGAAATTAATGATCCTACTTCAGTTCACTTCAGCGAAGCTCTTGTTGTGTTTGTCTGCAGCTTTGGTAGAGGTTTTTAAAGAATAGAGCATTGATATCTTTAGTTCAGTCCTATATGCTGACAGTTCCTGAGAGCACTTTCGAGTTCCTACACTTCAGTAATTCCCTGGAAGTCAACAGCAATGCTAGTGTGTCTGAATCTTGGCAAGATTTATTCCTGAGACACTTCAATAAACCAAATGATTTTATAAGGAGCCAAGCAGTTGGTGGTTATGATACACTTCAACAAGATGGTGTTTAAAAAGGTGCTATTGTCCCTGAAATCTCTTATCCCGCCAGTAAAAAAAAATGTGTCCCCTCAGAACAGACACAACAGCAGTGTGGCAGCTGCTTCATCCAGAGGTGGGACCAAAGGTTTCATCTCCACTCTCACCACTCTCCACTCAATACCTGAAGAGTTCAGTAAATGGGGATGCATCTACCAGTATACACACAGTAGTGGGTCAGGCAGTGCAGACAGACAGTGCAACGAAGCCAATCTAGCAGCTAGCTGACTCCAAAATGGCCAGACAAGCTTCTTGTGCCCACTTTGCCCATTGGGCTGACATGGGCATACTGTCTCACCCAGCTGCAAAGTGTCTTGAAGCACTAATCCGGGAGAAGTTGAGTCCTGCAGAAACAACGGGGTCACCTGCTGCTGGTGGCCCTCCGGGTACTAGGACAGAAGTGGCTGTCAGGACATGGTAGGAGTATGTAGGTGGGGGTAGGCAGGGCACAGGATCACTCCTTCTGGCAGTATCAGGCTTTCAGGGAGCTTTAGCTCCGTCTTTAAACCACACAAATATCCACAGGGACAGTTTTAACTTGGCCTGCCAAGAAGTGCAAACCAACTTGTGTTGTTTCTACTGAACAGTTAGAAACAAACCTTTCCCTCTGCTGTGGACTCACTTTCTCTCTTTTTATCTGAAGTCCGTGTTTCTTAGCGTGCAGCACATGTGACAGTAATAAGTTAATAAGTAATAAGTTCCTAAGGAGAAGAACCAGCTTATTTAAATCAGACCCACTGTAATGCCTATCCACAGCCTACACAACAGACCTGAAATATGTTACACGTGGCATTTCCAGGTAGGACTTAACCAGGCTGTTCCATGTTCAATGCAGCAAAATGCTAATCAACACATGTAATTAATTAGTGTCTATACGTAAGGCCTGAAGCCTTAATTAACATTCCTCTCTGATTAAATTATCACTGATGATTCCAAGTCTCAGGTGAAACTGAGTGTCGGAAGTTTTTAGTGCTTAATCTTCCACCCCCCTGTCTCCCAAGACTTCAAAGTGAACATGAGGTCCATTTCTCAAATCCAACGGGGCTTCGCCATGCCCCTTTGCTTCCCTAGCCGTATCTCACAAAGCAAAAATCCCACACTTAGCAGTTTTGCCTGTTTCACGGTCCCTTGATGTCACCAGGCCTCTGCGAGTTAGTCTTATGAAAGGCTTAAGATGTTAGCCCGCTACTTTTCAATGTTAAGAAGTCACTGGTTTTATATTTGTAGCGTTTCACATATGAAGTAAAGACAACTTCTATAGCATCATATACAAATACCTCCAGTCGCTTGAGCAAACAATTTTTATTGTAACTTTTTCTATCCTGTCCCTCAAAGTCAGTTCTCCTGCCTGAAAAATCCTTTTATGGTGTCATTGTCATAGTGTGTATCTCCTGTTGCATTTTTGTTTCCTGTCTCCCAAGCAGTTCAACTTCTGAAAAGCTAACTAGCTCTAAATCTAGCTAAACCTCTATTCATAACTAACAGGCTGTTTCCTCAAAAGCAGCGTGGTTTTATATAGCCATAGATCAAAAAGTATTCTAAATTGTTACAGAAACTCATGTGTCAGTATATCGTGCTTTGCTAAAATCTGGATCTTTTTTTTTTTTTCAAAAATAAGGGTAGCCATAATCCTGCCCAGCCACCTCACATGATGAACAAATGTGTCCAAGTATTCGATGAAATGCTTGGAAAACTACCAGGCTTAGGTGATTAATAGTGAGGAAAGAGATATTCAGTCCTAGGTTCTCAGCCAGACTTCTTGCTGCCTAGAAGAGCACGATGGCTTGATAGCTGACATCAAGCTCCAAAGTCTGTATGATCAATTTATTTTACTAACTGTGGTACCACGTCCTTCAAGTGAACTAGCTTAGGGTGAAACTGATTGTAATGGGTCTCTAACAACAAATATTCAGCGATGTTGAAGTAACAGGAACATCCAGAGGTTTCTCACTTTCATAAGGCCATATACGATACAAAAAAATTCTAATTTTAGCTACACAAGCTGAAAAGGTTTCAAACATTGGAATTTCATGTTCTATAAAATAAAGAAAATAGCATATCTTTATCTCTCAGATGAAATGCGTGTTAAGAAACGTGCTTGGGTACTCACATAGAATTTGTTATGGATATGCAAAGATTTTTGTACAAAAATGTATGTTGATTCAGACCATTATTTTAGTAAATTATGTGTCATATAAAGAAAACTGATTTGGTCTAGATAAAACTTCTGCTGATTTGCGACTTGCAAATATTTTTGATTCTAGTCTTTGGAACTGTGAAAAATAAATTCTTCACAATCTTGTAAATTTGCATAAGGTGGGGAGAAAAATTTCCTGCTCATCTTCTCTGGTTATCTTTATCTCTGTGTGAATTGTCATTCACCTTTAGTTCATCTTTATTCTGCATGTATTTCTTTTTCATCTTTTTGTAGCTGTTTACAGCTAACCAAGCTTAATGAATTTAATCGTAGCTTGTTGCTTCAGCTCTGTATCAAAAGGAAAACAAGTGTACAGGTTTAGTAATTAGTAGCTTGCATCAGAGTGAGGGAAAGTAACGACTTATTACAAAATCTGCCTGAAAAACAAGACCATACCTCCATTTGGTATGCTATCATTGTAGGTTACATTTGGAAAAAAACTTCATGATTTATGTTTTCAGAAAGTATTTTTCTGGGAAAAGAAGGGAAAAAATCAACAACTGATAGTATTTGCTACCTTGGAAAAGATACAAGTTCCTAGGAAAGGCAGGAGACTATGTTTTATCCACTAGCTTAAATTTTCTCGAGGTGTAACAGCAGCCTTCAAGTAAGCATTTGCCCACACCTTTGGGTGGACCATTTGGGCCACTTTTCATTGCTTATCTTCTCATTAGGCTCTGGGACAAGAAATATCTGCTGGCAAGCATAAGTGGCAAAGGGGATGGGCTGTAAAGTAGGTTCCAAAGGTAGGAGGGAAAATGTGTGAAACAGATGGACAGTTAGTAGACAGGAAATGTTGATGCTGTTTTCTCGTTTGCGTTTGACACAGCATTGTGGTGTGAGGAGCACATCCCCTCTTTTTTGCCTGTGGCCTACCATAGAACCCGGAGATACTACTGCCTGTAGTACCTCAGCAAAAAAAGACAAGTTTGGATGCTGCTGCCCTGAAAGCAGACCAATGATATTTGACACCCGACAGGCAAACGTGCTGGGCTAGAGAGTCCAAAGGGCTTTCCCCAGTTGGTTGAGGATGGTTGCTGCTGTTAACCTGTTGTTTACAAGGTCTCTGTAGCTTTGGCTGCCCAGTTTGGATAACACCCATCTTTCAAGTACATATGCCTGATTTTTGGCAGTGCAATTAGAGCTATTTAGGATGATTATTCAGCTGTTTCTAGAGCAGAATGTTGTGAATCACCTTTTGCAGTAAATATTTCTTTAAGAGGCTTGGGGTATAAAGCAAGACCTGCTTGACATGTTCTAGGTAAGCCTCGGTGTTGCTAAGGTTGATTGATGAGTCCTCAAAGACGTGCACAGATCCCTGCCCCTCCTTTACAAGCACTTCCTACGTGATTGATAGTTGAGTCAGTGTTATGTTAAAGAGTCACCACAGCTACAGACCTCAGCTCAGAGCGCTCATCAGCAACTGGCCAGGAGTATTCTGCTATCTATCTATGAGTGAATGAATGTGAAATACTCTTGCTTCATGTCCAGCGCAAGATCCCTAGTCAATTCTGAGGGCAGCCAAAGTCAGGCAGTAACTTTTATTGTCAGAAGTTGATTTATGCTTGCCTAACCTAGAGCCATAGCTGGGTTAGGGAAGTGTTGGACAAGTTCCTGACGAGAAAGCACCTCAAAAGCAATCTCATGAAGACATACAGGATCAATGGTTAAGGTGGGTGACTGAAGTCACCAACAGTTTTCTCCAGTCACTGGTGGCTGAGAAAGAACTTTAAAAAAAAAACAAACCACCCAACTTAAATTTGCTAAGGATAAGCCCAGATACCCTTCACCCTTTTGTCTTGTTCTGAATGACGATCCTTCAGTTCACAGCTGCGAAACATAAGGTAGTCTTCTACTATGCCGAAGCCATCACTGGGCCAGGTGGTCCCTCAAGGATGAAGAAAGGCCAAAATACAAACTCTGATACTCTGCTCCGTATCTGCCCTGGTGAAGTTGAGGGTCAAAGGCAACACATTTTCTGTGGAATGACCACTGGGGTATGAGCTTTTTTGCAGGGCAGATAAATAGCAGTCAGTCTGAATCACTTGGCTGTGCTGTTGCTGCTCATTGGCAAACACTTTGATTTGACAGCAGCACGCCGTGATGAGATGACAAAAGACATGCATAAATGCCTCCTCTGCTGAGTAAATATTGTTGTTGGACATTGTGACGCAGCAATGTGATGGGCCCCATGTGTGATACCGGCCTTGCCTGTACATAGGTAAGTACAAGTTTAATCCAGGTAATCCAAATCTTTGACACAGACTCAGTCATTTCGAATTCATGCAGTGCGTGAAAACAAGAAAACCTGCAATCTCAGACCAACCTGCCCAGAGGTTTCTGGAACTCCCCTGATGCCAGACCTGAAAAATTAATTTGCTTTAGCCCCTTAAATGTCTCTTCCATGTTGGGACATGACCTACATGCATATTCCCTCTGTTTTACCCTTTTATTTCTCTGTTCCTTTGCCACATATCTCACATATTCTCTGATTTATTACCAGGAAACCAACAGGTGCTTGACAGATGGCAATTTGCCTGCTATTAATTGCTGGGAAACTGCTCACTCAGAGATCTTATCCCTTCATTTTCTTTTCCTCATACTAATTGGCATTCCTGATTGGTGATAAGGAAGAAGAATAATTAGATACAGATGGAACATTTTAACAGATGCAATGTACATAGCTAATACCTGTGCAGCAACAATCGCAAGTGTATGGGAGCTGGCAGGAAGCTTTGCACAGAAGTTGGTGCATGGTATTCAGAGAGGCAGAGAGCTGGTGAATTACCATGTGTCTTTCCAGAGCCACCTGCGATATCTGTGAAAACCAGAAGGTACCACTTTAGAAGGCATCAATTAGCATTGCCAAAGTCCATTCTCCAACATCCAACGCCTCTGGGAAACGGAAGCCTCCAAAGCCCTTTAAGCAAATTAAGCAGGCCCGTTATGGGAGGCAAGTAACAAGCTGTTAGCTGCAGCCAATCAACCCCCAGTGGAGCAGCACGCGTGCACACCTTCAGACCCTGTCCTCCAAGCGGGGCAATCCCCGACATCTCTGTGGATGCTGGTTTTGCACTGACTTTGTGCAGACTCTGCAGGTGCCAGCTACTGAAACCCGCACACTCCGGGCTGTGCTCAGAGTGCCTGCCTGTCAGGCCTGGGCTCTGCAGGGTGGGTGGCATTTTGATTTGCAGCAACCAAGTTCACAAGCCCTGCTCTGCCAACATAAGTCAGGGGAGATCCTGACCAGGCAGGAAAACAGAAATAAACAACAGATGGGCTGTTTAGGAAGAGGAAAGTTTTTCAAAAAGACTCTTCAGAAGTATTTATTTTATGTGCAAAGATTAACATCTTTTAATTTGTTATGGGAAAAAATGAAATATTATTGCATAGGGTAACAGTTTCAGACTTGTCTACTGTGATAAATGTACAATTAATAGAAATCTGGAATTGGGCTAGGTCAGACAAGAAGTTTCCTGAATGCTGACCACAGATATTTAAATGAAAATGGAAGTAGCATGTATTTTCCTGGGGTTTACATGTTTTCAAAGGGAATGTAACATGCTTTTAAGGAACAACAATGAGACAGTGGAACTCCCTCCTGGTCTACAGGCTGAGAGATCTGTGGAAAGGCTGCCTCACGTTTGTGAATACTCATTCACACTTTCAAATTAGTGTCCTTTTTCTATGCTCACACCCTTTTTGTTTTGGCTTTCTGTGACTCTTTCACTGAGCAGCATTGCTGACAGGAGCATCGACCCAAACAGCAAATTCAAAGCCAGTTCTGCGGAGGTTCAGAAAAACACCAGGTTCCAGTCCGCATCCAGAAATGCTTTCCTGAGAAAGCCGATTCTGGGAGCCTGCCTCAGCTCATTTTGAAATAGAGATACATCATGTAATTATACATATTCCCATCAAAGCAGCTCACATGGTACAGGCTAGATATTAAATATCAGGACACGTTTACAAATGAATCACAAACCAAAAAAAGGAAAGAGGTGTCTGAATGAAATACATGACCATTTGAAAGTGAAATGAAAGTACAGAGTTCTTCTAGCTACTTCTCTCCAGAGAAATGGTCACCTGAGGATGATAGGAACCTATCGCCTTCTTTCTTTAGCTCTTTTATTTTTTTTCTCCCCACCTTTACAGCATTGTATCTGGTGTCCTAGCCTGACCCAGTGGAGCTTCTCAGTAGACAAGAGAATAGCTGCACTTTGAAATCTGTAGTCACAGACTCTTTGCCAAAACAAGCAAGCAGCATGTTCATAAGAGGTCATAATCAGCTACGGCAAGCAATAAATTTTTCTAGCAGCAATGGGACCTAACAGAGGATGAGGATTTGGCCTCCTTCATTTCTCCTTATTTCTTTTTAGCATTCTTTTTTTCCTCCTCTTTCTTTCTTTTTATTAAACTATATTCCACACAGTGTAAAAAAACCCAGATCATTCCCTCTTTCTGCAAAATTTATGCCTCTACTTCTGGGACAACATGCTACAGAAATCTCTGTTTGGGTATGGGGCCTGTGCAGAAATCTTTATGAGATGAGAACTTTTCTACTTGATAACTCCTGACTTTGAGTCCTATTTCACGTGGTAGCCTCTGGAGGATTCATTCTCGCTCAAAGGTGATGACAGAAGTCACATGGTTGTTATCACAAAACAAAATAAAACAAAACAAAACTGTTTCAAGAAGATAAAACAGTTCACCAGCTATTGAAGTACTGTGGTTGTGTGTGGTCCTGTGCTATGGAAAAGCTCTAAGTCTGGCCTTTGTAATCTTTATGGATTTAACACGGGGAACATGTGGAAGAGAAATTCACAGTGAAGCAGAAAGATATGGAGATATGCAGTTCCTTTCAGATGAAATAAATGCATTTGATTAATTTCTTGAAACTTCTCAGTTTTCTCCCAGAATTTTCTACCTTTTCTCACATATACTTAGCATTCATCCTTACTTCTCCTGCAGAGATATGTTTACCTGCCCACAGTGCCAGGCGCATGTTACATGGCTTGATCTTCAACTGCATCAATGGGTCCTCCAGGAAAGTAATTTTTTTCCCTTCAGTTCCCTGCAGTTCTTCAGACGAGAAATAGCTATTGATCTCTTCATGCTCAATGTGCAATAGCATGAGGACTTGATTCTATTCCAGACCTCAAGCCGCAGCAAAATATAAACACTAACAGTGCCCAAGACCTTATGCAGCGAAAATTTATATATACCCCTATATTTACTATTTCAGGAACATAATGCTTCGAGTTTGGTTTCTTCTCTGACCAAATTCAGTCTTTAACTAAAACAGAGTTTTCAAAGCCTTTGGCTTCTGGCCTAATGCCAGTCCAGGGGAAATTAAATGATTGCAGTGGTAACAATTTGTATGTTGGGCTTTTAAGTCAGATGTGGTTGTTCTATTCTCAGTTTATCTGTCCATAGGGACTTTCAAAAGAGGAGAAAGGAGTGTGGCAACAATTTACTTGAAAAAGTTGCTGGTTTCTTAGTCAGAAGGTTTAAGATGTTTGTTAATTTTTCATTCAAATGTAAAAAAAAAAAATTGCCAGCCAGTGTAATATTAACCAGCTCTGACTGGATCTTGCATTGCTGGCGTAGCCAGGCGCATGCTTGAGTTGTCAGGTTTAGTTTTCTTTCAATTCCATTTGATTGTATTTGTCAGGACCAGTTCGTATTGCAGCTGTGCTGGCAGTGACAGGTTTTTCGGGGAAGTCCTCCTCTCTGCCTGACTCAAGGATTATGAAATGTAAATACCTTTGACAGACAAACATTCCATCCCCTCTCCCTCGCACAGACCTCTCCTGTCCTGCTGCCAGTGCCAAGTCCAGCGCAGTGGGCCGGTGTTGGGGAGGATGAGCAGCGCTGTGGGACAGGGCTGGGACACCGCATAGCAGAGGGGCCGTCAACCGCACATTTATTCCTCCCTCACAAATTCTGCAGGGGGGAGTTCAGCTGCATTTAAAGGAAAAGAAGATCTTCAGTCCTGTGTGATCTTGATCTGTCAGATTAAATTACTTATAGGGACGATGTGGTTAAAGCGCAGTGTATTCTACCGGTGTTGACTTTTCCAGGCATCTTATTTGCTTCACTTGAATCTCTGAAACACCTAGAAAAAGAAACAAAGAGTAAGGGACTGCTAAAATATGACTGTCAAGACACAGTAATTTACTCCTTTCTACCAGTCTTTATTTTCAGCCATGAGAATACATAAAATTGACAGAAATTACCAAAACTTCTCTGAATTTCCCTGATCAAGAAATTTAATAAGACAATATTTCTTATTTATTTTCTTCCCAATAAATTCACTTTGTCATTTTTCGTATGCCTTGGATGTTCACTTCCCATATACCCTCATGCAAATCAACTTTGCAGCTGCAAGCAGGCATGGAAGTTTTTGTAAGATCACACCTAAGCCTGCATGAAGTTAAATAATACTTAAAAAAAGATCCTGATGATGTACTGGTCTTCATCTCAACTAATCCCCTTTTCATGGATAATGTTGGATTCTAGAAATTTCAGTCTTAGAAATTCTATTACATTTCCAGAAGACATTTCATCATTTTTTGATTATATTACTTGACAGATTGTTGCAACCACTGAAATTTTCAACTTTTTTTGAAATTGGGATCTTCCTAATAAAGAAAGTCAAGGAGTCATTTTTTTAGTATATTTAATATCCTACTATTTTTTATCACAACTGTGGAACTTCTGTGGAATAGAAATAGTTGCTTTGCAAAGAGCTCTGCTAACTACTATCATTACTTGCTGAAATATTGCTGACATAAAAAGAAAAAAACACATTCAGACTGCATGAAAGTGACACTGAACAGGATTAGTCATGATTTTGCCCCATATTATGATTTCATTGATACCTGCACAAATTGCTGGACACTGGAAAAATGTGACCCTTACAACTTGAGATGTGCTTTCCTTAACCAGGCCAGTTAGGTTTGCAACTTACAGACAGTGACAATACCATCAGCCATGACCCGGTGATCACAAAACAGGAAAAAAGCTTGTATTTTATCTTGTAAATTAATCCTTCCAGAAAAAGGAGAGGTATTGGAAAGGTTTTCCGAGACTTTACAACAAGCAATGTGTAAGTAGTATAAGTATGTTCTCCTCTGGGATTTGCAAAGGCAAAAGACAAGGTCAGATTCGCTTGGTGCATTTATGGACTTGCTTGCTTCTCCTGGTGTTGCTTTGCGAGCCTTGAATCTCTGAAGCTGCAAACAGAAACAGAGATCTGATCTGGCAGATTCTGGCCCTGCCAGCTGGCTGTCAGGATCCAGCACTGACAGAACAGCTGCAACTCTCTCTTAGGGAGAGTTTCTTTTCCTTGGTTTAGTGAGGCTGAAGATGCAAGCCCAAAGCTCAGCCCTATGAAGGAAGACACAAAACGACTTACGGAATCCCTCCCCTTAGCTTCAGGAGTATGGCTTTGACGTAGCAGGTGCCAAGAGTCAGAGAAGTTCATCTGGGCAGGCAATTAATGCAAACGCTTTTTTTGCTTTTATACACACAGCAAAATCACATCCATCGCATCAAAGTATTAAAAATAGTAGTAGCTTTTTTTATGCTTTCCAGTGGATAACATTATGTTTTGATTTACTCAGTGAAGAACCCGTATATTAAATGCAAATGCAGAGAATACAAAGGAGAGTGGATCAAATCCACACTGAGTGTGAAGTTTGCTATATATACACACATACAAATGTGTCTGTTTTATACACATACTTCATAAATATGTCCTGCCTCCTCTGTCCTGGCAAAGCTTTTCATATCTTTGTCTCCAAGCCTATAAAGTTTTGTCCAGATAACAGCAAGCATGAGATTAAACAGACTTTACACCACAAAGAGCCTTGGAACTACAATATGTGGGATTACTGCTTATAAAAAATAATCATTGGAAAGTTCAACCCTTGTTCAAATCACCGATCCATTTCAGGATAAACTCATTTTACCTAATCTAGCCATTCCTGGTGCTTTGCTGATTTTTTATCTTTCAGTGAAAAAAAACTTGAAGGAATGTATTTTCTTCTATACGTGGACTGAGAAAGAAGATGATTGTACCTGTTTCTGTGCTCCGTGGACAGCGCCTTTTTCAGATTGAATCCTATAGTTTAAAGAAATTGAGTACTAGTCCCTTGAATAGTCTGTCTTCCAAAACCTTATCTTCTATTGGACTGGTCACTAAACCTGACAGATAATGTAACATACAAGTAGCTAGGTTACTGATGATGACTTATAGGCAGTAAAGACACTGAATTGAAAGGCAGTAACAAAAATATCTGACCAGTTCAAACAGGTATGTCCTCTATGGACCACATGACTAGCCATTTTCCTTCCCTCTACAAAGTTAAGTGGAATTCATGGAAGATATGCACTTACGAGGAACCCTGAGGATTCTTTTAAGGTTGTGAAGAATAGCTGCACTTTTGCTCTAGCAGGAAATTTAGGACAGCACAAGGCTGCATGTGGCAACAAACTAAATGCTGCCACTTTTTATGAAAATGTGCAAGTGCTTTAAGGTTGGGGGTTTTTTTCATTTCATTAGCGTTCCTCACTCATGAAAATCTCAGCTCATTTTGGAGTTAAGGAGGAACTCAAAAAATTTAGTAAACTGCTTTTGACTGGGAACTATACTCAGGTCCTGTCCTTTAAACTGAGTAGACCAGGAGCCTTCCTCACGGAGACACCATTTATTAAAAGTGTTGGTTCGATCCCAAAAAACAAGAATCAAAGATGGGAGAAAGTGTTTTGCTCTTGTACTTCTTGTTTCCTAACCTGCCCAGGACCAGGAAGTACGGAGACAGACATAGTGACAAAGGGTGCTTTAACAGATCTACAAAAGCTACTCCCTCCTTTTAGGAGTTTTTCCCTCTCTCCGTCTCTTGACTTTCTATGCCATCTGGCAAACTATTCTTTCTCCCCAAAGGCCCATTAGGCTTTGCAATACCTGAAATGCATCAAACTTGGCCAGCTTATAGAATTATCTGATGATATAACTTCTATGTGCTGAAATATGTGGAGAAAAGCCTTCCAGTTTGAGGCTAAGCAATATAAGATTATGAAAAAAGAAAACACATTTATTGGCAAGGTTAAAGCGTCTGTGACATAGGAAAGGAATGAAGCGTTGTAGCTGTCCAGTTTTGTACTGTTTACCATAATGATAGTCTCTGGACAGACACTTAAGGTTATTGAAAGCTCTGGCATGATTTATCAAGTGACCACAATTTGAGAAATGTCTTCTCTTATTGTGGTAATAACATTGAAAATTCATACCTAATGACTGTGATTTGTTATCATATGGGTGGATCTGGAAGTTTCTAAGGCTTCTGCTATCTACAATTAATTTTTCCCATCATGACAATCTAAATCCTCCCAAACACAAACAGTTTTGCACATAATTAATTTCAAGCCCTTAAGATTACAGACATGCTGTTGTGCATAAAGTGAAGCACAAATGTAACTGTGGGGCTGGATCTGGGCCATTGATTCTTTGCCTAGAAAATCTCTGACTCGCTGCAGAGGAACCCAGAGCACGACTGTTTTGGCCAATGCACAAATATTTTGGCTGGGAATGAGGCTGTGACGTCTCCTGAGAGCTGTCCCCAGCCTCCTCCTGCTCCGCTCCGCCCTCTTCTCTGCAGGCTGTGGTGAAGAACTCCATGGTATAATCTGCTGGTGAAGGGTGGGGGGCGTGATGGTGGTGTCACTCCATGCTCTCACCACAGCAAGTCTGGACAGCAAAGCCCAGCTGGGGAGCCCAGCCCTGGGGGAAAGTGGTAGGCATGTGTGAAAGCAGGCAACAAGTAAGCATGGCAGCAGGACCAAGGGCAAAAGTAGTTATTATTTAATAACTTATTTATTTTTTTAATCAAACTCTTCATTTTGGCCAGAAATCTCCAAAACAAACATAACCAAAGAAAAACCCCTGGAAATAAAATTTCCTTGTCTGGGGGCATCATTTTGATGTTGTTTCTTAAAAGGGAGGGAAACAACAATGAAAAAACCCTCTTTAGTTAAAACAGTGTGTTCAGTCTGAAACTTAAAATGAAACCATATCTTAGAAGACTGTTTTAGCATGATTTCTTTTCTAGGCCTGCTAGCTACTACTGTTTGCACTGCTGTTATTTACCTTGTGTTACAAATCAGATAATCACAATATTTCATAAGAACAAGAAACGAGTCTAAGGCCGCACCTAATCCAGACAGGTGATGTCACTCGATGTGGTAATCTCAGGCCATCATCTACCATCCATCTCATAATTCAATTACCATGCCTATTACTTTGTCAACTAGGCTTACGCAACATGTATCAAAACCTAGTTGGAAAACAGAATCTATACGTGATTCACATCGGGTGTGTAGAAAATGGTGGGTGGAAGGGTGGGAAGGGATGCAGGGGGAGGAAGGAGGCAGAGGGTAAATTGGGGAGAGGGAGGCAGGGGGCTGGCTGTGAGTTTGGGTTCCAGGAAAGCTTTAGAGATTCCTCTGTGTCAGGTAAGTTAGGCAAAGATTTCTGCCAAAGGTGCGCAAGCCAAAAGGCAAGTAGTCAGAATGTTGTCTCATAAACAATGATAAGAATGTCACTAGAAGAGATTGAAATTAATCCACTCTTCTCTCTGATTCTTCGTTTTTGGAAAGAGAGGTTCTTTACACATTCAGGGAAGTCCACATTGAATCTGTCTAAAGAAAGTTTATGCCCCCCCCCCCACGCCCCTTTTTTTTCTTAGCTAAGGAAAGCAAGCATTTTGTTTTATATACTAACTTTTATAAGAAAGTTTACATGCTGGAGTACAACTTCATGACCTATATTGAATCCTTCTTTTGTGCAGTTATAGGACACAAGAGGTCCTAGCCAGAGAAGTAGACTGCAAATAAGAAAGAGGTGTGAACACTTCAGCTGCGATTTGTGACTGTGGTAGAGGGAACAGCAGGAGAAATTGTGGGAATCAGATTGATGAACATAATATTAGTTATTTATAAGTGGAAATTATTTGAAGAATAAGGAATAATAATAATAATTTGCATCAATAGAGTGGTTTATATCATCATAGCACAGGGCAGAACAAATAGCACTACAAATGTATCTGGATGTCTTACGTCTCTAATTGACGTGCTTTCCATTGCTATGGAGGAGACCGGAAAATGGGTAGCAGTGACTCCTACATCTTCAGTTTTGGGCAATCTCTGCTCCTCACAAAGTTAGCAGAATCTGGGCATCAGTCAACTGTCCTGCTCACAGGGACCAGACTTCTAGTCTTCCTGCACTGCACACCTCTGAGGAATTTGTGCAAAGGTGCTAAGTGACTTACCAGAAAGCAGTGACTTCCCAGTGAGCTCAGCATTACTGTCTAGGAGCTGCATTTTCCCACTCTAGTATCACACTTTAGCTCTGTTGTTCCTTATGGAAATTCTCAAATGAAGAAATCCTGAACCATTACCCAGCAATAAATCAGGTTAGGTTTATACATTTTAGAAGAGTAGTATCCACAAAAACTTTCAGTCTACCCGAAATTTTAATCTTTTCTCTTTTAAACTCAGTGATAGAGCTGACTTTAATCTTCTACTAAAGGAAGGCTTACACTGTACCCTATAGGAAATAATATATATAAAAAAATATATAACATTTATATTAAAAAGCTGCTTAATTTCAAACAGACATAAAAGGGATAAGTTTTTTCAAACAATCAAATAATCAGCTGTAAACAAATGATTGTTCCCACCAAAGGCCACCAGTGCCCAAGTGTCCTGGGTTTGGCCAGGACAGGGTTAATTTTCACCGGACTCCAGGAAAGGGCACAGCTGGGCGGGCTGACCCCACCTGGTCAAACAGAGCCGGGTATTCCATACTATGTGCCGTCATGCTGGGTTCCGGTGGGGGGGAGCGGGGCGGAGGGAACTCATTCGCGGCTGGGGAGCGCGCGGCACCGGCGGTTGTGGAGGGCGGCTCTCTGGGTCGTGTGGTTTGTGTCGTGTTTTCTCCTTATCTGTATCGTTGTTGTTCCTGTTCCCTCTGTTTGCTGTTCTGTTAAACTACCCTTATCCTGACCCACCGATTTCTGCCTGTTTCTTTCCATTCTCCTCCGCACCGCGGTGGGGGGAGGGGCAGCCGCGTGGCGCTTTTGTTGCCTGCTGCAGCCGAAACCAGAACACCAAGCATTGGATGGAATTAGTCTTCGTACTGTTCGTGCAGGGCATTCATCTGTCGGCTCCGTCTGTTGCATGGGGATTGGTCCAGACCATTCAGAGGTCCAAGAATGCCTTGGCACCAGTATTTCTGTGAGCGGGTCAGTTTACACTGAAACATAACTAAACTGTAAGGTGCTATGCTCCCTGGAAAGCTTGGCTCTATTTGAAACAGCTTGTGAGAAATGATGGCTTGAAAACATGAGGTCAGCTTCAGAAATCTAGCATCAAGGTATCTTGCTAAGTCATTCTACTGCTCTGAATCAGAGGGACTTTCTTAGCACACGAAATCTAGTAGATACCTGTTTATGTTGAAATTATTTCACTATTCCTGAAACGGGCTTCAGTGCCTGACTAAACACTTCCTTACAGTAGATAGGTGTTGCCTTAGCCACTAAAATGTGTGCAGGCTCATCTGAGATAACAATCCATCTTTTCAGATGCTTATTCACAGGTTTCAAACAGTGCAAAGCTGGGTTTTCTGTCAGCACCTCTGAAGTTGTACCTTTCCAAAATCATAGAACTTGCTAGAAATAGAAAGGGGAAAAAAGAAAGAGAAATGTGAGAGAATCAGGCTTTTATTTACTCAGACCTAACCTCGTGTTGACTGGGTGTTATTTCTTCACCTTTGGTAAGCTTTTACTGTTTTGAACAGGTGAAATTCACAGAAGAAGCCAGATCCATGTCCAGATTATTAATATGTACTGTAATCTGGTATTTACTGCTTTTTCTTATAATAAATCCTTAGATGAAAGTGGAATACTGCCCAAAAGAATTTGCAGTAGTATACTGAGATTTGGGTTTTTTTCCTAACCTAAAAAATCTTATGTGTATTTTTGTGGTATTTCTATATAACCTGCCTTTAGACAAAAAAGAAAGGAAGACTACAGAAGGTTACTATGTTAAGCATTGTGCTGGTAAAATAATAATAGTAATGCATTCCACAGATATGATTATCGTGCCTGCGTTGTTAAGTCTCGACATTTTCAGAAAGGAGGAGGAATGCAAACACAATATCTGGTGGGGCAGTGCATGATTCCAGCACTGAAAGCATCTGGAATAACCTGAAAACTAAAGACAAGTAATTTAACAGCAGAAAAGAAACTGAACACTACAGCTCAGTTTCAGAAATGTTGAGTTTGCATCCATGACCCTCAGAACCAGATTTAAAGCCGAGCTGGGAACAGCACTAATTCTGTTGTTTTAAGGAAGGGGTGCAGAGCATTCACAGCTTCTTAAAACATGATCCTGGAATCCTGCATATTTCAGAGAACCAGCACACGGATGAGACTGGAAGGGAACTCTGGAGTCCAACACCCCTCAGTGCCATGTTCAGTCATGTTCAGTCATGTCCATAGGATGGAGACTTCACAGCTGCGTTGGGCAACCTGTTCCGGTGTCTGACTGGGTGGTCAGGTTCTTTCACATCGAAGTAGAATTTTCTGTATTTCTCTTTGTGCTCATTGCCTCTTGTCCTTCACTGGACACCACAGAGAAGGATCTGGCTCTGTATTCTTTACAACCTCCCAGCAGGTACTTGTACACATTATTACATGTATTAGTTTACATATATCTCCCAGCAAAACACAAAATCACTTATTGCTGCTCCTTCAACAAACCTCCATCAAAGGAGGAATATTCAGAGTTTTGGTAAGGATGCTCAGTGAAGTAACACTTGCAAAAACAGATGGTTTTTATCATCTTATTTCTGGCAAAGTCTTTCACGCTGGGGATTTTATCTCATGCACTATGAACACTGTCATGCACATGTTAGAATACCCCTGTGGATTGGTTTATGTGGGTATAGCCAGCTGCCAATTCAAACAGTGTGTGACAGAAACAGAGAGGTCTTTTTCATAGGAATGATGCAGAACATCCTGCGGCCTTCCATCTGACTTCAGTCTACCAAGATGTTTCCAGGTTCAGAGTTAAATGGAAATTAAAAAGTCATGTAATCTTATTTAGAAAACAAAGACGGTCCAGGTGCTTTAAAGCACAGTTCTGGCAGTGTATTTGTTTTTAATAAAGAGATTGGGTTTTGTCCAATCTTCTTTTTTTTTTCCTCTTTTTTTTCCTTTAAATTCACCTTGTTATTTTTCCTTCCCAGAAAAGAGAAAAAGAGTGAAAGAAAAGTTTTCCTTTCCTTTCGCTTCCCTGTCATGCTGGTTTTTGCCTTTTTTTTTTTTTTTTCCTTCTCTAAGAAGTCTTCTACAGAGAAAGACTAACTCAGACCCAGCGGAGACTGAGTATATGGAGAGCAATGGTGAACAGTCCAGCTCTAACATCACACCTCTTTGCTTGTCCTGCCCAGAGGTGGGATCAGCTATAGCTAAGCACGCAGTTGTTTTCTTATGCTGATCTTCAGCGTTTCCAGTACTGGAGAAGTTATGGTCTGTTCCTGTAACTAGAAAGTTTTTTGGTACAGTAAAGATGATACCTGGCCTTGGCACATAATCACACTTAAATTTCTTTTCCATGGCATTGTGAGATGAGCCACTACAATAAAAGACTTTGGGCTAGGTCCATAGCTGCCATTTTAAATGTTTGATTTTATCAGCCCTAGTTATCTCCAGAAGAGGCTATGTCTAAGTCCCACAGCTCTTCTCTGTTGCTTCTTTGGTCTACAACTATAAGTAGATCATGTGTGCTGCCCCTAAAAATTCTAATGCTCCTATTATTTTTTACAGTTTTGAACTTGCAGTACAAGTTTGTAAAATTACAACTGGAATATTCCTGGCCTGAAGATGAGGCTAATGATTTGTATGAAAGAGTGAACACAGACCACCATCCAACTCCAAATTTGTCCTCTAAGTTGTACTGTCATGAATTCTATTTGCCTTCACCATCTTCACAGCTTTGTATTTCTTTTGTCTGTTGGAAGCCAAACTTCGCAACACTAACAACTGTTTTCCTTTCCAGCCTGGATGCCAAAACTCTGCTTAGTCTTTGGCATCACAAAGATGTGTTGACTCCATTATGAATAAACAGTCAAAAGATATGGATTTAAACCAGGCGACTTCAAACTTTCTGCACCGCAAACCACTGTCACCCAGCAGGATGCTCACTGAACAACCTCCGTACTTCCAGTCAAATATTAATTAAAAGCACTAACAAGCCAACATGGTCATGTTGACTATGTCCATGGATACCAACGGCAGTCTGCAGACCACAAGTATATAAACTAAAACTGAAAGAAATCTCAAGCTTAATTGCCACTTCTGTGTTTCATCTGATTTTATATCCACATTATGCAAAACACATCCAACACATGGCATTTGCGGCTCCCTGCCAAACTGGGCTCAGTTTAAAAGAAGCACGTGTTTGCTCAGAATTGACTTGCTTTTAACATACTTGCACAATAGGTTGTTTTTTTTCTTTTTAGTTAATGGGTTTTATTGAGAACATATTTCCATAGCTTAATATAATAGTAATAAGAAAGTAAGCCCAAGAGACGATTTTCTTATCTCAGCTTTTGCAAAAGATATCATGATGAAAATCATGCGCTTCACAATTGAATTTTCAAAAAACACTCAAGGGATTTGTATTCTTTTCAGTAACGCATCTGCAGTTTTACAGAACAAATTACCATATACTAGAGGAGTAACCATTGCTAGACAGGTAAGATCTTCTCTTTGTAGAATCAGCTAAGTGGCCCCATATGCTTATTTTATGCCAATGGCTTTATTATCAAAAATAATATTCATTATTATACTGTAGATAGTGGTGTACATTTTTCCTGGTTCAGGCTTGGGAACATGTATGTTCTGAGAAGAATGAACACATCTGTTGCTTTGTTATTTAGTCTGCTTCTCTAGTAACACAGAATTTACACCTTATTAAACAAAACATTGTATGAGATTTTTCAGAAGCGTTCACTTCTGACTTTGTTCTCAGAGCAGTTAATACATTCCAGAAAAGTATCAGTTGGAGTAAAATTAAGTGATTTCTGATTTCTTTTGAAAATCTCCCACAGAAGGAAACATGGCCTTTTCAGCCCCTGGCACATCATAAAACTGATACTTCTTGATATTGTCCATATTTTGGGAATGGCCCATTAGTGAGAAACATTGCAGTTTCTCAGGGACTGCTCATCTGACTCTCTTAAAGCAATGCAATTCCAACTGGCAGTTTACCTCCTCTGATGGCACTGTGCCTGCCTTGTTCTATGGGAGCTTTCAAGGTGCAAGTATTTGGACCAAAGTATTTTGAGGTGAGTAGCAGGGAAAGGGAAGATCTCAGGTTTGGGTACATAAATGTAGACAGCACAAAGGGGCATGTTTTACAGGGGGCCAGATCTTACTGCTTCTGAGTGAACCAGCCTCCTTTGAGGCATGACAAACACTCAACCATCAAGTGTGCAGAGCTACAAGTGACCATTAGAGCATGGATATGCTCATGTGCATGCACACCAAATCACAGTTTGCGATGGAGAAGGCGCTGGCTCCTTCCCACCACTTTGCTTTCAAGACCCAACTTACAGATTCAGCTTTGGCTTGTCATATCATACAGTAGAACCACGGTCCTTGTGCTTCAAACTTCAGAAAGAATACTTAACCATGATCAATACACTGACAGAAACACAGGACAAATTGTGAAAGGCTTACATGCAGAGACTAAAACATTCTAGCAAACACTCAATATTGAGCACACTTAAGTTTTCAAGCAAAAATGTTTATTGCCGGAAGCAGCAGACTGAGTGACGTCAAAAGAGTTCATGTTAATGTTGGGATGCTGTGTCTCAAATAGCATCTGAAAGTGTCTAAAATTGGGCATTTGGCTTCTTCCTGTTTTTAAACTTGAGCTTTTTTGCTTTGTGGCTAATACTTATATACATATAGAATTAATGGTAAAAAACATTTAAAAATATTTGGATTATAAGTAAAAGCCAGGTGTGAGTCAAAGATTTTTTTAAATAAATGCCAATTGATGTCTTCTATACTTGACGCACAATAAATTTAGAGCAGTGCAAACCCAGTTATTTGAGAAATTCAAAGTTCATAATGAAACAGAAGAAAAAATATTCCTTAACTTTAAGAAAAAATACTATTTTGCCCAGGTGTAGTCAACGCTGTTACTGTTCGTGCAACGTAGCTTCCCTTTCACAATGCCTCTACAACACTACTCATTGGTCTGTAGAGATTATCCAGTCCTGTATTTATGATTATCATGCAAGAACTCAAACTGGCACTGAAATGAAAGCAGTCAGAAAGTAAGAAAAAACAAATGAAACACCTGCACTCTTCAGCATTCATCAGTTGTTATTGTTTTCCACAGGTCTTTCAAACTAGTGGAAATTAGTTTTTGACCATCTGTCTTTCTCTCCTGTCTATCACCATGTCATTTCCCGACCTCCCCCCCCCCCC